>Ga0247782_1000165_pt1 | contig 84698 bp, 51 predicted proteins | sample UWRJL019104C5_FD_179928 | JGI IMG/M metagenome (GOLD analysis project Ga0247782, IMG submission 179928) | Plant litter microbial communities from Arlington Agricultural Research Station in Wisconsin, United States - UWRJ-L019-104C-5 | ecosystem: Environmental > Terrestrial > Plant litter >... | reverse complement strand
CCCCCCCCCCCTTTTTTTTTTTTTTTTTTTTTTTGGCAATCCTCTTGTTTAAAAGAAGTGCCAATCGCTGGACTCATGGTGCCGAGAAAATCCCTACTTCTGAATTGCGGCCATAGCTTTTAGCCCCCAGAGGGTCGCCGTGTCTCGTACCGATCCATGCCATGACTTCGCGAGTATCCCACTGTTTCCACCTCTTGCTCCCCCACTACCGCTGCGGCCTCCGAGAACGCCTCCAGCCTCTTCCACGCGCGCCGCCTCTTGCCAGTGCTGAAGAGCCTGCTGCCAATCGCCCTCTTGGCGGCTCACTGCAGACAGTCCTCGATACAGATACGCAACATTACTAGCCACCGATCCACCCTTCCCACCATCTTCTGCGTCCTTGGCGACATTTTCATCATGCAACTCCCGATCAAGAGCCTCTCTCAGAATTTTCTTGGCTTCTGCTACTCCTGCAGGTCCCGGATCGGCGTCGAGAGCAGCGTTAGAGGCAAAGCGCGCTTTTAACATTGCTTCATAGGGGGATATGAGCGAGTTCCGGAGCCCTAAGAGACCGGCAGCACCTGCGCTAAGCCCTGGTACACCGTAGTCGTGCCTCAAATATGGCCGGACGTCGCGATTTTGGAACAGTGCTAGGCCGCTGTAGAACCTCTGCCTCTTCTCCAGGAGCCCCTGGATTTCGCTCTCTGTGGCCGGCCTTAGCGCGCTGGCCATCATCTCCAGCACCTCGAGCGCCCCCGCACGCACAAAGCTGTCGATGATGGGGACGCGTGTACGATGGCGGTAAAGTGATCGTGCTTCTGCCAGGTAACGACTTTTTTCTTGATCAGTATCGCAGTGGATAACCAGGTTCCAAAGAAGCAGTATTGCTATAAACTCTGTGCCGAGATTTAAGATAGGGGCGCGGGAGTTCGTCCAGGGTTTTGTGAAGACACGATCTATAATGATAGAAAGAACCTCCCTGGAGAGTTCTGCAAGGGATATAACAGCTTGCACCGTGTCAATATCGCGCAGCATAAGTAGAAGGGCCATGACGCTCCAAGTAATCTTGAAGGTTTGGTAGATCAGCCAGATTATTGACAGGGCCTTCTCTCCAATGAAAACAAGAAGAATTTTTATGGTGTTCCAGAATCCATGATTCGGAATTTCTTGTCGCACATCTTGCAGCCAGGATGACGTTATATCGATTGCACCACTTAGACTTCGTACGTCAGGAGCTTGGGGCCGTTTAAGCGCTCGGGTCTCCAACAGCAAAGCGTGTACAACCTCCTTCCAAAAGCTTACAACAACGGCATGTCGCGTATGATCTCCCAATATACCTTTCTGAAGTACGAGTAGCATCTGAGTGAGCTGCCCGAGCCGTAAGTACGGTAAATCAGCATCGCCTCTGTTGTCATCTCCACGATTGCCAAATTCCTCCCAGTCGGTTGCAAACACGACAGAATCAAGTACCGAGTCGACCGGACCTTCGACTATTAAGTTAACAGCAGCCAGGAAGTTGAGAAATTCTCCGTCTACTGTTGCTAGGGGTCCCATATTCCATGCTTCGTGGGCGTGCAGCTCCCCAAGTGGCCAGTGCTTGATCCGATAAGTAGTGAACCGTGGATAGGCGATACGTACCGCATCACGAGCGACACGGTGCATAGAGCTTTTCGCGTTCCGGAGCAGAAGTGGGAGCAGAGGATGCATGACAAAGGAGTGCGGCGACGTTGACTTATGGTTTGACTTCTCATCGCCTAGAGCCTTTCCGGGGATGATAAAACCGGCCTTCTCAAGCCAATCAAGTACGCTGCAGAGGTCATCCCATACTTTTCTGTACTCTTTAAGCCTTTCCATACTGAAGTTGGGCTGCCTCAGCTTGCTCTTCTCAGGGATGAGGGAAGGGGAGATGGCACCTGTTCGCACTTTGCGTTCTCTACGTCCATTTGCAATGTCCTCTATCGTTTTCAAAACACCATCCAGCCAAGAGTTGAGAATGTTTGACGCAATGTGTTGCTGAGGGACCGAGAAGCCTGACTCGGATACAGCAGTAGTTGAGCTGTCATCTTCAGAAAGATTACTGAAGTCGTCTCGAGATGGGTAGGCTTTCTCGTCGAATTGGTCTATCGATTCGCCTAAGAATGGATCGTCTCCTCTATCATCGAAGTGGATTTTATACTTCTTGTTTTCACACGGGCTGGCGAACTCATTGCCGACATTTGCCGCACTACCTGGGGGTTTCTTTTCAAAGACGCTGTGCGGAGACGAACCTGTATTCGCTTCATTGTGAGAACTGTCGACTGGAAAGCTAGTTGAGTCGTAAAACAGCAAGGCTGATATCCTCTTTGAAGAAGAGGTCATTTTCCAAGTCCGTTTCTTCGACAGTATGTTCCAGAGGGTTGCCGGTGGCGGTGCTTCTTCGTTCGTTTTCGACACATCTTCGTCTTCTCCCCAATAGCTTTCAACGTACCAGCAACAATAGTCGCGTAAAACATGATTGGGGAGGCGAAACCAGAAGGGTAACAAGAGCCAAGCGTGTTTTGAGCTGGGCAGCTGGAGGAAATCGGAGAGTTCTTGCACACTGCTGGAGCTCTCGGCGTAAAATTTCTCTGAGCTGCTATGAGATGAACTGTCCTTGGCCTTGCTGAAAAAGTCGTTCGCAATCTTGATACTGTGGCCTCGCATTAGGCGCATAAAGTAGGCTTCGGGAGAGAACTTGAACCAGGAAAAATCTTCCATCAAAAGCCTAAGAGCGAGGGGATTGCCAAATGCCAATTTGCATATGTTGGAGAAACCTTCCAAGTCTTGACGACTCATACCCTGCAGGTCTTTAATTCCAATGGATTTGACAAAGTGCGCTCCCAGCTCGAGAACAAAGTCTCTTGATAATGGCTGTAGTGATTCGGGAGACGTCGAAAGATTACTTTGCCAGGTCTGTAATATGCGGGATGCAACGATGACGACCGTACCTGAGTTGAGAAAAACCTGCTGAAGCTGGAGGCCATCTTTCATGGTCGATCCAGGCTCGCGACAAGTCGCTTCATCGAAGATTATCAACAGCGGCTTGTCTTTTTTGCCTCTCGAAGTCAGTTCATTCCTGAGTTTGAGGAAAGGTGTTTTGGAAGGCAGCCCCAAAGCCTTGCAAAGTTGAACTTTTACATCGTTATAGTCCTTGATGCAAAGGCAGCCCCGGATCATTCCCGTATCTTGCCACCATTCCACGGCCTCCTTAATCATCAGAGTCTTGCCAATGCCGGCCTGGCCTATGATTCGACTAATAGCTCCATCTTTCAGGATTTTCGCACTAGTCTTTTTGTCGTCATGGACGTGGTGGTAGAGGCTAATTTCTAGGGACAGGAGGTCTGCCTCTCGTCCAATGAGAACATGGTGTTCAGCATCGGAGGCCTCGAGCCATGCAGTATACTCTGTTGTCGTGTCCTTTTTGCGCATGGAATATTGTTCCAAAGTCTCCAGAGTAGTAGCAGCGCATGAACACTGGCTTCGATAGACGACTGGGACGAAGTAGTCATCCACGTTGACTGTGGTACCAAACCTCGTGTTTCGTGCTCGATGGTTCAGGAGTTGGTCTCTGCCAAATTTGACAGCTACTAGAGAACTTGACTTATGTTTCAACAACTGATAGTAGAATGCCTGTGTGAAGATAGACGCAGCGGTTTGTAAAACTTCATAGGCCATAGCTACCACCGTTTCCACGCCATTCTGGACTAAGACTCTGGCAAGATTAAAACTAGGGTCGTCTCCCTCACTCGCTGACTCACAAGCATTCAGAACGACCATGGTGACTCCATTATCAGCAAGCAGTTTACCTATCTTATCTGCAGGCTGGTGGTCGGCTTCCCACTTTACCTTCTCGTCTTCGATGCTTGCACGAAGAAAGTGAAGTTTGGCACTTTTGAGGAGCGTTAACAATCAAGGTCTGTGCACTATGAAGGAAAAGTCTCTCTTACCCTGTGTCATCGACTGACCCATGTACGTCGAGATGAACTATCTGATACGTCCCGAACTGACTGTCTTCCAGAACATTTTTTAACTGCTCAAAGGTTGGTGGCCTTAATACTCTCAGCTTCTCCCTGATACCGAGGCCTTTCATGATCATTAACATTGGCTTAGTAACAAGCCGGTGAGGTATAGGGTCGAAGCCGGGTTTCCGTGCCGTTACAGCTAGAATCTGTGTCGGAGCTGTATTTTGATCCCCGCGTGTGTGTGTCTGGTCTTTACCGACAATTGCGGGAGATTCAATGATGCGGCATACAGATAGGTCAGATATTAGCTTGCTTCGGACATAAAGTCGTGGGTCTTCGAGGGCTTCCCAGTGCACTCTTCTGAATTCTTTTGACGCTACAGAATCATCATGCACCTCGAGCAGTACGTGGGAAGGTGTACTTTTACCCCTGGAGAATGCGTTGTGAAGTTGAAGAGCGCGGAGCAGCTCGGCTCCGTATTTGTGCAAGTTCTCCATAACCCTTAATGCTGCAGTCCCCTCAAACGGGTCTTTCACGGCATATCGCTCAACCAGCCACTTGAGTTCTTCCTCAAAGCCATCTTTCAAAGAACCCATGACAATTTTTGGAAGCGGGCATATCCAGCTCGTATCCCCTGCAGTCACTTCAACTTCGGACCCTGTTGCTGAGTTCTGCACATTCAGTTAACAACCGGAGGTTTTAATCAGGGTTGTTGCATGTAATTACCTTTAAGCAGGTCACAGAAATAACTCTGGAATTTGCATGTAGCATGTTGGAGTCTGTAATACCTGAACTGTTATGGTATAATGCTAGCAATGTGGTAATAACAGAGGAATAAGACAAGACCAAAAAGGCTGTCTTAGAAAGAAGAAAGCGAAGCGAAGAAAACCAATAGCGCTGTTAGGAATCGAACCCAACTCCACACTTATACTAACTTCTCTGGCAGACTGTTACACTTAGTTGCATAGATATCTACAGATCTGTAAAACTTGGTGGATTACGAGGCCTCCTCCAGGGCAATGATATGCATTATGTAAGCGTAGATTACCTAAGGTACCTACGGTAGGGATGTCATTCTCAGGTGCTTATTAGCAGCAGGGACTTTGCAAGGTACAACACAGACGGCGCAGGTGTGGCCTGAGCAGAATACAGAAGGGGCTCCACGGGGCCTGGCTTTGCCCTCACAAAGCTGCGATAACCGCCGTTCCAGGCGGGACGTTGCCTATTGCTGTACCACTTGGGATGATATTCAATACAAGTATCAAACGCTGCATTGAATGCCTAATTGTTCCGTTGGGTTCGGGCCCGTTCCTCAGCACACCTGCCGCCGCTGCCGTGGAAAATATGTTATGTTGTCCAGGTGCATCAAGTCTGTAAGTATTTTGTACTTTCTCTATTATCTATACGCCACGCAGCAATCAATACCACCCTAGGCCATCCTTCGCTAACGGTCTTGCATGAGCATGCACACCCCTTGTAGTAGTAGTTAGTCAGTATTGGGGGCCATGCGAATTATAGACATATCTATCTATTCTCTTGCCGTCCAAGAAATGCAGAAGCAATCCTCATATCCTTGATTATTCATTTCAATATTACCAGCTGTGCAGTAACTTCAAGCTCCCTCATTGAATATCGTTACCATGAAGGACAGTAAGCCCTTCTGGCTGTTACATGCCCTGGGCCCTGTTCCAGTGAGTGAATCAAATGGCGGCGACCTGAAATGGCTGGGCGCAATCGTGGAAGACATCAACAGCCCCATGCAAAAGGTGGATTGGCGACCTTCAGGGCTACCCCTCAAGGAACATGAGAATTGGGAATCGGTACCAATCAATGATGTACAGGTCTTGATTGAGCGGGCGAGTTCGTGGGCAGTCAAAGCAAACCTGGCCAAAAGCATAGGAATCGACATTGACCGTAGCGGCCGAGTGAAGAAGAATGCTTCCAAGCAGAAAATAGTTGCCTATCGCTTACTGAACGATGAGGAGATACTGAAGCAAATGCTAGATACGGATAACCATCGGGCCAAAGTAATGCCTCAACTTTCGCGCCTGGCAACGAAGCGTTGGTTTATTGTAGGCTTCCTTGTCGCAAAAGCAGTGGAGAAGGGGCAGGATGCAACACGCCTTCCAGGTAAGTAGGTTGACAAGCCGAGAATATAGACTACGTTAGTTTAAGTGGTCTTGCTAATGGTTTGTACATAAGACGAGCCCGAGGCCTCCGCTGATGATACTACAGAAGAGTCGGCAACAGAGGGAGTAGAGCAGAGTGAAGAGGACGCCGGTCAAACTGAGGGATCCATTGATCCGCTTACAGCAATCGCAGCTGCTACGGGAATACCGGCCATACCACTGAGGCTACAGGTGTCAGTGCACAGCTCCAATAATCGCGAGGCCAAAGGGGACCCCACGGTCTCGCACATATTCGCTATTTGCTTCAAAGGCCTCCGCAAGCAAGCTCTCGGCTCTGGACCCACCATTGGAAACGGTCCCAAAGGAGACAACGCGTTCGGAGACCACACTGAGTCAGACCAGAGTGGACAGCTGCCGGGAGAGGCGAAGGAGAATATTGCCCTCGCCACAGCGTCGGTCGTAGATGAGCTCGAGGCCCAAATGCTCAGTGATGGGGGAGAAGAAGATGCATATATCGAGACAGAAAGCATTGGGGGTTCTCTGTTCGCAAACGAAGAGGATGCAGCTAGATTCGAGTATTTGTTTGGGGGCCGATTAGACCTAGCCTATAAGGAAGCTTGTGGCGAAGAATGATGGGTCAATACTGCGTCGAGATGCAGGTGTCAACTGGAAACCCCATGCAGAGCTAGGAAATCAGACTCGTAGGGAAACTAACGAAGTGTCATTAAACGCCCCACTCCAGCTGAAGACATATCACCTTGCATATGTATGTATGTAAGAGGGGAAACCTATCGCTGGTTGGTAAAACAGGATTGGTCGTAATCGGCTGGGGGAAAGCTGTGGTGATTTCGAAACTTCACTCTCACCCTTGTCACTCCAGGGTAGACCATTTGTCGGTCACGCCGGCCCTTATCGCCGATTAAGCCTCAATCTTTTAGCTCGGATCCATAGGACAGTATACAAATCTGTTTTGTATAAATCGGAATTAGGTTCTCACTATGCTCATCCAAGTAATGAATCATCTGCAAACGTGTGTCGAAGCCGTAGGTTGAAATGGACGTCACGGAAACACAGCCCCGATGCGACACCTTCAAGGAGGTCCCATGTCTTGCCAAGCAAGAATGGGACCGGATCAAAGCCCTCAACAGTAGCTTTCAAAGTGCGGCTATGGAGGAACTCATGGCGCTAGTCGGCCTTGAGCATGTGAAGCAGCAATTCTTGTCTATCTGGGCTAAAGTTCAGGTGCTCAAGAAGCAGCAGATTCTGGGCAAGCGAACGGAGCGATACCATATCATAATGCTCGGAAACCCCGGAACAGGTGAGTATGAAGCATCCTAGAAGTGCCAAGATTGTCCCGTAAACAACGTTCGCTACCAGTACTAATATCTTCTAAGGCAAAACAACAGTTGCTAAAATATATGGGAAATACCTCAGGGAGCTCTACCATGAGCTATCCGATTGGTATTTTAAAGATTTCTGGCACAGGTCTGGAGCTCAGCTGGTGAATATGGGAGCGCAAGCTGTGGGAACCACCATAGAACAAATGGAAGACAACGGCGGCGTGCTCTTCATCGATGAAACCTACCAGCTGACTTCTCTCAATAACTCCGGGGCCGGTGGGACAATTCTTGATATTGTCCTAACCAAGATGGAAGAGAATTTCGCTAAAATGGCCTTCGTGTTTGCTGGCTACAACAGAGACATGCAAACCTTTTTTGAACACAACGACGGATTAAGAAGCCGAATATCATACACGCTCCAGTTTGAAGACTTCAGCGATGCTGAACTTCTCACTATACTGATCGATAAGATTAAAGCCAAGTATAGTGATGCGGGAGGAAATTGCAGAATGAAAGTCGAAGATGGCCTTCGGGGCAAGTTCATGAGAATTGCGATCCGTCGACTCGCAGCCGGTCGCGGCTTGAGGGGGTTCGGAAACGCGCGAGCCGTGGAAAATCTCCTTTCTCAGATATCCGAACGCCAAGCCAGGAGACTGAGTGAATTAGAGCCGAGGAATCAAGAGCAAAAGGCGCTACTGGAAGAGGAGCAAGCGAAAGTACACGAACTAAGGAGTCAGAGACAAGCGGTGCGGGACACAATGCAACGGCTGCGGGACGAAGAGGCGAGGCTTCGCGAGTTGACTGTGGAGTTGAAGCTCACCGTAAAAGGAGGAATCGGCAACTCAACGAACGGAATTATTGAAAATTGCGACGATTCCTCTTCACTCAAGGGGAAGAATTCTCAGGAGAAAGTTACTGCAGACAATGCTGGCCACGATTCCGGAGTGATTGACAATAGCAACAATGATGCTACTACAGAGACAAATACAGCACCTTCCAATGATATAATAACAGCCGAAGATGAAATACTATCACGAAAGGTGGACGATCTGGATTACTTTGAGTTCACTCGGGAAGACCTCATTGGGCCAGACCCTTCTACCGTGCTTAGGAGTCCAGCCGTTGAGGAGCTAAACAAGTTAATTGGTCTTGATGCAGTAAAAGAAGCTGTCAGGAACATGATCGGGTTGATCAAGACAAATTATGAGCGAGAACTAAAGGAGCTAGCTCCACTCAACCTTTCGTTGAACCAGGTTTTCTTTGGAGCGCCTGGAACGGGCAAGACTACAGTCGCGAAGCTCTACGGGCAGATTCTGTCGAGCCTTTCTTTGCTCAGCGACGGCGAGGTCGTCGTCAAAAACCCATCCGACTTCATCGGCGATGCTGTTGGGGTCTCCGAAAGTAACACACGAAATATTCTAGCGACTACTAAGGGGAAGGTCTTGGTCATTGATGAAGCCTATTCGCTCAGCTCAAAAGGTGGCAGCCAGACGTCCTCGTATGGAGCTTCCGTCATTGATACGATCGTGGCTGAAGTCCAAGGGGTGCCTGGAGAGGATAGATGCATCATCCTTGTTGGCTACGAAGACCGCCTAAGGGACATGCTACAACACGCCAACCCAGGGCTTGCACGTCGCTTCCGTATGGATAGGGGTTTTCATTTTGAAGACTTTACAACGGACCAGCTGATGGAAATATTGGAAAAGAAGATGCGAGATGAGGATCTCCGGGCCACGCCTAAAGCAAAGGAAGAGGCGAGAAAAATGTGCGAGAGGGCAAGGTTCCGAGCAAGCTTCAGCAATGCCGGGGAGGTCATCAACCTGCTCGACATTGCCAAGCTGAATTTCCAGTCACGGCTCCAGAAGCAAAAGTCACCGCAGTACGACGACACGTTACTGCCAGAAGACTTCGATCCCGGTTATGGCCGACGGACTGATGCTGCTGCCAAGTGTAAGGCGACTCTCGAGGGCCTGACTAGTGCTACCATCATCGAAAAGTTTTGCGAGTGGATCAGAAAATCAGAACTGGCCGTGGAGTACAAGATGCCTATTCCAGATCTCGTTCCCACGACGTTTATCATCAAAGGCCCACCAGGGACAGGAAAAAGAACAGCCGCGCGAAAAGTGGGCAAGGTATTCTATGGGATGGGGCTTCTGTCCACCGAAGAGACAGTTGAAAAGTCGGCCTCAGATTTTATTGGGCAGTATGTTGGACATACCGCGCCGAAGACAAAAGCCGTCCTAGAGAGCTGCCTCGGAAAAGTCCTGGTCGTCCGCGATGCGGTACGATTGGCAGAGCGATCATCGTATGCCTCCGAGACCGTAGGAGAGATAGAGTCGTTGCTTAACTCGCCGAGATACCGGAACAAAATAGTCATGGTCCTCGTTGGCACCACTGAGGAGATAGATGTTCTGAAGACCACCAGGCCAGCTGTAGCGGCACTGTTTAAGCATGAGGTCGTTTCCCAGCCCCTAACGCCAGATCAGAGCTTGTTGCTGCTGGGTCGAATGCTACAGTCGAAGGGTGTTACGGTTTCATTTCTTAAAGACGCGGCGAGAGAAGAATACCAAAAATGCAGGGCTTTAGTGACCAGCTTGGCCAAGTCTCCCATGTGGGAGAATGCAACTACAATGCAGGAGTTGGGACAGACTCTCCTCAATTCTTTCTACGAAGACTGGCACGCAAATGCTCTAGGTTCTAAAGGATCTTCGCCTAACGACCTCATTCAAGGCTTGCACGGAAGTCTTTCCGCTGAGAAAGTTGTAGAGGTTCTGAATAAGACCCTTGAGGATCATATTTCGAACTATAAACGGATGAGAGCCTCTGCACAGAAAAGGAAGCAAGACGACAGGGGCATCCTAGATCGAATGGCTGAGGCGCCACTCCACGAAGAGCCCCCATCACTTTCGGACCTCGCAACACGTTTCCTTACACCATTCCTGGGCGACACTCGTCAGAAGGAGAAACGGTCTCCACAGCCCCAATCGACGCATAGACATAATCATACCATCGAACGTATCGGCCCGCTCGAGCGCGGTACATCTTCGCCCACAGATACGCCGCAGCCGGAAGCGGGCGTATCAGCTGAAGAATTCCAACGAGTCCAGGAGCTGTACCGGCAGAGTAAAAAGAGAAGTGCGAATCTCTCACCTACAGCTAGGGCAAATGAGCTGAAGGATAAGATGGCGATCAGGACGCTTTTACAAAGCATGGGAGGCGTCTGTGAATATGAGTTTGAGTGGTTCCGCGTTGATGACACTACGTGGCACTGTAAAGGGGGGTACCATGAGGCTAAATGGATAGATGGGAAGTGGCATATCAGAGAACGAGATTAATACTTCCAGGTAGAGGGATAAGAAGACGAGTGGTACATATTGGATCTTTTTTTAATGCTCCCAGGAATACTAGACTACAATGCCAGACAGCAAGGCTTATCATACCTCTAAAAATTCATTAAGAGCCCAATCTATGCGTCTCAATTGTCTTTGCTCTCAATCGGCCCAAGTCCTTTTAACCTAGCCCATAATTATCTTGCGCGCATATTCCCACGACTTAACACCTTCAAACAGCCTACTCCTTAAATAAGCTAACAATATCTGCTGGCCAAAGGAAGCCTTTCCGGACTCTTATCCTGTGTTTGTGCAGCGTCCTACCTACTGATACTACCAAACCTATAACTCCCTTGACCAGTATTAAGTCCTTGGATCCGGGGCTATACATATACGTGTCCTTGTGCTAATCAGCCCCGCGCGAAGTCAAATACAGGCGAACATCAGTCTCCCACTAATGACCAGCACAGGCGTGGTCATCTCGCGAAAGTCTAAGCTGTAGAATAGGAGCATCTTCCGCCGATTCTCCGACATGTCTGCCCCGCCAATTACCACACCAGCCTCGATGCGTATCTCAAAGGGAAGGAATATCGTTCCATCGCGAATTACCGCACATGCTCTGCTCGACTCCTGGCGTGTGCTACCTCATCATGGGAGGACTCAGAGGCCTTTGCGGATCGATTGCCGTCCACTTGGCCACTCTCGGAGTGACGAATCTCGCCGTCATGTCTCGCTCGGGATACGGTACAGTCATGCACGCGCCTAGCAACAGGACCCGTACCACGACTCATTCATGACAGGATTTGCAGAGAGCAGCATTTGCAGCTCGGTTGGTATTTAATGTCTCCAGGCCGCTGAACCCGAACCTTGATATGCTTACTTTTTCAGGCCGCGTTTGAAGAGTGGTGAATGATAGAATTGAATCAAGTTAGATGGTCTACATCTGCGATTAAAGTGTGAAGCAGAATTATAACAAAGAGAAATACTTCTTGAAGAATAAGTTCAGGAATGGAGGTAGTTAGCAGAACGCGCGGATGACAACCGCCGACAAACTTTAACAGTGAGACAGCGCAAGGGCGCGATTGCAAGAATAACGACAAGGCAGTTGAAGAACACCTCGAATTTTCCTCCTTGTCTGTTACACGCAAAGTACTAACCTAGCTAGACCACTTTTTCGTCCTCAGTATAGTACATCTACCATAGTTCAGATGCTAACAACAGAGCTCGGATTAAGGCAGTCTAGCCCAAGTCACTTAGATTCCACTGTTAATATGCGACCGCTATTTTGCGTAGCAGATAATCAATGTGTCTCTTGACGTGATCTCTTGTAGCCCATTGAATGCTACTAGATAAAGTGATTCTCTGCATTAACAATTCTCTATTTTCTAATTCTCTACATAATTTGCTCCCCTGTCTCCCATCGGCCTAATCCGTGGCTTCCGTTCTCTATCTTCAAGCTTTTATGATTGCTATTACTTCCTTTATGCAACAGGCCACGACCATGATGACCACATCGATGTGGAAGGCATTGCTTTGCCTCCTTGTTCCTTTCGGTTATACAGCTACATCATACAGCAGCGGAAACATCAGTAATACTCAAGCATATTCTCTTCTTCCTCATATCCCCCGCTCCCCATCTCTTTGCCGGCCTACGACGGTGACCGCTCCAGCCCCGTTATGTACCGGATTGTCGCAATTTTCCCGAACCACAGTCCAATATGGTCCGATCATATACGAAGTGCCGCCTGAAGGTGGTCGTAACGTGACCGTTGTCATGGGCGAGGCTAACATGACAGCCGAGATATCTGCCAGCAGAGTAGTTGCCAGTTCGGCCCGGGGTATTTTCACATTTCCTGCACCCAAAGGTCCCTTAACGAACTCGGTAAACGAAACAGTTATAGGAAGTATGATATGGTCGGATCGTGTATTTCCTTCGCCCAAGCTCGCGCCTGCTGATTCGAAAGCAGCCGTTGACTTCGCTGTAAAGGTGGCGGAGGAATACACTACGTTTGCGAACGATGTCACTTACCACCTTGGCGGTTTTCTTATGGCATGCTATGACTTCTTCATTCGTGCCGATGCACCATACCCTGAAGCTGCTACTGCCCTACTAGGCAGCGAAGACGACGCTTTCACTCGTATTATCGAAGCCGCGAAGAATGTTTCTGCCTTTATCGATGATCCGAGACAAGTCGCTTGGTTAGGATTCCTCAGCCAAGCCCTTCTTTTGGACTCAGACTCAAGTAAGAAGCCTGGCGATGATGAGATTCCGGATGAATACCAGGGCGAGGAGAATTGCCCTAGCCCTCCGAGGGAACAATATTCAAAGGCCGCTGAGTACATCAGCACTGTTTTCTCAGGCTATCCCGGCATCCAGGATCTTTGCCGGTCCCCTCCATGGGCAATTGAGAACCTTATGAATGTCATAAAAAGCCTCAGTCAAATTAACTCTAGCCACACCGACGATATTATTAAGATATTACGCGGACTTCGAGATGAGTACATGTCCAATCACCCCCAGGGTGCAGATGCGTTCCTCGGTGGCGGAGGCACGATCGTTTCCGGAGCCGCGGCTTTCTCAATGCTATCGCGGGTTCAGATGAGCCGTGTAACCGACTTCTTCTCAGAGCGAGAATGGTACGTCAAAACCGAGAGAAACGTAATCGATAAAGGAGATTGGTACTTCAACTCGACGATCAAGTGGCTCGATGGCGCCCAAGGTGAGGTAATAGGGGGTGGCCCTTCCTCGACAGGTTACGGCTATCAGGCGTCCCTATCGCAAGCCCAAGGTTATCCAATCATGGACGCCTTCAGCCGGTACGCACATAGCATTGTCAGCTGGGTCAACATTCGTATGACCGAGGTGGAGTATACGATTGCGAGAAAGTCAAGAAAGAGTCTACTCGATAGGAGTGTCGTAAGCAGAGCTCCTCGAAGAGTTGTCGGAAATAGATCCAGGTCAAAGACATACCTAAAAAGAGCCGAAAGTCTTATAGAAGCAGTCCCCCCATCGACGCACTACCAGAGGCTCATCTCAGCGAGTTCAACCATCAATAAATCACTGAAGGATCAACCATACAGCCATTATGACACGGATGGTGAAGGAGTAACCGTCTTCATACTGGACACTGGGTTTGGCATTGACGGTAAAGGAAATATAGAAGAGATTGGGCAGAAGAGCGAATATATCTACAATCACTCTTCCTGGAGCTTCACCGTGCCAAACAAATACACCCTACCAAATGCTGACGCCAGCCGTACAGCTGCCGAGGATATAAGAGACGCACTGGTAAGTACCAAGTATAACCTTCATATTGTTTTGCTTTATTCATATTTCAAGCATCTAACATAATACCTAGTATAATGACCAGGGCGAAAATGTGGGACATGGAACGCAAGTAACCATTTTAGCAGTCGGCAGGACATATGGCATAGCAAAAAGAGCAGACCCCTACATCGTCAAGGTAATAAACTCCTATATGGACGATGGCGGTAAACACGTCACGGGACTCGACGTACCCCAAGCCATCGACGTCGGGCTGGAGCACATCCTCGAGGTGATACGAGCTCGTAACCTCCAAGGTAAAGCCGTAGTGACTTGCTCGCTGTTCTTTGAGCCTGGCGGTCTGGGCCAGCCCGTCGACCCCTTGACTGCGATCTTCACTAAGCACCTAGCAGCATTGGCAGATCTAGGAGTCGTATGGGTGCAAGCTGCCGGCAACAACGGCCTTCCAGTCGAAAGGGATGATAAAGTTGTGTACTTGGGCCAGAAGTTGCCGTCCGTACTTGGCACTGATGGCAACTCGATGATCACTGTTGGTGGCACCTACGATACGGGTCGATACTGGCCGTTCACTTCCCCGGAAGGCCCGCCGGGTTCTCAGACGCCGGGTTCCATCACGTTGTGGTCTCAGGCACAAGACGTTGCCTGCATCAATCCGTAAGTCTACCTTCTAACATCGTCTACCTTCTAACATCATCTACCTTATTACCGCCGAGAATAAGAATAGCTAATAACAGCACGTAGTAAGGGCGAACAAGTTGCAGAGAATGGAACAGATTTTGCAGCTCCGCAAGTGGTAAGTTAAACCTCATTCCCTTGTTAAGATGTCACGCGGCTTTCTGACATTGAAACTAGGCCGGTCTGGCGGCATATTACATGTCGCTCTATCCAGCCACCTTCCATTGGGACAACAACACAAGCGGAGAAAATAAAGGCCTCAACTACACGTCCACATTGAAGAGTACCCTAAGTACGTTGGCTTACCGGCGGCTTCCGATGGATCGACAGCTTCCCTCTGGCGTCCACCTCCCGTTCCCACTTCCTACGGATATCAACGTCGCCTACAATAATTTTTGGGGTTCCCAGCCCAATTGTCTGGAAGTAATCAGCGGTCGTATCGGAGATGAAGCTAATCCAGAATCTGAGGCGTACCAATGTCCGTACCCAGGCCCTGCTAAGACGCCGACGATAAGTTTGGCAGCGTTGACGCCCACACCTGCGCCCCCGAACTAGTCACGCATGCCAATCACGGCCCTGCATGGGTCCATGGGATTAAGTGTGTGAATCTGCTTCCTGGCTAAGATCACTACGTTATGGAATGAGTTTGGAGCATTTACACAGGGTTTATTGAGGAAATTGGTAGTCCATAGGCGTTGAGTCACTAATAACAGATCTTTATCAAGATAGATATCAATGGCAACTAAGTGTTCACAATTCTAGGCCTTTTATAGACTCCTCGGGAAAAGATTAGCCAAGAAGATAAGTGTAGATCAACATCTATTCCTCTACAGCAAACATCGTATTTACTTCTGTGCAACTCATTTAAGTTAGGAATCTGGGGGAAGCTTGAGATAAGCTGAGGGCCTGACCTATAGAAACCAACTTGAAGGAACGTGCTAGTCAAGGGGTAATAAGTCTAAAACCTGCGCAGCGAAGAACTTTTTTTCATACGTATTTTATATTACTTCTTAGGTAATTTTTAGATAGTTGGGTCAAAGCAAGCTATGCAGCGTACAGAGGATTCCTCATGGTTGATTCTCCGTCTTAGATTTTAGGCCCAAGGTTGAGAACGACCAGCTTACAATTCCCTGAAGCACGGGACCCTCCTTCCTTGACACAAGCGTAGACAGAAAACTGCCTAATGGCCTGCAACTTGTTTGACATACTGTAGTAACAGAAGCTCCAACACTATGGTAGGAATCTATCTAGTGTGGCTTGAACATCAAACCATCTTGGAATCACACGACCCCTGTTCCCCAGCACACACAGATCTGTACTGTTGCTCTTGAATTTGCACATTGGCCAACAAAAGAAGCGCCCAATCATCAACTTCGTACCTCACTACAACACTACTAAGCCTCTTCCATATTAATGTACAGTGTACATCTATAGAATATATTTTTTTAATACCTATTGTTTCTGTGCCGACTACAAACGGAATGGTTTGCCCGGGCACTAGCAGAATTAGACATATCAAATCCGCTACTATGACCCACTGCAGCTATACTCGATTCAGTATCCGTCTGCTAACCACACAAAGCTCTGCCCCCTTTGTCCCTACCTGTCTAGATAGCCTTTCTGGTAGCAGAGACACATTAGTTTCAACGTGGATGTGCTAATTATAGCTGAGTATTGAAGCATGCGTTGGTCATGCCCTTACCCGTGACGGCATCGAGCCCGATGCACAGCATGTTTATAATGGAATTATCCGTTACTTCGAAGACATGCTGCGTTTGTCACCCAAGTGCGCAGGATTCTTACAGAAGGACAAAAGGATACTCACCTCTGAAACATTGGATGAACGTTGAATGCTCTGGAGATTGAGAGTTCAAACGGAGGCTCATAAAATGGCAATCGTCCGACTTCCTCATTCCGCACGCACCGAGGCATGCCAGCAAGCTACGATCCCATGAATTATCGCGACATCAAACGGCGACAGCATTGATAGAAGTCGAGCCCAGAGCCGTAGATCTGTGAGCCAGTCACCAACTCCGCAGCCATGGAAGCCAAAACCCTTCCCGAGCCTGGGAAGCCCAACGTTCTTGTCACAAGCGCGCTACCGTATGTAAATAACGTCCCACATCTAGGCAATATCATTGGGTCGGTGCTTTCTGCCGACGTCTTCGCAAGATATTGCAGGGGGCGCGGGATCAATACGCTCTACGTTGGCGGTACGTTGTCCTTGCACCTGTATAATAACTGTGACCGATGATCTTCATGATACAGTTAAACAAAAAGCCAGTTCACTGACGTTTGGTGGTTTTAAGGCACGGACGAATATGGAGCGAGCACAGAAGCCCGAGCTCTCAAGGAAGGGTGCACGTGCAAAGAGCTATGTGACAAATATCATGCTCTTCATGCAAATGTATACAACTGGTTCAATATAAGTTTTGACGTTTTCGGACGAACTACAACTAAGCTACAGACGAAAATAACTCACGACATCTTCCGGAAACTGAACGACAACGGATTATTGACGGAGCAGAGGGCTCCGCAACTCTATTGCAAGGAACCCAAACACAACGCTTTCCTTTCTGACCGCTTCGTCGAAGGGGAATGTCCCAGGTGCGCCTACCCAGACGCTCGAGGGGACCAATGCGATTCCTGCGGCCATCTTCTAGATACACTCGATCTGAAGAATCCCCGCTGTAAGATCGACGGCACCACGCCAACGAGAAAAAAAGCAAGTCACATATTTTTTGAACTTGATAAACTACAAAATGAGGTAGAAACGTTTGTCCGGGAGGCAATTGATGCCGGTCAATGGTCTAGAAGTAGCGAAGACATCAACTTGGCCTGCCTCAAGGAAGGCTTAAAGGCGATGAATATTACGAGAGACTTGCAATGGGGCACGCCAGTCCCCCTACCAAATTATGAGAGCAAGATCCTGTATCCGTGGTTTGATGCGTGTATCGGCTATGTATCAATCACCGCAGATTATACAGACCAATGGGAAAAGTGGTGGCGGAATCCGGAACATGTCCAGCTTTACCAATTTCTAGGGAAGGACAACGTTGTTTTCCACTCTATCATCTTCCCTGCCACGCAGATAGGGACCGGAGAGATTTGGACAAAGGTACACCATCTGTCAGCAACAGATTATCTTACCTATGAAGGCGAAAAATTTTCCAAGTCCCGTGGTGTCGGCGTTTTCGGTGATTCAGCGCAAGCAACCGGCATAGAATCTGATGTGTGGCGTTTTTTTCTGCTGCGTCGTCGTCCGGAAAACGGCGACACGGAATTCAACTGGGAATCTTTCATCGACGACAATAACAATGAGCTTGTGGATAACGTTGGCAATTTTGTCCATCGTGTTTTGGAGTTCGTACGTTCGGAGTACAACGGGACTGTGCCAGATGGTTCTCAGTACCATGACGTTTCTCTCCGCGACTTTCAAAACGACATTGACCAGTTGCTGTCCCGGTATAACGGCGAGCTCGAGAGCGTCAGGCTACGATCTGGCATCGCCATAGTCCTTTCTATTTCGAAACGGGGTAGCAGATTTCTGGATACCATCAACAGTAATCCCTCAAATGACGGGCCTACCAAATGTGCAGCCGTTATAAGCCTCGCCGTCAATCTCGTTCGGCTCCTTGCCGCGGTTATAGCTCCCTATATGCCCGACACGGCAATGCGTATTAATCGACAGCTTGGCGTTGACGCTAACGAACAGCGAATACCAGATCGATGGAGTCCGGATTCCATCAAGATCGGGCATAAATTAGGTGAACCGGTCCACCTGTTCTGGGCCATCAATGCCGAGAAGGCTCACGAATGGCGCAGAGAGTTCGGGAGCAAATGCAATGTGGACATTTCCACATGAAACACAAAGAGCCATGTTTTCTGGTAAGGTGGCTGGAAAAGCGACCACTCCATTCTCCTTTGCTGCGGCAGGAAGTAAACGAGCCGTTGTAACTTAGGGAAGCTGCGAAACCGCTCAACAACAGATAGTATGATCGTATTCAATTAGAGAAACTACTTCTACAGGAAACCAGCAAAATTCACACGCGCAGGTGTTATGTAGTAATTTATAAAAATTGGCACAAGTGCAGAAAAGTGGTGGACCTCTTGCGCCGCCGGAGGATCGTTACTCCATGTCGTCATGGCACCAAATAAATACGCGAAGGACATGTCCAATACAACCCCATACTACCGCAGCGACTAGTCTAGTTTTGTGGATTCAACACTTCGAGATCTCGATCCCGATGGCTTTCACCAGCTTTGACCACTTGCAATGTTTTCTGCAATAGTTATATGTCGATGATCCCTCCGTGCATTTAAGGATGGCCAAAAAGATTACTATAGCGAGTCTAGCCTCCAACCCAAGAAATCGGCCGCAGCCTGCGCTGGATAGCTCCCACATCCGCTTCATCAAATCGCACCTTCGATTCCCATGTCTGTCTGATTTCCTCGATGTGCCACGTATTATTATTAGAAGTAGCTGTCTTTCGCAGCTCGCCATAAGAGCAAAAAACTACAGACCCTATCCTTCATAACAACTTATTGCAACTGCAAGTCCGTGAAGCCTCGCCCGATGTGGTACTAAGTACCCGGTTTCCTGCTTGTTCCAATTTTGGCGCCAGCATGTTACTGGATAACGCACTATGCGTTGAGAAAGAGGGACAGGCAAGCGGGACGCCACCGCCAGGTTGCAAACCCGAGGTTGAGAGCTATGAACGAGCCCGGCAGCGTGAAATCGCAGCGTAAGACACGATACACACTGTATCTACGATAACAGATCAACTGAACTAACATTTTGTGCTCCCATTCGTGCAGATACCTCGCGGCTGCCTCGTTTCCTCCAGAGCTACCCTCCGGCCCGCTACCAGAGACAATCTTGAATCCGGATCCGACTCTCAATGCGCTCGTCCAACTTGGTGCTCATCGTCTAGGCTGCGACCGGGCATTTCTGTCTCTGATCGACCGCAATTACCAATTTGTTGTTTCCGAGATAACGAGGACGCATTCCCTCACCGAAAAGCGGTCCGCTCCGAATGAGCACATGTTCCTCGGTGTCGCGAAGCTCGATGCCTGCTGGGGAGTCTGTCCTACGACGATGAACGCCTTCCTCGACGAGACTGGTGAGTGGGTCAAGACTGGGCCGAACGTCATTTCTAACCGGACCCGGTATATCATCAACGACTTCACTACAGAGCCCGGATACACGGATAGGTCTTATGTTGTGAATTATCCCTACTTCCGCTCCTATCTGGAAGTGCCACTGGTCTCGCCGCTAGGCTATCTACTGGGCAGTTATTGCGTTGTCGACAATAAGCCCAACTCTTACGACAATGATGAGACAGTCGGGATTATGAACGAGATTTCCGACGCCATTATGGCCCATTTGGAGCTCAAGAGATTGCAGCAGAGCAGAGATCGCTCCGAGGAGCTCATCAAGGGGCTTAGCGAGTTTATCAACTACGAGCCCTCAGCCCCACACCCATCAAGTACCCCACCACATGTTGATACAAATAATAACACCGGCAGCGTTCATAACAGAAGAGCAAAGAGTATTGATCGTTCTCTTGGGTCTACCGCCTCCCCAGACGACCAAAGCCAAGCCATCCAAAGTTCACTAGGCTCGTTAGCAGACTCTGCCCTGGATCCACCCACAGCGCCAACAGCGCCGGCGCGATCGACGTCAGGATCGGCAGGAAGATCGGCATCACAAACGGCTTCCTGGGTGGATGGCAATGCTAATGCAACCAGATGGGACGAAGTCTCCGATGCAGTTGCGCCTCAGAGTGGAGAACCAAGACCGACATTAGAACACGCGTCGTCGTCAACGCCATCTTACGATACCGTATCATCCAGTGCCGAAAAGTCGTCTGCTGAAACGCCTCCTACTACTCCCAGAGATGAGGTAGAAGTGAACCCATTCGACCGGCAGGACGCTCGAGAGAATGTCGATGATGCTGATGCTGCCGCCGACGCCACGGACCAGCAAGACGGCCCAGCAGCATCAGACAATGGTAGTCACGTGAAGGAGCTGCATCCCAATGGCTTCATCAGCTCCGCAAACATCAAATCAACCCTTTTCCGCGCTGCTGTGACGATCCGCCAAGCGATGAACATGGACGGCTTCATGTTTCTCGACGCTGTTCGCAGTGCATATACTGACCGCTCTGATCAGCTAGCCCCAGACGAGGACGTGAATGTTTCTCGGGAGGGCATAGTCGGCCCGTTCTGCCCCGCCATTGTCAAGTCTACTGGAGGTCAGGCAGGCGAGGCAGTGTCCCAATCATCCCAAACCCGACTTCCGGAGGCTGTACTCCAGCGACTGATCCGGAGGTTTCCACAGGGGCACGTGTTCTCGGCCGACGAATTCGGTCCCATTGATGAGACTTTTGCCCCCGGTAGACCCTGGCCCGGGTGCCACCCGGAAGATCAGGACAGCATCAGTTTCAAGAACGATGCTGCGGCACTTTTCAGAGGAGTGCCTACGGCGACGTATGTCATTTTCCTACCACTGTGGCATTTTCAGCAGGAATGTTGGTATACCGCAGCGGTCGGCTGGGTCGCAGACCCTGTGAAGGCAGTCGACATTGCCGACCTCAGCTTGATCGCTGCTTTCGGCAACTCCGTCATGGCCGAAGTATCACGCCTCGAGGCGTTGGCCGTCAGCCGCGCTAAGTCGGACTTCGTGTCTTCCATTAGCCACGAGCTACGGAGCCCCCTGCACGGAATCATGGCAGGCAGCGAATTGCTCCGCGAGGAGATCTCAAACCCATCATTACTGGCTACTTTAGACATGCTGGACTCATGTGGCACGACCCTACTTGATATTTTCAACAACCTGCTTCAGCACGCCATTGTAACAAGCTCAGGAGGTCGGTATAGGACGACCATGGCCGATGTCAAAATAACAGATTTGTGTGGCCTAGTCGAAGATGTCATTGACGTCGTCCATATGAGCCACTTGTCGGAGATCGCGTTCCATATATCCGAACACCGAAAGGGATCTTACGCATTAGGGCCGCTCGACGCAGGAAAGCAACAGCGCCACCGCCCGTTGCTCATATCACTGAACATAGCAAAGAGATCCACCTGGAAACTCCCCGTTAACGTTGGCGCCTGGAAACGCATCGTCATGAACATTGTCGGCAATGCGCTGAAATACACAAGTTCCGGTCGTATTCAGGTGACTCTGAAGGAGGTTCAGAGACCAGATAAGTCCGGCTTTTTGTGCGATTATATCTCCTTCTCGGTCGAAGATACGGGTTGCGGCATGAGTTCCGATTACCTCAAGTACAAGCTTTTCATGCCCTTTTCCCAAGAAAACCCGCACTCGATAGGTATGGGCCTGGGCTTGAGCATTGTGCAACACCTTGCTAGGGGCCTTGGCGGTACCATGGATGTGAAAAGTTCCGTGGGTATCGGAACATCTGTGGAGGTCCTTGTCCCTCTAAATCAACAAGAGTTCACTGCGTCTCCTTCGCTGCAAGCAGCGATTGAACATGAGAAGCCCTCTTTTGAGGACCATAGGCAACGCCTTGATGGACGAACGGTATGCCTCGTCACGCCGGAGGCCTACATTTCCGTAGCTCGCCCGGGACTGAAAGTGCCCCAGAGCGTAGCAAAGCGCTCGGTCATTGTGGAGCAGGCTCTTCGCGTGAACGCGGCTACGAGTATCGGCATGGATGTTGTTCTCGGGACAGCGGAAAACCCCATACCAGCTGCAGACGTGTATATTCTCGACTGCGACATCTTGAACAAATTCGCCGGCGATGTTCCCGGAAGCACCATACCCGATAAGTTCTCGACTGCCGGTCCCCTTGTTCTCCTCTGCGCAGCCGGCGGTCCGCCGTCCTGCTTGAAGCAAGAGGAGCTTAAGAATCACCTGCACCACCTGCATCACCCCTTGGGTCCTAGGAAACTCGCTTCCGTTCTATGCGGGGCACTTGACGCGGGCGCGCAACAGCAGATTACGCCGGAGTACTCGATGTTGAAACAGGAGAACGACGTACCTGTCGTATCTGCAGCGAGCATTCCTGCACTGCCCCCATTAGCTTTACGGCCGAGAATCGAAGAGAAAGACAATGGGAAAACAACCACTGTTGAAATATCTTCTCCTTCACCCCCTACTCCGCCGACGACGACAGCGATCGAACCCCCGCCTTCTTCCTTGCCCCCACTTCCACAACAGCCCATTACAGCAAGAGATTCAACGTCAGAGACGAGAACCTATAATCTACTTCTTGTAGACGACAACCCGATCAATATTAAACTCCTAGCCGCGGTGACCGGGAAGCTAAAGCACAGTTTTTCAACGGCGTGTAACGGGCTAGAAGCAGTACAGTTATACAAGGATGCGTTTCTTCAACAGCAATCCCAACCTCAAACTCCGCCTCCATCTCAACCTGAAGAATCACAATCACCATCACCAACCAAATCCCTACCTCAATCACAAACGCCCTCACTATCCCAACCTCAACCTCAACCTCAACAACCACCATCACCACCAAAACAATCACAACAAGAACAACAAGGAGAAGCAAGACAAAATCCCAGCAGCCCCTTCGACCTAATCTTCATGGACATATCCATGCCGGTAATGGACGGTTTCGAAGCGACGCGCGAAATCCGACGATTCGAGAAAGAGGCAGGGATCCGTCGTCGATGCAAGATCGTCGCTCTGACGGGTCTCAGCAGCGAGTCTTCGCGTATCGAGGCCTTTGCCGCTGGTTCGGATCTGTTCATCACGAAACCTGTGAAGTTGGGCACAGTGAAAAAGCTACTAAGTGAGCAGCTAGAGGAGCAAGAAAGGGAGGCGTAATGAGAGAGGGCTAAGCACTAAAATAAAAATGTTGTTTGGGCGTTGTGAGAGAAAGGGGAAGAAATGGAAAAGAAGAAAAAGGACGACACCTACCTACCTACCTGCCTACCTACGATGGGACGAAATGAGACGAGACGGTTATGGGATGAGTTAAGACGAGACAAGTAGGAATGAACTGACGGGGCTGGACTGGGCTGGAGTGGGATGGGTTATAAATATCTTGATTGCAATCCTTGGGTTTTTACGGTCATTTTGATGCATACATGCATTCATGCATAATTGCTTACTATTACTATTAGATATACTATGTATGATACCAGCCAGCCAGCCATTGGCAGCATAGCATGTCTTGGGAAGAAGAGGGTTCAGGCTCAGGTTAGTTTACACAAGGTCACAGGCAACAGGCAACAGGCAACACACACATGAAGGAAAGGGATAGGAAAGCGCTGTGCTTTATTCATTATTTTCGGCCTGGTGTTGGTGTTTCAAGGGAATTGGAATAGGTATTTGGGTAACATAAATACATAGGGACGTGTGAGAATAAAACTTGGGATCAAATGAAAAGATAAAGAAACGATAGAGACAAGATGGGAATTAAAAGCATGCGCAACCGAGAGGGAAAGAGCTTGGGTTAGAGGATTGGCTTAGCTTAGCTTAGCTTGGGGTGTATAGAAATGAAGTGCAAAATGTTGAGGTTAGAGTGTTTAATCGCACGATGCATTATTATGTTTTTCTGCTAGGGTGTAGATGAGAGATATTTATTATGTTGGAGTCGGTCGTCTTGTGGTCTTGTGGTCTTGAAGAGTGTTGGAGTGTATACTGGTACAGATTGATCGGTAGATGATGTCGCCAGGTTCGCTGGTCCGGCAACGTCGTGAGAACCCGAAGTTAAAAGTCGATAACAAATGGTGATGAACACAAATATTAGTTAACCTAGTTAGCTTTCATATGGTCTAACCTTAGGGGCTCGGATATCAATCCAGAGTTAGTCAATCACCCATTTCACCAATTCACTCCGAATTGTTTTTGAAAAAATGAAAAAAAAAAAAAAAAATTTTTGGGTGCCCTCGAGGTGCATATTCCATTTTCTCGTGGGAATCCGCCTCTGTGCCCTGCCCGCTACCTTGCATGGGCAGTAAAAAGTATTCCCTCTCCCAACCAATTGTGTGGTATCTCAAAGCCCAAAAAAGGAAGAAAAATATAAAAACGCCGACAATATGCAGGTCACCGTTACCCATTCCATAGGGTTGATTCATTCTTATCCCGGTTTTGTATTGTGCTGTATTTGTCTTTTATTACAAAGTTTTGCTGCCTCACTCAATTCCACGTAACGTCGCGCTGGACCCTTATCCTGCCCGGTTCTACGCCCTGCGACGCCGGCCGAGCGGTAATGTTCGTCCAGAACTCGCCGCGGTCTTTCGCGGGAACGAGGATGTGTATGTCGTCGAACCGTTTGAAGGGGCGCTCTTCCTCGTCCGACTCGCGGAATGCTGATGCTGCCGTCGTTCGGCTCCCGTTGGAGTCTATTAATCGGGATGATTTTGATTTCTTCTTGCCCCCCGGCTTGCTCGTGAAACCCGACCGGTGTGGGATGGGCGTATCGCTCCGCACCGGCCTGCCGCACAATGTGTTGTACGTGGGGCCGAGTGTCGGGGCGCAGGCGGCTATGATGGCTACGTATATCTCGATGCTGGTTGCTGCCCAGAGCAACGCAGATGTTGCTGCAGATCGCAAATTAGTATAGGAAAGAGGTGTGATACCAAGCGTCTCATTATGGGAGGCACCTACTACCATTATGATTACCCAATCTAGAGTCAACGTATAAGGAGGTAGCTATTAATCGTGCAAGACAAGCGAGAGTCGCGCTGGGTGGCATGTTAGTACTATAGCCTTATACAGCGTCAACCAAATTTACGGTTGGGACATGCACATACGTTCCACCCAAGAGGAAGACAGCAAAAATGCCAATTTTCCTCCTCCCCGACAGCTCAAGCTTCATCACCTCGCGAACGGGCAGGCACACGGTCGCGGCATCAATGACAAGGTTGATAGCGCCGATGGAGATGTAAGCCGCCCGGGTGTTGATGCAATGTCCACCTGTGATGTTCCGGTTCCACCTGAACGCAACAGGTTGGCAAGTGCCGAGGTTGAGGCCCTCGGTGGCTATAAACCAGGTAATGCATATCGCAGCGAGCATGTAGCCGCCCCGCCTTATTACCTTGCTTGGCAATACGCGGAGATAGAATATGATGATGGCAAGTCGAATACTGGTCGATACTATGCCGTAGAGTAAAGTCCCGATGAAAGTGAGCTGTATTTATAAATGTGAACATTCAATACATCAACAAGTCTTGGAGACGTGGATGCCCGGTTCAACCGCACCTTTTGTAATTCCATCGTACGTGGATCGCCTGTTGAGAGGGACGGTGTATCGAATCCCAAGCCGTCCGCAAGAAAGGCGACGAGAACAGATGCAACGAGGCCATGGTGGACGAATAGCGTGAACAGCGCCAACCAGTCATCGGTGTGTGTCCCCGAGTGCGTTATCCGTCTCGACCAGAAGCGTAGGGCGACAGCGAAACTGGCGAGGGCGGCGAGGAAGATCAAGACTCCAATGTAGCCCCAGCACTCATGCCAGACGCCGAGGGAGGACGATGCCATCACCTAACCGATGTCGAAGCTGAACATGCGTGTGCGTTTTGAGGGGATTGGAGGGGGTAGGTGAGAGAAAGGAAGGGTTTTGGTTTTAATCGAGAAAAGTGAAAGCGAAACTGGGCTGACCACCACCAGGAGAGCACCACATTCAAACCGATGCTGAATAACCTGACCCTTGCAAGCTGCTGCCAATGAGTTGTTATAAAAAGCGCCAGGCTGTAGAAGATTGGGATAGGAATGGCAAATCCCCAGGCTGTGGCTGATCGGATCGAACAGTGCTGTCAGATGTCGCAGACATTGTCTGTCTGTCCATCTGCCTGAAAGGTTGGTTCGTTCCAAAAGGTAAGGCAAAAAGAAAAAGACGACGAATTCCTAACGAGGTGCCATCGGGGTCTAACTCGATAAAATAAACAGTATCTAGAAAGGGTAGAGAAAGGTACAGTCTGAGAGAAGGGTAGGCTCTGCTTACATATTCCATGCCTACAGAGACGACAAGAATAGTATCCTGTTCATCATGGTTGCGGGATCCGATCAGACCTCCTCGGAACCAATAAGTAGATAGTGACTATCACCTTCAGACCTGAAAGGCGAGGAATCCAGGCTCGGGGCCAATGAGGTCGTGTATGAAGGTAGCATTGGGTACACAATCCCTACCGTCCATTCCATGTGGCTTGCATGCCCGGTCTACATAGGTTTTTTGCTGCAGCGCCCTGCAGGTTAGGTGATTATCCATGAGAATAACCGTTTCGAATTGGGCGTCTGAGAGAGAAGGATCGTGCGTTGTTGCAGGGGGCAAGGACAGAACACAGAACAGAGAGTTGCAACGCCAAACGGGTATTTGGCTCAAACGGAGGAACAGGCTATTGCTCAGCTGACCGCTTCCGGTTTAGCGCCATATGCGCAGGGTGATTATACCAAGAGACGTGAGTGGTCCGGTCGGTGCGGCCTAGGAAAAAGAGAGATGAAATACCTACATTAATGCTACTGTATGTAATACTACTGTGCGTACAGTAATACGGTAGCATTGGAACTTTGAGGAACCTGAACGGGCTCGCATGGGTTCCGCATAAGCTCGTTCGATGGATGGGCTAATCAACGTGGCAGGACGGGAAGCGAGAGGAGAAGGGAGGAAAGAGCCAAGCCCAAGACCACGCAACCCCCGGCCAGGATCCCGAATCGCGTGGAAAACGTGAGACCATACAGACATATTGCTGTATAGTACCTTTTACGTACGATGGTCTGATTAGCATTACCACACCAAGAGAACACATGGCACGCACTATTATGTACACAATATATAACGGAGCAAGTTCCCAGCGACGCATGTAAGATTCTTTGCGCCCCATGAGTTTAGTCGTGTGACTTGTGGCTTGAGTCCCGCCAATGCTTGCGCCCGTGCTCGCAAATACATGCTTAAGGTATCTCAACCTATCTCTCTTACAAACGAGACTTGAAGAAAGAGTGAAAAAGAAGGGTGGTCAGAAAAGAATTCAAATCCGATGAGCGGGAGGAATGGCGGCAGAGCCGGTTTGTTCATGACAATGATAATCCAACCGCCGACAAACAGATAGCCTTCTTCAAGTTCTTGCTTATGCTTAAACAGTTTATGCTTGCTTGAACTACTGAGTCAACACTGTTGTTTCAAGTTGATGTTTTTCTTTACTTATGTGGGGGCTGAGAGCCTCGTATGATTAGTTGTACGTATCTTCCTTTTGCTTTTCCCTCATTCTTTGCCTTCTTTTCCTGCCTCCCGCAAACGCGGGCTAACGGGAAAAGCCGCCGCGTATGTTTACTTCCTGCACAGCACACATAACAGCACACATAGCAGCGGGGAGAAAGTCAGGGAGAGAGAAATAAGCGCTTTGATTGGAGGAATCTGGAACCAACATACCTGCCCAGTTAGGAAAGTCTCTCGAACACGTTTCGAAGTAATGAGGCCATCCTTATTCAGCTTTATCTTGGTTGCTGATCTGCGAATCGCCCTGGTCCTTGTTCCGGGCTCGGCCCTGACCTGGCTACCTATGTAGATAATTATGTATATAGTGCCGCGCCCTACAAAAGCAAACGCCCTCTCTAAGCCTCGGTGTCCTCCTCGTATGATGTATGAGCATTTGAAGTGGGCGATGCTTGGTATTTCTATCTCTCCAGCCATACAGATGTACAGATATTCATGAGTCCTACGTGGGGGCTTACGGCGTTAACATTCGGAGGTACTACGTCAGGTCTCCAGTCTAGGCTTCCCCCCCGAAATGCGCCATGCCCAATGCAAAAGCGTGGATCGAAGATCGTCGCTCCGACAGACCGATACAGTATGTCTGTTAATCGTAGATCGTATTCTACCTGTGTATCTTTGCAGTCTTGTCTTGATCGAAGCTCGGTGACGAGTTCTTGACGTTGCCCGCATTCCTACCCACGGCATTGAATGCAAATGCCCCCAAGTTTATCGCCAGAGATCCCGGTATAAGCAATGATAGGACTCTGCTACTAAAGAACTTGTCTCATCCGCAACGTAGCAGATCGGTAGGGAGAGTGAGACATTACCACTAGACCGCTTGTTGATCCATTTATGAGGGTTGGAATTGTAGATACTCATTCATGTCTCACATACATATCCGGCAATGGCTATGGCCAGGGAGTATTTGTTTACATCCCAAGACACTGCGACGACCCGAGTTCGTACACTTCCAGTCAAGTGAGGCTGCACGCTTTTAAGCATGGGCTCACTTACCTACCAGCTATCAACCAGAAAAATCAAGTAAGAAGGGTGTATCAACGGGCTTGCATTTTCCTTTTTAGTCCTTGCCATTCGTACTTACAGGTGAAAACCATTCATTCTTTTGAAATCTTTTCCGTCTCTTCATCTATCAGTATAATTATAGTATCAAGAAGGAAAATTGTTCTGCTTCCACTTCCCGACTACAAACGGATTCCAGAGGATCCGGCGGGGATCCGATGGGGACAAGGGGGGACTGCTATAAGTAACCTGATCTGATAACACTCATGCCACTACAGAAGTAACTTCTGTCAAATATAGCACAATCTCCCTGACAACACGTCTATGGAGACATTAAACACCCATATGCCTAGTATAATCATGTGATCTGAAGGTCGAAAGTCACGTGCTCACTTCGACGAATTGCTCAGTCTGTTTTTTAATTTCGACCAGTACAGCAATTATATAGGCGTCTAGTCCCGAGGAGACACTCACTGCTCTGATATTAATGTTGTGATACTGGAGAGTTCTTCTACTTACCACTGATATTCGGTGGTCTTGTCTGCAAAACCCGTCGATTTATAAATAATAATTTATTTTTATGTTAGTTAATAGTTTTATATAATGGATTCCTCCATTTTATTATTTTTCTTGCTTTTAGTCTTTTTAATACTTTTCCCCCCTAATAATTTTAAACTTTAATATTGATCTTTCATCAGTCTCACCCAACTTATGCTTATGTGCCGCCAGATATTTATTACTCCTCTACGAAGCATGTCATCCTAGTGATCAGGGGCTCTGCGAACCGCCCACTCAAATGTTCCCCTTATTCTTCATGACCTGTATGGGTTAACCTAGGTGAGTCAGCAGGGGTGGCATAGTTCATTTTCAAGCTTATATGCAATAGATGCAACAGATCTCCCTATTTCTTTGTAGGCCTCTCCCTCTCATGACAAAGTATATGATGTATTCATCGTCCACGAGGTATGACTCCCAGTCCCGCTCCCCATCCGACTGAGATAGCTATCACCGCAAGTACTTGTGCTGACACTCGTAAATCCCCGGTTTCCAAGCTGTTCCTGCTCGTAGATGTACCACATGGGCTCTTCGTCTCCGCCGTCATCCATACAACTTGGGCCACGCCTCATCTTGATGAAGTTGGCTGAGGAGCCCGCATTTGTCGCCTTTATTTCGAATTAGTATCTCACGTCAGAAGAATGCATGGTAATTGGTTTTATGTGACACTGGCCCTCGTATGTAGGAATAGGAGGATCAGAGATCGGCAGCAGGCTGAGATGATGAGAGGAACCAGAAGACCAGATTAGAATAATATACGACAGTGAACCATAGTCAGGAGATGTGGCATAAATATAATAGGGGAAGGAGACCCAGAACATATAAAAGGAGAAAAGGCCACAGGTCAAGAAAGTCGTCAAAGGGAAAAAAGGTATAAAGAGCCTACTATGCAAAGACCGCATCGTTCTCCGAATATCGGTACCTTATTCTGGCAGTTGATGATGCCCTATCAATGGGGTTGAACAAGTAATCATGTTAGCTCTGGCAATCGTACAGTTCGGCTTCTGTTCTTATTGCGTCGCTATCGCTAAGTTTCGTGTAGATGGTACTAATTAGTTGGTTGAAATTGTGGACGGACGTAGTATTATAGCTATGGTTCGACGCAGTCTTTGACCGCTTCTTATGGTAACGAACTTTTGAGCCACCAGCGTCGGGTATAGGAGAAAGGGGGGTCAAAGATTGGTGTCATCTCGCAGAGTTAGGGTGTAGAACGGGAGTAAGACTAAGTACGACCGGAGGGGCGGAGGGACGGAGGAAGGTGGCGATACTACTCACGTAGAAGTTGGCGCAGTAACAATACATTCCAAAGCTACCGTATTCGGACCGCGCCTAAGCACCAAGTATGTATATATTCTTTGGGGTAGATTGACTGATCGTGAGATAGCTTCGCAGGTAGATTCAGAGCAACCCACCGGGATGAAGATCGTGTGACAGGTAATAAGTTATCTCTTTAGGAATTAGAGGTCTTCGGGTTGAAAAGTGTATATGGACTAATAGAGATAAGTGTTCAACGAGACAAAAAGAATATATGGGCAACCTTCTTATCAATAAGAAGAGAAAAGGATTATTATAGAAAATATATCCATGGACAAAATCAAAAAAAAGCGAGAAAAAAAAATATGATGGCGATAATACTTACCTTACGCACGTGCAAACCAAATATTATCTGCCGCAAATCCGAACGCGAACTCGAGCGTGAACCATCCAGAAAGCACATTAACAACCCAGACAAGGCACACACAACGTTAGCTGAGCTACAGACGGAGGACCATTGTATTTCTAGCAACAGCAGCGATCTAAATTCTTAGAAAAGCAAGAAAACAGCTCTATGTTACCCGAGTACATATCGATAGACTAGCAATATCGTTATCACACCTCAAAGTAGCATCATCAGTTACGTGTTATTATTGTCAAGACGAGGAGATAATGCGCAATCCGAAACTGTACTGTTGTATATCCGAGGTACCACAGCCGATTACCTCGTTTATTAACATCACTACGAGCCAGCGACGTAGGTGGCGCAACAGAAGTTTGACACGTGTGTTTGGGAGAGCTCAAGGATAGGGCATCAAATAGAGTGTTACCAACGATTAAGTTCAACTGCGCATGTGGACAAACCTCCCGCACCGCGATAAAGCCGATGCCACATATAATACGCGGTTGCGTCAGCACCCGATCAAAGAGGCCTAAGCAAGAACGCAATACAGCCTCGAAGCCCCTCGTTTTAATTCCCTATCCCTTCTCCTATCTATACCTCTCTTACAATATCAATAAGCGTCGGCAGATTTATCTGTATCTGTATCAGCATCCCCCACTCCGAAACCGGTCAGCTTCCTCCCGATCAGGATAACTATAGCAACTCACATATAACGCGTTGTCACGTGCATAGGAATTGATGTAAAACCCTAAACAAAGTAACACTCACATAGCCCTTCTAATAGCAAATACATCAACTAGACACTGAATCACTAGACCATGCATGTTATGACTATAGCATCCTGCAATGCAAGCAGGCTTAACACTGAACATTGTATCCGTCTAGCTAAGGGAGGTCGTGTGGACCACTCAGCCTCATCTTAAATAGCAGAGACCGGAGTAAGCGGCTCAGCTATAGTACTTCATCATTATGTAAACCATACGTTACCTACTACTACACGACCTGTAGACAGTTATTGACCACTAGTACGCTAGATACCAATCATGCACAGCATAATCCCATGCGATAACTCTGTAGCAAGTTAAAGGAACTTTCAAGTTTTCACTTGGCACCTTACAAGTGATATTATAACTGCAAATGAGAGAGTTTCGTGTTAGTATCTCCCACAGTTCACACTGCCGAAGATTCCGTTATAAACCTATTGTTATTGTACAAGGGAAGGAAAGTTTCTCTGTGTGGCAGAGATTTCCTATATCTAATTATATACCTTAGGGATAGTTGTAGTCCGTACCCAGTGTCCGCACTTCAGGCCGGAGCTTGTCCGGAACAGAACCGCGACAGTATCGAAGGTGATACTGTAAATATTCGCTTCTATACATTGTGAGGGACCAGAACATATGCGACTGCTAAACAACAAGAAGAGGAAGACGAAGGAGAAAGGAAACGAAAGGAAAAGGTACTATCTAGATACCTAGTTACCCCTGAGCCTAGTTAACCACAAACGCGAGCGGATAGAGACTCCTGAGTATGCTGCTCACGCTTCCCTAATAAATAATATACGTATGCAAATGGTGCACGTTCATGATCTAACTACTAAGTAATATGTTTCCAACAAATTTTATTCCAGCCCATAACTCAATACCACTCTTCATATATCAATCTTTTGTCTACTATAGCTGGGGCAGGCACAGTGTGTTGGTATGGCAGGCGCGAAGGTGTCAAAAGGGGCATACTAATAATGTAATTTTTGAGCACGGCCTTTGGCCACCACTTTTTCTCTCTATATAACCATCCTTACCCACCCACCTTTATCTACTATATATGCAGATGTAGGTTAGGTAAGTATCTAGGAATTCCCAGTGTACATCAAAAATCAATATCTGCTCCGAGTCCCGAGATATTCTGTGATCTATTAATTCAATTCCCACCCGTATCAACGCTCCAATTACTCATTGGCTCCCCTCCCTTCTTCCTCTCCCCAACAATCTCGCACTATGATACAGATGCACATCTAGCAGAAAAGTCAAGACCGTACCTCGTTTAGCCTAACCTGGTCAGTTAGTCTAAAGCGGGAGCAGGTCCAGGGACGGTTAGATTTCTAGGACTTCATCTTCACACAACCTACCTACCTAGTAATACAAACCTGAAATGTACTAAGAGAAAAGAAAGGAAAAAACATGTCGACGCAATGGACTACTAGACTAAATACCTACATCTTAAAATAAACTCAAGTTTAAATCTTTCTGTGCTTAATTAAAGTAAAAAATATGCTTGACTCAGTTTTGAGTTATCCTAACTCCGGGCCTCGGGACACGTATAAATGATCATCATGTCATCGCTGCGAATTAGATTATTTTAAGCCCATCCCTCTTATTAAGGGGGACAAGAAGGGGAAAGGATGAAAGCCAGCCAGTCACGTTGACAACACAAATACGTTAAAGGGCTCGAAAAGATACTCCTAAATGATCTCCGAATTTCTCTTTAATTGATTACGATAGCAGCAGCATCTCATGCAAGTCTCTAGACAAAATCCACCCAGGGTTTCGCATATTTCCTCCTTTCCTTCCCTTGCTTCCTATCCTTCCGGTTGCTCCACTCCAGTTCGCGTCCTGGCTGTCTGTCCGCTGTACTGCATCTCGACTCCTTAACTTCCTTTCTGGCTTCTTTCCCTCCCTTTCACACAGCCAGTTGCGAGATCATAAAACTGCTCACTCTCAGTTACTTCTTCTTCTTCTATCACCGGTAATACTTTCCGGCTACAGAGATTCCCAGCCTTCCGAGAGGCTGCTTGAGAGTTGCTCCTTCATAAGGAACCTATTTATCTCACGATATAGTTTGTGGAGGTCTATATGAAATACCTTCGCCGCTAATTAAGCTTGGCATTCTCACTTCAACAGTCCAAGGTTGTCTCCAGGATGGGAAGGAGTATCAATGTTGTCAACGCGGCTTTAAAACGATCAGGTGTACGCCAGCGAGTTGGGCAACCAGGAAAGTACATTCGTTTCCCTGAATGACATGATAGCATTGTTATCCAGTATTCCTGGTCCTACAACATATCGATTTCAAGCCAAAACTCCCGGGTTGAGAGCTATCTGAGCTGACATATACTAGCCCAGTGGTCACCAGTCACGTTTGATGAACTGGAACAGAGACAAGGCCGAGATTAGCTGACTTTAAAAGCCCGCTATCGTCGGATTTCAGTCTTATTTTTCCAGAAATCAATGGCAGCGACCACATCATGACCCATTTCGTCTTCGTATGCAAATAAGATCTGGGCAAGTTAGCAGGCGGATCAGAACATGACTTGAGAGCTCAACATACCTCATGTGTGCTGCTGTGTAGCATCCTCATGTTCTTGTGGGGAACAATATGTATGGCCCCATTTTCGATGTTCCTCAACTCAATGAAGTTGGGCTCGAATGCTAGAATCCATGGGTAGGACAGAGCAAAAGACTGTGGCATACCCTCCCAATCAATTCGCCAGTCCGGCCTAGCTCTCCAGCCGTTCCGATTCACGAAGAAGGAGAAGTCGGTATAGTTAAGCAGGAATTCACCCTCTAAACGATCAATATGGATCGGCTTGACGCCTTCCTTCCGAGCAACAAAGTCAAGTGACGTATCGGCTTGGTCGAGTAGCGATTGGGTTTCCAATGTTTCGAGAGAGACGACCTCGAAGCCCTTCGCGCAGGCCACGCATAGCTTGCTCTTGAGGAAGTGTACGGACGAGGATTCAGTCGGGATATAGAACTCCTTGAACGCCTTGAGTTCATCCTGACCGGCGTTGAACATCTTTCCGAATCCTTTCTGCTTCTTGCCTTTGCTCATGGAGTCGTTGGGCTCGTACACCTTGATGGTGCTTGAGAGAGCGCTAGACTTCACACAACATACCAGATGCCTTCCCATGCAAATACCTGTCTTAAAGAAATTGCAGTTGTTCTGGATCTTCTTCGGCCGCCTCGACAATGCTGGCTCGTTGGGATCTAAGGCAGAAAGGGGGTAGGACTGGAGCGACTTATTGGAAAGAACCAGTAGGAGGCCATATTCCTCCAATACGTCCACTTGTGTGACATGGGTTGCTTCAATGACACGTTTAGGCTGAACATCTTTGGCTTTTCGATCAGAGACGTAGATGCCGTGATCGGTGCCATAGATTAATTTACGGCCACCATCTAAATCGATATTAGCGCAAAGAAAATCAGTTAGGAAACATGCTGCTTACCAAAGGGTGTCACGGCGTTGACCAAGTTGCCAACTTGGAAGAAATTTTGGGATAGTGTGTTGACGTTGAAGAAGTCGGCACGAGCTCGGAGTCGTTGTTGGGCAGCGTCGATGAACTCGAGCCACTTCTGTCTGGCAGATTGGTTTGAAGCATACAGAACTTGCTCGTAGTAGTTCCTGCCGAGATGGCGGAAAGTAATAGGCCAACCTTCTGACCCTTTCTTATCTGTATTACCTCCCCTGAACGGAAGGTTCGATGAGGCGCGCTTCACGCCAGACTGGGGGATGACCTCTTCCATTTCCTTGATGGAAAGCAACTCCAGAGGAATAGGCTAGTAGGATAAATAGTTAGTTTCACTTCACAAGTAACCAGGGAATAACACACGCACCCTTCGGTATGCCTTCACTTCATCCGGCTTGCCAGCCACTTGCTTGATTCTTACAAGCAGTACGGCGTGGTCGAATAAGAAAGCAGTGATATCGGTCGGATCTGTTGGCGTCTTCTTAAACTGAGTCTTGAAAACCAACTCCCGTCCATCTTCCGTAAGTTTCAAGTCGACCTTATCGGCTGGGCGGAACTTCAGCTGCTCGTGCAGCCGGCGAAGATTGAACCGGTTCTCAGCTTTGCCAGACTCGGCGTTGACTCGGCTGAGAAGGTCCCTGATCATGGTTAAAACCTTCGGGATGTCTTCTTTGTCTGGGTTTCCATCCTCAGTGTATTTCAGGACGTTCTCCAGCAACAGAGGATATCGCGCCAATCTAGTTGTGGGCTTGGTCAAATAACCATTCAGCTCCAATTTTCTAGACTCTTTCCTTCGCTCAATTTCCTCGACAAATTTCGCAAAGTATGGGTTGTTGGACCGCTCGTTCTCAAACTCAAATTTGGCTTCTAGCTGCTTGGAGCCATAGAGGATGAAAGGCTCGAACTGAGGTACTATCTCCAGAAAGATGTCGCCAACATTCTTCACAATGGGGGTCCGTTGTTGCCGCTCTGTTAACGCCCTAGCAAACCTAGAGCTCACCGAGTGAATGCTTGGGTGGTCGATGACATTGCTAAAGATGCTCTTGACAACCACTTCTCTTCTTTGCGGCGGTATAGGTGAGCCCTTTGATCGGAGAGGGAAAATCCAGAAATCTCGGAGGTATTCCAAGTCCTTAACAAAATCTCTCTCGGTGTAGCAGATTTCGGATATAACCTCCTGTCTCTTCTTTTCTCTATCACTCACACTCTCAGCAATCTCCTTCGGGACAGTGTTGATCCATAGCTTCTGCTCATCAGTCTGATCCGCGTCGTCGTTAATAGTGGCATCTTGATCCTTCTTCAGGCCGACCTGTGGCTTGAGATTGAGACGAGAGACTTGCTCCAGTCGCCGTGGGCAGGCAATGGAGTAGCAGAGCTGGTCTCTAGTACAGGTAGGCGAATAGCATTCAGAGAGCAAGACGAAGACACCGTTGACAGGGGGCTTATCCTCTGGCTCATCCATTAAGGTTTCTCTGAACTGATACATCTCAGATGCCGAGTCGCGCAACCGGTGTTCGTATGTGACATCGTGGAAGAACTTTTGCGCATCAAGCGCCCGGCCTAACAACAAAGCAAGGTTCCTGTCTGTCGTTCGAATGATGTACGAAAGCACATCTACGGCTTCCGAACCACTGAAGGCATTCTTGTACGTCAACTCGTTCTTGGTCCGTTCTCCAACAATAATCTTTTGGCGGAAGCATTCAGCCACTCGAGATAACAAGGCCGGGTAGACTATGGGGGATCGAATCTTCGCAGTTGGGGGTCGTTCATGTTCGAGTGACCTTGCGGCTGATGGCCGGTGGACTAGCTGCTGTCTAGCTTGCTCCGAATTCTCAGGTACGATGGTACTAGCCATGGACATAGTGCGGCTATGATCGTTGGCCGTGGTTACCGACGAAGCCATGCTCATTGTCCTCGTAGCACTACCAGGGGCGGACGGATATCCGTGATATCCATTTGGTTGTGCGTTCATGTTAGCGGGAGGCATCTCATTCGACGGTGCCCTGACTCGGTTTGGGATAATGCGACCACTCATTGTTTGATGCGAATCGCGCTCAGGGGGGTAGCCCGTCATGGACATGGACCTATCGTCATGGCGCTCAGGCACGACTCGACCTTGCGCTGTAGTTCGCGACATAGGATTAGGAATTTGGTTCGGAGCATGTCGAAAACTCTGCTGGGGGGTCTGATACGAGCTCGGCGGAGGCTGGTACATTTGTGGACGCGGTGTGTTTGCAAGCGACTGGGATCGGTAAGGGTCGTCTCGGTACGCAGGTCCCGGCGGAGGGCCGCCCTGATAAAACCTAGGCGCGGGATTTCGAGGAGGATAGCCTTGTGGGGGCGGTGGTCCTCTTGGCTCATACCGACTTTGACCTTGAGACGAAGGACCAGGATAAGGTCTTTGGTTAGGTAGTGGTGGCTGCCGCGCATGCGGATCTCCCCGCATCTGTGGAGGATATCCTCCTGACGGGTTCCTCTGGCTTTGGTAGTAACCATTGGCCATACTAGCGTCCATGGTCCGGGTGCGACCGGCTATAGGTTCTTCATAGCCAGCAGGACGTTGAGGCCTCGGGGGTGCTCGTCGTTGCATATCCGGTGGCGGACCGCTGGACATAGAGGACATCGTATGCGTCCTTTCGCTCGGTGGTATCGAATTATCAGGAGGAGAGGACATGGTCATGGTTCCTGCCCTACCGGGAGGGGGCTGAGCCCCGAAGATGTTGGAGAAGGCGGCATCTCGTTGGTTGCCAGAGGGCTGGCCATATCGGCGTTGGTCGTACTGATAATCAGCCATATTGTCGTCCTATCATGGACGTGATGCAGTGGTCAGTGAGGTTGTCCCCATGCGGATAAGACTTTGGAGCCACAAGTGTCATATCGGGCCGGGACCACAGGACAGCGTTGCACAGCACGATATACGCCATTTCGCCATCCACACCTTCCAAGATCCAGAACGCGAAAATTATTCAACCGGGATTGGTCGGGGTTCCGTCGGATAATGAATTGACGGGCGGATCAGAAGTGACTTACTCAAGTTAATTCCAGGCGGCCGCAAACCTAGATACTAGAGACCGGCGGCTCTAGCTAGATAGACAGAGATTCTGCAGTTGTGGTATGGGCGACTGTGGGTGCAGGTAGCTGGTGGTTGAGGCGCACAGCTAAACCTCCTGAGCGTCGCAGTCGAGGATAACGGCCCTCCCTAGAGCAGCTATGGCGATGTGTATAATGAAACCGTTATGTCTCTTCCCCCCCCTCCTATCTTACTCCTGTTTCTTCAGAGGGACTTTCTTCGTCTAGCTCTGCTTTGCAGGCTTTCCCATTCGAGGCGATATTGGGCTCTCCCCTCCCGGGATTGCCGAGCGACACGGTTGCTAGAAACGAGATGATGAGCAACACCGACGTAGGGAAACCGGGGAGGCCGGTGACGGCGAAGAAATGTGAAATTGATGTTTCGTACGTAGGTTGGAATTTGAGATGGCGGCGATTAGTTGGCGGACATTTAGTTGGAAGGGGCACCGTCAGTAGGGCCGGCCGATAGTCCATTGGCACCTGGATGGATGGACGGTTCAACATAGTTAGGTACTTGTATAGGTACTATCAGGGTGGATGGGTCGTCAGGATGGGACTAGCGCCCTTCATGATTCGTACGCTCCAGACTGCCAGACTGTAACACACCATGAGGATGATACAGCGTAGGCACTTTAGGCCCCACTGATAGAAGATTGCAAGAGATTGCAGGCCTATCGGGGCCGATATCTAGGTGAGGTCAGTCCCTAAAGAACCTAGGTTAGGTACTCAGATGGACACCGTCAATAACATACTTGTATGGCCTATGTTTTCAATTCAAAGTGCTCACAAGGAGTAGCAAATATCAGCGTGCTAGATTCGAGACAGATAAAATTTGAGTCTCATCTCCGCCTCTCGGCGCGTTCAGACGCCCTTCTTACAAATTAGCTTTCCGGGCTGTTTCTTGCGCTGACCGTACCTTTTGATCTTGAATTTGGAGCGTTTCTTCCCTGCCTCGCCTGCGTACCTCCTGGGCACTCCCTCTCTATCTCGCTGCCCCTTTTTAGGTGCTGTCTCTATTCGGTGGTAGTGAAAAAAGCTCTTTAGAGGTATATACGCCATCAAATAGATAATCTTGACCTTGCCATTGCTGTAGACCGTTCTGGAACTGTGATTTGCATCCTTGCGCAAAATATTATTATAACTATACTCAGATCTTCCTCGAGATGCTAGAGTTCCACCTTGCAGCTTAAATACACATGCTCGCCTTGCAAGTTGGGTTGAATTAAGGTATCCCCGCCTTCTGCACAGTTAAAGTTAAATATTGGGGAAATACCAGCGCGATTGATTAGATTAAGCCGCTCAAAAATTTTATAAGGTTGTGAGGGTAGTGTATATAATATGCACTTGAATTGCACCATACGCATAAGGACGGAACAAGTGAAATGGCCGAAGACTTTGTATTCGTTCTTCCATAGCGAACTAGCACAAAAGCAGATTTCGTATCTAGATACATTTAAGGTCCCAAGATGATGAAAACTAACTACTTGACATAAACATTGAAGGGGAGCAATAAAATACATGATACTGGTAGTAGTACAGGTAGGTGATTGTGTAAGTCAAGACATGAGTGTTTGCTTATGTAATATTAGTCGACGTCACGTGAAGTCTCTGTAAAGGTACTTAGCAGCAGCAAGTCCCCTGTAGGGAAAATAAGGCCCCCTGCAAGGCAGTCACTTAACCGCACCTTAGCTTTAGCTTCGGGACAACGCGAAAGCCATCATCGTACATCCTATCCGCGAGGCGTCGAGACGTCAGAGAAGATCTCTTTGCCGAATTTCTATCCTTTATCGATTGGAGGCTCGGACGGGAAGCATTTCGACGGGACATATTATCATCGACTATCACCGATCCATCGAGACACCTACCTTCTACGTCGCCAGTCTCCCGGAAGCTATTGAAACGCCAAAGGAGGCCACAACAGTCAATATGGAGTCGGAACTTGCTCCCAAATTCGCGCCTTTCATAGGCATGGTAAGAGCTCACGCCTCCCAGAGCTTTGTCGTGGTCCTCATTGATGAACGACTCTATCAGATCTGTAGAACAGATTGCTAACACTATTCGTTACAGGGCGGTATCGCGGCCGCCATGATATTCGGCAGTACGAACCCAACCCCCCTTCCTCCTCCTGCATCCTCGTACCTTGGAATTGGCGCTCCGGGAAATACGCTTGACATATCTGCCAACTTTGCAAAATGGTCATATACTAAGAAAGTCCGCCAACAGGTATCGGAGCGGCGTACGGCACCGCGAAATCCGGGATAGGCATTGCCGGTGTAGGGACATTCCGGCCAGACTTAATCATGAAGGTTCGTTATCCGTGGAAGCTTACGTCATATATGTCCTATTGGAGATATAATCTGGTTATGGGCACTATATAGTATCGAAAAGGATGCTGATTTCACGAACGTACGTTGGCGGATACAGTGTTTGATTCCTGTGGTCATGTCCGGTATCATTGCCGTCTACTCCCTTGTCATTGCCGTCCTAATTGCCGAGGACATGCGGCCACCGAATAAGAATGAGGGAAGCGCCTACAGCTTGTTCAAGTACGTTATATCCCCCTTACACTCCATACTCTTTAGGATAACCCCTATTATCCATGATGTCAGGAGGACAGGTGCTGATCAATATGGTTATAATAGTGGTTTCATGCATCTTGGCTGCGGTATCGCGGTCGGCATGACAGGCCTCGCTGCCGGATATTGTATCGGTGTTGTGGGAGACAAAGGCGTGCGAGCTTACATGGAACAGTCAAGAGTATTCGTTGGCATGGTACTGATTCTTATTTTCGGCGAAGTATTGGGTCTCTACGGGTACGTATTCGTGACAGTGTGCTCCGCCCAGGTTTTGTGCTGAGTACTAATTAACTCATCCTTCTAGCCTCATCGTCGCCCTAATTCTCAACACAAAGAGCAGAGGCTGAACGTTGGTCTATCAGCATTGCCTCACATAAATACCTGCCATTGTGACACGCCATGCCATCCGTCATGTTATATACAAGAGAAGTGGAAACATGATGTAGACTGCCCTGCATCGATCGAATTCCAGTTAATACTACCGGGGAAAACAGTGTAAATCATAAGCTACTCCTGCATTTCCAGCGGCGTTATATGGGATATACTGTAGAAACACAGAACTCAAGGGTCGGGTATAGGCTGTTGACTGCTTTTAATAGCCAACTCAGCTTTTTCATATTACTTTGCAGCAGAAACTTAGTATGATGCCCCCGTACCAAATAAATCAGCCGATTCGAAACGAAGTACGATGTTTGAATTCCAAATCGCGTGAATTCATGTACTATCTGAGTGACTCAGTACCTAATGGCTACAAAGCTTTCTGGGCTAGTAGAGTTGAAGATGTGGAAGCACAGCTTCACATCTCGCTCCAGCTCTAGCACTAGCACTACCATAGCGGCGGCCTAGAACCCCAGGCCCTTACCTAAAGGCAACCATTCCCGTAAAAACATAATTCTCGTGAAAAATGCGCAAATTGCCTCCCATTCCCATCCCATGCTGGACCTGTTCTATACGAGTATGAGTATGAGATTATCCCGTAACTGGATCCCACAGAAAATGAAATCGAAATCGAAGTCACGGGAGTTGATAATGCACGTGATAATAAACGCCCAATGCCCAATGCCTCCGATGGATGGAAAAAAAAATGTGTAAGTGAGGGATAATGCTGACGATGAAGGATAGGTAGAATGAAAGAATAATAATGTGTGTGTTGGTGTATCGATAATTTCGATAGTGCCTGGCTTTATTTCTGTATATGTGTTGTGGGCGGCACTGTAACTGTAAAATAGGGTGAGGTCAAGATTAAGGAGCGACATATCCATAGAAGATGGGGGTTGCCCTTAGGTGCTGTAGGTTTCGTCATCATTGCTGCAGTTCTGTCTGTTGGTGGCAGCGGACCTCCCAGTTAGTTCAAAGCCGGCTCCTGTTCTCTCCTCTTGCTGCTATCTCCCTGGGGCGTACTTATGTTGTATTTGAACTTCCCTCTAACCCTATCGCGTTTTTGGAATTTTTAGGCGCCTAATAATTTCATTATCGACCAAAGCGACGAATGAGTTTCCGGCGGCTATTTCGGGTTTCCATGCCGGCACGAAAGGCATTCCAGCTCCGTTCGCGTTGGTCTACGTCTCTCATTTGCGCTGGGGGGTGGGTCAGTAAATCGGATATTGGTTTTACCTCAAGTGCCCACCCAAATAGGAAATTTTTTGAGTAAAAGAAGATAATGGAGAGAGAAAGGAATAGAGGGTGATTTAAGAGGGTGAAACAAAGAATCGAGGATTGAAGTTAATCTGAATCTTCTGGTGACAAAAAGAGACGAACATACCAAGCCAGAAATCCCACCGGCGGTCTTCAAGGATCAAGACATCCTCGCCATGTTTGCGCGCCAGCCTCTCTCGTCTTGCGCGGGCCGCTGCCTCCTCGCCGACGAGATCAGGGTCCTCGAGAGGTCGAAGGCGGCCATCGTCGTCCTCCTCGCTAGAAGAAGTGGAAGAATACGCGTTAGCATTGGCGTTGGCTTGGATGCGGCCCAATGCGACTCGCAACGCACCCTCTACGGTGGACGAAGACGACGACGATGGCCGAGCGGCATATGACGAGGCCGAGGCCGCTGCCACACGTCGGTTCGCCACACTTTGGTAATGTCGTACTTGCGGGTTTCCGCTACTTATCGACGACCAGGGCGGAATATGGAACTGCGAAAGCGAAGGCGCCGAAGACACTTCGGAACGCCGTGGAATTGGAGGCAGTCCGGCGCCTGTGGAAAAGGTTGACCGTGGCTCGATCATAGGCGGAAGCATGGAGGAGGACTGCCGGGATGTTGTAGCAGGCCGTGGGGCTGCCGTCGTTGAGGTGGTCGTTGCTCGTGGTGTATACGCTGGAACGGCCTCAGGGGGCGGAAGCGTATGGTAAGATGGAGCTTCTGAGACTGTTCAAAGGGTAAGTTTTCTTCCTGGAAGCTCGGATGAAAGCTAGAAATGCTATCTTACCATAAGAGGGGGCGGCGGAACGGATTGAAGCCGTCTCGAAATCTTCAGCACTCAGCCGAGGGTGGCTGGTTGCGTGCAGAACAGCGGTTTCAGTGGCCATTGTGGAAAATAGATAGACAGCTATCCCCAAAGTGATAAAGTATTCAAGTTATAAGTCCAAGAGGATTTATAAGTTAAATCCCTTTCCCTGGACAGCATATAAAAGCGGCTGGTATAGGTGAAGCCCAGATTATTCCGTCAGATTCAGCGGAATATTTAGAACAAAGCTGAGTGTTGCTCCTATCGGTGCGGACCACGTCATAAGACGGTCGTGAGGCCGTAGCGAATGTATGTGTGCCCTAGCAGGCAATCTGATAACCAGATGATGTAAATATGGCTCTGCGTCCAATACCACTCAGATAACTAGCAAGCTACCCCAGATTGCTACCAAACTAGCTTGAAGTTTACTTTCCCAATCCAAGCCCAATAAATAGCTCATGACCAAGCTGCAGGGGTTCAATAAGGTTCACGCCGCAGGAAGCACCAGCAAATGATTGCCCGATATGAACGAACGGCTTGAAGATGTAGCACACTAGTTGATTCCTTTATCAGGCAGTGTCACTGTAAACTTGATGTGACACACCGAGTCGACCCAAACTCTGGAATGGATGTGCTTCGGCAAAGAGGAAAAGGTGATTCCCAAGTTGTTGAAGAAGTAGAAGGTGGCCACGTGATACCTGCAGTCAAAAGGATGTACACCGATGTATACCAGGAACGAAAGAGGGTGTGACGGATTATTTGGAGGTGGGGGAAAGAAAGGGGACAATCAATGTTGGACGGGCACACGGGCAGAGAGATAAACACAGAAACATAAGAAGCAAGTGTCAGCCACAGAATCTACCAGCGTGGGAATGTGATCAGACTTTATTCAACCCCTCGGATGGGACTGTGTGCATACAATAAGGAATAAGACAAGCCGGCCAACAAATACCTACTACATCCCACATGGAGCAATTGGAGACGCTGGCAAGTAGACAAAGGTGATGTCTTGGCAGCCATGTATCTATATGTGGGCCTACATAAGACGAGGGACACTTACCAACAGACCACAGGAGCTATATGTACATCATTAGATGGTAGGTATAAAGTAAGTTCAGACTTGGCAGTCTGCGGAGAGCTCAAAGAATCAGGAGGTTGGAAACATCGTTCGCTGTTTAGTGCACGTTGTAAGGCTATGACCGGATGGACCTATGGTCTCGCTCAGAACAAGACATGAGGAGGGTGAAATCCAAGCATGTAAACGTTTACCTTCAGCTATGGCCAGATATGTACAGACAACTTGAAGGCGTCGGGCACAAGACAATTCGGTAAAGGGACATCAAATAGGTAGGTACCCATTGTGCGGGCGTCCGGGCTGAAGGAGAAAGATGGGGTAGGTAGAGAGTCACCTTATAGACATTGGGGATTGGTGGGGAATCCACGGTGATATGGAGTTATGGAGCTGTACGATTGGTCATCCAGACCTAAAAGCGGGGGTGGGATTGGAAACGGCCTGCTCACTCACCTGTAAGATAGGCTCGGACAGCAAATCGATTCTTATCAACAGCACAGCCACTAGTGACAGTCAGTTCCGCGGTTATGTATCTGCATGTTGTGACACTATTTATTGATAGGTTACCGTTGATTCAGAGCTCTGCAGCACTGAGTCTCATATTGCTTCCCTCGGAGGAAAGCTACGGCAGCTATGTTTCATCTTGTTGAACCAGAACCCCGGTCGTCGGCCGTGAGAGGAAATGCTGGATGACGCAAACTGATCAACATCCTGTGGACCTGAGTCTTATTTTATCGACATCATTAGCGGCCCCATATAAAGGCTGGTCCGGAAACTCGCTGGAACCTGTCGAGATCCCGCTCTACCCGTTCCATGAATACTATCGTATGGTAGCTCATGTGGGATTACTGAAATATTCCAATTAATCATAGGTACTTTCTATTTGTTAATTAGCTATCACAGCCATCGCCATTGACGAAGTGCAAATGTGTCTGACCCCGGAACACAAGATCAGCCCAGTCTTAAGAATTGAAATGAGGAAAGGTCCGACAGATCAATACCCCCTCTTCCTTATTAGTCAGGCACAACCGAGGTGGAAGGGTTCACCTGCAGCAGATCTCGCTGTAGCTGGGCTCAGCCTCCTTACCATCGTGGCCCCGCCCATCCGGCTAGAATAAGCACGAACAACCTGGCAATGATAACAGTTCGTGAGACAGAAAGAGGGGAAGAAGAGCACCTCCACTGGTCTCAGGCTGCTAACTGAAAATGTTAACCGAAACACCGGTTTCTCGATCATGATGGATAGTCGAAACAAGCCTCAGTCTACAGAACATCGTATGCGCCACAAAAATTTGAAGCGCAACTCTATATCACATGCAACACAGCAAAGTAAGATTAGACCGCTGTAGTCACCTAGAATTGCCGAGTGTCGTAAGATCGATTGGGATTATATAGGACTTTTAGGTGTCAGCGGAAGCAGGCCAGTGAATTCATATTTGGCTGATTCCGTAGCGTGGAGAGAGAAACAGTGTAATAAGCAGCGCTACCTACCGACCCACGATCGATGCATACATTACATAAAACCTTAACCCACACCCAGACCCAAAAACCCGGTGTATCCACATAACCAGACCGTCATGTTATATGCCTCTTGTAAATGTGCCACCCCATGAAAGATGCTACAAGCCGAAAGGAACCCGAAGCGAACTTCTTAACGCGAGAGTACGAAAATCCCTGCCTCCTGAGGAAAGTTCCAACCGCATCTGTTCGGAAGTAATCTTACACGCACCACCACGTAAATGAGAAAAAAAAAAACGTGAATCGTAAACCTTCTCAGGGGCTAGGAGGCTGGGGTTGAAAAAGACGCTAGGTCTCTCTCTTGCCTCTCCACCGGGTTGGGGAGCACAACCAGATAGATGGATAATTAGAGACGAATGCCCGTGTAGATGGAGGGAGACCAGCTATAGGTCTAACTTTAAACCCACACGTGTCTTCTACCATAGTCGGCGCTGGTAGTAAATCGGTGTGTCGCCCTTGGAAAGGCGTTCGATCTCAGCCTTGATGCGTCGTCTCCTCTCGGCGCGACTAAGGGGCACGCCGCCCTCTTGTACACCATCCCAGTCCCCTTTACTTTTTCTTTCCTCGCCATTCCCCTCGCCACTCTCGTCGTCGGGGACAGACGGCTGCACCTCCACATCCACGTATTCTTTCTCATTTTCGCCTTTCGGCATCGCTAGCTCGGAATCATCATCGTCGTCGTTATCGGCGTGAGACGAACTCTGGTGTATTTGTACCCTCGTGCCATCCTCAAGTCGTATCGTCGACCGCTGTTGTTGTCTCCTCTTCAGCCCCTCCGTGTCCCAGACTTTCGGCTTCGGTCTCGTAACCACAATTGGTCGGATTGCTGTCCGTAGGTCTCGTAACGTGCGCTGCTGGATCAGACATCCGCTTATGAAGAGTGCAGATGTGCATAATAGGACTATGTGAGGTAGATTGTTAGAATATAGAACTCCAAGAGAAAGTTAAGGAGAGGAGAAGGAGAAAAAGATATCGTTTGTTTGACATACCCATTCCACATGTAAGCAAGACCGATACTTGAGAGGATGTCAAAAGCATCTTCATTGCAGGAGCAGTAATTGATCCGTTATAAACCCGACCATGCGTATTCTCTCAATTCATATACGCAGTGTACACAAAAAATAACTTTTTAGAGCAGGTCAAGATCAAGACAAACAAATCTAGAGGCTCAAATTCTCTTTGATTGTAAATAAACAGTTGAATATAGATACCAAGATTGTCGTTTTGGATTATTTACAGTAAGGTCTCTCTACAACGTAATAAATGACCATATCGATTAATGTTGACCCCATTCCTGTTTTTGGCGTCCCTTGAGGCTGGTTGACATGGCAACGCTGCTCGGAACTTTTTATGCACCTTGGCGATTGCACCAATGGTCGATCGATCAAAGCACGATCACAAGCCTGCCGTGCATAGACTGATCTAGTCCGATTTCGTTATATTAAGTACTACAAATTAATTGAGACACTTGTTGGTAGGGCGAATATAGATGGAAACACAAGCAGAGTCATTGATGTAAGAGGTCCAATGAATGGTTGCTGACTCAATTCATTTGACTTGAATAGCATGTGAATAAGCGAAGAGTAACAACGCCGAGTTTGTATCGTAGCGTGCGAACTCGGGATACCCAGCTATCCACTCCCGGTGGGGCTTTAACTTTAAGTACACCTTTAAGTTTAACAGTATATTTCATTATTGTCGGTTTGCCCAATGCATTTCATTGAAGTAGCGAAACTCTTCAACCAATTTTCAGTAAATACTCTCTTATGACGTTGGTAGACAGTCTGCACGAGCTAGCTCTATGACTCAGACAGGTAAGCAGGCGCCTGACCTAGGTTATTACTAACGGCGCCTACGCTGCAGATGCAGAGTTTCGTCACTATACGTGGCGTCTGTTTTGCGCGATACGCCTCCCGCATCGGAATATACTCTCCCTGTCTCGTAGTCTGCCAAAGCCCGAAGTCCGCGTCCTCGTAATCCATTATCTGGTGCGATGGAATATTTTGTATATTGAGACATGGTCCGATGTACATAGGACGTCGGGGCAGATCGACATATACCCGTAAGTCCGACTGGTCGGAGTATGCAAGTTTCTACCAGTTGCGGTTTACTTTAAATAGATAGAAAGGTTTTAACCTCTTGTCTACGTGAGACAACCTCTCTGTCAAGCGCGTCAATTACTACGTGTAGTCAAAATTAATTCGTGACCAAGGATGGGCAAAATATTATACCACGGCCTGCTGCGCTATGAGCTTCTGAAGTATATCAGTTGCAGAGAGCGTTTACCAGCTCGAGGCAGGGTAAGTGGCTCGTTTAAATGGTTGTGTGAATCATCCACACAAAATGCATGTCAACATCCTGTTTGCAACGAGTTTCTATCAGACACTATATAGAGTAAAATGCCGACAAGTCAGGAGGATATCGACTGCGCACCCATCACAATAGGTACTCTAAGCAAATAGTAGTGGAGCCTGTGCTGAGGGTTAGATGGCAGCCCGGTGAAGGCAATCCGCGACGTTGACGAGTCTTTGTTTACCAACAAGTTCAAGACTGGAAAAGCGAAGCGTTCTGAACCTTGGGATAGATGGTGTGAGCGCCTGTACCTATAGCCACATGTCAGTCGAGGAGTTTTGGCACCATTTCTCTTCAAGCATATGATGAAATCAAAATGCAGCCTTGATAGGTCATATAGCAAGACTAGAAAATAAACGAGGGAATTTTGAAGACAACAGATATCCACCTGCTTTCCCATGTCAACAACAGAAACCGAACAAGACATATATGCCCTCAGATTAGCTCTCAGGTTCTCATGGACAACCATTCCCTCGCCCTAGCAGAGTCCGAAGACTAGCTATGAGTCTGTTCAGGCTGCCTGACAAATTTGGCTTTTTGGATACTTGGTCATCACCGGGCATCTTGTTCGGACTGTCGCTTTGACGCAGACAGAAAGTAAGAAATAGTGCGGCGGCCTCGAGATCACTGGAGGCCACTCCGCCAAACGGTTCCAGAATCCACACCATGAGCTCCGATTGAAAACTATTTACAACAGTCATCGAATTCTGCCATATCGGCGTGTTCTCGTGATGTACTGATTTGTCGTCATTGCGCTGGTGGCCATGATGGCTTAAGGGCCACGGAACCAGGATGGCATTGTGACACTACAGACATAACTCGAGACTGATATAACCAGGTTACATCGTGACTCGCCTTGCTCAGATCTCTGTTCTTCAATGTTTTTGTCATGCGCCCATGCCCGAAGACAGCGGACTCCAACAAGCTCTTGAAAGATTATCGTCATTGCGAGGCTAAATATGAGCTTTGCGGACTCTAGAAGTTCACTCTATTAATTTGTCTGTGCGGTTGCTCTGTTGGCTTTCATCCTTCGGTTATTCGATCTGGCCCGGTACTTATGCTCGACACTCTTGGAGTTGCTGAAAGCTTGTTCGCCGCTCATACGGGTTGGCTCTCTGGCTTTGCTCTGCAGGTTTCGCTTTTCTGGCTTGGCTCTCATGGCATGGCTCTTTTGGCTCGGCTCTGTGGGACCGTTCTCCTGGCTTAGGTCTTTAGCGTTGCTCTATTGGACTCGCCTTGTAGGACGTTTCCCCTGGCTGGACTCTCCTGGGTTTTTTGATCTCCCGGGGTCGTTCAGTGGAATAATTCTCGGGCTTGGGTTTTTGGCATTACTCTGGTATTGCTCCCCCAGCGTTGTTCAATGGGATCCATCATCTCCTGGCTTTGGCTCTGGCACTGCTTTCTTGGCCTTGCTCTATAGGACTGGTCTCTTAGCCTCGCTCTGCGGGATCCTCTCCTGGCTTTGGCTCCGTGGAACTTTCTCCTAGCGTGGCTCCTGGCATTCTTAGTAGGTTCCTGGCTTAGCTTCGTGTAATCACTGGGCTTTGCTCTTTGTGGTCTCTCGGCCTGGTTCCTTGGGATTGCTCTTTTAGCTTCAGTCGCTTGGTTTTCTTGGCTCCGGGCTATGAAATTGCTCTTCTAGATTGGTTTTCACAGTATGCGGTATGTGCCTATGCCTCGCCTTCCCAGCCTTGTTTTTTGCAGGTATGGTACGATGGCGGCCCAATACTTCGTCCAATAGAGGAGAAATGGTTTGCAGTCTGGTGGTTTATCTCGGGTTGGAGGCTTCTCCGTCTTTCGAGGGCGACGCGCAAGCGAAGTTATATGTATGTATATGCATTTCGACGATGATTTCTCGACTTCGAGGTTTCTGCAGGCTATGCTTGTTGGGTGGAATACATCGACCTTCGGCCGTTATAGTAGAAAGTAGAATTGCGTCAGTGCAAAGCGACTACTGAAGATTGAGGTTTGCATTAAGTGACATGCAGAAAAATGTTTGGGACATAAGCGTAAGGTGACAAAAGGGTAGGGTCCAACTCTGAAAGGGTTGTTTGTTCGGAGTAAGATATGGAAACGATGGGAAGGTAGGTAGCAATTTAAAGCAAGAGGGAAGTCTTTTGTACAGATGTAGGCGCGCCAGAATACCTAATGGGAGGAAGCGCGTTCCAGTGCTAAGGTACCCCACTTCCTTCCCTATGGGCAATAAGCTTAAAGCTGGGACTTGGGTAGCACTTACCCGCAAAAGCGGCAAATGGTACCCTAGCCTAACCTCTACCCTATAAGTTCTATATATTCTGTAGCATACACTCGAGTATTCATTCGGGTTTGATAAGGCTGCTGTTGAATTGAAGGAATTTTGAGCTTTTCTTCCAACACTTGGCCGCGTCCGTGCTCTGCGCCACATCGTCAGTTTCTCTACCTTAGAACGGGAGGCTGTGACATCAGCATCAAAGAGTTTTTCTCTGCCAAAAAGACCAACCTGGCCTACATTTCAAGATGGTAAGAATTCTGTCGCCATTCCAAGTACCCCAATACGTCCAACCAACCAACAGATCAACCGGTTAACAACCAGCTAACCAATCCAAAATGTATATAGGCTCGCAACTCAGAGAAGGCGCAGTCGATGCTCTTCCGCTTCCGCGAAGCGCAAGCAGCGGACCTTGGCATCATCGACGCGGGGCGGACACGGCGCCCGCGCGTGATCACGGAGGTTGACTCGATCCCGGCGTGCGAGAAATGGCGCGGGCAGGTTCTGAAGGAGATATCGCGCAAGATGTCCAAGATCCAGGACCCAGCGCTCAGCGACTACCAGATTCGAGACCTGAACGACGAGATCAACAAGCTGATGCGGGAGAAGCACATGTGGGAGGTGCAGATACGCAACCTCGGCGGGCCCAACTACATGCGTGGAACGGGCAAGATATACGACGAGACCGGTCGAGAGATACCAGGAGCTGGAGGGGGAAAAGGGTACAAGTACTTTGGTCGAGCGAGGGAATTACCCGGCGTCAAGGAGTTGTTCGAGGCGGCGATCCAGGCCAGGGCGCAGGCGGAGAAACCACTTGAGGCGAGAGACGACCTGAGAAAGGCTGTTGATGCCAAGTACTATGGCTACTCGCCTGATGAGGAAGACGATGCCCTGCTCGAGTACGAGGCGGCGAAGGAGAAAGAGGCCCTCGATATGCTGCTGAAACAGGCCGGCAAGGGTAACAATGCTGCAAAACCACCGCCTGATTGGGAACCGTTACCGGGCGATGCCGGAGACGGACATGGATGGGAGTTGCCTACACTCGAGGATGTCCAACAAGAGCTTATTGAGAGACGGCGGCGGAAACTTCTTGATCAGATTCAATAGGGGTGTTCCTGAGCAAGACGACCACCAGAGGGATATCAATTCCGACTACTGGGTATAAATGGTAAATGCGTCCGCTGCCCATCGCCGTAGGACGACGGAACGCTACCAGTTGGAACACCACCGCCGGATCAGCCGCGGTCTTTGTGCAAAACGGACACGGAAACAATTTTATTAAAAATTGACCGACTGCCAGACACTATACTGGTTATGGGACCTCCTTACATGAGCACGGACGAAAGGCGAACTAGTAAGGAGTTGCATCGATTTATGCCGTGGAGTGAGGAATCGGCGCACAACAGGTTCATAAACGCTGGCTTACACCGGCCTAGGGATATGCAGACGGCCGGACTTAAAGGATTTTGCACACCATCCACCGACAGGCGATAGCAATAAGCTCAATTCCCGTGTCTATGTTGCCTCTGAACTGGGATACGGAGGGTGATCAGAGCACGGCCACAAAGGGAGGTCAGTCTGGGAGACCAAAGGCATCAATTCGAGTCATGAAATATGATGGCTACAGGATGACGGAGAGCAGATATCCCCTGAAGGCGTTCCGCCCGGCCTCGTAGATGTCCAGAAAGAACAGTACCGGGAAGTGGACCGGGCAGTGGAGATGCATTATGGCCACCCTGCTGCATGCAAGCTTCTGTGCAGCCAAGGATCGCGATAGTGATATGAATATTTAGTTTTGAGTGATATATAAAGATGATGAACTCAATGATCCCTGGCTGGACTGCTATATATAATTAAGTGCGATTCGTAACCAATGCTTCCATCGCCTAACCCAATCCAATCCAACGCCATGTAAACTCCCAAACATGCGTGACAAGTTACCTAGGTCTCAAACCGAACAATTTGTATCCGCTATTCTAACGTTGCGCATGAGGTGTTATGTCAAGTTACCCCGAGTAGCTGAAGCTGGGACTTAAGCTTTTTAGCAGCTGTCCTTCCAGTTCTCACTAACCCAACTAGCCATAATATCTGTAAGGGTTTTATCGAGGTATACAGTAATGTTATCGGTGCCGTAATCGCCACCGCTGAACTTGAGCGCCGGGATGATCCACGGCTGGATGTAATCGATGAAGACGAGATCGACAGCTTCCGGTTCCGCTGCTGCTCCTGCCTCGCCTCCCTCGGGAAACTGGGCCTGCGCTTGGATGCAGTTGGGCACGGCGTAGAATTTGATGGGCGAGTGTATGGCGTCGTCGCCGTCGTCGCCTAGGTCATCCTTCGTTGTGTATCCGTTTACCAGCTCCGGCCCCTTATCGTCATCATTACCATCGCCATTACCGCCATCCTTGTTGTTGCCGTCATCTCGGATGAGTGGTTGTTGATCAGCTGCGTCCAAGAAATGCGGTCGTGAGTGATGGTCGACCTTAATAGGAACTGGTTCCTTGACCAGGTATGGACTTGGCGCTATTTGCTCCGGAATTGAAAGGTATTTGGGATCGAGACCTGCTTGGAACACCTGGCCGCCGCTGTTTAGGAGCTGGATTACTTTCTTCGCTACCTGGTAGGGCACGTCGGGGACATAATTGAATTTGCTAGTAAATGGGGAGATTAGGAAGGTAGAATCCTTGGTGAAGGCACCTTTGAAGATGTCGAAGCGGATGGCACCGGTATTCAGGATAGTCAGATGAGGCTTGTCAGCACGGTCTGGATTGGTCACGGCGGCTGGAAGTACATCATTCTCTAGCCATGTAAAGATACTCGCGTCGCTGGGATATTTGGCGCGAGTCATCCACAAGTCTTTAGGCGAGCAGCCGATCTTGTGGTCTAGATTGAGGGCTTTCCGGGCATCCGCAATCATCTTACTGACGTTGCGGCCATGGGGGGTATCGAAATCCTTCTTGTCTACACCGGCATGGTGCTGCAGACCAAGGATATTATTGTCAATGTAGCGCCTCTTGAAGGCGACATCCGCTTTGGAAGTGATAGTGCCTTTATTCTTCTTGATACCATCGACGGACATCCATCCAATGGTCTCCAAGTATCGACCACTAGCAATCGCATAGGCCTTATCGTCGAACTTCCGAGCATCTCGAACATGTGCATGTCCACCGAGGAAGGCGATGGGCGTATACCAATTCTCGTCTCGTATGACTTTGAAGATCTGTTCGAACTCTTTCATCCGAAGTCCCACGTGGCCAATGACGACGAACAAGTCGGGCTTCTCCCTAATAGCTGCTTGGAACCACTTCTTCTTCATAGTCTCCTCAACAGATATAACAACACTGTTGTTGGCATTTCGATCGAAGTCAAAGAGAAAGCCGAGCGCAACAATAGTGAGCCCTTGGTTCTTCGTCTTGAATTTGATATATCGCCGGGCCTGGGGTATCTGATTTCCGGTCTCGGGCTCTATATAGTCGAGGTTGGAGGCAACGTAGGCCTCTCTGAAGTGTGGAACTGTTGTATTGTGTTCCAGCGCAACGCCGTCTTTATGGTATAGCTCATGGTTCCCCGTACATATTATGTCCACGGTCTGTTGGCCAAATATATCGTAGGTGTATTGGCCCTTTGGATTGGAGCCATCGTGCAGGCCGTTTCCCTCGATCCGATCGCCCGTGTCAACGACTAATAAATCGACCCCCTTCTCGTCCGCCTTCTTTCGTATGTGCTCGGTAAAAGAAATATAGTCGCCCCAGTCGGCCGAGTATTGAGCCCTATTGCAGCAAAGGTAAGCAACTATTTAAATCTGCAAGGCTCATCTCCCACGCACTCTTGTAAATGCCCGCCGAGCCAACCGTGGGTATCGGTGGTATGTAGGAAGTTGACCTGGCCCCATTCCAGGTCTCGCATGGGAGCAGCGACTGGAGCGGGTGCTCCTGGTTGAGCCCCATTAGCGACTATGGCTAGGGAAGATGCAACGATCGCGGCTTTGGCAATCATGGTGGTGAAATGGTCGCTCAGAAGCGTATGAATTGCTAGGTATCTCCCATTAAGGGGGATAGGTGGAATAGTATCTAGGATATTAAATCCTAACGTTAGAGAGAGAAGTGAGAGATGCGAGGCAGCAGTTTGGTTGATAAGTACAACCAACCAGCGCCAAGCCCGTTGCGTCACAGCACGTTGGCGTCTACGCGTAAGCTCGTGACTTTAAGTGGGCCTCTTTAAGTGTGTCAGTGCCCCTGTTCTAGTGCTCTTCCAGGCGACCCAGTGCCGACAGTGGCGTGACTCCCATAGCTGCCTACCTACTAGGTAGGTACCGGGGGATCCACCCACCCTGGAAAGCCAAAGCACTGAAAGGCTTGGCATCCGACGTTGACTACTTCAATTATTTTAACCTGATAGCTTAAAGTTTTTTTGTAACTTTCTTGAGTAAACTCCGAAGGATACAATGCCATAGTACCTTTTCACAAGGCAAAGCACAATTGGGTCACATGTCTACATATGTAAGGCATGTCAATCTGAGAGCCGCAGCCGCCAACAAAAGAGCGGTAGCGACGCAATGGCGGGCAACCTGTCGCTTACGATGCCACTTTTCGCGGACCCTACATCAAGATGTTACGCCGAGCGGTAGAGACGACGCGAATACCGGCTTCGATCACGACAATGCCGGTATGTCTGTCTCCAGCTCACATGTCACTTAAGATATTTGGCATGCGTAATAAATGCTTGTTTGCTGACCAATTCTCACTGCAGCCACTACCACTTCCAGAAAACTCCTGCTCGCAGTCAAGGACAACATCGCCGCGCGCGACTTCCCAACAACATGCGGCTCGAACATCCTAGCCGGGGCCGAGACCCCCTTCGAAGCAACGATCGTGTCGCAGCTACGGAGGCACGGGATGGGGGTCGTGGGCAAGACGGGAATGGATGAGTTCGGCATGGGCACGCACTCGACAACGTCGGCCTTCGGACCCGTGCACAACGCGCATCCGCTCGAGGCGTACTCGGCCGGCGGCAGCTCAGGCGGGAGTGCCGTGGTTGTGAAGGAAGGGAAAGCGGACCTGGCGCTGGGCACCGACACGGGCGGCTCCGTGCGCATGCCGGCCGCATATACGGGCACGGTCGGCTTTAAGCCGTCGTACGGAATGCTGTCGCGATGGGGCGTAGTCCCTTACGCGAATTCCCTGGACACGGTGGGGCTGTTGGCGAGAACTGTCGGGCCGATTCGCGACGCTATTATTGGGCTTGGGCTCTATAAGGAGCACGATGCTAGAGATCCTACATCTCTTCCGAATAGTGTGCGCGAGAGGTGTACAGCGCAGAGAGGAGGTTACGGTTCTCAGGTGAAAACACCGGAGACGTTCAAAGGATTAATATTCGGCCTTCCGTTAGAATATAATATCGAGGAGCTTGACTCGCGTGTGCGGGAAGGTTGGCTTACGGCTCTCGAGACTATACAGAAGCTTGGCGGGCGTGTCGTCCCTGTTTCGCTTCCTTCTACAAAGAACGCCCTCTCGGCATACTATGTAATTGCACCTGCAGAAGCGGCTTCTAATCTCTCGAAGTACGACGGTATACGCTACGGCCGTCGGGATACTGAGGGACCGAGCGACGCACATGACGGCGTGCTATACGCGAGAACAAGAGGCACTGGTTTCGGGAGCGAGGTCAAACGGCGTATATTATTGGGCTCATATACGTTGAGTTCAGAGGCTATAGACAACTACTTCATCCAGGCGCAGAAGATCCGACAACTCGTTCGACGAGACTTCGACAGGGTATTCAAGTTGGATAATCCACTGCTCGACGAGCAGCATTTCGAGCTTAGCGAGATGGACGAATCGATTGGGCTCGAGACTAAGTTGGGTCCCGCGCAGGTAGACTTCCTTGTCTGTCCGACTGCCCCAACTACGCCACCACTCATCGAGGAAGTCCACAAGCAGGCACCGTTCGACTCCTATATGAACGATGTCTTCACTGTTCCCGCTAGTCTTGCCGGCCTTCCTGCCATTAGTATCCCCATGGGTATTCCTGTTAACCCCACAAGTGAAGAGCAGAGACTACTTCATTTTGGTGGCTTGCAACTTATCGGACAATACTGGGATGATGCGCGTCTCCTTGCTATTGGTGATCGATTGTCGGGGTACGTTTCGCCCGTCGCCGATAGCAACACTTGAGAATCTGTTCCGTAAATATGGAACGTGTAGATATTTGATGTATAGGTAAGCGTACAGCACGGTAGACTTGAAAACTCTAGTGTATAGTATTAGCCATGCAAAGCTATTTTAGGCAAATAGCTGTGCCGAAAGTATAACTTACTTGTGCCTATCGTCCTGAGTCATAGCGTTTATATTCTGAAGAGAGATCTGCCGGATTTTCGTGATTAATCGATTCTGACTTAGGGTCGGGTCGCCTGCCCGGCGTAGACCCAGTATTTATCGTCTGATGAGAAGTCTCACCGACTATCGCTCCTGCTCCTGCTCCTGCTTCTCGTCTGGCTCCTACTTCTACGCCTATCCCTACTGGCGCTCCTATCAGACCATCTGTCCCGGTCAACATGCATCCGGCCGTCCCTGGAATAGCTCCGTTCCCGAGAGTATCGCCGACTTCTCTCGCTATTAGCACTTGAACGCGATCTACTCCGTCGTCGACGATCGCTTTCAATTTCTCCTTCTTCCCCGCTGCCATCACCGGAAACACCATTCGTTCTTCCGCGTCCACGGTCATTCGTAGCATCATCCATATCCACATCCCTGTCTCTACCCCCTCTATCCTCTCCTGATTCCTGACTTCCATCACCGTTCTTGTCGTTGTCGTTTTCGTTTTCGTCGTCATCGTCCAGTAAATCCTCGATATCGCCCAACGGACTTATCCTGGGATCAAGTTTATCCAGGTCCTCTAGGATTTCTCTCGAGGGCATCTTCCAAAGACTGGTCGCACAGACACGATCCTTGGTGAGCAGTTCATCAACAAACTCGTCAACAAAACTCAACGTCGTCCCTTTTCTCCCTCTCCGTCTCAACTTCCTTCTATCCTCCAAAAACGGCTCTAACGACTTAAACACGACCTCCGCAGGCCGCGTAAGTCTAATATAGAAACAAGCCAGCGCGCGCAAATACTTGAACTTCTCGCCGCCGTAGTTCAGATACACGTCCAGCACATCGTCGTCGGGCGCCAGTTGTAGGAGCTTGAAGGCTAAGCATAAGAAGGGCGAGGGACGCTGGATGCCCTCGCCGCCATAGCTGCCGCCGATAAAAGAGACGTGTGAAGTCACGCGGTCGATTATGTCCGCCTCGTTGACACCAAAACACTGCTCTTTCCAGAAGTAACTCTCTACTATGCGCTCGCGCACAGCTTTTTCGAGGATCGTCGCCGGGTTGAGACCGTTGGGCGCGAGCGCGCCCGTGCCCCCGCGCTCGTCGAGGAAGCGCCGCTCATCGGCGCGGTGCGTGCCTGATGACATTGCGATTCCGCTTTTTGGGGCGTGATGAATATGGCTATTATCTCGTCTCGTTTTTCTTGTTCCCACTTATTGTGGTGTTGTAGCGCTCGTGTTTGTTCTCTCTATTACGGTTGTCTTCGCGTCTGGCTTGTTTACAATGCGCTCTTCCTGGATATTTCGGTGTCGATCTCAAGGGCAAGAGTTTCAATTAACAAGCCAATACCCGAAGTTGAGTGGCGGTCTAGTGTGATTCATTCTAAGCATCGCTGTTCAATGTCGCTATTCCAACTTGATTCCGCATGGACTTTCAAGTACCTATAGTATTATCGATAAGGAGATCTAGGAACCTTACAGCTGTCAAATGGAACCTTGGAAGCTTCAAGTTAAGCTTCCCCACGGCGCCCCACCCCCCGGTTCTCTCCCCTACTAGACCACGTAGCTGAATTAAACCACATTTGAGATGTGTCACATGCGTACGAGAGCTAAGTACTAACCTTCAAGGGGCGACATGATTTGTGGCCTGGTTCTTGAAAAAAATTAAGATCTGTAAAGGTTCACAAGGAATTGTTACTCAAGGGCACGCGGGTTTTACTTTTTTTCATCTTTGTTCATTAGACTATCTAGCCGTAGCCTACCCCGATGGACTCTATACGCCCCTTTTCCAGACAGGTCAAATCAGGTCTCGTGGGCCCATGCTTTTGTATATCGTGTACAGAGGTATATCACAGAGAGAACAGGAAAAGAAATCATCGCAGGCTCTCGATTCATAGGGACGGTCCTTTGCGCCAAGACGCGCTTGACTTTCCCAAAATCTTTCCCCACACCATCCCCTTACTGGTTCTTCCTGCTCTCCCCCGTTTTCGGAGGTGCGCTGTACAACCAAATAGCACAAAACGCAAGCCATCCCGTCACAGTAGCTCCAATACCCGCTATCCATGGCCAAGCGCCACTGATGACAAAGCTGCGGGGCCACTCATCGTGGGCAAAGTGTCGTACAGAGACGGTGTTCTTCTCAAACAAATTGGACAAGAACAGCCGCTTATAATTAACTAGGAAATTGAAAATGCCATGCTGATCTGGAAGCTTGAATGAGACCGAGTACGTAGTGCTATCCTCCGAGGAGATTGTGGGCTTTAGGTTCAAGCGGTAGAAAGGCGACAACATGCTGAACTCGAGCTGCAACTCATCGTTCTCGGGAACAGTGAAAGGAATATACTTGTCCCACAACCACTCGGACAAGGAAATGGAGTACGTCTAGTTTAGTTAGCGAGTTACGCTTAGAAGGTGACGAGGAAAATAAAGAAAATTATGCAAATTAAAACTTACCACGTCGTTCTTGATACGGTATATCTTGGGGTTGGTGACATTTCTGAGACCTTCCTCATTCAATTGATGCTCCACCCGGTTGACACGCAAAACACCAGTCTCTTGGAATGTCCATCCAGCCACGGCCTTCGCAAATTCCCTGTTCAAAGTCTTCACTGAATCCTTCTCGCCAATCTTCTTCACTTCAGCGTCGAACCACTTATCGCTCAACATATCGGCCGATCCCAAGACAGTGAATCGCGCCGAGTTGCGCGCCTGGAGGGCGCTTATGAGCGCGAGCTGGGCTCCGCTAGCGAAGAGGTCGTCGACGGTTTCTGTTTGTTCTTTGGGATTGTAGCTGTAAGATGTGGCGGCACCGCGCAAGATAGGGGAGAGGAGGGAACCTCCGCCAAGGGTCTGGCCCATTCCGTTGGGGAAGGCGATGACTCCCTCATCCGTTCCGCTCCCTGTCTCCGTCGCTCTTCTTTCCGAGCGTCCATCTCCGCCAGCAGATCGACGAACTTGGAAAGGGTTCGACAAATCAGGTCGGAGATGGCCCGGCGGAGGTAGGACAAGCACATCGTGTTCGTCGGAAGAAGAAATGGTGTCGTAGTTGAAGTGATCGACAACAAGACCTTGACGGTCTGAAGGCAGGTAGATATCTAGCTCGAGAAGCAAGGAAACAAGGCTTGAGGGTACAGGTGATGAGCCGGAGAGAGTCAGAAGAATGTTGCCATGTGCATTGAGGAAATCGAGTAGTGTCTTGGGTGCCAAGTTGGGACCGAGACCTGAATGCATGGATTGGTGTTATCGTCAGCCAGTGTCGAGAACAGCAGGAACGAGCGCTTCGACAAACCTTTTGATTTCGTGGGGAACAATAATAGATGGTCATATGATCTCTCGCCCAAGTGGAAAAGGCTCAGGCTCTCGCTCTTAGGTGTCTCGTAGGTTATGTCAAAGCCGCGACCTATGGGTAGCACATTGAATTAGCACATGCCATGCCATTGGGTTCAAGGGCTTCAACAGGACCCGCGTTGTAAGGACCCGCGCGTACGTACCCTCGAGGTCGCCCAAGAATTTCGAGTACTTTGCCTTGTCGCCGACATCCTCCAGGATGACCAGCAGCCTATCGCCGCTGGAGCTGATGGCCTGCACAGCGGCGACGAGGAGGAGAAGGAGAAACGACACTAACGGCCCCATGTTGACAACACCTCTTCGACGCAATTGGTAACAGGGAAAAACCAGAGAGATTATGCGTGGTGCGACAGCATGAAAAGAATTAGCTGCGCATGGGAATCATGAAAGGTGGGTTTAAACGTTGCTATCTTGAATTAGACCAGCTGTCTCAAAATATCGCCTACGGTAATTGAGCAACTTGGAGCTCTGGCATACGTAGCCCGTTCCTGCCAAGACAGACCTTCTATTGGGGCTTCTGCGGGGACACCGTCAAGCTAGGTATGTACAGTGTACAGTGCGTCGCGCTAATATCCCCTCGTCTCAGTGCTGTGTGTATGTACCTTTATTTATGTTTAGAATAGACTTACTGCCTATTGAGAGCGGGAAGGTACAGGATTCTAGCGCACTTTCAATGGAGGCACAGTACTATTATTCCTATGTACGGTACAGTTCAAGACAATAGCAGCTATGTGTTTGGACCAATGAGATTCAATGCAAGTACAGAGAGCTTTGAAAGAGCCTCATCCGAGAGTTACTTCATCCACATTAGCATAGAAACGGCACCTTCCAGTCAACCGTACAACCGCGCCAATTCGACCAGCAGCCAGTCAATTGGGTAAGAAACCATCTTTCACAGCATTGTTGACTCCCGACAGCATATCACGATACCAATAACAGCTGTCTCTCAGTCTACATCATCTACATAAACCCGCAAAGAAACTCGATGCTAGCCGCGATTAATTCATGACCGCTTGCTAATAATTATCATTGTGTGCTCGTTCACAGGCAGAAACTCTCGAAGATAAAATAAAAATAAAGCAACGATGTCCAACCCGACTCCCCGATTCTGGTCCGGACCACTCCGCTACTTGCGGTGGTCTGCCCGCGAACGACCCGCGTACTTCTACTCATGCCTAATCGGCGCCATGGGTCCCGTCATCCTGTTAACTGTTCCCCCAACTATGAAGAGATTCGGTTACGAGCGAGCTCCGCCGATTCCCATGACATATCCAAGTAGGACAGATCCCCTATCTATCTATTACATATCTGCAAAGAAAGATTTCACCGCATGGAACGACTGAAACTAACATAACGCGCGCAACCTAGTTCCCACGGGGCCGAGGAAACAACTGACGGGATACGACGATTAGTCCAGTGCTATCTCTTGTAACATGTTAAAAAAACCGAAAGAAAATAATTACAACACTACATTACACCTTACACCACAACCGAAAACTGGAAACTGAACGGACAGCAAAAGACAAAGATACAAATCCAACCCAACCGTTAAGTGGCAAGGAGAGCAGATACACTAAAGCAAGGGGGGCAGTCGAGAAGAGCCAAGACTTAAGAGCTACTGTACTTGTACATAGGAGGAATATAAAGAACGAAGACGTTTGCTGTCACGCCTTGCCTTTCACTTTTCTGCTCAGAAGAGGGAACAAGATGTAACGGACAATGTGTTCGCTATGTGAAAATGGGGCCAAGAGGCAGACAGACAGTGTAGTAATGCACAATCAATCACAAGATAATTTTGATTTGTTCCCGACACTCACTACAAGTCAGCATAAAAGCATACGTCAATCATGTCTATTCCATTCAATCATATCTACCGTTCTGTAAAGTTTTGTTCTGTCTGTCTGTTTGTCTGGGTTCGCCTATCTTGCCACTTCCTTGTCCACTTGCTTTCATGCTATCTTTCTAGATGAAGCAGAGGAACGCAGAGCGAAGCAAAGGAAGAGAATAAAGAACCATTAACGCCGTTGCTTACCTACATGTCTCTAAGTCAAGACACAAAACCCACGCTTTTTGCTCGTCCCTTGGGCGCGTTTATTGATTTCTTATACGGAGAGAGACTCTACCTTTCCCTGTGAATCAAGTTCCATTCATACTAGAGAAGCACGTCATGTTAGCAAGGTTCGTAGCAGCATAAAGGTAGTAAACTGTTACTACTTACAACTCTCCCATCGTCATCACCAGTATACACCAACTGCGGCATCGGCGTAATGCACGTAATGGCAGCCTCGGTGTTAGCACCAGTCTCGCTCCGGGAATCGATGTGATCCAGGCGTCTGACGAGCTCTAACACCCACTTCCCATTCTTGATAGAACGTTTCCAGATGTTGACGCGCCCTCGTCTATGGCCTGTAAATACAAGATAGCTTTCCAGCCACTCGTTTCCGGAACCTTCGTAGAATGCACACGAATAGACGTAGTCGTCGTGTTCAATGCATACGTTTTGGTCTAGGAGCAATTCGCCATTGAGCGTGTAGAGGGCAACATTGGGACCCGAGCAAAGCATGATCTCCCCCGAGACATCGTTGATGGACGCACACTCCACGAAGCGACTATTTGAAAGTTTCCGGATAAACTCAAGCCGATTGAGATCCCATAGAAAAGCATGCCCATCCCTAGATATAGTGACCACTGTACTAAATGCTTTGGATACAGCAATGGTGGTGACAGGCGTTTTGTGGCCGAAGAGCGATGATCGATGCACGAGTTCTACCGGCTTGCCTGTTTGACTCTGAATCGTGAAGACAGAGACTACGCAGTCCTCACCGGCCGTGATGAGTGTCTTGGCGTCTGCAACCACAACACAGGAGATCTGGCCTATGTGAAGATTCTCACTCACACCCGCACTTTTCCGATTCTCGCTGGAGAAGAACCGAATACTGTTGTCTGCATATCCCCATTCCAAATATTTCTCGTATGATGGAGGTAGGTTCAACCGGAAAGGAGAAGAGCAAAGCAGTCGGTCCAGTTTGGGTGAGTATATGAGTGATGCAACCCGCTCGCGGCTTTCGAGGAGTGGGTGAGGGATCCGGGACAACGCATAGCACGCCGTATCAAGCCTCTTGGCCGGGAAGGCTGTGTTTTCTCTTGCAGGATGGGGTTTGCTGAAGACCTGATGAGGGGTTTGGCCAAAATTGTGAATAATACTTGTAGTCGCGTGTCTCTCGTCCGAGTCGGCAATTTTATCTAAGTCCCTTGCTCCGTAATATGATAAATGGTGGAACACATTAAGGTTTTCGACTGCTTCTTCGCCGCGCTGCTTATACCCAAACACTAGGTCGATCCAGTGATGCAGGTTCTGACTCACATATGGTGATTCTAAAGCCTCGCGATGTTTTGCAATGAAGATCTTGGGATCGCCTTTGGCCCATGGGGGCAGCTGGACGTCGTTAACTTGGCCACCAGCCCCTTGGCGGTTGCCGAAGTTATAGCCGTTGACGTTGGTTAGAAATTCGGGAAGACAGAAGAATTCTGGTATCAGTTCTCGAACATCAGAACCATTGTCCTGAGAAGCAGATTTCCATGCTCCCTCGATAGAGAAGAATAAACGGTCAGCATGATCAAAGTTCCCTCCTTGTAGCAGGATATACGAGTGCACAAACGGGGGCAAGCGGATCAGGTACGAAGCCACAATCATAGCAGAGGAGTAGTGAGTGCCATAGTGGAATGGAGATTCTCCAATCTCCGCAAGACTCTGGTATCTGGCCCTATAATCAGCTTGCCGCCGGGCGGTTTGAGCACCCATAGGCTTGGACAAGTCACGAAACGTTGCAGGGTCTTCCAGGTTTAGATCGTCACTCGTGTAGTCTGCCAAAATCCACGGAAAGACAGGGTATTGGGTTAGATCATTGAACGTGCGACCCGCCATCGTGTTGACCAGCATGAGGTAGTGAAAATTAGAGATTTCCCCCCTCTGCCACTTGCGCATTATTGGGTTCCACGGGGACGAGTTGAAGATGCTGCCAAACTTGGATCCAAAAGTCTGTGGGGACTCTTCAAACATTTTCAGAGACTCCAAACGCCATGCGTCTTCGGGGTTGGGCAACGAGTTCGGCCCAGCAGTATGAGGTGTTTTAGAAGCAAGCTTGGAATACACCTCGTCCCTCATTGCCAGATCTTTAGCGGCTAGAAGATAGCTTCGTCCGTCCGTGAAGAAGATTTCTATGGCAACGTCGCGAAACAGGAATCTACGTTTCGACAGACTAATGACATCTTGCCATTTCCAATGGCGGGATGACTGCGTGTTGTGGTCCGATGGGGGTTGCCAGTCGCGGGGCTTGGTCCCGGTGATGATTTGCGAGAAGAGATCACGCTCCTGGCTTGGCGCTTCCCAGACGTTTACAATCTCTCCATCCGCACACTGGAAAAAGTTGTCCATGATGTAGAGCGCGTTTCTCCCTATAAGTAAAATCCCTTCACAGGCGTCGAGCCCAATTATGCGGGAGACGTTATATACTTGTTGAACTGCATCGCCCTGTTGCAGGCGCCTCATGACTCTTCGATTCTTATCCTCAAAACTATCGTCAGCCTCGTTCGGGTCATTTGGGTCATCGATAAGCTCAAAGTCATCCTCAGGCACATCTACTTGTCCATGAGTTCCGGGCGCCTCTTTGTTATCAGTAGATGGCTTCTTATCATCCTGAGCGCCGTCACCACCTGTCCCGCGATGAGGGCCATTTGACGAAGCCGAACTCGCTGAGCGATTGACTCGCACCGAGGGCATAGGAGACCTTGATTTTAATGCAGAAGCCGGTTGTTGGTCTGTCGCTCGTCGTTTGGGTTGGTAGTTGGCATGTATTGACGACGAGTCGGGCAGAAGCCGCAGACGCATACGATTTCGGCCTTCAGTTCGATCAAGTTTCCATCTTGTCTGTGTAGGCGTGTAAAGAACTGCCCCAGGCCTAGTCAAATCTTGGTCCATTTTGTAGTATGCCGAGGAGAAAAATGAATAATCATCTTGTTTATCTTGACCCGCGCGTTGGTGTTTGAAGTGCTCTGAAGCCCAGATGGACTTCATCCACGCCGAGTTTGCCATGTCATGCCGTAAAAGAACATTGTCCCGTTCCTTCGTTTCCGCATGCCATCGCTTAAGTACTTCCTTACGTTTAGCAAGACGGGCACGGGCAGACTCAGATGTGCGTTGGTTTTCAGATGCGACAAACTCCTCCCAAACCTGTGAAATACCTCCTAAGAAGAGCGAGTCTAGAGAGGGCCGGTGTTGATCAACCCATGCCACGAAGGCATCTGTATCGAGCTCGGTCACCTTCTGAAAGCTTGCGGCTAGTTGAGCCTGCTCTGAGGTCATGATAAGTCGTAAGAGTGAAGCGCACTCCTCGGGCTTCTGCACCAGCATGATGCGCCAAAGGTTCACTGCACACAGCCGAACGGTTTGTCGATCGTCTACAAGCTTATTGTAAAGCTGGTACCAGAAAAGTTTCATATACTCATCGTCGATAGAGAACGACTCCAAAACCACCATCTGCCAATACATGATTTTGTCCATAGAGAAGTTGGCTTCGGCATCAGTGGCTTCGGGGCTGTCCATTTCAGAGAGTCTAAGTAGCACGAGCTTGAGAAAGTAGCCTCGGATCGTAGATACCGCTTGGCTGCAGAGTCGCACTGATTTTAGCTTCGCTACTTCAGGCTTTTGAAGGTGCTCAAGCAGCAAACCAGCAAAATCAAGCATCGATTCCGTGCCATTCATAAACCACCCCTCAAAGATCGCCTCGACCATGTGTACACAAAATCTAGACATGTTGAGCAGAACTTTGGGCTCGTGCAAGATCTTCCAGTCTAGCTTAATGGTGCTCGCTATATGAACAATGGTGCTCTTGAGGACGTATGACGCAAAATAAGCATGGTGCTCCTGAAAACCAGGGGGGATTTGGAGGAAGAGGCCAAGCCCGGAAAACTCCTTGCGAACGAGAATCTGGTCCACAAAAACTTCGATGACGAGTTCCAAAATGCCTTCAAGCACGCCATGCCCAATAGTTTGGGTCACGATCTTCTTCTTGGGGGACAAAACGTGTGTGATACGGGAAGGACTTGGCTTAGAGGATTTCTGACTTGTCAAGAGCACGAATGATGAAGCTTTGCGCAATTTTGTTCCAACATGTTGTCCTCCAGGCCGAATTGCCTTGACATCCGTCGTGTTAGAGGTTCGAATCACAGGAGCTGCTGTCAACGTCCCCAACGGGCGGAGAATGACATCAGCCCCCTCGAAAGTGAGGGCAGAGTCACGAGAGTCCAGCTCAGTTTCTGGACTCACTGCATCTGCACTGACAATAGCAGGGTATAAAGCGGACAACAGCAATCGGACGTAGTCAGAAGAAAGAGCAAAATCTCTGAAGCCCGGTGATCGAGCATGAAGGTCTGCCAGAAACCGGGTCACCGCCTGAAGAACTGCGGCGTTGCCAATATTCCGATCCGACCCGGATTGAGGTATGCCTAAGAGGTATTTAGCCAATGATAAGAAAATCACACTGAAGACTTACGTCGGGATTCCAACTCCTTTTGTAGTAACATAGATCGTGAGCGAGATCTTGTACCTGGAATGGCAGTGCCAACCGATGGACGTTGTGGTTCTTGCTCGCCCATCGGCGAATCGGGGTCTTCTTGATTCTTCAGGATATCTTTGAGGCCATGCTGAAGCATCGAAATAAGGACCGGCAAGGCATCGGGATACACGATTTTACAAGCCCCAAACGTCTGAAGGAGGCTGAAGAAGTCGAGATCTTTATCAAAATCAAAGTCTGCCACATCAAATCCGAAGAGAATACAGAAACAGATAGGCCATATAGTAGGAACGTCCCACCATCGCTTGAGTCGATGTGCCATGATGATGAAACCTCCGGTTCTGCCTGAGAACTTGCTGGTGTAGGCCGCTCCATGTGTCACTAACAACCGTGCGAGTATCTTCGCCCCATATATAACAATTTCAGGGTCGTCTTCAGTCAGGAGATATAGAAGCCACTGGGCCAAGGTCAGTCATAGAGCCACCCACCTCGGAAGTCAAGCATCGTACCTTGTTCGTGACTGTCTTAGCAAACTTATAAATGATGGCAGTATTCGACTTGGTGCATAACAGCTCAGTGTACACGCTCAGGATGCGCACCCCGACCTCTCTCTTGGTGAGCGTACGTACGGCACCCTCAGCTGTCCCATTGCTATAAAAAGTGGGCTTCCGCGGCAGGATGCTCCCGCTAGGGTTGTCAATAAGCGACGCAGACTTCGGAGTCCGAGGAAGCGACCGGGCAGGTGAGTGGAATGCGTATGTTATAAACAAAGCTAGGGAACGGTGCACTTCAGTGTTGTAACTACATCTTACAAGTTGCTCGGTCGTGTCTAAGAAGAACGGGAGAATACTCTCAGGTAGTGGGTCGGCCTTGAGAGCGTCGAGGAGTCTCTTCACAACCCCTAGTGAAAACGTTAGCTCGGCCTACTCTACGCCGGGAGAAAGACTCACTCATTCGGAGTAGCCTCCGATGATTGTGTTGATGGTGCTTGCTCTTGACTGCAAAAGTCACGAACTGTCGGTAGTAGAGCTCTTGCACGCTATGACTACACTTCCTCCACCCATCGAAGTCTACTACCAAAAGGCGAAAGGCCAGCGGATTGATGATAATGGACTCCAACGGTTCACTATGGTTATATCCTACAAACCCTAGGACAAGAAGGAGCAGCCGCAGCGCCAGCTCATCCCTTTCAAGATTCGAGAGCGTGAGCTTCTCAGTCACTGTATTATTGCTTTGCCCGATAAAGCCTAACTTGGTCTTTAGAAGGATACCTAGGATGGCATAACCTCCATCTTTCTCCATGGCTTCGCTATTACGCCAGCTCGAGTTTATGCATTGAAAGACCATCTCCACAGCACGTACAAGCGAGTCAGCCGAGGAAGCTCGCTCTATTATCTTCAGAGCTAATGGCGTAAAGCCAGCAAGACGCCACAGGGCGTCGTCGAAGAATTGCGGCGCAACAACTAGAGGATCTCCCGCCAGAATAGCCACCCCGCTGGAGCGGAGAAGTGCATCGTTGATTGAAGGCAATGCAGTGTTGATAGCTATACCGGTGCCATTCTTCAGCACCATTTGAATCAAGGTATGAGCAGGGCCGCGAGACAGCGATCGAAATAACTGCGACTCCCCAAAATGTTCCTTCTCTCGAAATATCGAGGATGGCATCAAGCTATAAAGGAGGTGCTGCTCTGGGATCAGATGGCTCCCCCTGTCCCTGATGACCTTCATGATATCGGAATCTTCTTTGCCAGTACTAACCAGTTCATTGCGAAGCCCGAGAGCAGCTGATGCTGCGTAAGTTTGAAATCCACCAAGACAGTCCTGGAAGTTTCCCTGGTAGTGGACTCCGAGTCGACTAGGGACTGCCAAAAAGTCATCACTCAACACGTCGTCAAACAGATGGGCAGCAGCAAGAGACCATTTCGAGTGTATTACACCACATCCTATGTGAGATGAAAGCTCTCGTGGGGTACCAATGAAAGCCTGTATTGGCAGAGTTTTATGGCTGCTCGAGGTGAAAGAAGCGAAGCTTTCCGTGCTAGCGTTGGAAGGAGGCGGCAACGCCGGGTACGACGCACGAAGCTGCTCGACAAATTCCCCATTGACATATAGAGATGCTTTACTTGCCGACATCGTCTTCGGACGCCGGTGAACTATCGCGATATGGAACCACTGATTCTCACGAAAGACAAAGCCGCGAAACCGAACGCTGGGGCGCTGGGACGTAACTGAAGTTTGCAATATGAAATTGCGGGTATCTTTTTCTAAGTATGCCAGGAAAAAACAGGTCTGGGTAGAGTCGAAAACACCAAATAGAGTGGTATGAGATGCAGGATCAAACTTGTCTACCTTGATCCAGGCTGTAAACGTGTATCCTGCAGACGACTGCGGGGGAAACTGGCGGCCCAGGCTGGGCAACTCAATAGAAGAGTGGCCATGGAGGGACAAGTCGAATTGAATGAAGGGTGGAGAGCTATATTTCTTGGTCATATCCAAGCAGAAATCCGAGGGCTCAGATGATGGATTGAGTAATAAGTGCTGAGCATCTGTAACCGAATTCATCCCCAAAGACATCAGAGACCGGCACAACGATAGAATCACCTGTCTTTCAGCCTCGTTGACGGTCGAGTCATCTTTAAAGGCAAGAGTCAAAAAGCGAGATAGCACACCCGTCTCATGCACTCGACATAGGTTGACACTCGAAGCCGTCACAATCGCCAATAATATTTTCAGGACCAGTAAAGACGCGACATTCTCCGGTGCGTCGGGATCTCGGGGGATTGATTCCCAGAAATCCACAGTTGTTCGAATCACCTCGGGATGTTGCAAAGTCGAAGTCGATACATTCGTCTCACGTATCGCAGCATCAATTGTCTCTGTGGCAGCATCAAGGACCTTGCGCCTGCGCTGCCCCACCCCTGCTTGCTGGGGCTCTTCCAAAGGAGTAGAATGATGCGGCAACTGTTCGGCAGCACGAGCAGCTTCCCGACATATCCTGTCCACATCAAGGTCATTCAGCGCAAAAGCGAAGAGCTTCCCGAATAATTGGCAACTTGTCCAGAGATCCGAGCCGGTGCCCCCCAAGCCTACACTCGCTATGATCTGCTCAAGTGCCTCCCATCCACCTCCTTCGACTCGTGTGCGAAAATAGCGGCGATTACCGGGATGCGCTCGGAAGGTGGTTGCGAAGGTGCCAAAGAGCGATTGTAACAGACCAAAAAAGGCCTCTTTCTCGGAATGGGTACGCTTTAGGGGGTTGTAGAAGCCAGAATATGCTCGCAAAATGTCGAACAGGCGATGGAAACCGTGGAGGTGTCTGAAGTCATCCTGTACAGAGCTTGGAGGGGGTACAGCTGACAGGTGTTGTTTCACCAGACCGATCTGATCTACCAGTTTGCGAGGGTCAGGATATCCAGTATCAGTCGGGCATGCGAGAGAGGCAGAGATGCGGTCGAGTAATTGCTGGAGGACTTCGGTAGCTTTAGAAGTAGGCGGCGCGTTGGACGCAGACGTTGACGACCGGTAGCGACTGCGCGCCGACATGGCGGCAAATTAAGAGATGGTTTGGCGGAGTCCTATAGCATGCACAAGCAGAACTCTTTTTCATATTATACAGTCGTTGCCTGCCAGTACCCCGGTGGGCTTTAGGCTACTGTTTATACAAGAGATCATCGAAGGACTAGGATTCAATAGTAAGTACGGCGTATCGTATAGCGGGACGAATGAGCGACGAACGGCTTTAAAAGTATATATCACCTCTGCAGAACTGACAACATGTAAACATACCTGGTTGTCGACCTACAGGCTAGCGTTCAATGAAGCAAGTTGCTATAGTTCGTTTTTCTTCGAGATTTGTGCAATTCAACTACAACTGATCCATTGCATTGGGAAAATGTACGGCTGTCTATCTTAAAATCACGGTTGCATGCTAGGTAACAGCTACCTATCTCGAGCTTGGGGCTCCTGCAGCTATGCAGGTAGGTAGGTACTCTACAGGTGCCTATATGCATAGATCCCTACCTGGAAATACCTGTAAGCAAGTACGGCCTGTTGCATTAGGTAATACGCCAAGGTGGCCCAGACCAGGCAGAACTCACCGTTAGCCGTCTCCTATCTAGCCACGCAAGCCTAACTCAGCTCAAACGAAGGTTCTGTTTGCACGAGAATTGAGCCTGCCACCAATTACATACTATTACAGAGATGATCAATAATGTGATTACATATCCCTATCCAAGCAGGAGAGAATGTTGATAACCATATTCATTCGTAGAGGAAAGAAGCTATAAAACCTATGATAAAAAAGATCGTGTTAAAAAGTCCGAGACGCCTGTGACACGCACCCTTCAAGTCTTACCTAGCCAGAGCCGTGTTTCCTAGTAATGAGGTTTTGTCCAGGCACTCGAGTCTTGCACAATACCTAAGCGTTTCACCAATGGTTTTAGAGTACCTACAGAACTTCAGCTTTGTTGCACCTAGGTATCATACCAGAATTGTTTGTCCTTACCAACATACCAGGTACCAAGAAAGGTAGATAGATCATGATGCCGCTAGTCAAGATGAAGTACTTACTCGAATCAAGACATGAGGCTCTTTGCCTTATCAGTACAGATCTGTAAGAGGTTGATAGTAGTCGGAGGCTAATTTCACACTTAACAGAGGTATGAGTCAAAAAAGCTAGGTTATAAAGATTCAAGAATTAATTTAGTGGCGAAGTTCAAGCTGGTGCTTCCAGCCCATCATGCCTCCTTTTGCCTTTTGAAGACAAGCAGTAGAACTTCTGCGTTGAACACGCTTACTATGTATAATTAGACGAGCAAGCTGGTAAGCTATTAACGTTGAAGGGGAAGTAAAGATCCGCAAATCCTAACAGACCACCTGCTTGATCTTGTTTGTATGTATGTATGTTGAGTGGAGTTGATGCGCATGAGTAAGTAACCAGAAGTGTTTTAATGGAGGGTGTGTTGCGAATTCAATGTTCCTAACATACAGCACAGAGAGAGAGCGCGTGAACCATTATCAATGTGTGTGAAGGCTGGGTCATCTGAGAGGCAAATGCAACATACAATCTTCAAAAACCCATGCACAGTACAAACAATCTGGGACGTTGCTCCCTAGTTAAGCCGGCAGAGCACCTCTAATTTCACCTTCTGACTTCTAGTTCAGCCACGCGACATCTCAGTGCCTGTTACCTGCTCCGGTCACCAAGTCAACTGTAGGTAGATAGAAAAACATCTTGTTTCAGTTGTTCATAGGTTGCAGGTCAAAACATGTAGAGGACATTGTGATAGGTAGTGTCGTGTAACCTATATACATATAGCCATTTACTTACATAGCATGCCACGCTGCCCTGTTTTGTCCGGCAATTGTTGAAAGTGCACGCGCTTATTGAATAGAATGGTGTCATTGACCCATCCACCACACGACACATGATTATCTCTGAGTACCTTGGTACCGACAGTCGATGCGGCGTCATCATTAACTACTAGGTACTTCCCTCGATTTGCACTGTCCAAATAACACTAATGATGAACTGTAATACCTATCCTAGACTACAAGATACCTAGGATTGTAAGCTCTATCTAAGCAGATTGGCCATCAGCAGAGGTATTCACAGCTGTGCCGACAGAGTTCATTCAGGTCCCATTCAGGGTCCAGAGGTGATAGCACATACTATGTAGTAGTACGACATGGTGCGTTATCTGTCGCATAACAACGGCATGTAGATAATAGTCAGCCAAAGAGAAAGTCGCACGCTAGATTAGCATGCCAATGTCAAGTTCCAGTTGGTTATCTTATCATCCAACGATATCGGATTGCCATTAACTACAGCTCGGTATTCTGTATCTGATTGGGGTCACAATTTACTGGGGAAGCTCTCCACTCCCAAAGGCGAGCAAGCGGGTTACCGGTCTTTTCAGTTCCCGGCATCAAGACAGCTACATACCCCCATATTGTTGTAGAAACCTTACCAAAAAAGGCCTCCAAGTGCCCGTATAAAATGAATAACAATGACGCTCTGCTTTTGACCACCAGGACAACGCATGGTGTGAATATGGCAAAAAGAGACAGCTTCAGTTCTCGGAGTTGTTCGATAGATTGATTACATACAAACCTGTCAGATGAGCAAAGGGGACCTCGGGACGGGAGCTTTCGCAGATCTGCGCCATACATGTGTACATATGCACAGTGTTCTAATAGACGTGTCCCAGGTCGATACGGCAGACCAACATCTAGGTGACCTAATTCACCAACCACCTGAATCGGCAAAGAAGGGCGAACAGTTCCCAGGTATCTGCAGGCTATAAAGCACTGTATCAAGAGGGTGATCTCAACCTAGTTCGTATATCTGAGTCAATGACTAAACCTTTTGGGGACTAGACCCATCAAGATTCCCTGTAAGCTTACCCCAAGTCGGCCAGTAGAGGTTGCTGTGCGGTTGTACGGTGCACCGTTCCCAGCATAGGCCGCCCTGCTCCAGGACCCAGGCAGAGCCGGGACGCAGCCTAGCGCCCCCCCCAGCTACCTAGGTAGCATGCCCCAACTAAAATGCCCCCATTCGGCCTACTCTCCTCTTATCAGTGGGCTGTGTGCGTCCGTCACCTGGACTTCTCGGAACTGGGGAAAGCAGCTAGATAGCCAGCCTCGACTTGACAAGTACAGTACATGCACAGTCATTCCAGGTAGCAGCCACGCCATTTATCAAGGCCCTTTCGCCAGCTTCGCAACCTCTTTCCTCCCTTCTCCTTCTTCACCTCCTCCTCCCCAGTCCTCCTCCTCCCAACATCCATCTCTAAAACCATCATCAGAATTCATCGTGCCTTTAGTTATCGTTCCTTTCATCTTAATCGAGTCGCAGGTAGACTTATCGTTCATTGCTTGATTTTGCTTCTTTAATCAGAGAGAGTATTATCCACTATTCAATCATCATGAGGGGCCTAGCTGCTCTCTCACTCGCCTGGGCTGCGGCCGCAGCGCCCTCGTTTAGTATCGAGACCATCCACGATAGTGCTGCTCCCATCATATCTTCCTCCACTGCCGAAGAGATCCCCAACTCCTACATTATCAAGTTCAAGGATCACGTATCTGTGTCCTCGGCCTCCGACCATCACTCATGGGTTCAGAAGCTTCATGGCGATCGTGAGAACGAGCGCGTGGAACTGCGAAAGCGCGGCCAGATCCCCTTGCTTGACGATGTTGTCGATGTGTTTAGTGGTCTCAAGCACACAATCAAGATCGGCGAGGAGTTCTTAGGCTACACTGGGCACTTCGATGATAAGGTCATCGAGGAAGTCCGGAAACACCCAGATGTAAGTTGACTGACTCACTTATCTGAAAATTGTCGAGTCATGACGAGAACAGTGACTAATCTAGTCTTATAGGTTGAATACATCGAGAAGGACCAAATCGTATATGCCCTCAAAGAGGATGAGCCAGAACTCGAGAAGAACGCTCCTTGGGGTCTAGCCAGAATTTCCCACCGCGACTCGCTCTCGTTCGGTACCTACAATAAGTACCTATATTCTGCCGATGGCGGTGAGGGTGTTGATGTCTATGTCATTGACACTGGTACCAACATTGAGCACGTCGACTTCGAGGGCCGTGCTAAGTGGGGTACGACTGTCCCTACCGGTGACGAGGATGAAGATGGCAACGGCCACGGAACTCACTGCTCCGGCACTGTTGCTGGCAAGAAGTACGGTGTTGCAAAGAAGGCTCACGTATACGCTGTCAAGGTCCTTCGATCTAATGGTTCCGGATCTATGTCGGACGTCGTGAGCGGCGTTCAGTGGGCTGCTGAAGCTCATTTGGAGCAAGTGGACAAGGCCAAGAAGGGTTCCCGCAAGGGTTTCAAGGGCTCAACCGCCAACATGTCTCTCGGAGGTGGCAAATCCCCCTCTCTGGATGCCGCCGTCAATGCCGCCGTCTCTGCTGGTCTACACTTTTCGGTTGCCGCCGGTAACGATAACGCTGATGCCTGCAGATACTCGCCTGCTGCCGCCGAGAAGGCCATGACCGTTGGTGCCTCCGGTTTGGACGACAGCCGTGCCTACTTCTCCAACTGGGGCAAGTGTGTCGATATCTTTGGCCCCGGTGTTAGCATTCAGTCGACTTGGACTGGAAGCCCCACTGCTATCAACACTATCTCTGGTACCTCGATGGCGTCGCCTCACTTGTGCGGTCTCACTGCGTACTTTCTGTCTCTCCAGCCCAGCAAGGAGTCTGAGTACGGTATGGCCGAGATCACTCCTGCCAAGTTGAAGAACAACATGATCAGCATTGCTACCAAAGGTGCCCTGTCTGATATCCCCTCAGACACCCCCAACCTGCTTGCCTGGAACGGCGGTGGTTACTCCAACTACTCTAAGATTATTGAACAGGGTGGCTACGTTGCTAAGGAGAACACCGAGGCTACCTTGACTTTGGAGGAATTAGAGGAGGCTATCGAGCACGACTTCAAGGTCGTCTCCGGTCAGATCGTCAAGGGAGTTTCTACTCTCTCGGATAAGGCCGAGAAGCTTACGGAGAAGATCCACGATATCGTCGACCAGGAACTTAGAGGGTTCCTCAAGGAGCTTCGAGCGTAAGGCTTGGGCATGAACATAGTTTTCCTTAGAGCACAATATTCGTGTGCTGGTACAACTCATTTTTAGTGGAGTTTCAGAAGGGATTGGTTGAACATGGTTGTGCATTGGGTTCCAACCGTTTTAATGTTCGTTTTGTACTGTACATGCCTATAGTTATTGTTTGCTTGGCAATAGTATTCATACTCTGAGCTCTGTGCCGTGTTGCCTGTATTCCACTACCGTTTCAATTTGCACCAAGCAACGCCCAAAAGTGGTCACCACACTTCACATATAGTCCATGCCATCTTATCTTAATCAACACAACGTTATTAAGGGTCTAATATGGAGGGTTGCATCATATTGTATTAGCGTATCCCATGCCCTCAATCGCTGTAACACCCAGGTTTGACTACCTGCGCTAATGTTGCATTAATGCTAAACCATGGCCAGGCGAGACGGGTAGGTTTCCTTGTTTTAGTGCCTGACCTAGTAACTTCGGTATTGTTGCCAGTGCGAGATAGGAGACTTCGAGTGATGGTTTGTTGTGGGTATGCAATCGTTGTCGATGTAAAAAATAGCTGGCGCGTTAATTTTAGTGTGTAACTCGAGAGTTCAACGCCGACATCTAAGCCCAGGGGTTATTCCTTAGAAAAGAGAGGTAGCAAAATACTAGAAGGGGGATTCTCATGGTAGGGGTAGTTGTCCCTGAAGATAGTATCATGGGTAGACTAAGAACGCCTGTGATAAGTAGGTATGTAAAGCCTGAGGGTAAGACACTTGAACACAGAGAGGAAGGGTGAAGATGGTTTTGTGAGCTTATGAAGGCAATGCTTGATCTATTATAACTCAATGAATTACGTCCATCTTGATAGGATGCTTACTGGGCAGAGGTGAAAGGCAGATTCATGGTGAAGGTCGACCTTTATGCCGATGAGGAATGCTGCTCAGATAGTTGCAGTTGCTTGTATATGCCTGCGCTTCAATATTATGTTCCTCAGGCCACTACAAGTAAAACCCTATTCAGGACACATGATGCCAGGTAGGAGTAAGATTCTTAGAGTGCACTTACATCTGGGTGTATTGCGTACAAAACTCCACGTCGTGGATATCCCCCAACTCAAATGCTGGAGAAAACATCCCCAGCCAGACAAGCTGAATACTACAATGGTCACTCGCTTGCTCTCTTCTGTTCATAACCCTAAGAATGTGACATGAAGGGTACACGACCTTCAATTGACTAACTAGACAGCCTGATTGCGAGGTGAGATGGTCCTATTCCAGGCACATGTCCTTCAGTCCGTCCCCAGTAAGTACTCTATTTGCTATGTTGCTATAACTGAGTCTCGTTATTAAATGCTGTAGAAGCGTGCTTATTACGCCACTGCGCCATAGAATCCTAGCGTATCAGAGTACCAGCTGTTCCGTAGGTTGTATAAGGAGTCCGTTCAAATTATATTCCACTGCTGCATCGCCAATATCGGTCATTTTGAGGATCCCCCCCCTTCTCGAACGTACATACCACATATCAAGCCGTTTTATCCGGTTCCTCTATGAAGAGTAACTATGGTGAGGAAATTTTATCTGGTCGGGGGGAAGTTGGGAACCTACTACATAGCAACATTCCTCTTTATCTTCACCGGTGCCTTACCTCTGTCTCGATATCCCACTCTCCCGCTAAGCATATTAAACGTTCCATGTGAAGGCACATATTACCTGGAGTCCTACAGCAGGTATAAACCGAACAGACTCTGGATATGACATCTCTTTTATATGCTCCGTGTTGATGTATGAGAAGCTGAGCAACAGCTTAGGTAGGTGAATGTACGATAAGGACTTTTGAATTCCTCAATGGGGTTTTCAACGGGCAAACTGTTGAGGAAAGGCGCGTTATCGTATTCATTATTGTGGATATATCTGGATATCAAAAAAAAAATCACTCGTCAGTCTCATACTTAATGCGTTATACATTGTGGTAAAGGTTTGTAATTCTTAGGTACCGTGTCTACCAAGCAGGCCTACTCTCCTGCTATGTATTTACCGCCACGTAGCTGCTGTTTGTCTACCCAGACTTGAAGTGGAATACCATATGTATGTACCTACCTACCCAAGTGTATCTTATGCTTCTACGTCTTATACCTCCTGTAGTTCTACGTTGTCACAATGCAAGAGCGACTCCTTATCGGCCGATAAGAATGCTGCTGGTAGACGTTCTTTCCAGTTTTGACACCCCATCAAAGAAACAGAACGCGCTATCTCGTGACGTGGCTTCTCTGTGCTCTTCACATGCTAGCATACTTCCTGTCTGCCGGGTCTATTTGTTTTCCTCGCCTGGTAACAGGACTGGGAGGTCAAGCTTCACTACATCAACCTAAACTGATCTACCATACGGCATCTCTCTTGCATTCAGCACTATCAGCGCTACTATCGCGGCCTTGTGTCGTTTGCGACAGTCGGCTTTTGGTTAGAATTGTATTGCGCCCCAAGTTTGGACCCAAGTCTCCCAACCCGATCCCTCAGAAACCAGTCTTTCCATTGTTCACTCTATGTGTTGTGCGCCAGATTCACTCTGCTGCCATTGTCTTAGTGTTTTCACCCTTATAGCACACCCATTGGCCACTAATTGTATTTTCACCAAGAGTCGTATTAGACCTCCACAGCCCATATCAGCATGCGCAGGCGGAACAGTACTATCACCCGTCGGCTCGATCGCCGAAAGTCTACATCCTCGGTGAGAAGTGTTCGTTTAGAGCATATCCTGCCCCAGACAGCAGAACGTGATGCCCATGCAGCAGCCACCGAGGCTTTCTCAAGAGCACAGGAGCGCTCGGCTACAGAGTCAAGCACAACTCCGTGGCCACCTCCGCGTTCCACAGGTCCAGGTAGCACAAGGGCATCGTTGGACGAAGGCTTAATTCATCGCGAAAAGAGTATTCGGTTTATTCCACCAAAGCCCTCGCTATTAGAACCAAGTGTCACTATTTCGCAGAACGCCTCTGTGTTGCACAGATATCCTATCCAACAAAAGCCCAGTGCCAAAGGAGACCCCGACTTACGTCCCTCGAGGAGTGCTTCCGCCTCTGGGATAGTATCCGCTACAAAAGGGGTTGCTGGAGATTTGATCAGTACTCTGTTTTCAAGCGATGAGCGGTACACAGCAGAAGATGATATAGCATCAATGCCCTCATCATACCGTCGACTACGGAAGTCCAAGTCTATGTTTACAAACGGTACGGCTGAACCAGGCCACAAAGATTCCGGGCCTAGCCACCCTTCTGCATCGATGAACCAGCTTCCCTCGCCTGCGAATTCGCGTTCTCAAGCTCCAAGGTCGGATGAGAACATACCTCCGCGATTGAAAACACCTAGATCGACGACCCTTCTGAGAGACCTCCAAAGCAATTTTGGGCCAGTCTTTAGAACCGATGACACGGGTGTAGCTATGCCTCGCACAGATGAGGTTTACGAGAATAAGGAGAGGCCAAATACCCTGCGAAGCAAATCATCAAGATTCTTCCGCCCTAGAGCCCCTACTGCCGACCGAGGTTTACGGAAAAGCATGCGAAAGGCCAGTAATGGTACTATCTCTTCATTTGATAACACCGCCAAGGATAGGAGTCTACGGTACAAAGCGAGAAAGGTATCCCGGGGCTTCAAGCACAAGTTGAAGAACCTGTTTGGCTTGGCTAGGAGAAATTGTGACGAGCCTACCATACCTCAACAGCATATAGAGGCGCAGAGGCCACATATCTTTGGGCTGGATGAGCCAGAGGACGATACCGAATATGAAATTCCAGACTTAGCCACTGATGAAGGCGCTAGGTCATACATTATTTCAAGAATTCCCTCTTTACATGTGGTACCATCATCCCAAAAACTTCGATCCCGACAGGGTAGCATAGAGAGCATACGAAGTGAACATCAAGCTTCCGATGAGAGATCGCGGGTAACCAGTTGGTCCAACTCTGACACTAACACTACAACCTCGGTGAACAGTGGCCGCGCAGAACGAGAGAGAAAGAGGTTGTCGGTCATCAAAGAGAATGGCACACATGTATGCTCGTCATCAGCACCATTTCCGACAGTTTTCGAACAAGCCAACTCTAGTACCGCATCGCTACATCTACCGCCGAAAGTAATTCCTGTTTCTACCTCTGCAGATGGTCCACGAATCTACTCTGCCCTAATGAAACGGATGAGTCAGTCGCCACAATCACAAGCCAGTGAATTGGAAAGAAAGAGCAGTGTGGATGATTTTGTGAAATCGGGAACGGTACCGCAACGTAAGAGTTCACTCCGCCCTCGACGCCTTGAGGGTAGCATAGGTTCAACAATACGATATGTAGCACCAGAAAGCGAATCAGAGTCTGAATCCTCGGAGGCTACAAAAAGTTCGCACATGGTAGACGTAGACCAAAACGGCTCGCCGACGGCCACAGGTCTGCGACACCCATTGTGCGCCGCCACCAGGCCAACCCAAGAGAAACTGAGTCATCCGACAACCTCACGAATGTATATGGACACAGAAGTGGCTTCACACCAAGATGGCGACGCAGAATTTCGATCGACTACAGCCAAAAGCGACACGCCCGGCCTTGGTCAGCCACTTTCGTCTCGCAGCTCGGCGTTCTTTGGCAGCCCGACACGCCATCTGTTCCGAACACAGAGTCCTTTCCGTCGGGCGTTACAGGATAGGATACAGACGGAAGCCAACGAAGAGCCAAACGATCCTCCCGACTTCAACCCGTGGATGCGCTCGTTGTCAAACTTACCTATACGACATCCTAGCGTCTGTGACTCGGACAGAGATATTAAGATGTGTTACACTGAGAGTGTATACTCTACTAACACGGAGGATTTCTTAGCTAGGAAGCCAAGTTTGGCCTCCCCATTGGATGAATTTCCAGGCGCTCCAACTACACACGGGGAGGCAACTATCTTTGCTAACTCTTCGGGACTTACAAGAAGTTCATCGCTACCCCGCAAGCAACGAGTCTCGTCCTCTTCAAGTTCCGTGGAATGGAAGACGTGGTTATCGTCAAATGTGTCAAAGCTCGAGGAATCAACAGCTACGCAAATAGACAACGCTAGACTCAAATATGATCTATCTTCTGCCTACGTTACCGAGAACGGGCACGTTCGCGAGAAGGCTCAGATCACTGACGAAGACGACGATTTAGGCCCAGGCGGTTTCTTGAAATCGAATCTTGCTAACCAGGAACAGCTACCAACTCCATTTGATGCTGGCGAGAGGGACATATCAATCAACCGCCCCCATATATCCTATGCAAATTCACTGGCCAGCACGCCATCTACTTCAAAAGTGTTATACATGGGAGAGTCATCAAACACACCGGCACAGAACAGTGCAACAGGGTTACCTCGTCCAGACCGCGAGAAGTCGCTACCCAGTGTCCCTTCTCTCAATTCGGTAGCAGGTAGATCCATGCGTCATGGGAGTATCACTTCGAAGCTTGTTAAGCAGCGGCCCGTTGCGAGAACCAGCATGACACCACTCGCAAATCGCAACCCTTCAGGCACTACAGAGGATAAACAAGCTAAAGTGAATCTCCCTAAGCTGCAGCGAAAAATAAGCGGCAGGACATTTGCAAAGCCAGAGAATATGAGCCCCGAAACGACCAATGAAGATGACCCATACGACATTGAGGGCGCTGGTATTCTCGGCCCCAGCCAGCAATCGATGGGAAGCAAACGAATGGTGGACATATTTCTCAGTAGTCGTCGGCGACGTTTAGCTAGTTCTGAGGAAGGCAGCGTCTTTCTCTGATGATACATTGTGTGCAGAACAGGACTACGAGAACAATGGTTTCGCCCCAACCAGGGGGGTTAGCACAGCATGGACATTGGAGTTGAAGTCATGCATTTCAACATAATAAGATGTATGTATAGGTTTGTAATGAGTGTTCTTATTGTTGGAGTGGATTGATAGGTGTTCTTTTCGCCGTCTCTGTTCCTTAGGGAAAGGAAAGAACAACAGGAAATGTCAGGGCTGAAGGTTTAAGGATAGTTGATTGTTGCGTTGGTGCTTGAAAGCGAGCATCCTTGTTGGAAGAGTAATTAATAATCATTAGGTGCACAAGAGTTGGGGTTAATAAGCTGTACAGCTAACAGGTAATTATGAAATGAATCAAGGCAACCACTCACTAGATACTCGTTTATTTGTACTCTGTCGTGACACTCTTCTTCCTATGAGTGTCTTATGATATACACGTCATAGATAACATAGTTGCACTTGGAAATAGATAGGGTGCACAACGGGTTTAAACAATGCCCAGTAGCTACGACGCCTTGCCCTATCCTCGAAGTGATGGTGGAAATTAGAACCACTAATATCATCTGCTCCTGAAGTGCGAGGTAAGACGAGTACCGCCCCCGTACTACGGACTTGATCAGGGTAGGGGACACTTGAAGTTGAGCGACTAGGTACGTTTTTAAAAAAATCTCAGTATTTCTTTTAGCTTGGCTCTTTCTCTCTATATTACTGGGTTGTTGTTTTAAGGGGGTAGGACGTCGGTGTAGTAAAATATCTGGGTTGTATGATCTACAGTGGTGGGAAATATTCTAAATATGTAGGCTTGGTGATGGCTTCACTTTGACCGATTTTGGGAATGGATAGAGGTTTTTTTTTATATTAAGGAAATTATAGGGAGGCAAAACCTTTTCACCGTTGTCACCTTGTTGCCCGCCTCTCCAAAGTGTCGGTAACCAATCATGGTGGTGTTCAAGGTTCGGGCTCACTAAGCCCAGATACCTCTTATTACATCGTCTCACCGACAATTGATTCAACTCGAGCCTCCACGTCCTCAGGTTAGTAATATCAAGTTTGGGGAGCGCCTCTGCCAATCGCACATATTGGGACGCGCTTACTAAGGGTGCTGTGATAAAGGCGGCTTTCTAAAATCTATACATGGCCCGCTATGGGGCCTATGTTCTTTCTCTTTCTCCTTAGATATATACCTCCATGTACACAATCATGCTCCTACATACAGACTTATTAAGTTACAGCATCATGACTTAGGGCTTAAAACATCATACCGGGGCCCTCCTAACCCACTAATAAACTCAACATCGAAGCGCTTCTCACTTTGGCTGGGGCACGTCGTGGTCGACTATGTAGCTGTGACAGGTCACAGAACATTAAGAAGGGTCTATGAACGGGGATACGTTTACAGCCTTTGATGATGGTGTGGAATGGGCCTTTCGCTCTCTGAAAGACTATAGCTCCTACCTCTGCTCGAGGGAAACCGCCTCTGAGATCATAATCGGGGTTAGCCGCGGCTGCATTTAGGGGAGGTTTTAGCCAACGAGACACTAAAGTTGCAGCACACAAGACCCCTCTAAATCTCTGGAAGACAACGAAGAAAATGTGGTGCTTCGCTCGACTAGTTAAGCTCTTTTCTACACATGACTACGAGATTTTTAGAAGGTTGTACGAGCTGGTGTATAAGAAGACTAGTGCCTAGAGACTGAGGAAAGCAACAGACCACACGTGTTCCCGGCAATATACCTACCTAGGTATGCAGCGTTAAGTACTTAGACGGGGCAGATAAGGTAAATGCTTATAGAGATGGACCGCATGATTTATATTGGTTAGATAGTAGGCAATGTAATGTAATATGATGTTTGTTTCCGTTCAATGTCTTATGCAAATTTGTCCCCCTTTAGCTCCTTTGTGACGCACGCTTTTTATATGATATGATAATGAGATATGTTGATGTCGTAAACAAACCAAAAGCACCACAAATCATTAAGAAAAGAAAAAGGGGAGGAATCATTAGGTTTTCCACAAATTGTGGCAACGCCGCTTTCCCCCCCTTATGGCCCTTCCTTGTCTCGCTCCCCCCCTCCGTCTATATCTTCGTTTTCGAAACTCATAATGTGGGTGAGAGGTAGATCGAGTCAGTATAGGTCAGGTTAGGCGAGGTTAGGTTGGTAAGTACGGTAGGTAGATAGACGGACTGAACGGCTGCAGTTCACCCTGCTTTACTTTCCTTTACTTTACCGGTTTTCTACCGTAAACGACCTGGACGTTGAAGTAGGGATGCAGCGACATGTCGCGCAGTTCCTTCCTCACCCTCGCTAGGTAGACCACTACTTGCTCCCTGGTCCAGCCCAGGGCGTTTGTGAAGAGGTACATGGCATAACCTGACGATGGGCGGGGAGTTTGTTAGCGCTCAGATCGGAACCTTTTCTTCTTTTCTTCAGCTCTTTTAGGGTAAGGAGGGGAAAGGGCGAGAGACCGAGGAGCGGAGAAGTGAATGCAAAAAGTCAGGCCGGGACAGGAAGCTAGGATACGGGGCAAGGCTGGTCTAGGTCTAATATGGGAGTCCGTGCGTAATGAATGAATGAGTGGATTATCGTCGCGAGACACAGGACATACCGTCAAGATCCTGTTCCATGGCGAGCCTGGCGAAGGCACCCAGTTCCTTCAACTTTGGGTCTCTGGGCCACGGCGTCAGGGGGAGCCTGAAGATGCCCGACCATATCTCTTCGAATCCGGCTTTCTGGAACGAGCCTACGATCTTGCCGTCGTCGACCATGCTCATGGTACGGCCGACTCTTGCCGAAGCCTGCGACGCACGCCATTCTCGTTAGTTAAGGTAGGTAACTCTTGGTTGGAAAAAGGGAGGAATGGGCCGAAAAAAGGGGGTTCAAGCACAGGGAGTGAGGGACCAAGGGAAATCAAAGGAATTCAGCCAGAAGGTAGATAGATAGACCTTAGGTAATTGCTCAACATGTTTCCTTGCCAGCCCAACTTACATCATTAAAGAGAAGGCCCCATTCATACAAGGCGGTCCCTTCCCTCACGCTGCCGTCGTCGCTCTGGAGGTTGACCGAGACGTCGCAGGCCTCGACCCAGCCGCCGGGCCTGCAGGCTTTGTAGGCCTCGGCGTACAGGGCGTCGCAATCGGAGATGGAGCCGAAGAGGTAGCGCAGGTGTACGAAGTCGAACAAGTCCGGCGGGTACGTCCAGGGCTGCGTGCAGTCCTCGATCTCAAACTGCAGGTTCGGCGGCACCCACTCGGGCTGCGAGGGGGATATGTCGGTCCCGATGACCTCGGCTTCGGGGTGGGCGTCTGCGAAGTCGCTGCACGGCGGGTGAACGACGAAAGCTGAATGTGAGTTTATGCTTTTTTATTGACATTTTTTTATGTTCTTGGTGGGGGATCTGATGGATGATTGTTGTAGTGGAAGAAAAGGAGGACAGAAACAGAAGAAGGGCAACAAGG
>Ga0247782_1000164_pt1 | contig 84796 bp, 55 predicted proteins | sample UWRJL019104C5_FD_179928 | JGI IMG/M metagenome (GOLD analysis project Ga0247782, IMG submission 179928) | Plant litter microbial communities from Arlington Agricultural Research Station in Wisconsin, United States - UWRJ-L019-104C-5 | ecosystem: Environmental > Terrestrial > Plant litter >... | reverse complement strand
ATAAAGTGGGGGTTTTTTTTTTTTTTTTTCTTAGTTCACGTTGAAAAGTACCTGTCTCACTAGTTATTTGCCGTCGGGCTTGTAAGCCGGACAGGCCTATACGATCGAATACCTATGTGGATAGTCGTTTAGGTTATGTGGTCGGGTCTAGAATATACGCCACCAGGGGACGGGAGCAAGCGATGCGAGATTGTGTGTTGCTATTTTTGAGCCTCAGACAAGCCCAACCCAACCCAGTACAACCGACACCCGCACGTAACCAAGCCATGGGATTTTATTGGGAAAAGGAAACATGCCCATTTGACAAGAGGAGGACGACGTTCAAATAGCCGGACGAGGACAACCGGAATTGAGATAAGCGGATCCCTGTCTAAAACCACCTGGCTTTTTTCTGACGTGCATCGTCGCGAAAACAATATAGACGCACATACCTATACATACATATCTTACCTGTACGTACAACAACAATAATAAGTAATAAGTGCTACGTAGACTCTCTCTCGCACGCAACAACATGCACTCAAGATCGGCTGCAGCCTGCAGCAGGAGGTCGCGCGAACGACTAAAGGCCAGAACGAAACAGAACAGACCAGGTTTCTGTCTATCTATCCATTCGAACCCGGACCCTACCTTACTTCTAAAACCTGGAGCAGATGCGCAAACATGCTCAAAAATAGAATTGCTGGTGCCACGTCGTAGGTTTGACGTGCTGCTGGGATTGTATTTTCGTTATTTGGCGGGGGAGGGTGGACATATTGTATCCGAGTTGGTTTCTTGTTCTCCCCTTGATTCAGTTCAATTCGACTATCACTCTGCCCTTCTGCTCTCCTATTTGCATTCCGCGTCAGCGACGAAAAGGTAAAGACCGAAGAGCTATACCTGCTCACGTCGGTGCTTATTGCGCAAGGACCTTGTTTCGTATTTCCTTCCCTTTCCCTATTTTTTCTGGGGTATTGCCCGCTGAACAATGTTCGAAACACGGTCCGCCATAATCTAATTCTACTGCTACTGTGTCATTTGGCCTAGAACCCCTGAGTCTAGGTAGGTATGTTGTACCGTAGCTTTGCTTTGCTCTTGCTTGCTTGCAACCCTAGCCGCATTAGCCGCCCGCAAGGGACGCGGACGCTTTGGAAAGGTCCCTGGAACCTGGATCGGAGATGCTGGAATTCATGCAGGGAGGCTCGGCTCGCGCTCGTTCGGGACCTGCGGCTCCTTCTCTGTGTTCATTCATGTTAGGTATGTATATATTATATTACTCTTAGTTTGACGAAATTTCATTAAATTATTAAATTATTTTTCTGTTATTTTCTTGAAAAGTTCAATTGTCTGTTCCTTGATAACGTAAGGGAAAAACAAAGGATCGTGTAGGTAAGCGGGGATTCATGAAATGATCCCTCAGGTCGGTCGCGATCCAACATCCCTGGGACTTTAATTCTATTTTTTCCTTTCTTTCTTGTGGCTTACGCCCGCAACGTACTTGCGAATCGGGTGCTCTCCCAGGTCACATCCATCCATCAATCCAACGCGCGCAAGAAAGTTGCGGCATGGCGTTGGGGCTTAGGATAATGTTCGTGGCCATGGTGATACATTGCGGTTTCGTTCGTCGCACTGCATGGAAAAGGAAGGAGAACATGCACTTTGTACGACTCTGGGCGGCCCCGAGGAAAGAAAAGATACAATAAATGGGCAAGCTGCGCAGTCATCTGGACTCTTGGGTTTAGCGTACCTGACTTCTTAGCGCAAGCCCTGGACACTCGTATGCATGCGGCATGATAAAGTAAGTAGACAGTTGATGTATGTAATATGTGTAAATGTATGTAGGTCGATAGAACGGCCGTGGCGACGACGCACATGTGCAACGTACCACGCCGGCTCGTGTAATGCAGATATAGCAAACACGCAAAACCTCGGTTGTGTCCACAGCCAATTGGTGGACACCTTGCAACTGTTCTCTTGAGATCATGTTACGCCACGAAAGGGCTAGATAGAACCATATATGATGGGGCTTTCATTTCAGTAAAGCGGGAGATAGGAAAGTAATTTCTTGCTAGCTGTGGGGCCGAGTTAGTTAACCGTTACCCGTTCGACTGACTAACTGACTGACTGACTCCTTTTTATCCAGGGGCTCGGGATGAATGGATACTACCTACTGTGCGTCAGCGGCGACCGGCTGAAGATGTTGGCTATTTATTTATTTATTTTATTTTTTTGCTTAGCTGAGACGAGCGTTGGAGAAAGGGTACATATCCCAAAAGGAAGACGTATTTTTACGCTTGCTTACATGAGTATAAGCTTAAACCACCTAACTTTGTGCAATACTAAATCTCTGTCAACCTATCTTCGCCCTTCATCTCTATATGCTCGTCGATTTTTAGACACGTAGCAAAAAATATTTACCTACATACATGCTTCGCCGCCAGGTATCCTGCTGAGACTAATTTTCAGTGGCCCTTTTCTTTCCCCCCAGCTTCGTCTGCTGCCTCCTATTTACATGATCTTATTAGTACTGGCCATCCAAATGCCATGCTTTTCTGGCACCTGAAAACAACAAAAATCCTGAACTGAACTGCATTCCGAAACTGGGAATGTTTGCCTGCAACCTTGAGACCCGAGAATTCGGGCGGGCAATTTCCTTTATTCCCTTTGTTCCCGTTGTTCCCCTTCCGTTACTTACGTATATCATACATACGTATGCCCAAAGATCCAGGTCGGGTTGGCAAGGTTCGACATAGCTTCTTTCGGCCCGATATACTAGTAGTGACTAGTTCGGTCTATAACAGCAGCTTCGCTAGAATTGGAATTTTGGAAGTAATTGTCATCCTAACCTAGTCCAATGTAATGTAGGGGCAGCGGTAGCAGCAGGTGAGCATCCTACCTACCGCCGGCACCAGGTAAAGTATGGTTACCAAAGGTAAGGTTGTCATAGATTAGATCCGCAAGGTTACATCCATTTCTTCATCTTTGCTTTCTTGCTTGCTTGGTTGTTATGGCTCTCCTCGAGGAGTGGGGAAGAGGCAAATAGAGATGGCCGCCTTAATGTAACCTCATAACAAATCTGTAAGATGGCCTCCCGCAGCTCGAGGACGACTGCGTGTGGTAAGCTGCGCGTAGCCGACCAGGTAGTCTAGCAGCGCCTAATTACATACTCACCCTATCTACCTCTAACTTGAGATATGCGGGGTTATCCTGTAGGAGGTGTATTACTTAGATGGAACAATAGATCTCTCTGACATGTCTCTCTCCGTCTGGCCCATCTGAAACAATCCTTTGGCTGGTCGTTCACGTCACAGTACCTGCAAGTCTATTTTTGTCACGGCGTTCGAGACACAGAATTACCTGCCTACTGTACCTATATCAGCATACTTATATCTAATAAACATCAAAAACCAGGTTGATCATGTAGATTGTGGCTTCTTGAGTGGGTATGAAGGTATGGGTATACAAATATGGGGCCCTCGAAGTCTCCCTTGTCCTGCGCAACTTACAACTATTATGTAACGTGGCGTGACACAGACGCGGAACAGGGTAGTATGTATATAAGTGTGTATGTAGAAGAATAGCGGCGATACCCACGACAAGGGTTCCGAGATACATAGCAATCAACCTCCCCAGGCCAAGTAAAGGAGATATGGTTGTGGGTAGAGGTGGAAGTATAGGTATAAGTATATAGAAAGCTCTACATACGGACGGACAGGTGAGATAATACTACCTCATTTGAACGGCTTCGCAAATCGAATAAAAGGAAGAGTTAATATGCCGGCTCCTGCAGCTTCGAAAAAAGAATGGGACCCAGCAAATGGAATGTCTGGGCATTCAGGGGTTCTGGAATCGCGACCATGGCTATTGTAGTAGGTAAGTAAATCATTAGAGTGAAAGAAGCTGGATTTACCATGTACATCCCTAATTCTGGTCCCTAATTCTGGTCGCGCGATAGATCTTCCCTGGGTTGCCGGACATAGTATAGAAATGTTGTTAGGGGGTTTTTTCGCCAATGACTAGCATGACTAGCTGTGCATGCATGCGAATATCAAGAGGGAAGGGAGCGGCAAGCCGCTGCATCGTGACTTTCTAGCTAAGTAGGTATACCTACTGAGTAAAAGTTGCTCATATTGGAACAAGAAACTTCCTATCAACTCAAGTTTGTAGGCATTTGCCAGCGTTTTGTAGGGGTTAATACCCAGTACTGTACACCTACATATATAAGAGAGTTTAGCATGGGGTAATATGAGTCTCCCTACACATGTTTGTATAGTTGTTACTTGCTCTGATGTACCTGTTAGCCACAGTTATTATTAGTGGTTTCGAGCCCTGTTGAAGGATACGCACCTACATACATAGTATGGTTAGATCCCTCACCATCCCTGACCCTACATTCTGGTGATCTTCCTTCTCGGTGAGTGTTCATAGGTATCCATTTGATTGAATGGCTTTAATTTTTTCTTATTTCTCTCGTCTTGTATTTACGTTTCTGTGGATCCGCTGCGACTAGCCGGAATGTGGGAGAAACTCTGGTAACGGCACACACACACACCATATAAGTATATACTTATATGGAAAGCTGCATAACCAATGATGTAACAGGCTGTTAGGAGGTGAAATTCGTTTTAAAATGCAGGTGGCTATGATGATTGACGACAATGATGTATCGATGAAGAAAGAATAAACCGATTGTGGCAACTATCTTTCTTTTTTCTTCTCTTTGGAGGCGTTTCTCTACCATGGCTAGATGGTAGATTGGTAGACACCTACCCAGTATTCTGCTGCGAGCTGCCAGAGTAGGATCCAGGCTAGTTACCTACGTTACCTGGCTACCCCAAGAACTTACCTAACCTGATATCATGCGCTCTTTAGAGTGACGCGAACTCAAAGTTTAGAGTAAGTACTTAGTTAACTATAGGTCTAGACATATGGCCTGAACATACGCTGTCCGATATCCTCATATGCTGTAGGTACATGTTGCAGTGCTACCTCGCTAAGTCCAGCACAGCAATAGCAGCTTTGTGCCGAGAAGAGGAGAACGTGGGTTCTTGAAGTGAAGCGAATGTTTCGAGAATCCTGGGCCTCGGCTAGCCCGGAGGATGCCGAATTGCCTTCTCAGCAATCCGTCAAACCGCGTGACAAACCGGTGCGACGCAATTTAATCGGTATGAAGAAAGGATGGCCTAACGCTGCTAGTGCACCGTGCCTCGCGCTGATAGTGGCCCTTATGACCGTTGAGCGGTGCCCATGTGTACATGACTAGAATACATAACGGGGGCATAGCTGGAGTATAGCTGGAGTATAATGCTGCGATGGAGCAGGGCAGTGCACTAGGCGTAGTGCGATCCCACCACGGAATTGCATTCGGCTGCTGCCCGGCCAGGATTCCAATTGTGCTAAATGCTAGCTTCCGTCGATCTCATAATAAGATTACTTGCAGAGGGAAATGTGATGGTTGCTGGTAGCTGGGACGATGCCTCCCTACTACTCACCTACGGTACGTTCTATCATATCTGGTATGTACTTTTACTAGTGTGTAACAGTCGTAGTAGTGTTTGTACGACGCGTTGATGGCACAGCATCTGGCAAAGATAGACTGCTACCTGCCTACTTACCTCCCGTGGCGTGACTTGACTTCCGGTCCCTGAGATTCGGATACCAGCTGGTACATACATAGTAGCATCGAAACGAATGCTTGACTTGGTTAAGGTTCTATGCGCGCAGGTTACGTAGGTACTCCTTTAGTGCTCTTAGGAAGAAGACTTGACATGGACTTGAAGGGGAGTAAATCCTGCTTTAACTTGCACACGCCTACGTACCAGGCAGTAAGTAAGTGCTAACCTCTACTGACCTACCATACCATGTATGTACTAGTGTCTAACAGGGCAAACAACCCGGGAGCGGCAAAAATCTCCGCTTATAGTATGCCGAAATATATCTACTTACTTTACCTATCGCCCTACCTGGACCAAAACTGGGCATCTAATAAGCTGTTGGTAGACATACCTGCGTATGTGCATACATAGTACGTACACATGGCAGACGGACTCTTGATGGAATGGAAAAAGGGTTCTGGAAAAGAAAAAGGGCAAGGAAGACGATCCAACCAGTCGCACGCATGCGACTCACAATACAGCATACAGGAATGACTAACACATAAATACGTACCTCATAATTATAAGCTTACCTACCCACATATGAACAAGTTTGTTGACCTGGACGACGAAGTACAGGACGGGCGAATATGTTGGTTGTAGGTACCTCATATGTCTGACATGCGACATGCTAGAATCCACAAATGTAGAGTTCATGGATTATGAGCTACCCGTCGGGAAGCCTTCCGGTACCATACTTTATTTTCAAGGGCTGCAACGTGGTCGGCCTCCAATTTATTCGCTGCGGTACCGAAACGTGCCAACCTACGTAGCATGTAGGGCACCTCCGGTCCCCAGATACGACTGTACGTCCAGCCTGAAGTACCTACTGGTGCAGCTTACATACATACTTGCTTGATTGCTTGACATCCACATGTCACACATCTCATTTATATATGTGTGTATAGATGAGCGTCCTGGTTAGTGAGACCCCTTTACCAAGAAATCCCAATTTGAAATTATATGTAGGGAACTTAACTTGGCTTGTCTTGTCGGGCCAAGTTGATCCTACCTGAGGTAGAAAGCATGAAGAAGGATGAGCCGGGGAAATCTTGATCTAATCAAACTACCATGTACATGAACTGGTGTTGAGGGTTAATTAGCAGCCCTTGGGCAGCCCAATCTGTGAAACCGAGATCAGTCGTGTTTGTCTCGAGATTGGCATGAGGAGCAAGTAGGTACAAGGTAGGTGTACAGGGTGGGTGTACAGGGTAGGTGGAGCTTCGACAAGTATCCCACTAACAATATAGCTATACGTGAGGTCTCTAATTAGCCCAGCAAACCACACAGGCTTTATGCGGCGCAAACATGAAACAACCAGCTGGAGAAAACGTGCCAGGATGAATCCACTTGAGTTCCCTGCTAATACCAGAAACGTCTTTTCAGTATTATAGATCGCCAGCTGACTGAACATCGACCTACCAATCAACCCCCAGCGCTCGCCCTCGTCAGTGGCTTTTCGGTTACTGGCGCCCACTTAGCCATGATCGACTTTGTCATTGGAGAGACGATGAGACTCACTCGCATGCCGTCGATATCGACAGCACCAACAACTAACCAACTACTAATAATGGCGACGGAAGAAGAATCGTACCTACCTACGTGTGTGGAATTCTTCTCTGCATAGCCCTAATAAAGACGCCTAGCGTACTAGGTAACCAGCTCCCCAGCCCCCCCAGCCCAAGCAAAAGCCTTGAAAGCGTGGAAGCGTGGTCCTACCCTGTCCTGCCCTGTCCTGCCCTGGGGTAATCCCGTCGTGGCCCGCCGTAAAAGTCAAATTATCTATGTATGTACCTACTTTACTTTACCTACTTCGGCGCGTGCGACTGTAGGTCAGGGTTCTAATCAGGGACCAGGGCCCGGGACCATCCATTATAACACCACGATCACGACCACGGCAAGTGAGAATAAACGCTATCCTTACCATCGCCAGTCATCCCGAAGCGGCCAAAGACTCCATCCCCCCTGGCGATCTTGTACGCATTGAATTCCGGTGCCCTTCGAGACCCGTATAAGTTATCATACAATAATTATGCAACACTTATACTGTATCATTACGGTAGGCCATGCACCATACTGCTGTATACGTGCCCATCTAATGATTGGCCCAGATTTTAGTTCAGCCATCGACCGGGATAGTACCAGCCTCTAAGACCCGTGCAAACGAGTCTCGTATACTTGCATACAGTAAGGATAATGAAATGCTTCTCTGGAAAACATGCTGCTATATGTGCGTACACGTCCAAGATTGTACCTACCTATACCACCCGCCCCGGCCCCGTCTCTCGGGTCGCTGGTGATTACGCCATGTCTTGGAATAAATTGGCTACGTATCTGATACATATGTGTATATCCACATACCTAGCCTTGCGGGAGCCTTGTGGGAAGCCTTGCAACATCCGGGCCAGGTCAGCTCTACCGTAATTAGGGCACCCCACGGCTCAACACCGATGTTGACCGTTTGCTGCGTTCTACGCGAATCTCGTCCAATCCATGCAACTTTATAATTATTCTTATTTATTTATTTTACTTATTTAGCTAATGGTTATTCTCGGTCATGACTGATACTTACGTTCAACAGCAGATTCAGGAGGATAGAATTACAAAGCATGTGTAATGTCGTCCCAGGTAACATGGAATCCAGATACCGATAAGTAACACCCGGACATTCTCTGGAAGAGGTATATGTTCCTGCTAGTCAAGTTGGCATGTTGCGTAACAGTTTGGAACAACCCATGCTCTGGCGCAGGTATAGTACGATCACCCTGGTTAATAAACACCACGAAGCATACTTACTATGTGTATGTGCGTATGTCCTAAACCTATCTAATGGCATGCCCCGTCCCGCTGGTGTCATCGCAGTCGTGATTGCACCGACAGCCCGGGACTACGAATGGCGCTTGTAGGCTTGTAGCAAATAGGAAGAGAAGGGCATACAGTGCCTAGACTCTGATGAGGTCGGCTGGTCCTCAGCCCGGTAGACAGACAGACGCCCGTTCTTTATCTTGGTACAGCTGTTGTTATATGTATGGTACTACATATGTTCTATGCCTATATGGGCACAGTCGTAAAAGTACCACGAGGCTGGGCACTGGCCGCACGTCCGCATCAATCTACCCATGTGCGTACCGGTGCCTATCTTACTTGCCTGTACCTTAAAGATGCCTGAAGGGAAGTGAAGAGTAAGGCACAGCTAACAGAAGTTCCCGGCTAATTTATTAGCAAAGGTACCGGATTCCAGGTTCCTGTCACAGAAGCAATTACATAATAGCTGACCCCTAAAGCCACAAAAGAAACCTTGCTAACGAAAAGTAGACATATACACGTAATCAGGATAATTGTCAGGACGCAGGACAGACAGAAGTTAATATTACTTTACTGCGACTGGACATGTTTCTCATAGCGAATCTCAACCTGGCCTCGACCTGCATCCCCAGCTGCAAGCCGGCTACCTCATGTGCCTTCCAGACGACTATGAGAGTCCAGGTACGTGCGAGTATCCGGCCAATACAGAGCATCGATATACCGTAATAGTATTAGGGTTGGAGACCATAACGGGAGGACCCCCTGGACATGGACCAGGATTAGCCCTCATGGTGCGTGGATTGCGGGAGACAGGCTACTGCACGTATAGACGATTGCGGCACCTTGCAGGGTACATAGTAGTCATGCCTCTGCCAGTCCAAGCAAAACTTGATCTCGCGACCAGGAGGCAAATGTGTAAGAATTCTGTATGTTTGGACTCGATGGCGCTGACGGCGTCGCCAGTCCTGTATGCTCTTATTCTTTTGTTATTCAGAAACGGTCAGACTTATTTACTTACTACTGGATCATACTATTAAAACTTGGCACCAATGATCTCACCTTCTGCAGCGGGCTGAACTCTCTACATCTGTACATACCTAATTGTTAAGCAGAATTAAGTGCCCATATATACTAAGAGCGTCCTACCGTGCAAGACCGATTGCTTGCACCAGTTTCCGCACCTACCCCACCCCCTGGATAGTGATGACAAGGAGCCGTAGGGGACCCATGAGGGGCATGGCATAACTATAGTAGGAAGTAGTAAGTATGTGTCTACAGTAGTAGGTAGTCTGTAGGTAGGTAGACACCATACATAGTAGACATGTACAGATGTAATCTGTACTTATGTTACCTACCTACCTACCTACCTACTGTATGTACCTACCTTGCGCCATAAACAGAGTTGAAAATGGACTGCCGCAATCTTGTCTTAGTAGGGACTGTACATAGTAGGCAAGTCAGGACCCAGCGCTATACCAAAGCACGGGAAAGTGGCGCCACCTACCCAGACCAAACGTGTACCGTATGCAAGTCGTTCAGCTGTTGTGTCTGGCAAATGAGAGACGATGGACTGTGCATTTTCAGCTTTTGTTTATTGAACCTCCCAAAGACAAAAAAAGGATCGCGCCCAATGTATTGTAGTAGATCGGTCGGAGAATTGTAGATCAAAACACATGATACACCATTTCAAGGAGTCGTGATGTCGCGCGCGCGAGAACGCTGTTTCTCTGTTCTACGTAGAACTTTTGACACTTGACAACATATTGGAATACAGCAGTGCATGGAGATAAAAATAACAGGAAAAGAAGCATGTGCGCGACGTTGACCGCGGCCACCCCATCCAAGGCGGTTTAGATTCCGGTACGTACGTTTCAAAGCGCCCCCCCAATTTCCGGCACGAACTGTCTGCGAACCTGAGGCGGCCGAGCAGGCGACCTCCGGCAAACCAGGCCGTCCCCTTCTTATAGGCTGTTGTTGAACTGGATTCGTGCCACAGTTTGATTCGATAGCGCATTGGCTTGGGCGATTGGCAGATTGACAGTCATTCGGCTGCTGGTCGCCGACAAGAGACGGTTGCGGCGACCGTTGCAGCCAGCGGAGAAGTCTCCGATCAGGACTATACAACGTCCGGTAGTCTATCGAGAAATAGGATAGGCATAATGGCATGTAACCGTCTACTACTCTACGTACCGTAGATATAATACATAGGAGCAACAAAACCAAACACATCAGTAGATAGCGACAATTACCTAAGATATCTACAAAGTGTCCGTACATCTGTATACGTTATGCCTATTTATATACGTTATAAATATGTATGTCATACCTCCTTTCATGTACCTAATCAGAGCCTGATGGCAGGCTGTTGCGCTGGGGAAATACTTCCATGCGTCAAAGCTGGTCCACGGATGCACATCATTCTCCGAAAGGGGGCTCGAGTTGCCACGGGTCGTCCCAATGGCACGACCGAGGAGAAATACCTAGGACGCCTACCTACCACGCATTTTCTCTATCCTGCGCTAGCGTCTGTATGGGCGTGATGGTAGCCAAATGCGGAGGTCACATTCGTAGAACGGTTCCGGCAGCAAGAGAAGAATGCCTCCCTACTAATCCCTACCTCCTCCTACCTACAGTTGCATACATGACAAGCGCACAGCGTACGGCATACAACGCACAACGTACGGCGTACAGCTAAGCTGTACATACGTATGATACCCAGCAACAGAGAGACACCCGGCACGACATCTCTTGTTCCAGTCTACCTACCTGCTTTTACCTACCGAACCACGGGCGGCCTTGGCAATGCTTCATCGAGGACCCGGCCTCCCAGTCTTGCCTCATTCACGGCTGTGCTACGTTCGAGCAAGCGCAAAACAAGTAGATCGGTTTCTTTCACATGCAATACCACCTTTACCCAAAACCCATCCAAAGCAAAGAGGACTATTCGTAGTCAAAAATAGAAAAGAGGCCAAATTGAAACAAGAAATGAAGTTGCTGGACTGATACAAAACGATACGTGTACAATACAATGCAATAAGAACCATTGTATAGCAGAGCAATAGGTCTATGTGTGGTGAGAAAGGAGGGCGAGATACCTAACCAAATAAGTAGAAGAATACCACGGGTTTGGTAGGTAGGTAGATGTGGCTCACTGTGCCAAGAAAACATGGCCCGCGGAGTAATAACTTTCTCTTACATGTGTACCTACCTACTGACCTATTTCACCCCTTTCTACAGCACACTACCTATCTTAGGTAGGTAGTTTTAACAGTTCTCATGACGATGGACGGAGAAAGATGCGAATGCGGTGGAGATGCTATAGTTGGCTAGTCCAAGGTAGTCCAGCGTGTGTATTTAGTGTGGTGTAGTCTACCTATCTAGTGTGGGCGTATGTATCCTTACTGTAGGGTAGTCTGGGTAGGCAAAAAGGGTAGGGACAAGGGGTGGAGAGCGAGGCAGTGTATGTACCTACCTATGCCCTATGCTGCTGTGAGTAAGTAGGTAGGCAGGTAGACTAACCATAGGCAGCGAAGAAGGATAGTGGTGTAGGTAATAATGTGCTTGACCGCACCGGCCTCCCTGTTGTATGGAACGAACGAACGCCGCTCACGCATCAGCGCCAGCACCTCCAGCAACCACCACACCCGATCCGCCATCGCGGCTTGCCTGCCTAGTTGACCTAGCCTAAGCTAAGCTAACGAACCACATAACTTAGCACGACCCATCCCATGGGTTTATGGGTGAATGGGACCACCAGGGATCAGAGTTCGACAAGAGTTAGAAACTACAGACGAAGGTCAGGGCCCGGCTTTGGCCCACCTTTGTTCGAAACCCCGTTGTTGGTTAGCGGCTTGGTATCAAGGGAAACATATGTACAGAACCATGTACCTGCCTACTCACATACTTCAGTAGTAGTGCTAACTTAGGGAAGTTCTAATTCTCCAGCCCAGTTCGCCTGTTCGGTGCCCATGCTCGAATTTTCCTCTTGGCTTGTTCAGCGGCAGGGTTCACAAGCGTCAGAGTTGAAGGATTCCTCCCCATTCAGTATTTTTTATTATTACTGGTATACAGCAGTACATATTTCTCGATTTCTGCTCTAGTTCACTACGGATGCTCCGACCAGGGCAGACGTTAGTTTCCTAGCCCAATCCACTCGACTCGACTCTCCTATGTACCTTGGTGGTGTTCCGTCTCTACTGTTTTTCTTCTGAACCTACCTTGGCTCCGTCGACTTAACTGGTCCAAACTCGACCTGAACTCAACTTCACGGGTCACGTCACCCACACTTCCTATCCTTCATAGCAGTTTTCCTTCCTTAACCTTTTATCTTTCATGTCCAAAGAGTCCTGTCCCATCAGCAACTTCGACCCTCGGAACCCCTCTCCTTCCGCGACTGCTGCTATCACTGCTATCGCTGGGAACGACGTATCTAGTGCCCTTGAACGATCTTTCTCTTAAGCCGTGTGCAACCCTCTGATAAAACTATCGACCGTTGTCCCTGTTCCTCTTTTGGGAAAAACGTCCGGTCTACGACTTCTTCGAATAGTTCGCCTTTGCTGCCCTTCCCGCTCCGGAGGGACCTGTCATCCCCTAACGTACTGAGATCCGGAAATCCCAGCGTCTAACTTAGTTAATTCTTAATTTCTATGGCTGAGCGTTCTTTCCCGTCCTGACACAGCAGCTTCGATTCTGGGCAAAAACCCGTGCGTGGGAGGATCCAGTCTCATCCCGCTTGAAGCGAACGAGGGACGCGGGAGACAAGCGCCGTAAGAGCCAGGTACAGCGGCATTCCAGTCGCACAACGCTGGACCTCGAGGCTACTTGGGGCGCGAGACCCGAGTAACGTCTGAATTTGCCCGAGAAACCGACTCCGTCTAAATTTCTGTGGCATCTGGTGCGAGGGCAACCTCAACCCCTCGCAGCAGGTCTGCCCGCATCCATGCTTAGCCCAACGTTAGTAAGATAGGTTGAATAGAGGGCGGGCAAAAAGCCCTAGTCTAGCCTGCTCTGCACACCCGTCTTCGTCTGATTCCTCCCGTCTGTATGCCCGCCTTACTTCTCTCAGGGCCCTCAGCAGTTCACTTAGCTGGGAAGTCATTGGAGGTAGAGCCACGGCAGCCTACCGGGGGTTGGGAAGACGAAGACTCGACGATGGCGGCATCGTCCCACAATTTGTTCCCGCGCTCTCCAACACGGTCATACGATTCATCTTCAGTTTCCTCCGCCACTTCGCCTCGGCCTCAGATCCACTACCTCAACAACCTCATGGGGCCGAGCATTAGATCCAACCCGGGCCATACGCCGCAGCCGATAGGCATTCCGCCCCTGCAGTCGGGGAGCCAGCCTTCCTTCCAATCCTTTACGCCCGTGACGGCCACTCCGATTATGGGACGAGAGTCCCTGGCTTCGAACGATTCAGTAGTGAGCACGCCAGGCCTTTCGAGCGCACAGTTGTCCGCGACTGTCCAGGCACAGAAGCGAGCATACCGGCAACGCAGAAAAGACCCAAGGTATGTATTTCCCCCCGGCCCTAGAAGCTGCTGCTACTACGCAATTTCTGTAACGGACTTTGGAGCTGTTGATCCATCGTGACTTGGCTGGCCAACTGACTTTTGATGTGTACTGGTGTAGCTGCGATGCTTGTCGCGAAAGGAAGGTCAAATGTGATGCTACAGAGACGACGAGCTGTTCGGAGTGTTCTAGTCGCAATGTTAAGTGCCAATTTACGAAGGAGACCAACCGGCGGATGTCCTCCATCAAGCAGGTGCAGGATTTGGAAAAGCAGGTGGAAAGGGTCAGGAGAGAAAACAGCAATCTGAGGCGCAGCTTGGCGGAGCGGACGGGCGCCGACCACATGGAGGTCGATGCCGAGGTCAGCGGAGAGATCGCAGTTCGCCTACCCGACATGAACTCCGAGCCGCGTAAGAGGAAGCGGGCCATGTCGCTGATACACGATCATCACACGAGAACGACGTTCCGCAGCGTATCGAAAGGGCTGATGAAAGCGCCGGCGCCATACCGGCCGTGGTCAGAGGCAGCTTTATCCGAACAAGCCCGGCCGCCATTGCCACCTAAGCAAGCTACAGATAAGCTTCTCCACACGTACTATGCGTCCATTCACGTCATGACGCCCATCGTGCACTGGCCCACGTTCCAGAGCGACGTGGATAGGTTGTACACAAGCAACGACTTACGGCAGGTTCCTTCGCCCTGGCTTGCTATGTTCTTTACCGTCCTAGCGGTAGGGAGCTTGTTCAGCAGCGACACAGTACCGGATCGAATGGTGAAGGCAGGCGAATACATGGATATCTCGAGGGGGCTCATGGATCCGTGGGCCAACGACTTTGTGATGGACGATGTGCGCGGGTTGTTTCTCCTGGCTGTTGCTCTTTACGAGATGAACCTGAAGTCAGCTGCGTGGAAGTGGCTGGGCAAGGCGATACGATGTGCGCAGGACCTCGATCTGCACATGGAAATGGGAGTGCGCTCGAGGGTGGACGCGGATATGCGTCGCAGGGTATGGTGGGCTATCTATATACTTGACCGAACGATATCTCTAGATCTAGGGCGGCCCTTTATGATCGAAGACGCCGATTGCGATGTTGCGCTGCCCGAACCGTACGACGACCACCTTCTGCTGGAGTCGGAAGGGCCGTTACAGCACCCTAACAACGCGCCCCTCACGCAGTTCCTGCATGCCATCCTCAATGTCGTACGCTCGTTTACCGGGTTAAGGAAGGCTTTCTCTGCTCCGGTAATCGAGCGGCCCCGGTTGGCAACGTTCGACAGCCACTTCAGCGCGTGCCAGAACCTCTTCCCTGCCATCTTCGATCCAAACAGCGTGGAAGTCATTGCGCCCCATGTTCTCATGCCGTTTATCTATCTCTTAAACGCACGACTGCACTTGCACCGGCACAACCTAGGCCCGTCTTGTCCGCCAGAAGCTCGTACCGAGGCGATCGAGCAGTGCGCAGCGGTAGCGTATGACACGGCTCGATTAATGAAGCGTTCGAGCGCAAGCCTGGCGGATTCGGCGACCACACTTCTCGTCACACATGTTTTCCGGTCAACACTGTTTCTGCTTCTGAGGGGATACCGGGAACCGGCGATAACGTGCCTCCGAGTCCTCAAATTGGTACATGACAGAAGGGATGTGGCGGTGGCTTGCGGGCGTTACCTGTGGTTCTTCGTACACGCGCTACGCAACAAGCAGCACGCTGTGGTGGATCGCCTACCACGGCCGACGATACCAGGGTATCCTGCGCAGTCGGCGCTAATCCATCCCAGAACCGTGCAAGAATCGCTGCTGGGAGACGAGGAGCTCCTGCTTTACGTCAGCGCCGACATGCAAGCCGGCACCGAGAGTTCGTGGATCTGGGTAGGGGCGGAGAGAGACCCTCCCGTACCATCCGCGCCCGCCACGGCAAGAGGATTAGCGGCAGTTGAGAAGCGCACCGGTCTAACTGCCGAGGAGCGGAACGATTGGGGAGGATGGGATGCCTTGATCGATAACGTTAGGGTATTGGTACCAGCCACCACGACCCAGGGCCCAGTGCCACACTACGCGCTTGTGCCAGCGTTACCTCCAGCACAGACTCTACCACCGATCCAAGTGGAACAGAGACAGACGGCAAACATTCCGCGGAGTGGCACCGCTGGCACCGACAGTACCAAGAACAGCCCAACTCCCGGCGTCGCGGGTGGTAGCAGTCGAAATACAGAAAGGATCAGCATCGCGAATATCATATAAATGAAAAAGGTAGTTAAAAACGAGAAAAGGGGGGGAACATAACCAAGAAACAGAAACCAACGACATAAACCGGTTGGATTGTAATAAGTAAGCAAACAAAACCAGCAGCAACAGGTCAATCCAGAACAACCAATACCAATCAAAACCACATCAAAACCACATCAAAACCTTCTAGACGGGTCGAAATATCCTGAGCGAAACTTTATCATTTTCCTTCCTTCTTCAACTCATCGTCATGTCCATGATTACGCACGCCATCCTGCATCGGCCATCGTCAACATCACGATCATCACCACCGTTACGAAACAAACGCCCCTGATTGACTGGTTTGACAGATTGATGATACGAACGCAAGAAAAAAAAAAAAAAGAAAAAAAGAAAAAAAAAAACAGTAGACGTTTCTTGACCATTTTTTTCTCTTTCCATCATCCCATACCTGATCCGACGACTTGGAACGGGCATATGTTTGAGGAGGGAGGTAACGTGGCAACGCATTCGATATGAGAAAACACATCTTTGTAATTACGATACCCCCTCAAAATTTTCGTTGCATTGCGAAAGAGTATAAAACGGGCCGAGAGCATTATTCCATCTACCTATCCCGACGGTATAGACCAGACGAACATGGATTGTTTCTGTTTATTTTCGTCTCGTCTCCTTTCCTTCCTTGCAAATGGCAGGTTTTCTCGTATTTACATCTGTTCTGCATACTCTCTTTTCTCTCTCTTCTGCCTTTTTAAAGTTTTGATGCGCTCTGTCAGTCATGTTTTTTCTTCTCTCTATCTCTCCGTGTTCGTTCTAGCGGGACAACTGCTCTCCTCTTTACTTCGGACCTATGAGAGTCTAAGGATGCAAACGATACCAATTTTCCTTTAAAACCAGAGGGTTATTTACCTATCTGCTTGTTGATTTTCCCGCAAAGCTTCTCCTTTTACAGCTACATGTTACAGCACCACATACGCCTGTCCCTGTCCCTTCTATGCCTCGTGTTCCGCACCTCCTAACCTGGCTACTTAGGTACCTCCCTTACCTCGCGGTACCTAAAACTTTAGTCTAGGTAATCAGGCATACCTGCCCGCTTCCTACTACACATCTATCCACCGAACTGATGTAATCCGGGCTGCAAGACCTTTCATTATATAATGTACCATACTGGTTAGTTGGTCTGACCGGCGCGAATGGTTCTTACTACTGCTACTACTTTCTGGTTTTTTTTACTCTCATCAGCTTTCCATTCATCTATTCACTGTTGATAAGGCAAGGCTGAGTGCGGCAAAGACAAAGCCAAGCAAAGCTTCACGACCGAACGAGCTCACTGTGGACCATGAAATAAAGTAAACTCACATCTTCATTTTTGGAGCGAGTGGGTTGGCTAATTTTCTTGATTTATTTTAATCATTTAGATAAACTGGCATAATCAATCCGGGAGGGATTGTTGATTTCTTTTCTGCATTTTGTTGCCCCATGGTGGATGGATGTATATCTTTGAGGAGTCAGCTGGTTATTTAACAAGCAGATGGATAAATGAATGATGTTCTCTCTCTTTTTCTCTCTTTCTCTCTACTATGTATCTCTCTCGCTGAGTCGGGTTGAAGGCTGGACTCAGGATACCTGTAATAATATTATTATTATTCACACTGATTAAATCACTGTTAGTCAAGTCTACAGCAGACTTGGTGAATGAATGGGCTGTCAGTGTTCAAGTCACCGAAGTGAAGTTATAGCTCATACTGTACAGATGTACCTAGATACCTAATGACTCTGCATTTCTAGCCAGTGATAGGTACATATGTAGTTATATGCAATATCAAAGCATTGGCTCTTGGCTGTACTTGCTTAAAACCAAAGCCTTGATCAACCCATGCCAGTATTATAATACCAGGGTATTTCCAATTAACGGATCGTGTGTTATGCATACCGACCCAGCCAAACCCCACCACCCATTCGGACAGTGTGCTACTTTAGGTGCTGTGCAACCTTTGTGCATATTGAACTACATCATCATACCTTACCCTTTAGGTACCGACCAGAGATGCACATGTCACAACCACTACTGCTACCGCCAGAACAATTCACCATTGGCATCCCGTCCCTGAGAATCTGAATTTTTGCTGGTCAATACTGCATATTGTTGATCAAAGCGCCTCTCTTTCCCTTCCATTCTCTTTCTTACTTTCTATCTACACCATACATTTTCCTCTTCTCTGATGATCGTCCTTGGGGATCGTCGTCACGGTTTAGGATCACGCCGACATCCATCACTCCATTAGGGCGGGTGCAAATCGAAATGCTCACCGGTGATGCGACATGGAGCCTGAGCAAGCTGCAGCCCCCATACCTTTAGAGAGGTCAACATCGCAGCTGTCGTCTATATCCACAAAGAGCGCCAGGGGCAATACGGCCCGTGCCAAGTCGCGCTCGCGAAAGCTGACTTCACAACCTTCCAGCTCCGCATCGTCGATCGCCGCCTCGGACAAATCGTTGACCTCGTTTCCGTCCTTCTCGCCTCAACAGGCCGGACATGACGAGTCGTTGGTTCCAGACAGTCATGCTGCGACTGTCGACGACACACAACATCTGTCTAACGACCAAGCGGCCGCCTCCATAGTGGAGAGCTTGACTACCAACGAAACCCCCAAGACCCCGCGAAATGCCTTGTTTGAAGACACCCCCGTTTCCACTCGGAAGATACCGGGTGCGCTTCATCTCGCCGAGAGTGAACATATAGAACGCCTTATCGCCAAGGACGGCCCGGTCAGCCTCGTCCGTCAGATAGCAGAAGATCTAGCCCAGCGCGATGTCCAAATTGCCAATTTACGGAGGAAGGCCGATGCGCGTGAGAGGGCCTTAAGAAAAATAATACTAGAGTGTGGCCTATCGAACCTAGAGCTCGAAACGAAGTTGCGCGCGGTGGAACAGGAGCTAAGAGAACAGGATCGAGCAAAACATGGCAACGACAATGGCCTATCGAATATGATGAGTGATGCGATGGAGGATTCATTGTCCCACAACACTTCCCTCGCTGTCCTGGGAATCGATGATGGTGAACCTACTATGCTGGATGCTGAGTCGAGGACGGTCAAGGACAATAACAAGGGAACAATAAAGGCCTGGAAACAGTATTTCTGGGGCACTGGCACCGGTAGGAAGCCCAGTAGACCTATGAATATTAACAGTGGAGGGGTTAAAACGGCTATTCGGGCACCAGTAACCGGAGATCGCCGGCTTCCTATTCAGGAGGACCTCTTTACGCCGCCGGAGGCTGGCTCTACAAGAAGCTCTAGTCGCGCTTCAAGTATCTACTCCACGCAGCCAAGGAAGCCCTCGACTTCACTTGCTGGCATGGCTTTACAGCTGGTTGCTGGAAAGGCCACAAGTCGCGATGACACGCTTAGGGGACGCTCTGACTCGGCCGGCCATGCAGGATCTTTAAGAACTTCATCGGTCGCAAGCAGCAAGACAGGCGCATCGGCTCGTGGTAATTCGTCACAGCAAGGCCCTAAAGCGCTAATGTCTATGCGCCGCTCTACAGCAGGCGCTGCTAATCTAGCTCAACGGTCCCAGTTGTACGACAGGAGAGAGGCCATAGGGACGTCATCCGATCATGCAACAAATACGATGCCCGACAGCTACGTCCCCGTCGAGATGGACACTATATTTTCCCCAGAAGGACAGCCACCCACTTTGACGCATATCTACAACAATCTTCATAATGCCGAGTATCTCACAGATAGATTTGGTTTCATATACGACCAGCGGCGCAAAATGAGGCAGCGGGAGGCGGCTCAAGTTGCGATGCGGATGAAGCGTGGAAATCGAGCAGAAATGTTGACAGGTGGCAGATCCGGTATCTCGCCAAATTCGTTAGATGACAGCCCAAGCCATATTCATGAAATTATAGCAGATGACCGCCCCGGGTCGCCCAGCTCGGCATCTTCAGCTTCTATTGAGCAAGGCAGGGCAAAGAGATGGCAAGATTACCTCAAAATCGCGACTTCCCCAACCGAGCTACTCTCGCATACCCCTGTTGCTACCTCGGGCATGGAAGTCCTCGAGGGTAACGAGCAGCCCAAGTCACCGGGCCTAATCACCACCAATGACCGAGGATTTGTGCCCTCGGCTAGTACAACCTCCGCTTTGGATAGTATCTCAACAGCGAAGATAAACGAGGAGGCATCCGGGACAATCGTGCACGAGGACGCCGAACCTGTCAAGCTTCTCCTGAAGCAGCTGGGCGACGTCCATGACGCCTTGCAACGCGAGAAAGCGGTACGGTGGAATGAGTTCTTACGGAAGGTCAGAGCCGAACGAAAACGAGAGGGAGAAGCAGCCGCCGCAGCTGCCGCTGCCGCAGCTGAGGCTCGGTTCCAGAGGGCGCCTGTTATGATTCCGGAGGCCAAGTTCACCGATGGAGAAACGATCGGCATTGCTGACTTAGGCGTGAAAGGGAAAGTAGGAAGGGCCAAGTGGAACGAGTTTCGGAGCCTAGTGCTGGGTGGCATTCCTGTTGCCAATCGACCCAAGATATGGGCAGAGTGTTCAGGGGCACTATCGATCCGCATCCCAGGCTATTACGAAGGTCTTGTTTCTAGGTGGGATAAAGACGATGATCCTGCCGTCATATCACAGATCGAAATGGATGTCAACAGGACCTTGACGGACAATATCTTCTTTCGCAGGGGCCCGGGTGTTGCTAAGCTGCGCGAAGTGTTGATGGCGTATGCCAGACGAAACCCCGAAGTTGGATATTGCCAGGGCATGAACCTCATCACGGCCAATCTACTACTTATCATGCCGTCTACGGAAGATACTTTTTGGGTGCTTGTCTCTATTATCGAGCGCATCCTGCCTCTCGGCTATTATGACCATAGCTTAATGGCCTCCCGCGCGGACCAGAACGTCTTACGCCAATATGTCACGGCAGTTCTCCCGAAACTCTCACAGCACCTGGATGATCTCTGCATAGAGCTCGAGGCCCTGACATTTCAATGGTTTCTCAGCGTCTTCACAGATTGCCTCTCTGCCGAAGCTCTTTTCCGGGTATGGGACGTTGTGCTCTGCATCAGCGATGGTTCCACGTTCCTCTTCCAGGTCGCGCTAGCACTCCTGAAACTCAACGAACAGCAGCTGCTCCAATGCGATACGCCGGCCGCCATCTACACGTACATCAACCACCAGATGACCAACCACGCCATCAGCATCGACGGCCTAATACAAGCGTCCGAGGGTCTGAGGCGAGTAGTCAGACGGGAAGAGATTGAGGACAGGAGAAACAAAGCGATCGAAGCGGAGAAACAGCTGATGAAGGAAAGAGAGGAACATGCCGAGTTGTACCGGCCCCAGATGCAGCAGCAGAAGTCATCATCGGCACCGGCCCTCGTAACCGAGACGAGCGCCTCGGCCGTGCCTAGCCCGGCTTTCAGCGCCGTGCGCGTGGATGCCGAGAGTGGGAGTATTATGAGCTCTACTAGTGCCTTCGATGACGATCAAGGGAGGAATACGGGAGGCTTGAATATTTCGATTCCCATGCCCATTGAGCAGGAGGCTCGGTTCGGACTTGGATGATTCTTGAGTTAGTAGGCTATGGATTTGAAGAAGATAAAGAAAGAGTATGAGAGAACAGGGGATGAAGAGAATTAATGAATGAATGAATGAGTAAGAAAAGAAAAGGTCAGGAGTCGAGAGTGCGCAGAATGAAGAACGAATAGTGAAAGTAAAGCGGTCGTCGCTTTATTCCTAAACATCTTTACCGTGGCGGTTTTATTTCTATTTTTTAAATATAGGCTTGGCTTGGCTTGGTACTGGAACGGGTCTGGTCTGGCTTTGGCGGTGTTTGTAGAGACGAGAGCTCGTTGCTTGCTTTTGCTTGCTTGCGCCGTGATACCCCGATACAATACAATCCATATAACATTTCTAGATAAATATACATGGACATGACAATATCTACTTCTTGTCACATACAGCAGCAGTACAATGGAGAATAGTAGCATTAAATGCTTATTTCACACTTCTTATAAATTTATCGCATACTACCTACGATGTGCGGGGGCGATAGATGTCTTTCAGTTAAAACTATGCATAAGCAACTCTAAAGAACAAGCGCTCCGTTCCCTTTTCCCATCTTGAGCTACTGTATTTCTTCTTTAGGCTTCTTGTCTCTTTCGTGTATATCAATCAGCAAATCGCATGCGTCTTGCCATGCTTGCCCTGAATTGAGTGTTTCTCCTTCTGCGGTTAAAGTATTAGCATCCTCATCCTCATCCTCATTATTACTCCCCTCATCCTCTGCGCCCCCTCCTCAGAGAGGTGCGAAGTAAAGAAAATAGAAAAAATATAAACTTACCCTAAATTTCGGATGATTATGTTTAGCCTCAGCACTACGCATATTATGCTTCCGCACGAATTCCTCCTGCTTCTTGATCGTGTCTCTATCCATCTCCTCCAACAAGCCCTGACAGATCTTGATATCGGTGATCAGTGCGTCGCAGCGGTTCTTACTGAAGTCCTCGCGCACCACCACGCGCAGCATCTTTAGCCCGTCCGTGTGAGGCGCCATCGTGTATGCGGGGACGACCCAGCCTCTGGCGCGCTATTTTTGATTTGCGACGTGGTCAGTATTCTTTCTTTCTCCCATTCCTCTCTCCCCATCCAACCAAAGGTAGGCAAGTTCTAAATGAAAGAGGCAAGTGCTCACCAGTTTATGTGCAAGCGCAAATTCATCATAATGCCGATCCTCCTTCTCCTTAAACCGGAACGCGACTAACGGCAGACCCTCGCCGGACCGCTTGCTCATGATAACGAAACCGAGAGCCTCAAGCGCCTCACTCAGGTAGTCGGCCGTGCGCGTCAGGTTTGACATGATGGCGCGGTAGCCCTTCTTCCCTAGTCTGATCAGCTGGTAGTACTGTCCTATTACTTGACTGGCTCCCTTGGAGAAGTTCAGTCTGCGTGGTGTTAGCCATTCGTACGGCACCTCATATTCTAGTGTTTCTCCGAAATGGTGCGAAGATGCAGATGAAACTAGAAGTGCTCTCATTACTCACGTAAATGAAGATTGGTCTGCACCAAGGTAGTTGATGTTGAACACGAGCTCCTGAGGCAAGTATTCGGCGCTTCTCCAGACAACCCAGCCGACACCAGGGTACACGAGACCATACTATATCAGAGTCGTCAGTAACCACCTTCTCATATCTTCTGGATCGAGCAATTCTCCTTTCGTTACCTTATGACCCGACACATTAATCGAAACGACCTTCTCCAGCCGAAAATCCCACTCGAGATCCGGGACGACAAAAGGGGCGACGAAACCCCCAGAAGCGGCATCGACATGAATCGGGCAATCCAGGCCCTTCTTCACCAAGAGGTCATTCACGGCCTTCACATCCTCATACTCGCCCGTGTAAGTGGTACCGAGGATGACACAGATGCCAATGGTGTTCTCATCGACGAGACCCACCGTCTCGACAGGGTCGATGACGTAGCGCTCGGGCGTGCAATACACGAGCTTCTCCTCGACCTCGAAATACCGCGTCGCCTTCTCCCAACACACTTGCACGGCAGACGACATGACGATGTTGGGATGCTCGGTTGATTTCCCCGCGGCGATGCGCCTGTTCTTCCACCGCTTCTTCATGGCTAGGACCGCTAGCATGATGGCTTCCGACGAGCCCACGCACGACGTGCCGATTGCGGCGCCGTCCGTCGATGGCGACGAGGGCGAGGATGGCGATGTCGGCGCGTGGAAGAGCCGGCCGATCATCGAGACGCATCGGTTCTGGATGTCGGCCGACTGTGGGTATTCTTCGTAATCGATGAAATTCTTCGAGAAAGATTCGCTCATGAGCTTCTCGGCCTCCTCTTCCTGGATTGATTTGAACAGTCTAAGTGTTAGTGCCGGTATCTAAGGTAAGCATCCACTGCCTCTAGTCTACCCTACCCTATCCCGCCCCCTAGGTCCCTGGTTCCAACATAAAGTTTGGCCCTGCAGAGACAGAATAAGGTAGGGTAGAGCTGTGGCTGGAACTCAAGCAAGCAAAGCATGAGTAATCCTCACCATGTAAGTTGTGACAAATGACGCGAGACTAGTATTATAAACCCAATCATTAGATCCATTCACTCATCTATTTTATTCGCCCATTTATTTCTTTAATTCTTCTCTTTCTCTAGGCTTTCCTATTCCCTAATATATTCGCAACGGCTGGGCACTTACTTGAGCATCGGGTTCCCGTCTAGACTTAGCTCATCCTTGATCATCCTGTAGGCGATCTCCTTGGGCATCTCGCCTTCTGGCATCTCGTGCCGGGGAAGATCCTCGGCGGCGAACTTGGAGCCATAGACGCTAGTGGTGAAGGAATCGTCGTCGTTACTAAGCTGCAGACGGATGTTTCTCACCGATTCGGGGACGGTCCCGAGCTCGTCCTCCTTTGGGATCGCGGCCAGGTGTACCATGGTGTCAGATGAGATGGGAATGAGTATGAGTCTAACTTTCAAGATGAGAGGCGAAATATGTAAGCCAAGTAGGTAGGAACCGTTACGGTCTGGGCGTAAGATATACTGAATGATGAGCAAGGAGGAACAACTGTGGGAAGGATCAAGAATTTGGAGCTGAGACTAGTAGGAGAATAGAGAAACAGCGAGCGGGAATGGCAACAAAGGGAGAAGGGAGAAGGAAGACTACTTGTAACCGGCGCAGTGAATCAGTCGCGGCTGGGAAGTAGGACTTAGACTGGACCAGACGGAAGATGGGATGAATGGAGCTGAGGCAGCTCGTCACCCCTAATACTGATACCCATACCAATCACAGGCCCATGTACATGCCAAAGGGGTCAGGGTTGAAGTAAGGAATGATGTTATAATATGCAGATTGAATAACAGGTCCTAGAAACTAAGATGCTTGATGCTTGGACGTATTGATGCAATCGGTGCGGGGTAGCTCTTCTTTACTGGTTCGCAGTTTCATACAGGTAGCTTCCCAACGTTTAAGGTGGGCTTATTGGACGACGGCTCCGTCTACTAAGACAAGGGGGTACGTAGCAACCGATTAACGCCGGCGCCAACGACAAGCTCTGGCCGCCATCGTAGTGTAGGTAGTTTACTCGTTCATCTGTCGATAGAGGAGAAAAGCGCGGAACGGCGGCGAAACATCTGCCATAGTACATATCCTTTGGACATTACTATCGGACCGTCCCGTAGTAGTGTAGCATTCGATCAGGGCGATTCCATACATACATGATGCGTACATGTGAGGGGAACTATGAAAGCTTGACCCACCCTCTAACGTAACACAGAATTCGCTCGTTGAATTCTATGGAGCGGCGGGGGTGGATGAGCTGCGTAAAGCACATAAAGCTTGGTATGCAATTCCATACCCTGGGCAGGTGGCTTTCCAGCCAGGTAACGACTAAAACATTCAGACTAGGTTAATCCGTCGAGATGATCTGTACTGAGCAACAGCAGTTAGGTGAGTGCATGTCGTTGGTGACGGTATGCGGTCCATGGGTTTTCTTTCCGCAATTCCCTGTCTAACCGAGCTCAATCAGTATTTCATGACAGAGGGCAAAATACGGACCTAGCCGTGTCAATACGCGTGCAGGACGAACGGTGGTCGTTCGATGCCTCCGTCAGATTACTGCTGATAGTGGAGAACGCCCGGTCCTTGGCGACCTTGGAACAGGTATGTACATACTATGTAAGTATGTATGCATGTACAGACAGGCAAGATCGATCGCCAGGTACGAACACAACATACCAAGCCGGACCAGAAATAGCACCAGGGCCAAGACTTATTGATGTGACATCAGGATTCTTGAAAATATCCGAATACGGTATTTACTCAAGAAGGCAGATCGGCCGGTGAGCTGAGTAACAAACAATCAGACTACTTATACTTACCTACCCTCAGTGAAGCTCGATAGTATACAGAGAGCGGAGTAGGACGCCTAGGTGGTCTAAAGTTCATTGGCATATCACGACGGCTTATTGATATCCTCTCTTCTTATCGGCATTGTACCGCTGTAGATGATATTATTATATTCCAAGCTCCCGGAACCAGCAGTATCAACTCACGTGCTTCCGTCAGGCGGGCTCCGTTTTCGGCCTCCATTATGCGTGCCCATCCGAATTATTAGCCGACATCCCGCGTCTCGGCGAAGACCCGAGCTCTACTTGGTAGGAGACCGGCCCTGAACGATTTGATGGACAAGTTCATTTACACACAATGCCCGTAAAATATCGGCCAGCGATGGGAGTGAATAAGTGCATCCTTAATCAGAGCGGGATACCAACGCAAATGACAATGTTATACTCCTTAGCGCTATGAGATGATATGAACAACGCGTGCAAAGTATCTCACAGGTCGCTCTATGTCACGGCCATACGCAACCGTTCAATTTTTTTTCTGTTTGTTGCTTAGTTCTATCGGGTCGCCTTGATTGCCTCTTCCAACATACTCAATCCGCTTTGGATCTCCTCTTCGCTGATATTCAATGGTGGAACGAACCGGAGGGTGTTGGTACCGCATGTAATGACCAACATGCCCCTCTCTCTGGCGGCCTTGATGATGGGAGATGGGTCTTGCGTCAACTGCAAGCCCAATATTAAGCCACGACCTCGTATCTCGCCGATCAAATCGGGATACTCTTGACGGATTTTTTCGAAGCCTTGGCGGAAAATTTCTGACTTGGCTAGCACTCCTTTCTGTAACGTGGGGTCTACCAATCGCTCGACGACATGGTGCGCTACGCGGCAGGCCATAGGGTTTCCACCGTAGGTCGTTCCATGGTCACCAACCTTGATCTTTTCACTAACGTGTTGGTTGGTAATGACGGCGCCAATTGGGAATCCATTACCCAGAGCCTTGGCAGAAGTTATTATATCTGGGTGAGCCTCCTTCGGTAAACGACCATGAGCCCAGAAGCTTCCCGTCCTGGAAAGTCCACACTGAATCTCATCATAGGTCAATACAGCTCCAACCTCGCGGCATCGCTTTGCCAATGCGAGGAGGAACTCGTCTGTAGCGACGTTCACGCCGCCCTCTCCTTGGATAGGCTCGACAATAACGCCGCATGTCTTTTCGTTAACTAGATCTTTAATACCGTCGACATCGTTGTATGTGCCGTATTTGAAACCTGGAACCATGGGCGAGAAGGGTTCTTGATACTTGGGGTTGGGTGTGGCTGACAGGCTTCCCATGGTCCGGCCGTGGAAAGACCCGTGAAAAGAGACAAACTCGTATTTCGATCCCGAGGGGTCTAGGACCTTACCAACCTTACGTGAGAATTTGATGGCAGCTTCGTTCGCCTCCGAGCCCGAATTGCAGATAAATACATGTGAAGCATTGTGCATACCGCCCGAGACCACAGTTGACTGAACCAGTAGCTCGGAAAGAGCCCCGGTCCAAGGATTGTAGTACAGATTGGAAGCGTGGAGCAGCGTAGATGCCTGATCAGCAATGAGCCTGGCAAGCGCAGGATCGGAGTGACCAAGCCCATTTACGGCAATGCCGGCGGTCAAGTCAAGATATTTGCGATTCTCCAAGTCCCACAAGTAGGAGCCTTGTCCCTTGACGAACATAACGGGTGGTCGAGAGTATGTAGCTACCATGTGCTTTTGGTGTCCTGCTACTAATGTCGAACTCGGGGAGTCCTCCGGTGGATCGGGATTGGGAAGGGAAGCGTCTCGGTTGATGGCGTTCCGGAGATGTGATGGGAGGTTTGACGTCGCACTGGCAGCCGAAGAGAGCCGTCGAATGCTGCCGGCGAAGGCAGATCGTGTAGAAAGTCGAAAAGCCATAATTACGAGCCGACTAGACGAACGCACCACAAAGTGTTCCGTTAATAGGTACCTAAAACAATCGCCCTACTTAGCCAGGTGCTCATCTACGTAATCATTGGTCAACGAAGAATGTGACAGTACGAAAGAGGATGCCGAACTGGCTAACTACAAGCGAAGGTAGGAGAGAACAAATTCCAAGCTGGGTAATTGGTACATACTCAAGTCGCAGTTGAGCCAAAAACAGTGACTCCTTAGATGGAGAGCGACCTGGGCGCTGGAGCGGATCGCTAAGCCTTATTTCCTATCGTACCTATGCTGTATGAAGGCGCTCTAAAAACAAGAGATGAAGCAAAGCTTGGAGCAATTGAAGGAGATGAAGGGCTCGATAAAAGGCCAATCTAACTCGGACGATTAAATAAGGAAAAGGGATATTGGAGTAGCCGGCTTTAAAGACCTGGTCATGGCGTGAAATCCCACCTTACGATAACCGACTGGAGGTGAATTAATGGCTGGCGGCTGTTGGTATTTTTTTTTGGTTGGCGATGACTACTAGCACCCGGTTCGTTATCGATAGTTTTCTTGAGGGCCGATGTCGCTAGTCGCTCCTCCGATCGAAAAGGCGCAGGTCTCTCCTGCCAAGACGGCATCTGTGTACAGCATACAGGTATGCTGTAATTTGCACCTCGAGCCACACGAAGACCCATGACCACTACACATCATCACTACTTTAACAGGCAACAGACATATGGCAAGGGGGCGGATTGCTAAATGCAAAAGCGGGAAGATGGTCTTTTGTTTGATATCATGCTCGACTTCAATGTTGTACCTGGTTCTACGTCAGGCTTCCTATCGCGGCTACGAAGGGTACAGCATACCAGAGACCCTGAGATGCGTTGACAGCTGGCTCAAATGGCTATTGGAGTTACCGCCCGGCAGGGGCACATCTCCATATTCGTTCGCCAACCTGGGCTGCCAAAATCGCAGTGCCTCTTTATAAATGGTGGTGAAGCGGAGAATCGAAGAGTGAAAGGGCTTTCTCAACGCCTACAAATGTCTGTCGAGTCGAGTCTACCTCATTTACAAATAACGGGTGCCTAATAAGTTCCCTGACGAGTGCTCACGATTGATGGGCACAGCACGTTGCATGGCGCTTATCGTCGGCAAGCCACGTACATCCCGAGGGCAGCACAACTGTTTTCTATCTTTTGATCTTAGGAAACAACTTGTGCTCCCCGGGAGACTTAGGCTTCTGACTATACAGCAATCTCCCTATCGAATAACATAGAACAGGTCTCCATCGCTTCTTGTAGATAATCGAGCATCACCTACTGTTTGAGAGGCTGGGGCATTGCTGCTGTACTTCTGGTTGTTCCCCACGTTCGTCGGGAAGGAGAGATGATAACATTCCAATCCTATCGGGTTAATGTGCGGCGCTAATAATAGGGGACCTGCAGCGGGTCATCGATCATGGGGATGCTGACTGGCCAGCTTGTAGACTAACCTTACTGTATCAGCTCAAGCATGCTGCAGATAGGTTAATTCCAGGTAGGTAGAGCCAGCTTGGGGCTCCTTGGCGCTGTTAGACAGACAAGAGAAGCCGCTTTCACATGTCAGCGCTGAGACGCTTTTACGCAAACGTCACAATGCCCATTCATTAACACGTGCGAGCGTGCACACAAGCTTGCGCCTGTCTCCAAATTTGTGTTCGGCTCCCGGAGCTCTTTGCCAGCACATCCGTTTGGAACCACGCGGATGGCCTATGAAACTTCTACTTCGATGTCGGGTCTGTTTGGTTTTGATTGATGTATGTTGACAAGGCTATTGTTCCTTCTTGCTTACTCACTTAACTCCCTACCTCTACTCACGCTTCCTCGTGAGACGCTCCTTTTGTCTTGCCTTGTCTTGTCATTATCCTCTTTTTATCATCATCGTGACTAAGCTGGACTCGTGACCTCCCGCCCTATCTCCCTCTCTCTCTCTTACCTCAACATAGGGCCTGACTCGAGGGCCCTTCACCGTAAAGCCGCCCTTTCCCCACGGGGACACAATGTCTCCATCTGCTTGTTTTAGTTCTTAGGTCTTCATGATTCAGCTTTGCATTTCCCATTCCAATTCTTACATACAAGCATATCCTGCGACCCTGATCTTTGCTTTCACTGATGTACTGGCATCGCCGCATTGGCACATTCCTACCAAACAACAGGCATCAGAAGACTTGGGTATGTCGCATGTGCAGTGACATATTGAGTCTGATCTACAGCACTAGATTCTGTATCTTCTCCCGCCCAGGATGCTGGACCACCTCCTTGGTAGGCCGTCTGTGAAGTCACGCCGACTTCAGGTCCTAGCTGTGCTGGCTTTTTGGTCGGTCTATCTCTATAGGTATGTCTGGATTTCCACTTTAAGCATACACTATAGGATTAACCGCCTTTCAGGGGCAATCGCCATGGACCGCCATTCGTACGGTTCTTGTCCAGGCTCTCGTCCAAAACCTTGACGACATGGCAGACGGTTGTCTTTACTATGATGTATTTGTACGCGGCCCGGAACTTCAGCACTCTCGTAGGACTAGCAAGCCCGGAGCCCATGGCCAACATGTACGATGCCGCCTATTTCCGCGCCACGTGGGTGCTGACTGCCCTTGACGCCGGTTTCTGGACCGCCATGAAAATCAAGAAAAAGTGGCTGAAAGACATTGCGAGCATCGTCTTCTCCCTCTTCTATATGGTAGCCGCCGAACGAGCTGATGAGAAGGTCCGAAAAGTCCGCGGTATGCTCACGGTAGAGCACATGCGCGTCAGTTGGAACAAAGGGACGACACCGTTTCTGAGCGCACTACAAAATTTGATGCGCCCACGCTTCACCCGCTGGCCACCACGAGCCATTCGAATTCCTCGACCTAGCACTAGCGACTACAAAGAACCCGTTTCTGGTTGGCTGTACTATGATGGGCCCATCTCGGACCTAGAGCATATCAACAAGGTTATTCTCGATATTCCGGGAGGCGGGTTTGTTGCTATGAATCCAAGATGCAACGACGACAAACTTTTTGCTTGGGCTGGTAAGACTGGTTTGCCCATCTTAAGTTTAGACTACAAAAAGGCACCCGAATATCCGTACCCATACGCACTTAACGAGTGTTTCGATGTTTATACGACCATTGTCAAGAGCAGAGGCCGCTGCATAGGAATGTCCGGACGTGATATTCCGAGGGTTGTTGTTACAGGAGATAGCGCCGGCGGCAATCTTGCCACAGCCATGACTTTGATGGTCGTTGAGACCACCACCGCGAAACGGCGGCCAGGTCTGGCTCATGAAGAACTCCCGGTACCATCCGGTTTATTGCTTCTCTATCCTGCCTTGGACATGAACATTGGCAATTGGATGTCGGACGAGCAGATGTCATTGATCAAAGATAGGAGGATGCGAGCCACAAACAAGAACTACCTGAAACGCAAGAGCATGCAATACAATGACCTTGTTGGCACTCCCCATCAGTCCGACGAGGAAGACGATTGCCCTTCCTCTCAAATGCCTACATCGAAAACATCAGATGACAGCGCGAAAGAGAAGGCCCTACAGAGTCCCAACCCCGAGTTTTCGCATGCAAGCCCACAGACCTGGTCTAAGGCGGCGCCGTCTGGGCCAGCCAGTCAACGAGGCAGCAAATCTTTGTCTCACCATCCCGAACCCATGCGTACACGTTTGGCAATGGCATCTATGATATCTTATTTCAACGACCGCGTCATTACGCCCGAGATGATGCGCGCCATGATCATTTTGTACATTGGCCCACACAACCGTCCCGACTTCTCGCAGGACTACCTGCTGTCGCCAATCTTGGCACCTGATGCGCTGCTACAGCGGTTTCCCAAGACACACTTCCTGACGGGTGAACGAGACCCCTTGGTAGATGACACGGTGATATTCGCCGGTCGTCTGCGCCGCGCGAAGCACGCTTTCCACTCCCACCGCTCTTCCCAGGACATGCAAGGACTACCAGATGTGACGGATTTCGACGAAAAGGACGTTGCCGAGGTAGTTCTAATTCCCGGCATCAGCCACGGCTTCACGCAATTCCCTACGTTATACCCACCAGCATGGAAACTGATCGATCGTTGCGCACATTGGGCAGAGGACCTTTTAAATACGGCTGAAATACGCGAGAAGCAAGAAGAGAGACGTAGGTCCCGTTATAATCTTCATGTCCGCACCGAGTCTAGTGGGGACGAAGATCGTCCTCTTGAAATCAATATGACTAGGCTGAGGGGTAGGGCCTCCACCAATGATAATGGAACTGCTACTACTATTACTACTAAATCTAAGGTGGAAGAAACAGTGGCGGATATCTCCGAGGATGAAGAAAGAGATGCTCTGACCACGAATGGTATCTCGGGTCGGAAGAAGATCAGTGGAAGAACACGCATAGGTCAAAAGTCTAGAAGCCTCGTCAAGCTAAATAGCTCGGATGATCTTTTGAGTCGACGTATGCAAGGTCTGGCTGGCCCACTTACCGGGTTACAAGATGATGACTAGGTCATTTTGGTTTCCCACCACTTAACTGCTTGTATATACGACTGGACAGAACGTATTATGTCAACAAACAACAGAAAGTATCCAAGTCTCATGTGAAAGAACTACCAAATAATTAGTTCTATCCCTATCACACAATTTTAGAAGCAGATAACATTCACGGATTGTGTTAGGGGTTGCACGTGATTTATTGAACCTCCTTTCTTTTGACTCTAAGATCTGGGCAATGTTCCTGCTTCCTTCACTTGGATTGTCCTGAAGATATCGAATAAGCATGATTTGCGTATGCTAATACTCCCTTTTCAGTTTACCTGCACATGAACTGTGGCGCTTTTTCTCTGGGTTCAAGTTATTACGATGATGCTAGTAGTGCTTTGTATAGGCCCTTCTTTGAGCCTACCTGTCAAAATGTGACATTGACGCCCCTTTTCTTGCTGTCAAGGCCTGGGAACTGGAGTTGTATGTCTTTCTAAACGGCTCTATAGCTTTGTGCTTACCTTCTTGTACATGTACCCAGACCTTAAAAACTGGCCCCTCGACCCTCGCCCCTTGTCGCCGACTAGCTTCGTGATATCTAGTTCCCGCCTTAGGGAGCTGAATGGTGCTCTTTCCGCCACTCATCTTTCTATTCTCAGTCGCAGGCCGGGCATATACCGTGAGTTTTCTATGTATCACTTCTGCTTGCCCCATTCTGCTAGACAATGAGTTGTTCTCCAGTCGCCGAGGGGGTTTTTCCTGGTCCCTTTCCCCTCTATCTGCCTATATCTATCGGGACACACCCCAATCTCTTCCTTCTTCATACTTTTTTCTCTGTGGTTCAGCTGAGAGTCCGGATCTTCCTCCTACTGCTTGTTCGTTGGTAATTTCCTACTATTTATCTGACCTGAACTACTCTGCACTACTAATGTATAATTCCGTAGTCGATCTACTACACGAGTCGGGCTATGCAGACCAGATCCCGTACTCTTCTTTTATTCTTCTTCTACTGCCTCTGCTTCAGCAGAATTGTTCTCCTTTTCATATTCCGTATTTCCCGTCGTTAATTCGAACTACTCGAACAATTCATGTGCAGCTCACCACTGCTACAAAACGACTCTACACAAAATCTTGACGCAACGGTTTTAGATCCATCACTTTAACCAAGCACTCGATCAAAATGAATCTTAATCCTAATAGAGAGCCTTCCGACAGGCTCCCACCGACTTAGGATCTGGCTTGCCGATTAGCACTGCACACCACCAGTAGTCGCGACTGCAACGGTGTTGCTACCGTAAGTACTGTCTCATCCTACGCATCAGATATACCACGGGTCCTGTCAGTCTTGTCAGTCTATCTACTCATCCGCTTTTCCATCGTGGCGGATGCTACGGTTATGTTCGGCATCTACCGGCACGTACAGTTGTGCCTCTCTCTAAACCTCGCATATTTTCCATCATCGTTCGACGATATTCTATCATCCAGTTGCAGTTATATACTGTCACCTATGACCTCGGATACGAACACTACTCTAGGCGGGCATGGACGGGTATTGACTTGTACCCTAGCTTGCTCCCTTTCCCATTTTCAATATTTCCATTTTCCTCATCATCCCTCATTACTGGGTGGATTACCCTACAATGGTGACAAAACTTGCGGCTTCTATTCAGCTCGATAGATACATCCATTCAGAAGCGCTATCGTTGCCGCTTTATTTGTGGTTGGCGCTGCCCTGCTACCCCGGAACAGCAACAACAGCTCCCAGGATAAATGTACCTTTTCTTCCCTCCCGTCCCCCATGACCACTATCCTTTACAGCTACCTGCCCATCATATACATTGTTCATCGAGCGATATCACGTGTCGCCAATAAGCACACACACACAGAATCGACCATTAATGAATATTATTCCTCGTCTCGTCAACAACTCTGCACCATTGTTCACCTCTTTCGCATTGTTCTCCACGCCGACTACTTTCACCTTGTCCAATACCATAAATAAATCCTCCTCCCACCTTCTTTCTGAAAGCCGGACATTCTCAGTCATACGTTCCTCGATCTTTTCCGCCTCCGTATCGTCAAGAAGAAAAGAAAGACCCAACTAACGCAAAATGCGTCCCCAGATTAATTACCAAAGACACAGTCCCCGAAACGCCAACGCCAACGCAAGATGGCCCCACAGAATCAGACGCCGGCAAGGGGAACTCCGTCGTCGCCTCTTTCAGGAACTCCACCTCAATCCTCCTCGTTACGAGGATATTGCTCCTCCTCCTCCCTACCAGCCGCTGCCGGCGCCGCCGCCCCAGAATCAGAACCCCCTCATACCAGCTATTGATTTTGAAATCGATGAATTTATCAATAGGTTCAACCCACCGGACATTGTGAATCAGCAGGGGCGATTCGACCCAGACGCCTACGTGGATCATGTTATGGCTGAGTTTGCCGCTCAAATGAATGCCCATGTTGGTGAGGATGTCTTAGGTAATAACGCTCCTCCTGCTAACATCGCTGGCGTCAACGCTGGTGAGGATCTCATTGGAGGCAACGATGCGCCTGCTGACGACGACGACGACGACGACGCCACCGTTGTTGATGACCAAGCTTCCATCGCTGACGGCTCCGTGGCGGCCGAGGCTTCTCCACGCGGTGATCATGACGACAATGTTGTCGATGACGACGAGGACGACTCTTCCATCGCTTCCGAAGACGACTCTTCTGTCGCTTCCGAGAACGAGCCTGTTGCTGCCGCTGCCTTTGATAACAACGCTGCTCCTGGTTCTGTCGGTTATTCTGGTAACCTTGCCGGTCCTAACGCTCCTGGTGCTCCTCGTCGTAGTCTCCCACCCCTCGTTCTAGGCAGCAGTGCTGGCGTTCCTGCTGGTTTCAGTGCCCCAGTCAACTCTCAGGCCGCCGGTAACGCTTTCGCTGGCGGCGTTCCTGGTCCCGCTCCTGCTCTTGGCTCAGGCCCTGCTCTAGGCGGCGGCGGTGTTCCCGTTGGTCCCGCCAATCTCCCTGAAGTTCGGCCCCGTTTTCACGCCCTGGGTTCTCGTCCGCCCGCTTCTGCTGGAAACCCCCACGACCACGGTGCTGCTGCCAACCCTAACGGTAACGCTGCTGCCCCTCAGGCTGTGCCGGCTGCTGTCGTCTAGAACGCGCCAGCTCCCGCGCCTGGCAACGAGGGTCCCTTCACATTCACCATCTGTGTTAGTCACAGTCACGCTCTAGGTGCTGGTAATGCCGGTGCCGGTGCCGGTGCCGCCTTCTATGGTGGGCCTCCTATGTGGCGAGATAATTGGCAGCCTGTTCCTTTTCCTGCTATTGCTAGTAGTATTCGTATGCTTGCACCTTTCTCCAGTCTTCCTGGTCAGAGCCGCCAAGCGAACGCCCAGCCACTTGCGAGTCTTGTCCCATATTTCGGTATCCATGACCCACACGCTCCGGGTGATGCCTTCCCTTCTTTTACTCGCATGCGCGTCCGACCACTTTCGAACTTCGACAGGTACAGGGGTCTGGATGTGTTCCCCAACATCTATCTTAGGTATCCCGCTCCGGCGCCTCCTCTCGGACATCCTTACCGGTTCGTGAGTTTCCCAGCCCGAGACCACCCTGAGTATGGCGGCCTCCCGGACGTGATCTACGCTCATCGTCCTTTCGTGATCCGCGACCTTATCATCTCTATGATCTGGCGCCCGATCGACCACCCTGACGTTGAGCTCGAGCTTGTGTACCCTACTCCTTTTCATCGTGAGGACGAGAACCAGAACCAGAACCAGAACGAGAACGTGTACTACCACTAGACTGGTAGAAAGACACACAGCTCGGTGAGCACTACTGTCTCTTCGAATGACACGATTGAAGGATTAGCTAACGCTTATATCAAGTTCCTAGGCAGCGAGGACGAGTCTGGTTCTAAGGCTTATTGGTTCTGTTATCGTTCATCGAGCTATCTCTGATGTTCTCTGTGAATTGTGAGCCATGACTTTACTAGTCTAGTAGTAGTCTATTTACCGACTCAGGCTGGTGATAGTACGGTAAAGTGCGCACGTACGTGGATGGATGGATGCTGATAATATTTGCGCTCTTGTAAGATGGTTTCACATACCATCATAACCATTAACTGTGCCTATATGCAAAAAATGTCGGCAGTAGTCATATCTGGACTCGGGTGGGAGGGTACAGATAGGATAATGACTATCAACCACGATTTTCTTGTTTTCCTCGCCTTGAGGTGATAGTTGTGACATGAGTTACTGTAGATTCTTGCTCGTTTTCGGTACAGCGACTACGATACACATCACCTCGACCTTGCCGACATACTACTGTATTGGACTTCGTCAAGTGCACTCCGAGCGCATTGCAAGGAACGAGTCGGACGGCGGATAGGAAAGTAGGGTATCTTTGTAATATTTTTGGTGAGTTGCGTATCTCTGTCTTTGAATGCGCATAAGATACTCAATACCAATCCTTCTGATGGAGGAATGATATCAGTAGTAATAATGCCGCGTATTGGGTATATGCATCTTTAGGAAGAATTCATGTACAGGAAAAAGCTCAAATGCCTGTTCAAAATCACTGACCGGTTGTCTCTTAACCAGCCAGAATGACCCCCTTCCTTCCTTCGAGCCATTTCCGTAATGTGCGTGGGATAGCTGTTCTAATATGGCAAATTTCCGCTTCTTTAAATGTCAATGTCAATGTCAATGTCAATGCTAAACCAAATTCAAGATTAGTTCAAGAACCGCTGCGAAGACTTCCTCGACATGGAGATACTCCACGAGCGATCCCTATTATGGCCATATCCACCACCACCACCACCACCGCCACTACCATCTCGACTTCGCTGTCTGCGCTCCTCATTACTGGCCCTCATAGCTCCCCCAGCCTCGTAGTCGAGCTTATCCAGCGAACCTGTCTGCGACAACTTCCCGGAACTTATCCTAGAGCTCACGTTCATGCTTTTCGCGTCCACTGTCCCCGCGAAATGCTCTCTGTAGTTCCTCTCGAACCCACGCTGCCCTTCCGACACGACCTGCGCCTCGGACGTGATCATCGGTCCGCCGTCGAGCGGGTATATCCTCTCCCGAATGTACGGATCGTTCATATCGTATCGTTTCTTATCCCCTATCATTTGCGGTGTACGACTCCTGCTCTGACTCCGGCTATGACTCTGACTCCGACTTTCGCTCTCGCTCTGAGTATGACTGTGCGTCAAGAATCCCCCTCGACTCTGCCCATCCGTATCTTGGATAACGAGCTTCAAGCTCCCGTCGCTGCCGCCCCTTGACCGAGACCGACTCAGCGCGCTCGTCGACCGTGACGGCGTGGCGTGTAGCTCAAAGTTATCCTCGCCCGACAGGCGCCGGTGGTGCCGCGTCACGTGCACTTCCTGCGTAACGAAGATCTTGCCCCAGTTCTGTGTCAGTACCGGCCAGAAGACCGGGATCGAGGCCACGATGGAGGCGAGGTCGATTTCTAATGATGCGAGCACGATGGCCTGAGGCCCGTAGAAACTCGGGTCGACTACGGGGTATGTCGCTGCGCGAGTCGTGATGATTCCGTGGAGGCGCCATATACTGACCAGGTTTATGCTGGGTGAAACGACATGTTAGTAAAGGAGGAGCAGGTAGGGAGGAAGTGTATCTGCTAGTGTAGGCCCCCCACGCGTCTTTTTCGGTTGTTCGTTTCTCCCACCTGTCTCTTTCAGCCTCTGCCCTCCCCCTCGAGGGCCCCCTTTGTCGAACTCTCATTAAAAAAGTAAGACTTACAGGATGCCCAATAAAATCATAATACTAAACCCAATCCTCTGCTTCTTCTGCCTAAAAGTTTTAAAGTATAGCGGTATCGGGATCGCCAGAACGATCAAATCAAGCGCTACATTCGTCGTGACATGCGCGGCGTATGTCCCGGCAATCCCACTCGACATCCGCGATCCAAAGCCGTAACAGTGCGATTTGATACTCCAATCCCAAAACCCATATATGGGCACGCAAGGAACGAGGGCGATGATGGAGAATGCTAACCCCCACATGCTGGATAGCACGATGAAGAACCAACATACGCGCCGCGCGCGCACGTCTTCGGCGAAGAGGCGCAGGTACTGCGATAACAGACAGATCTTCATGAGCGCCGTTGAAACTGTGTAGGCGAGGAGCGCTACGTAGTATTTCTGATAGGTTTTTGTTAGTGTCGGCTAAATTCGCTCGCATGTACGTAAGTTTATAGCATGCCATGTTAGGACGGGGATACAGTGCCCATGAAAGGACACAAGTGTGTATGCTGGGTTATAGAGAAGCGCAGGAGTTGTACGTAGGTACAGCAGTCATTACCTTTTGAAATATCATCTGGTTCACCGGACCAATCTCTTTGAAATGTTTGCCGAGGCCATTATCGAATACTGCAATGATACTTAGTTAGCTCACTGTCGGTCTATACCAAGTATACTCGGACCATGATGCGATGGACTTACATAGAAGTATAAAAATGCTACCGATCGTTCCCGTTATCTAGTCTCCGCCCAGTACGTTAGTTGTCGAGTTCTTACAGCAGTAGGAGATAGATGTCTAGAGAACCCGAAGAGAATACGTGTCTTACGCGAAAAACGACAACGAAAAAATCGTCCCATCCTAACGCTTGCAGTCGCCGACGTGTATGCACTCTCAACGCCACGCATATCCAAGAGACAATCTATTTAAAAAAAACACAGATATATGATTAGTTCAGTTCTTCAGTTCTTCAGTTCTTATCCGTTGCTCATTCTCATCTCTTTCGCCCGGTTTCCCCTCGAGTATCCTCATCCTCATCACGATTGCTACTCACCCCGAACGTAATAATCAACGCCTCAACAGTCCTCTTGGAGTTGAAAGGGTTCGGCTTATCGTGCGAGTTGTCATATGGTGTCGGCGTCGGCGGCGACGCTGATTCTATCGTCGTCGTAGTAGTAGGGGTTTGTCGCTTCGAGAGTCCTCGTAATATTTCCCATTCGTTCCTAGACATCGCTCCCAAAAATCAAAAAAAGCTCCGTGCGCTCTGCGCGGTGACATGCATGCAAGCAGCAGCAACCCTCCAACGAGCTGATACTAATCGTTTTTGCGACGCAACTGCATTTCCGACTTTTTCTTTAGTTCGTTTCCCTCTTCTATTAATGTCTTGTTGTCGTTGCGAGCTGGTATATCGAAGTCCATAAAGCACCAACTGTCTTGCTCTCGTTCTCTTGCCTTATTATTACTATTATTGTACTGCAATAGCCTTAGAGTGTAGACGTCAATGTCGTTATGACTAAGTCGTATGCGTCCCTCTTTCACCGAAAGTTTCACCGAAAAGCCGGTTGTTCTCGAGATGTCTATCCGTGTCAACTTCACCAAGGTATGGGTAGTATCGAGTTCAAATGTCACGGGCAATTTAGGTAACAACGGGTATAAGGAGGTCTATGAGGGTTTCTCTTGTGTGGGGGTGGAGCACGTAATAAAGGATCCTCCCTTGGGTTTCCTTTTTGTTACCTACATACTTATGTACATAGTACACGCTTCTGCTTACCCCGGGCTGATCCAAATGAGACCTTTAAGATTATGCAGAGAAGGATGTCGGATGACTGTTAAAGCGTGGGGTCTAACCGCATGTGTAGAACAATGTATTATGTGCGCATGCATGCAAACTCTTGACCAGTGACGGGGATCCCGGTGATGCATCCGCCCATACTATGTAGATACTTACTTGACGCTATTTACAGGAGTTTACGATCAGGCACGGGACTTTTCTGAGCTTATTATGGAAGCGTCCCTGTTCCCATTCCTGTCTCATCTATCATACGTGTATCGGTATCTAACTTTGGGATTTAGCTTCTCGGACTGCTGCATCGCCGTTAACGGGAGCGAATAGCCGTAGTGTGTAATCTGTATCAAGTGCCGTGAGTAACTAGAAATACTTGAACTAGAGAAGATAAGCATAGCATAGTCTTGGCATAGAACAAGAGTCTAAACTTGGCATCAAGTGAAGACAGAACAGGTTAGGTAGGTAATGTAACGGGAAGCACGTTTTTGCTGACTTGAAAGTAACCGGGGTCGTGACCGGGACTCCTGTCAAATAAGGTGGTCGTGTCGTAATAAAGTCGTCTGATTTGCCCCTCTGGACAAGGTATCGGTGCCAGACCAGGTTGTTTAAGAGAAGCGTGGTGGATACTGAGAGGTTTCACCTTGTTCAAGGCCAGGGTTTGGAGGTTCGTTGAACAAATAATACATACATAGTACAGCATACTATGTATGTACGGCATTCCTGACTTATCAATGTTGATATGTGGTAAAGTACGTAAATGCGGCTGAGTTATTGTATCATGGCTCGGGGTCATAGTTTCTTTGTTGCCTCGGCTACGTCTTCCGGTTACTACGTGGTCTAGCTAACGGCGACCTGGCGCGACGAAGGCGTCTACTTCCTTTTCGAAGACAGAAGTATTTAGCAATACAAATCAACCCTCAGCTGGTGCTGCAAAGCACTTACTTACGGGAATAGAGTTACCCGGTGATTCGCCGGTCTGGTTGGTGAGGACGAGTGCACGAGGTGACATCGGGCCCGAAGGAAGCGGGCACAAGCATGACGGCAACGACGGCAGCTGTCACCTAACAGAAGCCTGTACAACTTCCAGCTGTACTACTATTATGTAATGCATATTAACAGCCGTTTTGTCAATGGGCTATGGCAAGTCCCAGGGATCCGGATCCTGCTGGCAGGCTAGCGTCGTATCTTTGACTAAATGCGGCAGTGATCTGGCACAGGCACGGTTGAGTGCAACCCTAATGCCTGTTAATACAACTCTACAAAGGTACAGATGCACGCACGCTGAACAGTTTGAACGATTATCAGCAAGGATCGCCCTCGCCTAAACGAGCAGAGAACAAGAGACCTCGTTTGCGCAGAAAAGGGATTTCCACTTTGCGGCAAGAGAGGCCAACCCTATGTAGGCATACTCATTAACCTAAGTTCACTTTGTGAATACCTCTCTGGGTATAGCTTCTTTAACTCTTGCTCGTAGGCGAGCCGGGAGGATTTAGTCTGCCGCTACGCTAAGCTTTTACTAGCCTTAGTATATATGTGCAATGAGTGAAGTGCAGGCAATACATATGTAGAAGACAAGAATGTCTTGCCGAGCAAAAAAAAAAAAAAAATTTTAAAGTAAAGGAAGTTTATCTATTTTGTTACGAACTTGCCTAGGTAGTGTTAACAAATAGCTGTTACATATCAGCCATTCTATAGCTACGACTCGTCAAGTATGTAAGCGAGAAGCTGATAACCAGAAGATCACGTTACAGCCGTAGCGCCTATCTACCTGCATATCTGTAGCGGTTCACCAGTGCGCACGCACATGCAAGTGGAGTTCGTAAGCTGACCATCGCGTACGACAGACCACGAGGTCTCCACGAGGTGCTGACGAAACGAGCTGTGCAGAAACAAAATCCATTTGTTGGTTCCTTGTCCTCCTTCGTTACTCTTCTCTCACTCTTCTTCCCGTTTTCCGTTTTGGTAAAATATACAGCAGTACCTCGTTATAAAAAAAAAAAAAAAATTAAAAAAAATTTTTCTGGGAAATATTTCATTTTCATTTTTGTTATTTGCATTTAAGAAGTCTTCAAGAATATAGACAGGTGGGTAGGTAAGATATGTACATACATAGGTGAGAAGCGCGCTGTAGCATAAGAAGTAGAGAATCGGTTTGGACAAAACGTTTGACGACTTGCTCTCCTCAACGCGAGCGGCTTTCGAAAGCTAGGCTTTGGCTATAACTGATCGCAACTTGTTACCATGAGGCTCATACAAAGCTGTCCACGTGTAATCTTTCATACGAAGAGCCAAGATTGGAGTATGGAGCTCGTAGGTATCGATCAGATCATGTCATGTTATGTTGCGTCACACTCTATCCTCCACCACGATCTATACAGTTTGTAGTTCATGATTGCAACATCGCCCTCTAAGGAGTGTAAATGTGATCTCATATATTTTTATTTTAAGGGCCGCCAGTCATGAATTTACATGTTTCCCTCCTTTTCTTTCCTTTCTACGTAGTATAGCTAATTTCCCCACATTTCTGTTCTGTCCGGGCGTGCACACAATGCGAAACAGGTGGCTACTTGCTCGAAGAATCCTCCTTAGGTGGGGCAGTGAGACCGCCTTCAATCAGACTCGGATCCTATATTTACCATTACAGCTTAGCTTCGCTGTGCGTATGGATTTATTCTGTACATCTGTACCTACTTCTCATATGAGGTAATCTGTACATCTGTACAGATGTATGCGCCTAGGTAACTCGTGGCTTGGCGCAACATGCCTACTCATCAACGATTAATTGCGAGTCTGAGATATTGCTGATGTAAGAGTGAGCTCGTGCGCTTGTTGGTCTCATTCGTGATAACGACTACGCCTGTTCGCTGCAAGGTTCAGCAATTGTTACTACATTCGCAAAGTCGCCCGGGTTGGAGTGTTGATTTTCTTAGACACAACCTGGCACTGCTTATTAATCGCTCAACACCTTTCATCACAGTAGGTAGGGCCAGCGGTGGCTTCGTGCCTGGACTAGAGACAGGTAGGCATGCTATGTTGGTAGTTATAATCTTGTTGAACCTGATGTACACCTTGTAGGTATTCCCATATTGCCCCCGGCAATAATGACCTTCAAATCCAATGCCCCGTGCGCACATATTGTGCTGAACTATAGATCATCCTCATCGTCTTCCATTCCATTAACGCGTTGCTCACCCACTTCCCGGATTTTCTCTCCCAGAATGGCGCGCCCGTATCGCTCAGCGACCTTGCCGGCCGCCTCGATCATCCGTCCAGTGCGGTCGCGCATCAGTTCCACCAGCTCCAAGGCCCGCATTCCTCGGTCCTCGCCCTCGCGACACTCCACAGCCAGAAGTTGAAGCAGCGCCTTGTCGATTTCGAGCTCGAGGCGTGCTAGATCAGAGCGCAGCTTGTGACTGCCCCGCGTCGAGTCCGCCAGATCTTGCAGCTGCGCCGCCTCAATGCCCTTGAGCAGGTACTGCTGCTCGAGTTTACGGGTTTCTGAGTCGGAGTCATCAACGTCTGGTAACTCGTCATCCGCCATCTCATCAGGGGTTGGCTTCTTCTTGCTCGGCGGCTCTGACGTGAGCGGGATTGAGAACTCGAATTCGGAAAGCAAGGGACGGGGGAAGTAGGGATATTCGTCCCCTCCCTTGAGGATGATACAGTGGAACTTGTTGTCAGCCACAGCAATAGGGAAGTACGTCTCTGTTTTCCTTCCGGAAGCAAGACGAGGCAGTAGTTTGGTGTCTAACAAGGGTATCCAAGAGGCTCTAGATGGCTGACGCCAATGTAAGAGGGTGAGCAATGTTCCTGTGGAGTCATAGATACATGGGTCCTAGGTAGGTGTCAGCTTTTCCGTAGCATGTTGGGAAAACGGCTACGTTTACTTACGCCGTTGTCTGAAAAAAAGATACTTTTTAGAGTTACGCCCGGGGGCAGCGCTACTGTGTCCTCGTTCTGACATATCTCATCTCTTTTGACATTCTCAATAGTATAAAGCAACCTTGTTTGACCGTCTCCTCCAGCTGGTCCGTTGCCAATCGTCATGACATAGTCTCTCCAGCTTGCGCATGTGACCATTGGCGAGCTCTTAGGCCGGTACACTTTGTAAGGTATACCAAATAGAGTATAAATTCGCACGTAATTTGCCGTTGTCGTGACTGTCACGAAGGAGTCACTGAGTGACATAGCGAGGACGGACTCTCCCTTGGGTAATTGGGTCTTCCAGTCTGTGCGATGTGTCCAGGTTTCATGTGGCCGGTAGAAGAGGGTTGCCGGTGTGTCGTCGGTAGGGGGACAGGAGAAGACTACACCGTTCTCCGTTAGGCAGGCTTTATCATATAGTGATGTGTCGGTAAAATGGAAATTCCTGTGAAATTCGTTGTCATAGAACTCAACAGTGACCGTATTATGTCCGTCCTGGTCTACAGTCCACACGAAGCCGATTAAATTAAGACAGAGGTATTTCCTGTTGCCACGCCACGGTGTCGACCCCGGCTGAAAGGCTTCGTGATACTCTATCTCCAGAACGTTACGACGTTTACTCAGAGGCTCGCCAAAAACGTCGACCCCATCAGCCAACCGCTTCCCGTTGTTGTTGATAACGTACCCAGCACCGTCATCGTCAACCACGAAATCCTCGTCCTCCGGTAGAGGCCCGTCCATAAGCGAATCGTAGCTGCCGGCCGATCCTCGTCGAGGCCGGGAGACAATAGGCTTGAAGCCATTAGCTTCTGGTCGTCTCACATTGGTCGATATCTCCGACAGGGGATCGTGGATGAAGGGAGCCGGCTGCTTGGCTAGCTTCAGCAATGAGGAGTGTTGATCTGACACGAAGTCAGGGTAAATATACACCTCTCCGTCCGAGTTGGTGAAGGACACTATGTTATTGGTCGGGTGCCATGCTATATCCATGACATTTGCAAAATCATGCCGGGAAATGACGGCCTGCGTTTTAGTGTCCCATAGCACGATTTTCTTATCCTTTCCGGCTGATGCCAGCATAGCGCCGTTGGGAGACCATGCCAGGGCTGTAATTTCGCCAGTGTGTCCGTTCGAAAAGACCCGTTGCTTCTCCCAATCGTTCTTCGAGACAACTTGAATATCGCGCGTCGGTGTTGGAACTGCAAAGGCACGCCCATCAGGGTGCCATGCGATCTCGGAGCTGATTTCTGACTCTGTGTCCAGGGTACTAATGACACCATCGACCCTCCTGATCAGCTCGGGGTCCTCCGATTCTGCGACAGTAAGATCGTAAACATAAACGACGCCATCTGTACAGGCTAGTGATACTAGGTCTCCCTTTGTGTCAAAAGAAATGTGTTTTGTGGGTTTATTATGCGCTCTAAGATGTCGAAGCTTGCTGTTGTCGTCTGTTCGGACCAGTTTCACAGTCAACTCGTCACTTGCTACGGCGCACCATTTATAGTCCGGAGACAGGGCAATGTCTCTTATAGAAAGCGAGGTTCGAAGAAGGAATCGATCGAAGGCGGCGTTGGGTATAGAGTATAAGCTAACGGTACCGTCTTCGGACCCTACGACGAAGAAATCATCTGAGGCGGCGATGCTGACGTTCTGCTCTTGGCAGTCGTCGATGTTGATGGGCTCTCCGTCGAAGCCCGTTTTATATAGCCGAATCGTGTTGTTAGATCCGACAGTTACCAATTTGGATCCATCGGGGGTGTAGGCGCAGTGTGTCGAGCCCTGGGTGTGCGCCGGCCGGGCTCTGGGTCGGAAAGGGGTAGACGCCATATTCGAAGCCAAAGAGCAAAGATGACAAAGAAAGAAAGAGTTGTCGAAACGTGGTTTCCTAATATCTGGCCGATATACTCAGACTTTTTGGTCAGGAATTAGGAAATGCAACTTCAAGAAGAGATCACAATGTCTATGTGTGGGTTTACTTTAGTGAGGTTTCAATCCATCGCCATCAACTTGGTGTGGTAGGTACCTACGTGTAGGTATTATTGAATTTGGGATAAGACGCGACTTGAGCGCGCCGTGACGCGTCTAGTCAATTAAAGTGCTCTGATGAATTTACCCCGCCAAGTGCAGGTGTTCTGTTGCTGCACACTGGAGCCCGGTTGCAGTTACCTACCTACCTATCCAAAGGCCTACTGTTGGACCAACCGGCTGCCAGCAGTCGTGCACATGAAAAAGGTGAGCTCTGTCGCTTATGTAATACATTATTCTGCCAAGGATGCCAGTCTAACAATATGTGCACAATATTGTGGGGTTGTTTTCCAGGCGCTTTAGAACCCCTCTATCAGGCAGATATTGACATTGTATAGCAGTTGCCATAGTAGTATTGAGAGAAGTGTTAAGCCTTCAGGCAAAAGAAAAATAGAATTCTGTCGCTGTTTTCTTTAGGTACTTAGAGACAGATTAACATATCTTTAAATTTGCCTAGAAGAAAACCTAAGAAAACACTTTCCTCTCACTAAGTCATTTACCCCTTTGGCCGTTTAGCACTATGAACAAGGGAACATCACCGGGGCATTTCTTCCAGACCGAGTGAGTGTTACCTGATATAAAGATTGGACAAGTATTCTAACATGTTTTGATAGCGCCGAACAAGCCCTGGCAGCGAGACGCGCCGCAAAGGCCAAGAACCAGAATGGCAATCCCGTCGTGCTGAAGTCCAAGCTGCTTGCTGCTATTTCAGACCCTTCATCGCCGAGTTCGCTACTTGTTGCCGAGTCTACCGGCTCTATCCGCAGGGTGAATGTCGACGTAAGTTTCAAGTTGTCCATCCGTAGTATTCTGACCGGGCAACTCACATCATTCTAGTCGGGGGAAGCGAAGCAAGTGTTCAAAGGCTCTACTGTGCCTGTTACCTGTGTAGCGGTGGGCGGCCTAGAAAACCGCACGGTATTTGCTGGGTCTTGGGACAAGGACATATGGTCTTGGGACCTGGAGACTAGAGTTGCTGGCCGCAAGTATAGCGGCCATAACGACTTTGTGAAGGCCGTCGTATGTGCAAAACTCGGTTCCAAGGCCTGCCTTATTAGCGGAGGAGCAGACAAGAAGATAATAGTCTGGGATATCGAGACGGGTTCTCGTATCCATGTCATCCAAGATCAAACCATCTCTATGATGGCCGTGCAGTCTTTAGTCATCGACCCTATAGAGTCTACGCCCGACTCCATACTCTTGGTCAGCGCTAGCAGTGACCCGCATATTCGACGTTGGCGCATCACAGCCGATGCATATGAACAGATCACAGAATCGACCTCCAACGAAACCAAACCAGTCCGGCCGACTATCTTAGAACACGACACGACTGTATACAAACTGGTTTTCGATACAGAGGGCGAAGATGTGGATCTCTGGACGTCGAGTGGTGATGGTACTTCGAAGTGCCTTTCCAGGCAAAAAGGATTTGCCACCGACGACACTATCCAACATGGTCACCATGTGAGGACCGTTGCCGTCACCGATCAGTGGGTGATAACAGCAGGGCGGGACGAAGACGTCAAAGTGTGGGATCGCGCATCCGGAAAGCTATACTGCACTCTCGAGGGTCATTATAACGAGGTCACCGATCTAGTTATCTTGGAGCACGGCAAGCGTGTGGCATCCATCTCGATTGATGGAACAGTGCGGACATGGCCGCTTCACCAGGCAGATTTGGACAAAATCAATAAAGAGCAAGAGAAGAATGGCAAGGGAGCCGAGAAGGAAGAGTCAGAAAACCCAGAAAACCCAGAAAACCCAGGTGAAGGTCTCATGACGGCGGAAGAAGAGGCCGAACTCGCCGCATTGATGGAAGAAGATTAGTGGAACACTATATACAATCCAACAAGGATTCTGCAACCCTGCTGGATACTTCCCGAGACATTTCATGGACATTATAGACAGGACTACCCGTTATTCCGGAAATGAGTACACACGTGCTGCCGCCGCTTAGAAAATCCACCCGAATGATGCTCAGCATTGTCTCTAGGCCATTTCATATTACAGCTCAGCTCTGTCCCGTTCCTTTCGAGACTGGCAGCCCATGATCAACACTCTTTCCTATACTGCTGTAGACCAGACGAAATGTCCAGAATCATTCTCCCTGCCTACTAAGCACCTGGGTGGGCAAGTCGTTAGTCGGTTTGTAGCGGTGTGTAGCATCTAAAATCTTGCATTTCGATGGAGTCTGCCACGGTTGCTCAATAAACGTATACAAAAGACTGCTGCAGCTCAAGACCACCACGTCTTCCAAATAAATATCACAGTATACCTACCAATTTCTTCCCAAGCAAAACCTTACTTGCAGACCATACAAGACGGATCTTACCCGGAAATAATCCTTTACCATGACGAAGCATTTTATTTTCTCAGATAGTGCGGTCATATTCGTGCCTCTCACGCAAGCTCTGCACATGCAAACAGAGCATAGCTCTCACATCCGGGCATGTGGACCTCGAATATCTTTCCCACGCTCTCATTAAAACATCCCAGTGCTTCTCTGAAGGTACGGACGGTCGGGGCCTGATCATCCGTTCTCCTATCGGCGCCTCAAACCTCACCATCGAAGCGCTCACGTCAGCGTGAGGTGCAGCGGGGTACGATCTAGCGGGTATGGAATATGCCTCCGAGTGCTGGTGCGATAGCTTCATCCAGAACTCGGCAAGCGTGACCGGAGAAGGGGGCTGCAACATGGCGTGTACCGACAACAGCGAACAGACATGCGGCGAACTGGACGCGCTCAGGTTGTACCAGCATAGCCCCTCAAGCCTCCGCCTAGTGTCCCTGCAGGATCGCGGTCTCTAGGCTGCTATCAGTATGGCAACAATGGGCACACCTTGGGTCATCATGTTCAGACGCCTAGTGGAGGACGGCTAGGAGTGTTTGGTGTGACTCTGGGGTTAGGTTTGGTGGTCTTTCCACTACATCAGGATGTTGAATGCTCGGTACGGGCGACAAGCGCGAACTATGTGGCGGTCCTCTTCACCTCAACATGTATAAGCTTCTGCCCTGAGAAAATGAAGCGATTCATCTACCTAGGCTAAGAGTCGGATAATCACACACTTACGGAGGAAGGCAGCGGTGGTCGTACTATTTAAAAGAGCCTGAGTCAAGTTGGTAATCAGACAAAGTATTTCTAGCGGTTAGAGAATTATCCAATATCCTTTGTGCGGATACTAATAGCCTATAACCTAAACACATGTCCAACTTTCAGCCTTAGCCACATCTCCGGACCCCTTATACTTCATTTGCTTGGGCCACTTGCAAATGTTCCTCGAAAGACCGTTCCCGTCGAACGGGATAGTACTAGGCGCCTTTCCATTCTCAACCCAATCGACGAGAGGACCAATGGTATCGAGCAAGTTCGGCTGGGGCCCGTTACCACCCAGACAATGCGGAAGCCCGGGAACCATGTAGACGCGATAGAAATCGTCCACCTTCTTCCTATCCCCTCCAAACTTCTCCACGACACGATCCCAGTAGCCCAGGGTATTCTCAGGCGGGATGAGCTGGTCAGACCAACCATGATACGTGATGATCTTGCCACTTCTCTCCTTAAAGGCAGAGATATCCGCCTCGTTCGTGCCCCAAAGCGCATCGAACTCGGAAACGGACTGGTGTAGAAACTTGATCAAGTCTTCCTTTCCTACCTGACTGAAATCGTAGTCAGGGTCGCGCAGGAGGAAGTCGGCGATCCATTGTTTGGGAATCACGAAGCTCGGCTGTACGGCCTCGTATGTGTAATTAGCGCCCGGCAAAAGGCCGTAGAAGAGTGTTTTCCCATGCTCGTCTTTCAAGCCTTCTCTTATCCCCTTCCACACTCTTGCATGTGCTTTCGTGATAGTGGTATTGGTCCTACTGCCGTCGCCATTCATGCACGACACCTTCGTACCGACGAGCGTCGCCGGGTCAAAGTAGCATTCCTCAGAATTCCCCAGGAACCCGTCGCGGGCGCCGTCGGCAGCGTCGCACGCCTTGACGCTCGCGTTCGTGATGAAGTTTAATAGACAGTCTGAAAGGGGTTTAGGGGCAAAAGAGTTTTGCACAACGACGGGCCAGTACATGCCCGTAATTAGTTGGCCCCAGTTCACGGCGGGCGCGGCGGCCCATACCCCGTCGTAGTCCTCTGGGTACCGCTGTACTTCGCTCATGCCTTGGCGTCCGCCCTGGCTGCAGCCGTACCAGTAGCTGTAGCGTGGTTTCTGGCCGTAGTATTGGGTTGCGAGGTCCTTGCCTAGGACTGCCATCTCGTGGAACGAGAGGTGCACTGTTTTCGAGAACTAATTAGCTTCTGGTCGTCTTACGTGGGGAGTGGCGGAGGGGGTTGGCTAAGGGATATTAGTGACGATGATAGTAGTATTTACCGAAGTTCTCGACGAGTTGAGGATCTTGGGCCCAATATCTCGGCTCGCCTTCGAGGTTCACGCCTGCGTCTGTCGAGCCAGCGGCATAACCTAGGGAGACAGGGCTTATAAGCTGCGCATCGAATAAGCCAGCGCCGAACTAGAAGAGCATGTTAGTAACGCACCATAGCTTCGTTACGATTTTTGTTCAAAAAGGGTTAACTTTTGGAAAGGGGAGACAATCATACGTACTCCACCACCACCAGTCCCCTGCCACCGCCCATTCCACCCAGAAAGCGGGAGCCAAATGGCAAAACGAACGGCGTCACCTGCATCGCCATGTGTCAAGTAGACCTCGACATCGCAGATATCGACAGTCAACGGGAGGCCCGGGAAGGTGACGCCCTGGCGTTCCGTGCCGGTGATGTTGACTAGCATAGCGCCCTCCGGGGCTGATACCGTTAGCGAGGAGCAGGGGACTACGGGGTCAAGGGCTGGAGCTGGAGTTGTCGGGTACGATGCCGGCTCCGGTTCCGCGGTGGCGACGCCCGCAATTGCGCCTAGCGCCACGAGGAAGCCCGTATTTGTGAGCATCGTGTCTGCAGCTATTTGGGCTACTTGGTATTGCCTTCTTAGAAAGAGGTGGGAGCTTAATCAAGAACCAAGTTGAGAGTCTAGAGGCAGCGAAGAAGGGACGGACGCCGAACTAAACAAGCCGCGCGCACAGCCTGTCTTGTCTGTCTTGCCCTTGCGTGCGTCTTACCCAAAATGCCATATTCAGACATTTGAGGGGTGCAGCAGTATTTATACTTGGCCTGCTACATCGATAGACACATTATCCAGAATACCTGGGCTAAACTCGTATCTAGTCAAGTTCTATAGCATACTGGAGAAAGAAACGTTTGGATCGCTTAGATCTTACCGATCCGCATACATTATTTCCCATTTCATACAAGGGGCGTACCTACCTTGATGCTTACCGGCGGCGAGGTAGCCCACCCAATGTAGCCCATAATAATATTCCTTGTCAATATAGATATCTCTTAAGTGGGTAGGTACAGCACATCCAAGCTATGTACAGGCAGCTGTATGTTACAGTTAATTAAAGATTTTATACAACAACATTGAGAAAAGCACCTGGGTATTCACAAGGTTTCAGCAAGATGCACTGCTTACAAGAGTCAATAAGAGCTAATTAGAGTCTAATATGTTAACGTTTGCAAGGATAGTTAGTGCCTACATATGTATACACTGGGCCGAAATGACCCCCTAGTTGCTGAGTCTGCAGAGTCCTGTCTCTGTAGGATGATACGGTAGGTGCCCTGCTGCGGGGAAGTCGTACCGATAATACTACGATATGTGCTATGCAGGTATGGGTTTCGCGTTTTGTAAACAAGTATGTAAACGGAGGCCTGGCCCAATGATTATCATGAGTCATAAGTTAACAAATAACGAACTTCTCAGCCATTAGACTTTGATGAGACGCGGTGGTGATGTTGCCCACTAACAGTCGTGTCGCGATTAGCGTCAAGCCACTGCCAAGCTAGTAAGTCTCCGCGGGTAAAACGGGCTCCAACCCCAACGGGTTTTGGACATCGGATACGGTTGTAACATTATTACCTAACCTTAGCTAGCTACATACAGACTAGTTAATCCTTGACTCTAAGATACATCTACATAGAAGGGAGAAACACAAAGGAGAACTCCGACCCGACGAATTCCGACTTAATATCCAACCCAGAAACACGTGATACTCCAATCCCGTGCCCTCACCGCCAAGCAGCTAAAACAGTATCCCCCTCCTTCAATCCCGCAAACCCAACAGACTCAGCCCAAAGCTTCTCACACTTCTTGTCATCCCTCGCCTCGGGGCCGGGCTCACTCAAGACATGTCCGTTCAAATAAGCCCCATTCGGCTTCACATCGTCGTTGCCGCCGCCGCCGCCGAGACTCTCTTTGTTGGCGTTGAAGGCCGCGTACATGACGTCGCTGGCTGACTGGCCCGTCGTGCGGTAATTGTTCGCGTGCGAGAACTTGGATATCACCGCCACCACTGCCGGCGCGATCATCTCGAGCGCGCCTTGGACGAGGGCATTGGATGTGCGACGCCGGGTAAGACTTGTGGGCATTGCGCCGGGGTCTATGCTAAGCACGGTGATGGGGGAGAGGGTTGGGTCGGTGGCTATGCGTTTTGCGAGCTCGCGCCTGAGTTGGGTGGTGCTTGTTAGTGGCTGGTTTTCCCAGTGCTTGCCTCTTGAGGCTGAGATGAGAGACGAGGGAGAGAAAAGGGAAAGGTGAGGCCAGGCGGGTAAGTGGGTGTGATGAACCACCTATGCGGCAGAATGTCGCGCTGGAATCATCGCGCCTCGACATAATCTCAGTAGCATCGAGACTTACATGAACATGATCCCGCAAAGCTTCGACGCGCCGTATCGTCTATACCCATTATCACCAGACTGATCCTCCTCAGTCGGCACGCTCCATTTGCCGCGGGCGAGCGGCTCGATCTCGACTGGTTCTTGGAATATGACCTTCCATTTCTCTTCTACGTAAGGTTTTATCACTCCTGGGACGAAGTTTCGATTATCCGTTGTGCTAGCAATCAGTACCGGTTAGCATTGCTTGAAGTGTGAGAACAGCAGTAGGAAACAAACAAAAGACTTACTCATGCGACCAGCTTCCCAAGACAACGATCCGTCCATTCTTCTTATCCATACTCTTCAACAACAGCAGCGTAAGCAGGAAATGCGAGAGGTAGTTGGCTTGAAACGTCATGTCGAAGCCGTCCTCCGTCATCGTATGCGACGTCCACTCCTGCCAGGCGGCGTTGAGGACCAGGGCGCGGATGGGTGGGATCGAGCCGTCAGCTACTCTCTTATTGATGTCCTCAGCGACCTTGCGCGTGCTAGCCAGGCTCGACAGGTCCAGCGGTACCAGGTCGTACTTGTGGCCCGTCGACCCCGCCTTCTGCAATGCCTTCTTCGCCATGTCGGCGCGTTCCGTGTTGCGGACCGTGTAGATCCCGTAGTAGCTCTTGGCGTACTTGGATGATTCGGCTATGTGCTTCACGATTGCTGAGCCCAGGCCGCCGTTGGCGCCTGTGACGAAGATGGATCCTTCTGGGGAGGCCATTCTTATTTTCGAGCTCTGATTTCCCGATGTTCTTAGGTCTAATCTTGCAGTTTACTAGTTGGTGACTTGGTATTGGAGTGATTGTCGTGACGGGTATACTAGATATAGGGTAGATGATAGACCAGGAGCAGGAGAGATTCTTCACCCCGCGCCTTTTTAACCTACCTAGGTAAGCTTATATAGAAAAAAAAAAACCTGTCCGTCATCATAGAAGCTGTCAAACAATGCAATGTTGTCTCAGCCCATCAAGACACCTCGTCTTTGAAAATTGTGGAGCAGCCAATCACCACGCAATCCCTCGGTGACTTTGTGCGGGAGGCCGTGACATATGGAAAGATAGTTGCCCCGCTGATGATCGGTAATTAGGTAAGCCCGTCTTGTCATAAGCAGACTGCATGAGGCGGACGTTTCATGCGCGTCATAGCAGGCTAAAATAGAAAAGAGACAACAGTAACCAATGGTAGAAGCTCTGAATGTATGCAAGCCTTCACATACGCATATCCCACTCGGGGTCTCGCATCCTTACGTGAGATATCACCGGGAACGGCCATAAGACCTCGACTCAACAATACTTTAAGTCTCTATACCGAGACGATTTACTGGTGGGCTAACCTAGAGACCCACTCTTGTTACGCCCTCGCTGTTATGATTGAGTGGGGGTATGAATGCTATGGTAGATCAAAGAAGAGGAGTAGGAAAGGAATATAAAGGTACCGACCTGACTGAGTCCTTTCACAATTCTCTGTGAAATCTCTAGGAGCTCGTTGAACGCCTGCAGATCAGCAGACTGGCCGCCCTTGAACTTGGCATTCGCAAAGGCGTCATATAGATCAGGAATATCGTTGCACACGATATCGTTAATGTGGGTTAGAAGCTTCTTGTCTGACACAGGCTGCTGCTCAGTGGGATGAGCAGGGTCCTTTATTTCCTCTGCCATGGCTAAGGAGATCCAAGGTTCTTTTCTCTTAAGAAGAGAAAATCAATGATCATCTGTTCTGAAGCAGATAATGATAATCCCAATGACTTAATGCTCAAGGCAGTATGAAAGAACGGGTGCACGTGATGTGCTTTAGTTACACTTTCCCAGCTATTACCTTGCACGTGATCTACTACACTGCAATATCTCTATCCATGGGCACGTGAATAGGGAAAATAACTCTCTTGGATAATCTCTCTGTTTGTTTGCGTTTATTCCATTACGCCACAGAGACGAGCGGCTATCCCTAGACAATCTTCACGTCAACCCCAGTATGTGTCATAAGTCTCTGAAATTTGATATGCTAGGCTACACATTGCTGGTTCAAGGGAGCACATTCTGGGATTGGGGTGTCACTAAGAGGTTAGAGCTAAGTAAGATAGTATGGAAACCTGGTGGAAAGTATGTGATACTAACACACTGAGCTACTTAGGCCCATAAATTCCGTTGTCAAAATGCCCCGTTGTCCTCAGCAAGGAGCACATTAAAGCGCGATCAGAATATAGTCACCGAGTACACCCATCCATCAGAAACATCAAAAATCAGAAATCACTGTCGGTAATAAATCAAACGCATTTTTGTCACTATCTGATTAGTCGAAGCACGTTAAAAGCCCATCTAAATCTTCATTAGGTATCCAGCCCGTAAATGACGCAGTCCCTGGCTTAGATGTAGAACATGCTATCCTTCACCCGATCATGAATCTTCACATCATCCCCAGACGCACTCGTCTCCGGCTGATGGCCCGACACGACCGATGGAGCCACCGAGGCGCTCGGACTGTCAAAGACGTGCGACAGGTAGTTGCGGGCGCGCTCACAGAGGATATCGGCATAGTATGCGGGGGTGCAGTAACTGACCGACTTGGTCGCGCGACCGAAGACGTAGCACAGGCTCTGCGTCATCTGCTGCAGCTCGTCGGCAACATTCTTACCCTTGACCTTGCCGAAGCGCGCGCGGAAGATCTCGTCTAGCAAGACGAAGTAGTGCGCCGGTCGCGCCGTTCCCTTGATGGCTGCGTGAGCCTGCAGATAAAAATCCCAGTTCTGCGCCTCTGTCACACCTCTATCGACAACAGTGCCCGGCTTCGAATTGCCCGAGCGGTCCGCGTCCGCTTCGTTGGTCACGTAGAAACGGGTGTGGTGACGCTTACCGGCTATCACGAGAGTGATGCGCGGGAGACCCTTGGCTTGGTCAGGCGCAGGGTAGAGTGCCTTGCACGCTGCGCGAATCTGCGGCAATTCTTCATCCTGAACTTTCGAGTATTGGCCCTCGGAGACGCCGTCACGATAAATGAGCAGGTTCTCCGGGAATGAGTTGTGCTTGCCCTTGGTTCGCCACAATCGTAGTCGCGACTCAAGCATGCCCTTCAGATCTGAGACCATCTCTTGTCGGCTTTTGGACTGAATGCTGAGGACGCCAGGCCATTGGCCGAGCTGCGAGTTGACGCTTGCGACCATGCCCGCGACGCTGGGGGCTAGGGACGACGAGCCTGGGGATGGATGGGTGACGTCGATGCCGACGATCATCGTTTTATCCTCCGCAATGAAACCGAGGCTTCTGGTCTCAACCATGTGGTTATCGCCGCCTAGCTTGAGGTTCACTTTCAGTGCCTCGTTACGCAAGTACTGGTCTTGACCAGCAGTTTTAGCGATCTTCGAACCGACGCTGCATACGGTGTGAATGCCGTACTTGACATCGCCAAGCTGTTTGATCCGGTTGTACAGGGGTATTGGTGTAGCCGGAAGAATAACGAGGAGCAATTGCAGGTTCGCTGCTGCCTTGGCCATGAAACTATCAAGGGCCGGATCGTCCTCATCGTTTAGCTGGACCCTCTGGGGTGTCAAAGGCGGACTGGCATTGATACCGGTGTCTTTCAACACGAAATGGAACTGGTTCACTAGTGTGCCAAGGGTTTCTTGTGAGAATTTCTCTGCGCGCGGATAGTCGCGCGGCATATCGACATATAGACAGGACCACTTTTGTAACGCGGCGCCGGCACGGAACTTGAGGCCGGGCGAGTTGCGCGGGACCATATTCCATCCGCCAGCCATCATCTGGGCTTGCTTGTCTTGTTTATAGACTACCCGCGGCTCGACGAGCACGCGCCCTTGAACCGTAATAAGAGTGGATGAAACGGTAATTCCGAACTGGGTCTATAGAGAAACGAAGGTTAGTCCATCCACTTATATGTGAATAAGCAATCAGTGAGAATGGGAATAAAATTACCAGTTTGCGGTTCACATCTGCGGATAGGCCTGCGATCTTATGACCCTGCGTGACGATAGAGGTTGCATTCTCGGCAGGACGACGAACTGCAAATTGGATCATTTTCTGCGTCTGACCTGGACTGAGCTTGCTCTTGGCAGGCTGGCCAGGCAAGACATAGCAGACCTGGGCTGGTAGATAAGAAGGGTTATCCCTGGTGCCGACGTTCACAACGGGTAGGTTGGTGTTGTTGATACGAATCCCGTGGGCTTCCAGACGTCAGTAATTTTTGATCCGATGTCAGCTTGGCAAGGAGTCACTTACTCGTTGCGAAGAAGTCATATACCGAGATATATCGACCGTTGGCCGACGACGAAGGTTTTGTCTCGGCCTGAGAAGCGCCTTTTCCACGTTTCTTCTTACCACCCCCAGCAGCCGGGGCGTCCTTGGCAGGTTCACCAGAACCCGAAGAACGTTCCTCCAGCCAGAACTCCACGTTCTTGGGCCCAGCGCCGTAGCTCTGAACGCGGGGCGGGTGTGCTAGGCCAGACCCATCATTCTTTGTGGCGAGCCCCAAGATGGTTCTTGGTCTTATTATTACCACACCGCTCTTGTTTTTTCTCTCTTTGAGGTGATTAGTTCGAACCCGAAGCCGTTTGAGGAATGATTCGAGCTTGTACAGCCCCCTTTGACTACCGAAACCGATAATGAACTCATCAAGGGGTCCGGCCTGATAGAATGCGCCATGGCTGACATTCACATTGACCAGGACCCGGGCGGTAGCTGCTCGCACACTGGCGAAGTATCCACGTACGGCTGTTAGGCAGTCAGTGAGGTCCCAAGCAGCGGACCTATCGTCTATGGCGAACGTCTTTGAGGAGCCGATGGCAGCGCGATTGTCTGCTGATTTTGAGTAGTGGTTCAGAAAGATGTTGAATGCTTGGAGCATGGGTAACTTCTGGTCATACTGCGCAGCGAGGTTCGCGGAAGTCAGGTATTGGACCAGTTCAGCAACTGGTAGAGTATTGGTGTACTGAAGTTGCACTTTGTACTCAGCCGCTTTGTCGCTTGGGTCGTCTTCGCCTTCTCCCCGATACTTGACCCGAATGGTTTGGTCGTCCAGTTTTGTACGGGATATGAGAGTAGACTTAAAATCAGTCACTACATCCTCCTTTGCTGACTGGAGCTCCGATGACTGCAACAGAAGGCGAATGATCTGAGTTAGTTTTCGCCCCGTAGCAACGGGGCTGACACTCAGGTCGTATCGGTATAAAACAAGCTGAGGGGAAGGTGTCAAAGCAAAATAGTTGGCCCATAGCACGATGTTAGTGCCCTTGGCGCCATAGTCGGGTCGAAGTGGGAACGTCTCTTGAAGGCGTAGTCGCTCCAAGCCGGCTGTGGCGGATTGGGCAAAAAGTGAGTTCTCGAGATCGGTTACTTTCTGGTCAGGTGTGGGAACGCCTCCAGGAGAACTAAAATGAAACGGGTGCATTCCGTTAGCCAAATACCTAGCGTAGTTCCTTTGGCATCTCCCTCACTTACGTAAACACTGCTGGTGCAGCTTCAGAGGGACGACCAAACCCGCCGCGACCACCACGGTCACCACCTCCACCACCTCCACCACCGCGACCACCAAATCCGCCGCCTCCTCTGCCACGGGGTCCGCCCCCACGGCCACGGGATCCCGGACCGTAGCCAGACATTTCGGAAATGAGTTGCGGGAAACAGAAAGCAATATGAAAAATATAAGAAAAATAGCAAATTTTGGAGCGTGTTGAGTGATTCAGACGAGAAGTTGTCAGGCAGAAAGAAGAAGAAGAGGGAGAGGGCGGGTTAATAGGCAGACGCCGTTGCAGGAATGCGCGTTTGGGCGTTTGCGTGCCTGCTTTCACGTTTTCTGACTAAGCATCTGGTTTGTGACTAAATTCCAGCCACAGCTTGCACTTCTGCACAAACATGGGAGAAGGTGGCTTGCAGAGGATATCTGGACAAGGGCGTGGAATGCTGTTTGTTTATCGTTGATGACGAGTGCTATGTACGTGGGTGCATCCGCTCGATGCCCAGAATCACTCGAGAGCTTTAAAGCTTGGTGTAGCCATGGTGGTTTCATTGGCTCGCCCAATTAGCAGTGGCCAAAAGATGGGATGGAAGATCTTCGAATTGACATCAGGTATGTTAGCATGTCATGTGATGCTCAGTAACAGTGGCAACAAAGTGCTTGCCACGATGTGCCTGGACACACAAGCCTCTCAACGAGTAATCGCATGCCAGCCTACCCACAGTGCTTCCGCTAGGCATGGCCGTGACAAAGCTCATGGTGTGAATTCCCTTTCAAGGACTCATTTTTGAGAGAGCACACATTGTCGCTCCAATTGGGACAGGGCGTCCGAGTAAAACTGACATTTGACTGAATAAGATAGGCTCTCATTTTGTAAACCCATAAGGATTTGTCGCATCGCCGTAGCATACAAAGTAGGGTATTGACCGTTAGGACCGACGGGACCACCAGCCTACCTATATATACCTATAGTGCAACGCCAAGTGATCGGAACGAACACTGCGCGTCTTTTCGTTCGGCAACCTAACTTAAATATATGTAAGTTTAAGTAGGCTTGCGTGAGTTTGCCAAAGTTCTACTATGCAATGCGCAAGCCTCCAGACTCCTCATATACCCGACGGGGCCAATCTCAAGCAAAGAAACTTCATGATCGGTCGGCCTTCCTCAAGGCAATGGCGCGCGCGCGACCAAAAGCCCATATGTGCTACCTTAGCCTGCCTACACTGTCACCTGGGCGCTCATTAATTTCCCAATACCGATAGCCCGGGATATTGGTGTGATCAGGCTATACATAGGAACGGCATCGAGGATTCGGAGATAGGTAAGCTTGCCGACTCATTCCCTCGCTTTTGCGCTTTCGATAAGTAACGCAAGGCATTGCCGCTGCAAGTAGCCCTGTAGACAGGCAGCCCCTTCTAACGCCAGCAGTTTTGTCTGGCTAGAGATGGCATATGATCGCGGGGGTAGCCCCTGTACGTTGTGCCGACAGGCGACATGGCGTGCATGGGAGTTGCTTGACCCCGGGGGCGACTAGAGTAGTTTATACTTGAAATTTCCAAGCTCATTAGCGCTGACATACGTAGTGCTCCTCAAGTCATTGTCGTCGTCATCTTGTCCTAGCCTCGGATTACTAAAGTAAGTAGGCACTAGCATTTATAATCGGCGACCTGCGGTCCTACATTCTTGGCTACGTACTTAGCATAGGTTGTGTGAGTTACAATACATGTATGCAGGTGTGCGCAGTGCTGTAACCGTTGCTAACCAACTGTCTATCAATATATTGGAGAGAATACCTGAACAAAAGTACCGTGCCTGTCGTCATGACCAACTGCTTCTTCCTGCTGCGTAGACTCTATATACACGTCTGTAGTAGAAAGCAAGATCCCACTGCCGTGCCTTAATATTGTTACTACCTTACATTAAAAAACGCTGTGTTTCAGACGAGAAAGGGCCAAGAGATCTTATCAGATAGCCGGACGGTGATCACTGACGGACGCTCCTCATCAGATAATGTAAACCCTGGGCTAGGTAGCCAATGCCTTCAAGAACACAGTATGTTGCAAGTTTTCAAGCCCCAACCTCGGCGCATCTGTGAGGAGCCTGATAGCACTGTGTGCACGATAGATACGCTGTACGAGACTTAGACAAGCGTTGGAAGACGGCAATATATATTGAAAGGCAAGGGGAAATGCCCACTCAGAGAAATATATACCTGGGTTAGCTAAGGTATGTGATGTTGCAAAATGCTCACCCACAAGCTACAGTAGATATTGCAAGCAATGCTATATGCACTTATGCTACCCAGCCTGTAGGGTTTACGAGGGAGCGTACAGCAGTATGTATAATCTAATCTAACCTAGAGCGGGCTAAACAGCCTGATTCACAAGCCGGCTGCTTCTGTACCCAGATATGTACATAGGTAATACAGTATACAGTATACCTAGCTGACCGGAGATAGCAAAGCTGTTCTTTCCCACAAACTAAGCTAGTCTATAGATGTAGGATCTATTCGGAGAAAAAAGTCCATTTCTTCCTTGTATGTTGTTTATTTCTCGGGATTGGGTTTAGCGACCAGGTCAATAGAATGTCAATATGTAAACACATTTACAGTATACAGCGGTACCCTCGAACAGCATTGTTGGTTGAGTGGGAAAAGGTATTAATAGAACATCCGATCCTTTTACCCGACTATGTTTGCTTTGCAAGTGTCAGTCTCTGTGCTGTTGTTGGTAGCAGATAGAAATTAATTAGAATTGCTTCTGCCTCTTTGTGTTCAGCTGGCGCCGCAAGCAGTATCGTATTGATTAATGTGGTGTTATGTTATACCTAACCTAGTGTACAGCATACAGCAGTACACAAACACTGAACTAACACTGAACTAACACTGAACTAACACTGAGCTAACACTGAGCTAACACTGAGCCAACACAAGTCAGACGATCCTGAACCAAAAGGCCGGGTTGACTAACTGCTTCATCTGCAGGCGGAATTTCCCCGTACAGACGATGCCAATCATCTTTCAAATGGGGTTGAAAAGATCGTCACTCGTCCGAGTCAGCTCAGAAAAGCCCAACGCAGAGCCAACGTTTCCGTTTTGTTTGTGTGGATCGCCGGAAGGGTCTGTAGATCATAAACAGGTGGGCGCTTTGTTTTCCCTCCGCCGTATTACCAACCTACCTGTTCTCGTCCTCTTTCACGTTTCCCCTGCATTGCGCTTTAGCTCTTCGAATAGGAAACGCACTTAACCTCAGATATGTAGATATTAGACTGCCAGTCCATGTAAGTAGTTGTACTGAGTAGACCATCCATAATTCTTGGCTCGGGCTTTTCTGGTCGCAAGATCGCATATGCACCAGCGGTCAAGGCTAGGATTAACTCCCCAACGTCTCAGTAGCATCTGGCCGTTGGAGTTTGATCCTGCGTATCCAGGTTTTCGAGACGTGTCATCCTACTCCGTATGCGTGTCGTTTGTCCCGCTGACTTCTCTTTTTCAAAGGATTGTCGGGATGACTGAGTCTTACAGAGAACACCAACAAACAACAGGCAATATTTGCTTGGAAGCTCTGACAAGCCCATCCTACGTCATACTAAACAAGGTTTAGCGGCTAAAAGCACAAGGCCTGTAAGGTGGTTGACTGGATTCGGGTGTTGGACTGTTGGTAAAAACCCCAAATCCTAGGATTTATAGAGCGGAAATGTCTCCAACCTATAGGCTATCAACTGGTCTTTTCCCCCCCACTGTCGCCTAGAGCAGGCCAAGAGGCCAATTGCGAGAAGGAGCCCAGAAGTCAAGCAGCGATGGGTTCCTGCAGCGTTTTTTTTTTTTTGGCTCATGTTGGGCCTCGACCGCTCGAGCAAAAGCGAGCCTTAGGTATGCTGCACTGCTGTACTCTGTATGTATAATGTCGGCGATAATAATCAAAAGTCAAAGCAAGCCAAGCCAGTGTTTCACCCATCGGGACTTCAAGCCCCTACAGAGCACCGCTTGGTGTACTTTTAAACTTTAGAAGCTACTCCTCGCCAACTTTTTGAGACCGAGGGACGCACTGATCTTTTTTCTCGGCAGTTATGCTGTAGTGCGCCCAAATGGGGAGATTTGTGCCGGCCGCTCCTGGTCATGCCCTGACACCGGATGCTGTCAAAAGCCTAGCTATTTACCTATTCAGCATGCCTTCCGGCTACGCATCTCTTCCTTTGGGTCGTTTCATTAATTTGTGACGGTAAACGGAGCAATTTGCGAGACAATTTGCGAGATGGCTTCACACCGTCGAGCGCCAAGCTGAAGCACAGTTCTCCAAATGAGCTTGTTCTAGTTTCATTCCGTCCTAGCCTCTCATCTCCACGGCTGTCCCCAAGCCCACATCAGAACCACATAATCCTGGCACTCGGGGCCCTGGCCACCTCCCTTGTCCTTGGGCCCAGTCAGAAGCCCAGTCACAGTCGGTCTCCATGGGGCTGATGTGTTCTTATTAGTCCATGTGGCCGAGGGCGCGGCTACGGCTCAGCCAAGTCTTGTATCCCCACTGGCCACGCCAGCGCCAACGTGCCCCACAGCCTGTTCCTACCCGTCCGTCTGAACCCGGAACAACGCGTTGTTGCGCGAATGTGATGAAAGAGTGAGCAGGAATTGGTAAACAGAGCTGGACGAAGCTCGGCTCGCTGCAACAAGCCGTGCAAGAGAATTACAATTTCCAACAGGGGATTAGTGCACGGGAAGCTTGCAAGGATTTTGCTACGCAGACAGATCAACGTTTCTTTCCTCATAATCATGTCCCTTCTATCGCATTTTGGGAGGATCTACATCTGTAGGTTAGGTATATACCAAGGCATATGTAGGTATGTATGTACTTTCTTGCATGGGGCCTGATGTCTACGTAGCGCCTATGTAGGTACGGGGTCGAAACAGCCTTTCTATTTCGCTGATTTCTTCTAGCCTCCCTGCCGTCACCGACTCTAATCCTTCGCTCATTCATCGAGCGCTTCCCCGTTGCCATCCAAACCTAAACTACAGTAGCAACTCTTGTCAAACCCTGTTGCGCTCTTAGCTATTGGTCGGACGCCACCGTTTACCTAACCTGGGTACTTCGATCAGATTGTTCTTACACACCTAAAACTCTATATGCCCATCATTTCCCAAGTTGCTTTTTATTCTTTCCCCAGTTTATGGCTGAAGACCGTCTTGACATGCTACCCACTATTATTCCCGCCCTCAATTTTTTCCGATTGTCATTGACTCGAGAAATATTTTCTTTTACTCTTACATGTGACTGACCTAAACTGTGCCGTTGTAAACACGATTCTATAACATTCCTACCTTTGGGGCTATACTAGGTTACATCGGGTCCTGCTATGTTGCAATGATGGATACCATGGACGGCTCAGCCGAGTATTACGGCAACTTGGTAGCTTTCGAGGGTCCCCGAGATATTGTTTCATCACAGCTTCGTCTACTTCCAAACTCGCCTAGCACGTTGGTGTTGCCACCCGTCGAATGCGCCATCGATGAGAGCAATGAGGCTGGCCCGTTCAATGCTCGAGCGTTTATACTTGCGACACATGTCGCCTTCAATGCGCGGGCGGAGATGGCTCGTTCATTTCTAGAGGAGTCAACGCCGGGTGATAAGCGATTGGTATTCTTGAATGGAGGCACGGCTACTGCCTACATGGGCTGTATCGCCGCGATCAGCAAGCACCAGACAAATGGTGATATCGCCGAGGCCGAGACGATATTCAGAGAGCTAATCCAGAATGGAGTCGCGGGTCTCGAAGGCAAGAGCAGGCCGAAAACGGAGGCCGACATGATACCCGAGATACCAGAGCTGGAGGCGACGGAGATTGGGTTGAACGGAGACAGCTATGCAGCTCTTAATGACCCTGCTTCGAACGCGATGAGAGCAGCCAACGCCTTGGATCTAGAAACAGCCTCTCTACAGAGTCTTCACGTCCTCGATCTCACGTACGATGTGCGTCCTCTGCGTCCTCGTAGCACGAGTGTGCCGAATCTGCCCGTGATAGATGACGTGCAGGACCTAAAAAGGCACCCTTTGCCAAGCATGATCAGACAGAGCCAGATCCTCAAGATCGAGAAATGGCGAAGCACGGCGGCACGCGAAAACCAGCTGACAGACCCAAACTCTGCACCAAGGTCGCCGAGTTGCGCTGGCGAGGTTGACGAGGCGGGTCCTCTAGCGCCGGCCGACGCCGATCAGCCGCACGACATGGTAGGGTCAGGCCACGGCAGCCCGGCAGTGGTCGGCAAGGCTCTTCTTGTTGACATTAGGGCCCCGTCCTTGTCACCTCACAAGCCTAGCTTATCTCCCGATCAGGTATATCCCGGCGCTGGACGGAATCGAGATATGAGACTGAGCAATATCACGCTCTCTGCTCTTACTGGGCCTGCAGAGCTCCCTGATACTAACACGATCACGGAAAAGACGGACAGCCCGAGCAGAACCCCGCTCCGGTCCAGGTTCAACGGCGACAATGCAAGCGCACCGCTCATCAAGCCGAATAAGAAGGGTCTAAGAAGGGGACCCTCGCTAAGATTATCCACGCAAAGTCCGAAACAATCAAGGATCCACGTTGCCCAGTTATCAGCAGTGGAGGGAAACAACAACGTGATCGCATCTGCCAGGCCGGAATCACCCAGGACAGAAACAGCAAACAGCGGTTCTTTCTTATATCTGGAGGACGACTTGGGATTTGATGCTAATGAGCCGTTCCAGACCGCTCTCCCCATGATGGAAGACATGATCATATACTTCAAAGAAAAAGAGAGCGAACCGCGCTTAGAAGCGATGATTGAAGCTTTTAGAAACGGCACTTATCCGATCTCCACGCCACCTCAACTTCAAAGGGATGCGCAGGACCCCACAGCGCCGTCAAGTCCGCCAAAATCAAGAAACTCTACACCAAACCCAGGCGACGGCAGCGTTGCGACGAAGGGTCCGGCTATTGTCGGGGAAATAAACCCAGCATACGACGACGAGTACGACCCATTCGCAGCCCGCGGAAATTATGTATACCCTCCGACTACTGCCTATCTACCGAAACAAAGGGCCGTCGCGACGACCCAAATTGTACCAGCTCCTCCAACCCCCGCTCAAACACCACCTCCTCAAAACACCAACACGCCAACAGGCACAGCCATCCACGACTTCAATGTTGCGGGTTATAAAACAGCAGTATCTGTTCAAAACTCGTTAAGAACTCTCCTTGGCAATCATTTCCCGTCTGAAGGCCACGGATACCAGTTCAGCTTTCCGCTACTACCCGGTCTCGACGGTTTTTGGCGGCCGGTATTCCGGGAGAACTCGTCTGAGAACCTTAGGGCGACGAGAAAAGTTGATCTAATACTGGCCGTGGGAACACAGCAAGGTGTCGACAGAGATCTCTTCAATGCCGTCAGCAGTGCTTTGATGAAGCTCGGGATGGAACCCGACGGTCAGTCGCGGAGCGTGAAGCTTGATATAAGGTACGTCTACACCCTCAATGTATGAAATTACTATCTGGTTCTGATCTGTCCATTCTTAGATACCTTGTCGCGAACGCCATGCAAGCATTCACTGCGCAAAGACTGACCAGGCGAGCCCACGGGAACCCCTTCTCTGACCCAGAACAACTCGCGACGCTGATGGTACCGCATCTGGAGACCTATCTAGCCGCTCATTCCACCACCAGGTTTCTATTACTCGAATATCCCGCAGAACACCTACCTACCGTGCTGGCACTGCAGCAAGTCGTAGGCGCGGGTCTGTTGAAGGTAGCCGGTATCGTCGATGCGAGACGGAGAAACTACATGGGCTTTCACCACCAACCGGCACGGGAATGGGATAACAGCCCGGGAGGCGTGTCGCAGTCACAAATTTTGTTCGCAAAAGTGAACTTCATTCTAGCGGCGAGCGCGTCACATGTAGAAATCGCCAAGTTCATCGCCAATATCTGGGGCATCCTAATCGGCATATCGCCGATGTACGCCCCCACAGCACCGTCGGCGAGCGGAAGCCCACCTCGGAAGAATGGCTACGGTCTAAAGGACTATTCATTAGAAAAGCCAACATTCTCTTCTTTGTCTTCGTCTTCCCTCATGATTCATATATGGAACCAATATCCACCCCTAGCAGAAGCAGCCGTAATGCTCGGCTTCGCGCCATCTGCGGCAGAAATTGAACAACAAAGGCAACAAAAGCAACAAAAGCAACAGGAACAACGACAGCAAAATCAACGTCATCAACCATCGAATTACGTATCAACAGGCACATGCACCGACTTCCCACCCCCACTGCTGCCCACACTAACCTCACAATCGCCCCAAAAATCACGAATCCCATCCTCACTCCCCTCACTAACCCTCTCGCCCACATCACCAACATCAGCAACATTCCGATCGCCCCTGACGCCATCCTCCGTGGAGCCGCCAGAACCGCCCACACCTACCCTATCTATAGCCGACAGCATAGCAGCGCAACAAAATGCTCGTCGCCGAGCCAAGCTGCGGAACCTGCTGGGTCGCGACGTCGTCGCTGCTGCGCTCAAGGAAACTGGCGACAGCGGTGGTGGTGGGGGTGTCGTTGTTGGTCGTGATGAAGGAGAGAGAAGAGGGGATGATGCGGTTCCGTATATTGAGTCGGATTACGATGATGACGATGACCCCGACTATGATAACGATGCCGAGAGGAAGTATATGCCCCTCTGGAAGAAACAGATGAGTAGTCGGCGGGGTATCTTTGGTTGTCGTGGAGGCGATTCTGGTAGGAATGGGAGTGGAGGTGGAAATGGGAACCTGCCGCAGAGGGAAGGCAGTGTGAAGGCTCGTAAGTGGCTCGGTCTTTCGAGTTGAAGAGGCCGGATTCGGCTAGATAGGATGAGACCGGATGAGACGAGATGAGGCATATGAAACACGGCAGTAGAGGGTTGGACCGTGGGGCTGGTGGGATTTTATATGGTTATTGTAATGTAATTGGACCCCTTTGTCACCTCGTTGTACCTTTCTATAACTTTGGACAGCGCTATTGGGTTTCTTCATCGTATTTATCTAGAGGGGATAGGAACGACATGCTGTGCATGTTGATTCCCCATTTGGCTGCGATGCCGCAAGGTTGGGCATACCCGAGGTATTTTGAGAGATACGCTGGACTTATATACCGTCTTAGCAAGATGACATTGGCGATGGCGGTCTACTAAGCATATTTTATTCCATTTATTTAATTTAGCATGTCATTTCTTGTGTTACTCTTGGGGTCCTACCAACGTCACTCTAATAAAACCTTTGCTTCTCTCAGCAGTGCTTATTAACCATGCCCGAATCTAATTTGCAACATAAATTTCCAACTTGAATCCCCCCCGGCCCTCCTCCCCGGGCATCATCAAGGTCCGCCGTTACCGCTGTCGTCCGATTTCTGCACCCTTCCCATCCTGGTGAGAAAGTAAAGGCTTGACGGCCCCTAGCCAGCCTCCAAGTCATCACACCTATATCCTCGCCGGGGGTGGTACCCGGGGAAGATGTCTACAAGTGCGTTAGGGAGCAAATTAGGCAGCGAAAAGTGTGGGGGGTTCTAATCGAACGTTGGCCTCGTACAGGATGGTTTAGAACTATCCCCTTAGCTTTATAACTTAAACAGATGGCGGTCGAATGCGAAGCTGGATCAGCCCATCTGCTAGCTCGTTGGGAACAGGAACTGTCCGCACTTTCTTCCTTGACAATGCTTATGGAATACCATTGCCGGCTTTGCCAGTCGTTATTACATCTCTGGGAACAGGAGTCTAGAAAACACGAGGAGCACGTGACCTCGTGTTCAACGTCCATTAAACCACAACAACTTATTTTCACAAACCACAGCCTTTCGTATTGGGGATAATTTCTCTCAAGGCGGACTGCTTGCGCCCTTCTATCTATAGTATACCGTGAGTTTGCCGAAATGGGCTAACTCCTTGGTAAGTTAGAGGATGACGTTACTTTCGATTAAGATATTTGCAACTATGCAGCGTCACTGTTCTCTGCGTCGGCAATCGAACTACCCCACCATCTGCCCCACCATCTGCCCCGTTATCTGCAACATCGTCCTCTTCGATCGTCCTCTTTGATAGCGTTTTCTCCATCTAACCTGCCAGAGAGGTAGCTTATGCAATCGTTAGAAATACCATAACGATGGACTTGTTTGACCGGCGCAAGATACTTGGCTGATCAATTGCTAGTCGATGAATGCCGCGGGGAGAGTTGCTGAAATAAATCGGGGTGGGAGAGTTTGGTAATTTTGCTACGTGACTCCATACCGGCGAAAATATGTGCGGAACTACGTGTGGGCCGATTATGGTCGTACGACCTTGGTTGCATCTTAGCTATTGAAATCGTTAACCAGCGGCATATATACTATGCGCGTAAAGATATATCAAAAAGTCCCTACCAGTATGGCGATGCAGCGGTAAAGCCTACCCACTCGTTGCCAGATATCAGTGATCCACTCATTGCTGCTTAGAGGTAGGTAAATCCAGATAGCATTCTGGTAGCATGCATCAACTCCTTCATAGAAAAGCATAACGTTGCCTTTGGAGTGGGCGTAAAGTGCTATGATACGACCATACCAACAAGCAGAATATCCGGTGATTTCGGGATCATTACACGTAATGGATGTCATGCGGAGAGTATTATCGGCCAAGTCAGCTACTGTAGGTATAAGATTGTGTTGATATAAAGGTGCGGTTTTGTAAGGTGGCATCGGGGCTGCCCACAATATGGATTCGGTTGTTGTGGAATCCAAAATGCACCGAAGCTTAAGACCTTGCTAAAGGATTAGAACACATAGATAATGAATTAAGAGAAGCGATTCACGTCTGACTGTGCCTTTATCACCCTGGAATCAGAAGGGGCCTTTATGGTTCGCCACCAAGTGCCCGCCTCAGTATCATCTGGTACCGGTAGCTTCGGGAGTTATTAGCTTCAGCTCGTATTCTTGTACTTGACCCAACTTACCGGAGTTTCAGCACAAGCAAACCATATTTGGCGTATCCCTAGGTGATCTTCTAAGATATACAGTATATCAGTCGGCGGGGGCTTGTCAGCATGGAAAATCTGGTTATATCCACGTCCGGGAACAGGCGTGTTCGTTAAATTCGCGACATAATGGACCCCGTCGATCGAGACAAAGCGAGCCCATACGTTGGCAGAAGTATCGATGCAACAATCGAAGGAGCGGCGTGTAAGCCAAGCCTTCCTTGCTGTGGCGATGGCGTACTCCCGGGTAAGTAATTCTGCTATCTCGAACCAGACTTCTGCAGGCAATCGTGTTGTTTCCTGCGAATTCACTAGGCCTTTCTGAAGAGTCGAACAGATCCTAGTTTGCCGTCTGGTTTTGGATTTGAGCAAAGGCTCAAAAGAAAATTCCATCGTCTTGAGAAAAGCCTGGGACGGATGGAACGATAAGAACGACCTGCATTTCGAATGGTAAGCAATAGCTTGGCCACCCTGATGAAGACAAAATCTTTCACATGACTTTAACCCCGATCACAATGCTACATTGTAAATAGTTTGGCCATAGGAAAATTCATCAGAGCGACCAACATCTGTGCCTAAGGATTGTTAGTGAGTGTTTTCGGATCGGCCAGGTAAAGAATACTTACTTGCAACAACAGACTCGCCTAGTTCGAAATCAAACCTGCAAAGTCTGCATTGTAGAGAGATACAGCGATGTAGTTCGGGCGCCATGATCTTATCGCTCGGGTTTAGTAAATTCTGAATAAGATCGATGGTAGTTAGTTGTTAAAGCAAGTGATTAACCTAGCGACTCACCTACGACTGAAGCTTGGAACGTCAGTCTTCAAGACATGATCTATTTGATGTAACTGATCTATAGCCAAGATGAATCACTTAGATTACATAGATTACTGCGCAAACTAATGGCATTAATGAACACGAGGAGGAGGAATCTATAGATACCTTTTGTCAAGTCATAGAGGCCGAGCAGGGCTAACACCCACCCTTTGGGGCTCCAGCATAGAACCCCTACAACAGGAACGAGGTTCCGGAACGGAGGTCAGCCACACAAAAATAGCCACACGTACGCCACAGATGGATCTGAAGGGATCCGAGAGATCCATCCGTAGCCCCTGAGATCACAGAAGATCCAACAGAATACAACTCCGCAGTAAATTAAAGCATCCTTGTTGGAAAGACAAATAGAAACACATCTTAATTCATACATAGTCTGGATATAGGACGTATGTGTGCAAAAGTAGTTGTATTCAATGACTGTCTGTTAAGGACTTGTTAGATAATAGTCCATCTGATCTTGCCCCTATTTAAGGCATAATCAAGCTCTAAGTTAAATAATGAAAGCCCGCAACTGTATGAGCCAGGTTCCTAGGCTACAGCCTGAAGTTGCTGGCGGAGGGAATCAAAAGGCAAACGGAGAAAGCAGTATATAGGGTTGGGGAAGCAAAATGTCAAACCCTGACTGAGGCTAGTTTACTAACTAGGATCACTTTGGCTGGGCACCACGATAGGTTCCAATTGGGGTCGGTTGTCTTTGATGATTTCGACACTGCGTTCAAACTGCTCCATGCCAGGCAGAGTACGTATCTCCAGGTATTCCCACCTGTTTTTGTCCGCATTACCATGAAGAGAAGACAAAAATCTATCCTTGGAGCCCATGAACCAGAATCGGAATCTGGTTCCGATTGTCGTCAACTGCATGCACGCCAGACAACCCGAGGTGGTCTATGGCATGCGACATGGCATCTCTTGCTTGCTCTTCTACCTCCCCCATGTTGCCGACATCTCGCTTGGACTCGATGTAAAGGATGGGTAACGCCGTATGGTGGGATGGATCGTATTTTTTGGTGATACCATCGGCCCGTCTTTGGGTCTTGTCAGGAGAAATCTCCCAGTGAAAGTAATGTTCTCTTATGGGGAAATGAATCGGGAAGAAGTTTTGCCAGAACGAGGTCGAATCGGCTTCTTTATCCTCCTGAGCAGATTCGTGAAGCAGGTCCAGAAGAGGAATAGTCTTGAAGATTTCGGGTATATTTGCCATCTTGGATAGGGGGTGATTCGAAGTAATGAGCTAGTAGTCCTGAGCTAGGATAACCGGACAAATCCGAAGAGTGGTCGATTCAAAACAAATAATGTACTCTGAATTCAGCAGTCTTCTGCCCACCCTTCTGATACACCTGACACTGCTAACTATCTCTCTCAGGGCAGCTATATCTTGACACTGAAATGGTGTTCGCAGACGATAGGCAGCTTAGATAGTACCAGACTATTGCCATCTACCCAAAGGTAAAGAACAACAAGAAAACGGGCCAGTCTTCAACCTGAGCCACGTTATTCTATCATCTATCTACCTTTCGCAACATGTCTAACACCCTCCAACTAAACTTCTTTCATAGGCTCGGCGTTTCTCCTCCTCCCCCTGACTTCCTAGCATCGAATGGCAATTTATTACCCCCTCCTTTGAACCACAACTTCGCCCGCATGTCTACCTACTAATCCAATTGAAAGAAAAGTAAAACCAACAAGAAGAAAGAAAGGGCAAAAAGCGAAAAATACGAATGAACACGCACAAATATGATCCATCACAACGACAAACCACGGACAAATTTCCCCTCAGCCTCCGTTTACGAATTAGGTAGGACGCTTATTGAAAAAATTGCCACTGATATTAATAGGCTTTAGAAAATGGTACCGGACGCAACATACATCTGCACAAGAAACCAACAGCGAAACAAAAACGGAGCAGAACGCCTATCAAAATACTTACCTGTGTTGCCTAATTACCTTACCTTACAATCCGAGCTACCTAACAGCGACCAGCCATGACGTTCTTGTCTGTCACCCACCAATACCAACTGCCTGCATCTTGTATCCCCTCACGTACCTTGTGTGTGTATCAAGGTATCCCGTATACGGAGCGACTAGGTAGTTATGTACTACACGCCATGAAGCAGGTGGGCAGGTGAGTAGAATAAAATGGGAAAGGGAGATGCAAAAAAGTGGGATAGGATGAATACTTGCTTTTGTTTTCGTTTGCCTCGCGAGGCAGACTCGGAGGATGCCCGCTTTTTAAGACAGCCATACCTGAGGAGGTGTGTTTAGAATACATGCAATAATAACGCAAGCGACTAACAATGTGTTGGTTGTATCTCACTTTTGGCCGAGTGGTAGAATTCAACAAGCCATCACTGCGATCAATCCCACCCACCGTCTTGCCGACATACGGCTGCTTAAGCCTTTCTATTACTTGCATACAAACATACATACGCGAGACGGTGAAACGCTGTAAGCGGTAGTTTTAAAATCCGGAGATTATGTAGGTATGCTCTATCTAACCTGGCAGGATCTCGCATGTCCTCACCGCCAGAATAGAGTTGGGTTGCTAGTGACATATTATGTATTGTGGTTGCCTACTTTTTTTTTTCTTTTCTTTCTCGCTTGAGGAGGGGACGGTGAGTAAGCAAGTATACCAGGTGATAATGCATACATGTATGTATGTACATATATTTGCCACTCGCCCCCACGTTACCTTCATTCGTGTAATCCCCCTCGTTAATTGTTGGTACCAGTGCTAGTTGTTAGAAATTTGAAAGTCTGGAGTCTGGGGTTTGACTCTGGGATGTGTGTGCCTTAGTACTTAGCTCTACTTGCTCCTGACGCTCATTTTCTTGCACCTGAGCACGGCCTATACGATACTAGTCGTATGCTTGTGCGCGGGTTCTGTGTATGTGCTATTTAGGCTCGGCCCGGTTTTCGGCGTTCACCTTGCACATATACGCAATATACTTTTTTGCTTGCTTGATTGCTCGCCTGCCCACTTGTTTCTCTCCCCCCTTTCCCTTATTTTTACTCGCTCTGGTCTGTGAGTGGTACGCCGACCGACCACTGATCGACTGACTGACCAGACTGATTATGGTCGTCACCGAGAACAAACCTCGGGGCAAGATTGGAGCCCAAACCCGAGCTACCCTGTCACTGTTGCTGTATTTTAGGCAGACTCTTGCTTGCTTATGCGCATGGCTAATCTAAGCTGCCCAGCTTTCTCGTCTACGACGTGCGTCAGTCTCGTCATACCAATTTGCAGAGCTCTGACTTAGGACTCAAACTTTTCCTACCGTGCTACCTACTGTGAGACCGCCTGCCAATATGTTCGGAGAATTGTCTTGTTTCCAACAAGCACGTGGGTCACCAAGAGGGAGGCGAAGACCAAGTCGAAGAAGTCGAAGAAGTCAAAGAAGTAGAAGTTGAATGTAATAATGGCATTCGTGGCACCTATCTATGCATGCGTCTATGTATGTAGTCTATGTCTATAAAGAAAACGCCGAACTCACTGACTCTAATAACAAAAACATTGCCCTGCTATCCATCTTACTGACTAACCTATCTGTATGATGAGAAAGCACTTTCCAAATATCGTCAAGCTGTACGCTGGCAAGGACAGAACAGGATATCGTAGCCGTGTACAGAAAGAATCTATAGGTATCTAAAACAACAAGCCTCAAAATATCAATCAAAAACATGACAAAAAAGGAGAGTACATGATGGTAATACTTGTAAGACATGCCTTGGTACACTAACAAAACAAACCAAAACATGACAAATGACCGAATAGGCCGCCTAGCCCGTAGTGAGTGGGCAAAAAGATAAAACGCAAAACATGTAAGTGCCATAAATGCCATACATCCCATGTCTATCTATTTAAACAACACACAAAAAGTCATGATTCGGCTGACCAGTGAACAGCAACACTCTAAGAGACGAAAGGAGAGAAAGATGAGTGTCGCCGTGTCGCATCGCAGTGTGCAAGTGTTGTGTGTGGTACAACCTAAAAGAAAAAGCGTGTCGTGAGTGACGCGAAGTCCGGTAATTCTGCTCGTGCCACAAGGGGGAGGAGTGACTGAAAGGACAGTAGAATGCGAATTCGAATAATAGCGTGCGTAAACATCAAACGTAGACTGACAAATGATGAAGAGCGCCGATGCCGTCTATAGTTTGTTGCTGAAGCTTCATCCTCGTCGTCGTCTCATCATCCTTCCGATTGCCCGCCCACTGGAACAGTCTTTTGGTGTATGTATATGTAGGCATATGTGTCCCTTGATAGTAGAGGCGTAGACGACAGATGAGTGAGTAACAAAGACGAGACGCGTTCCACCGTCCACAAGCCGGGATGGAAGTGGGAACATCGCTTAGTCGGGAGCTTACAGTAGCTTGATAGGTAGAGACAGACGGATACAAAACCAAGCGGCAAGCCAAGTAGCAAGCCAAGCAGCAACGTACAATAACAGTAACAATAACAAAATGATGATGGCGACGAGGGTGTGAGGTGACGGAGGAGGTATACTCCGGCGGGATCATGGCACCAGGTAACATAGGTACCCCGGATCCTACCTAGGTTGCTTTCTTAGTTGCGAGCAGCCTAGGAGGTCGGATAGATAGGTAGACGAGTAACAAGGAGCAAGGCGAAAGGACAGGTATAAAGTACCCGCTCTCGCATCAACCAAGGCCCATCCATGCCTTTATCAGACTTCTACCTCGCTGTCTGGCTTGCCCCTACCCCCCACCCGAATGAGCCAAGGAGGGTGGGGATGGGAAGCGTGTGTAAGACCGATAGACAGATTGTGTGATACCAGAGGAGCCAAGGAAGCACAAGCACCAGGGGTCGTTGTCTTTGCTGTTGTTATTGGATCTTTCAGCTTGCTCCTCACCCCTCCTTTGCCACTGTTCTTGCGTGGGATTTAAGTAAGGTAATAGAGGGTATAGGGCCGTTATTTGCCTTTCTGTCTGTCTCGTCCGTGAAATAGTCGTTTGGTGCTACTGGTGTCTTGTCTTTCTGCCGGTATTGAGGTAGGGAAGCCCGCATATACCGTGTGACTGCAGTTACACTGTGCTGATATGTGTCCGGAATGTTTTAGTCAAAACAGACAGACAGACAGACAAACGGGTTCCTGCCCCCCGAGACCTAAACAGATACAGCGGGTACGTGCGCCTTGAATAAAAAAATGGCATGGTGTCGCCCGAGAATAAGGCAAGAATATACACATGGTAGTCCAGTAGTCGTGTTTCTCGTACAAATAGATCGATGGAGGAGTCGTTTCATTGCATCGCATTGAATTAATAGCGTGGCCTAGTACGATCGGGCATAGGCAAAGGATGCGGGACATAATCGCCGTGCTCACGGTGCTCACGGTGGGAGCTAGCATTAGATATGACGCTCGCAGCCGGTCTTCTCGAGGAACTGGTCAGATCCGCAGGGGCCAAATGATGATTCGAAACTGCCCCATAACCAGACGCGGTCGGCGACATCATGGGGTTACCGCTAGAAGACATCCTCTCCTTGTAAGGCTTAGGGCCAGCCGAGATGCTGAGGCGTCTACTCGGCCTCTTGGTCGAAGACGAAGTGTTGTCGGACGTGGTGTGCGAGCTCCGCGACGGCGGCGGTCGCGAAGAACCGCCTGTCGAAGAAGAGGAGACTGGGTCCCGGTTGATACGGTCCTTCATGCGGTCCTTCATCTCGGTACTGTCCCGCTTGTCCCACTGGAGGCCGGCCTGCTTCGCGGCCTCCAGTTCATCGCGGACATACTCGTAGTCCAAGAGGAGGACCTCGTAGGTTTCCCTTTGTTCGTCCTTTTCTAGCGTCAGCTTCTTGTTGGCCTCCTTGAGCTCCGCGATCTGGGCGTTTTGGCGGTCGACGGCCGTGTCTAGCAGCTTCATGCGGTCCTCCAGCTCCGCGACCTTGTCGCACTCGCCCTGGTAGAGTCCGATCATATGTCTCTCATTCTTGCGTAGCTCGCGGTTCTCATTCCGCAACTCGGTGCACTTCTTCTGATCCCTCTTGTGCTCGTCGATTAGATTCTGCAGCGCCTCCTGCAGCGCGTTCACGTCGTTGCTCTGGACATTGTAGTCTCGCGCTGTAAAACGGTCGTCAAGATCTAGATTATCACCGCTTGAAGAACCGGTATGATCACTGGAAGACGAACCAACTCCCGAGTCTCGACCGTGAGCATCAGCGTTCTTTAGGATCCCCCTAGGGGCCCCGGTGTTAGAGAACCTAACCCGGCTGCCGGAGCTTGACGACATGGTGAGATTTTGATGGTTATATACGACGCCCTCGTTCTAATAGGGGTTTGTGCTGACTGACAGGGCTGAACGGCGTAAGGGAGGGTAAGGAGGGAGGGGGGGAGGGGGGGACAGGACGTTTGCGATGTCACGTATAAGCGGCGATATACGATGACAACCCTTAGCGGTAAGGTAAGGGGTGACAATGTAAGTGAAGTGATTGGTAGATAAGAAAGATAGTTTGGGTGAGTCAAGGGACGATGAGTCGATGAACTGAGCTGGGAATGGGGATATATAAAGGGCCAGAGACGGCCAGGTGACTTTTGGTGAGGACCAAGCTTATTCACCAGATGGTGGGATGGTTGCCTGATCAGATACAGAGCAGATGCTTATGGGAAACGAAACGAAACGAAACCAGCAATGGTAGAGCAAAGATGCAGATGTTGCTAGAGCCGGCAGTAGTCTTATAAAGCAAGTACCTCTCGGGTCGTACTTGATTTACGGATCGGGGAGGGTGGCTCAGCAGTTTATCTGGCGCATTCGCAGCGCAAAGATATTGATATGTTTTGTCCGCTATACAATCGCATCATTGTGTACATGCTATCGCTAACGGCTAGAGGAGGCAGAGCGCGCGAGTAAGTCGACAATTACGGCTGTACTGCTGTAAGGGTGTTGGAACCTGGGAAGAGAAAAAGGTTGGCTGCCTCGCACGTCGAGTCATAACTCCAGGCAACGCCCCCCTGTCGGGTCTCTTGGACGATCCTTTGCGCGCCAGAGTGAGCCGCAGACCGCAACAGGATTGATTCCAGGGTTCAGCCCACACACAAAAAATAAATGCCTGGTCTGGTTGTGTTTGGCTTGGCTGGCTCTGTGGCGGATGGGATCACTTATTAGGTACTTATTAAGTATGCTGTATTTTGTTTTACCTGACCTACATAGGTATCTTCCTGGCTTTTGGCGAGAGAGACGGGTGAAAGAGAGAGAGTACAGAGTACAACATATGCTATAGAAGGGTTACTAGATTTACTAGGTTTACTAGGTAAAAGGTACTAAAAAGTACGCTCTGTCTTAATCTCGATCCTCCGTCAGCAAGAGAAAGAATTTTCTTGGGCCGCTACAGATGTACTATCGCTGCTACTGCTGCTTATTGTTATTATTATTAGTTATTATTCATTTATCAAATACAAGCTTGCTGTATCGAAATGCTGAAACCCTGGCCTGGTCCGCCCTTCGGCACACATTGTGCGATGCGCAATTGGGTTCATAATCAGCAAGTATTCTTAAGTACCTCCCAGAAGGAGTGGGGCACGAAAGGCGGTCGGGAGCATATCAGAGAGCAAGCATTTCAGCAGAAACCCGGGAAAACGCGATAGATGGGACACACGCACACACACACGCGCACACAGAGAGAGAGCCAGAAAGCAGTAACAAGAAAGCACTCGAAACTTCGAGGGTGGGAGGTCCAGGACCTTTGTGTATCCCTCCATTATCTAGCTCGGGCCCATTCAATTGTCTGGATTACACCGAAAAAGGAGAAGCGATGAGGGAAAAGAGAACCCGGGGAGACTGAGAGAGCCGCTGGGTACGCCTTGGCTTCCGCCCCCAACACGGTCCGCGGACAACAGACAAAGAGTGCGTGCCCTTGTTTCAGTGCACTCAGTAGGCCAGTCAGCGCTTCTAATCGTCCACGGGCGATGTTGTGGTGCAAAGCTTTGCTGTAGCTGTAGCTCTGGAGCTGTCTGTACGTAGGACTTTTTTTTCTCCCACTTCAAATCTTGGTGTGCGCGAGTTGGCCTCTTACGCCGACAGGGTCCTCTTAGCATACATATGGAACCTATGTACAGATGTACAATGCCCCCAAGCACCGCGCGATGACACCCCAAACCCAAACATGGGGCCAATAAGAGAGGTTCCATATCATCCGGTCTGTCAACCAGATGGATGTATTGGTAGCTTGCTGTAAATGACTCACAGGACTTTATGCAGCGTCGATAGCTGCACATTTCAGATTTTATGCGTTGCATGCATGACGTCCGTAGGGATATGTACTGTAAGATGAGTAAATCGGTAGATCGCGGATCGTTGAAATGCGAGCAAGCAGACACTAGACAGCAACAGCAGCGATGACAACACTCAGATACCTAACTGTAGATTAGGTAAAGAGCCACTAGACCGAATACTAACAAGAAGTGGGAGGAGGCACGGGCACTAACTCGGTAGAGTTATTTTGACTTGACTCCTAACCTACCTAGATAGTACATAGACTAAAGTAGGATCTATGCAGGACTATAGACATACAGGTGAGTCGGAGAGATCACTGCTACCGCATAAGGGCCCTCCTCTCTGGAGACTGGGACGTCTGGAACATACAGCATACATCCCGTACCACCACCTGTTTCAGCGTATACCTGCCCGTTATTGCAAGAGGAGTCGTGGTTCTGGTCCCTCCGCCTACGTTAGTGTACCCTATAGGGCTGGAGTGGGTTTCAATTTTTTTTTCCCATCCTCGGGATCGAGCCCAGGCCCGGACAAAAACATTGGACAATTCACACCTACTCGATCTGATGATGTGCAGCACCAACCCCGACGCATGTTGACGTTTCGTTGACAGGGAAGGGGGTTTTTCCACTTTCTTTTCGGTTATTTACTAGCGTGGACGCTTAGACATCAGGCAACCTCTGCGGGGTTCGATGCGAGTTGTATGCGAACTTCTGTTTACTACTACAGAATACATGCTATTATCACATACACTATCTAGATCAGCTAACGATTTACATATATGTTTGTTACATGCATGTGAACTGCGAATGGTCGCAGGATCGTCTCCTGTTTGCCTAGGGATGGATCTCCTGACAACAATCACACGAGTAAAGTGCTTATTCAAAGTCGCACTCTCTCCGCCATCCATCCAGATACGTCAGTGAGTCAGCATCGTATACCACTGTTGAACTCCTCTTTTCCCCATGTTGTTCAGCTAGACAGGTATTCTCCCGAACGCCCCCCCCCCCCCCTTTTTTAATCCTTCCGGACTATGTAAAGACAACCCTTATCATCAAGTTTCCTCTGTGCTGTTGTGATCGTATCCATTTCCCAAGTTCGGGATCCGAGGATCAATCCTTGGCCCATATATTCTGCCTATATGTAAGACTTTCTAACGCTGATTAAGGCGTATACTTTGCCATATCCGTTAGATTGCTTTGGGTGCTTTACATATTATCATGTAAGTACTTTGTGATAGATAGTTTTAGGCTGTGCCAGGAGTCCTAGATTCTTGGAGCGGGGTTTCAGAGCTCTGGCTTCAGAGCTCTGTATCCGAGACTCTTCGGCTTTCGCGTCTTTTACGACGTAGGCATTATGTGACATCGTCTACCGATCTCGTTTATCGCGCTTATTCGTGACCTGGAAACTTGGAAATAAGAGTAATAAGCGACAAGAGATACCCTGAGGCGAATATCGAAAGAGGCGCAGTACGATGATGCGACCATGTCTCTTAGCTAGGTGAAGGGGTCCCGGTCGTCACACGCATGGCCGGGCTCGCATGCACCCCAGATTTGAAATTTAGTCATCATATACAATTATAATTCTTGATCTAGAGAATTACCTGTTTTACAGCGTTTTCCTTTGTCGGCGTCGGCGATGAATCTGCCTCGCTCTTCCAAGCCATAGTGATCCTTTTATTCCCGTCCAAGGTCATGACTTCTAGAACGCTCGTCTAGCTAATTGCTTGTGGCTTGACAGAACGGTAGTCGTCATCGTTGTCCGTGTCAAGCGACAGCGATATTCCTTCAACGGTTCAGAGAGCAGCCAATGTTTGATGGTAGATGGTTGGTTGGTTGCTCTTCACATCTTGTCAAACGTACATGGTAGGTAACATATGCCGTGGGGAGACCTAATAATCCGATCCTGTCAGCACCGAGTTGGGTGGCGAGCAGGCCATGCTGACGTTACGAAAGCTGTTACCCCCTGTCTTCCGCTCACATTACATATCTACGCGAGTAGTTATAAGATTAACTCGAGAAAGACACTATTTGGTCACGATTTCTAAGCGGGTAGTTGGTCAGATCTATGTTAATCTGCTTTCACAATTGACTTGAACTAAGATGTATACATAGACATCGAAGGCATAGAATCATGCGTGACTGACCAGGTAGAGCGAAAAATGGGGCTTTTTTTAGGTTAACCAGGTGAGGTTAACCAGGCGCTGCTGTCCAGCATATTTGCGACATTTGGGCTACCTAGACTACCTTGCCTGGAAGCCGCAAGCTCAAAATAGCAACACATGCATCTCCAATCTTTAACGGCCGTAAGTGACAATTGCCTCCTCCAATTCAACAACGATATCGCCGTCAGTGGCGTAAATCCACAGACGGGAAACAAAATCGACAACACTGTATATATGCGTACGGCGGGCAGAAGCTCCTAGGTGCAAAGCCCCAGAAACAGGGCTAAGTGAGAATCCTTCGCCTTACTATGTATGTAGGTAGTGGGAGATGACATGCATATAGCGGTTACGCTACCGCACACCTTGCCGTCCTGCAGGCCTCCGGTACTATTCTGTAGGAAGCCGCAGACCAGGTAAGTAAGTTACAGGGAGGTTGAAGTCGCATGTAATATACTACAGATTCGGGTAAGGTCAAGGTTGAGGGCGAGCATAGTCGTGCCATGTCGGGTCCTATCGTCCATTCCGGGATAAAGTACCGTACTTGCTCTAAACATGTGCATTTGTCATAAAGGGGAAAATATGATAATATGCATCTGTAATCCAGTTTTGATGCGACGAGATGTAATAATAGCTACATGCACCTACTTATTAAGCGCGATGTTGCATCGTCGCTTGTCGCTAACCGCACACGCGACACGATACAATTCAGCCATGGAAAGAAGAAAGCGAAGCGCAGAAAACCAATAGCGCTGTTAGGAATCGAACCCAACTCCACACTAAAGCTAAAGAACAGGAATCCAAGAGAGGGCTCCGCAGCCAAACTATATGAACATCCACACTCCTCCCACATTCTGGTGGCGGAGCCACGGCTAATCTCCGGAGTGGTGGCTACAGCTGCCATTGTGCCTTCATCTCATTGACTCCTATTGAACCCATTGTTATGCGTATGTCTCCATTGTCATGAGGGTGCCATTGTCATGAGGGCCATTGACAGGCAAGGCTAGGCCGAATGGCAAACCAAATTTGTCACACAGACGCCCAAGGGAGACGACGGGCTTTCGCTCTTTCCCTATGGCTTGCGCCTCAAATTGCCGCTCATACCTATTTCTGTCGCCTTGTCTACCATACCTTATTTCAGGTATCAGTTAGGAGATCTTTTACTTGCTTACCTACCTATTATCAGCTTACCTTACCAGTAGCTCCCGCCGACACGTGTCGATGTAATAGCCCTTATGCGGCTCGTCTGTCAATCCATCCATCCATCAATCAATTAATCAATAATTTTAACGGTAATGTTATGCCAAAGCTGTGTGTGTAATGCTTACAGGACGCGCCATAAGCTCATAGGTATGTAGCATAAGCATGTATGTGTACACAGTTGCCTGTATAATATATGCGTTTATGTCTGTCTCTATGTATTTTGTATGTATTCTGTATATATTCTGTACATATTCTGTACATATTCTGTACATATTCTGCATGCGGTGAGGGTGGTGAGAGAGGGGCGCGAGTACTACCTATCCATCTGCAATTCAAAGTGGTATCAACGGTAGGAAGGGGAGGGAGGGGCGTATGGCTATGTAGTATGCAAAGTGCGGTATGGCCCACCGGGTTGATCAAGCGACCGGCACCACGAGCTGAGGGTGTGAAACTAAAACAGGGCTCACATGATTTACGTACCTACCTACCTCAGCTTGCATATAGTATAATAAAAGGCGTTCAGCTATGCTATACTTCTAAAAGTGTAGGTACATATTCACGTGCCTCAATGCGCAAAATGGTGTGAAGTGGAAGGCGATGCCAAGAGATGAATTATTGGAATGAATGTTATTCTCTTGTGTCTAGAGCAGATCCGCACATACCATAATGCATCGCAAACGCCAAACAGTAAATGGCAAAAGGTGAAAGGCATAGGTAGATAGGCAGGTATGGATTAGAGTGACAACGAGTGAGAAGCTTCGCTGAAGAGAGATGTCAGCGGGGTATCCCAAAATAGTATTCCGTACCGCAACCGCATGCCCTACAAACCCGAACCCAAAAGTCCAGTCCTTGATCCCGCGCGGTAGTTGTTCCTAGAGCTATCCCTAAAGAAAAACTGAAATATCCCAACAAAAGGGGAAAGAAAAGACAAATAGTTAACTGTAGCCCAATTCACAACCCAACTCCGGTGTAATGATGTTCCTCGTACCCAGTACCGCCTTGATGTCCTTGTCCCGTCCGATATCCAGTTTCCGAATGAATGCAAGAAGGAAAGAAATCATCCTAGAAACACCGAACATGTAGGAAACCGTAGAGGCCTTATTAGAGGCCGTATGAGCGCCGGTAGCCGGGGTAGTTGTCTAACTCACGGCGCAAATTGAAAATTACGCGTTCGGCGGCCGCTACCTCGGCATTGCGGCGGTTTAATTGGCGATCCAGCTCGTTGCGCTCCTCCCTCGATAGTGCTGCTTCGTGATGCTGTATGCGCACAGTCTCCGTTAGAGTGCCGACTCGTGCCTCGAAAGTCTCTTTTTGTGCCTTCATGTCGAGAAATTCAGCTTTTTTAGACTCCAGCTCCGCTTTTAGGTGCAGGATTCTGTGCCGGGCGTGTATGCTGAGATCGTCGTCGTCGTCGTCGTCGTCTAAACAGATCGAGTTCCACACCAGGCATCCCCTCCCGCGGCTTAGACGGGAAATCTCATCACGCAGGCTGGCGTTTTTGGTTTTCAACGTTTTGATCTTGCCCGAGGCGTTGTCGTAGTCCGATCGTAGTTTGTCCCATGCCTTGCGCGTAACGCCGGCACAGTCTCTTGGGCAGCACCGTCGGCGACAACGACGACAGTAATGATCATCATCGTAGTAATACTCATCGTCGACATACGAATAGGACCGCACGGCCGGGGGCCAAGCAGAAATGGTGACACGGTCGTAGAACGACGGCATGGAGAAGCAGTCGAGAAGAGTTGGAGGATTTATAATAGAGGACAACGCCTAGTGACGGTATGGAGGCTTGTTGATGTTCTTTGATGCTTTGGTTTCTTGGATCCTTGGCTCGGCAATGGAAAAGTTGGAAACTAGTAAGGATTACACATGGGTTGGGAGAGCCGCAGGACGGACACTTATATACTCGTGTTGTCATGCATGCAGCATACCAGATATAAGGCCTCCCAGAATTGCACTCCCCTTGGTTCAAGATGACACAGGTAGCAGTGCAAACGTGGGACGGGTACCCATCAAGTCACACGCCTTGAGCTTGGCTCTTGAGAGCCATGCAAGCACACAAGAATCGCAGCTTTCATATGAGGGTGGTGGGTTAGGTGACCGTGGCGGAGCGCGGCGTTCGCGGCTTCTCAAGGTAGAGTGCAGGTATCTGGGCCATCTCAGGCTTACGGCACGCACTAGCATCTCGGTAGACCCCAGTACATTTGCGGTACCTTGCAGCAGCTTGGCGTATTTATGGACACGGGGGGCGTGCACTCACAGCACCCACGAGGCCACAAAGGCGGGTTGATTGCCTGTCGTTCGTTCGTTTGCGCGCGCGCAAGAGCGAGCGAGGGATAGTGCGAGAGACGGTTCGCGTTCAAGGCAACTTGTTATACCTAGGTTAGAGTTTTGTGGTTTAAGTCCGGTGCTCTATTTCGAGATCTCTTGACCTCGGTCAAGCTGTTGTCTCAGGCAGCAGGGGCGTCACTCGGATCCATTCGCATCAGAAGGCAAGATGACAATTTCAGCAAGCGCAAATGTAAAAACTCGGGTTATTAGCTTTGTTATGGGGGAAAGGGAGTGGACAGTCATCGGATCGATCGAGTTAGGTAGGGAATGCATACCTAAGCCGATATCTCCTTTGCAGCCGATTCCATTTCCACGCCCAATCGAAGACCCATGACGATGTTACTGTGAGACGAGAAGAACGCCTAGCAGCGCCAGAGAGTCACAGGCGCGGTCTCCCATTTTCCCGCGCTTAGGTGGGACCAAAACGGTAGCCTAGCCGGCTTTGGGCTAGTACAACTACAGTGTGCGCCTGCCTGCAGCCACTCTTGGGAACCCTAAAGCGCAGGCAGGGTTAGCACCCGCTGCGGGCTGCGAGCGGTGGACTGTGGACTGTGGACTGTGGCCCGTGGGCGCAATGCCTTTCTAGAAGTCGGAAAGCATACATACTAGGTACCTACATGTAATCACCTACTAACCTAGGCCCCTACCAACCTACGTTCCCTCTGTATGTTGCTTAGGTAGTGTTTATCTCAAGGTGTAGATGCATCTGTTTTGAAGTTTTTGGATTTATCTTAAACATATGTACAATCAGGTTGCAAAAGTTTCGAATGACCCCACTTTTTACACCAAAACTTACTAACTTTATAACCATATATCTTTATAACAAAAAATAGTAAAAATATAAAACACTAAGTTTTATATAATAAAATAATAA
>Ga0247782_1000163_pt1 | contig 85012 bp, 73 predicted proteins | sample UWRJL019104C5_FD_179928 | JGI IMG/M metagenome (GOLD analysis project Ga0247782, IMG submission 179928) | Plant litter microbial communities from Arlington Agricultural Research Station in Wisconsin, United States - UWRJ-L019-104C-5 | ecosystem: Environmental > Terrestrial > Plant litter >... | reverse complement strand
GACCCTGATGGTGCGCCATACTACCACGAGGACCCACGTCTGAAGAATAATGATGGTGTGCATGTCCGTCCTACATACGTCACTAACGGGCACCAAGCTATTCGAGAAGTCAACTATTACCGATGGGCGTGGCAGTTTCATCAACGCTGCAGATCACTAGCCGATATACAGTCAAATACCACATATATGCCAGGGTAAGAGTTGTTCTAATAGCCGAAGGTGCACTTACAACGAGATATACCTAAGCAGCGACAACCGATCATGAAGGACCGCAGCAGGCTATCATGCAAGCTGCAGGCTCCCACCTCCCTATAGTACCAGACGTAAGCACCTGCAGATTCGCGAGAACATGCAAGATCACGAGCACAGCGCCCAATATATGTAGAAGCAAGTTGTTCCAGATTACATTATTCCAGCACATGCTTTGCAGCGGAAGCGGCTTAGTACAACGTCAAACATGATGGTCCTAGTATCAATCCAGTATAACCCAAGGAGCCCCTGAAAAAGCACCACATAGCCACGGGTAGAGGCACTCATAGAAAGCAAGTAGCCAACACTATCTACTTTTCGCCTTCCAATAGTCGCGCCGTTTGGTAGAAACCCCATGACCAGAGCCTTCCCTTCCGGCGTTTTTCCATGTCAAACAAAACGCGAACCTGTAGTCCGTGGTCAGTGTCCGCTAGGCACGTCGCCCCGTGTATCGATAGAAGATCCGGACCAGGAAGGATAACCGAATGATGAGAATGTGGATGAGAACAAAAACCCCAATAAAGCGAAATGTAACAGAAAAAAATGCACGAACAGGAATAAAAGGCAACACAAAGTGCCATACACGTGACACGATCCACGGATCTCTACACCTGTGCCATCGGCAAAGCGTGGAGGGGTAACCAACTTGACTGGTACCAAGCCCAAGGAACTTACGCACATTGATATCGACTCAATCCAATGTATCCAGATACGATGAAAGATGAAATTGTTGAACTCTCCATATTGGTATCCATAAAATGGGAGTAGATGCTAACATTCCCCTGGGAAGCGCAACAGAGCATTTGGCCCACGAGCAAGCTCCTTGGACAATAGGATGGCCAATGTGTACAGGCCAGTTGCATGGTGCGAAGTCCGAGCCGGAAGTGTGGAAACACGATGATCTTGTCAAGTCGCGGTAACTCATTTGGGCAGGCTGTGATAAAAACGTAAGGGAAAGCCAACGGGTTATACCATTCGCCTATGAAACAGAGCCAAAAAATTTTTTTTTTTTTTAAACAAGATGTATGGGCAGGAGACTTGGGGCAGACAAAACGAGTTTCCGATATGTAATGGCCTAAAGGGATCTCAAATCTCACCTTCGCTCCTTCGGATTATCATGATATACTGCTGTGCAGCGGAAAAATGCTGGCTCAGCATGAATCTTTCCCAACGGTAAAATGTCCATTTGCCATCCAGGGATTGCTGGAGATGAGTCCTTTCATTCAAGTGGCCTTTGTCCAGATGGAGTCCAGTCTTCTCAGGAAGATCCAGTGACGGAGTAATAGGAATAAATGACGCATGGCCGCTTGCTGTCCGCTGTGATTGTGACCTACTTGTTAGTGAGCTCATAAAGCGAATAGGGGTAAAGGTCATCCACGGAGCAAGTGCCAGGGCGATTATAAAATGAGATGGGTAACTCCTTCGCAAAGGTTGGCATAGGTATATATACAAGCCATCGTCCAGTGCTCACCTCGCTGTCCGGATCGCATGCCGTATCTATTAGCGTAACCTCGTGCCGAACATCCCACCATAATGCTCATCCATAAACCGGCAATGGAACCAGAAAAAAGACCCAGGAATGTAAAAGAAAACCTCCAATCGTGGGCTGGATCCGGACAGCAGAGGGGACGCGGTATTAGGCACGCAAGTAACCATGAGACAGATATTCTTCTTTTTCCCCTTTGTAAAAACAGGGTCGACAAGCAGGGTCCTAAGAATGAAAAAGAGCCATCCATCGCATCAAAACCGCCACGGAGGATGTTATGACAAAATTGAATAGCCAGTAAAATGCACAAAGTCGTAGTAGAGATTCCGTCCAAGGTAGTGCGCCGTAGCCAGTCTGGTAAAAAAGAAAAACTTCATGTGCGATCAATCGTAAATCAGGTGGCCCCATGTGGTGAACTGTGAAGTGTAGTTGGTCCAGTATCATGATGTCCAACGGCATTATTTCAAGAAAGTTTGCAACTTGCAACTCTGAAAAGACTGGGTATCCTCTGAAGTCAAATCCAGATCTATTCCTTGGGATAAAAGAGACAACTCCGGCAGTGGACCATGACTGGTCATTGGATCCTTTCCTGGGTAATGGAAACAAATGGATAATCTCACAAGGCAGGGCAAAGATCCATAATCCGGAACTCCGTGGCTATGATTTTGGAATCAAATCACCGGACAGGACGATGGGGTCGGTGGCTATGTCTCGAGTCGTTATGGCGGTCAACGGTGTGACGCTCCACGCTGTCTCGGTCACTGCGGTGCCGCGCTGCTGGTCCACTATTGGGCAGTTGAGTATTATGCGATGATCCTGACATACGTTTTAGGGCTGGGGTGCTCTCATACTGTTGTTCTGGAGCTGCATTATACGCGGCCGTGCCTGCTGGAGACGCTAACTAATCAGATCGGGCTGTCAAGCAGAGAAACCTTTGGTGTACGCACCACGTCCGTAAAATGGGTCCCCCGGCTGCACTGCCTGGGGGTAAGCTGCACTAGCTGGCGTTGAGCCCTGCGGGTAGTAACTGGTTGCTGTCCCGGTGGGGGCGTAAGCCTGAGAAGGTGAAGGTCCTGCTGTAGTATAAGTAGCCCTTGCGGGTGGCATAGTAGTCACATGATCTCTGGGGTCTCCCCTGGGGTCTCTTGTGGTTCCATAGGGGTCATTGCCATAAGGATCTGTCTGGGGCTGGGAGCCTGCACGTAGATTTGCACCGACAATGTTGTACGGGGGGTCTTGAGCCGCCTGGTTGTAGCTAGCGGCCGCCACTGGGTGTCCTGCTCCGTACGCAGTTGGCACATTGCCGGGCGGCGGAAACTGGGCCGAGTTGGCCGTGTAGCCTTGCTGCGTATACCCACCCTGTCCTGCAGCATATTGCTGGGAATATGCGCCCGCGGCTCCTGTGTAGCCAGAGGTACCTGTTCCTGGATAGCGTGGTCCATTATCATACGGGTCATTTGCAGGATAAGAGTTTTCCGTGGGTCCGTAGTGTTGTCGCAGCTGATGGATATCTGAGTTGCGGTATTGCACTGGAGGCGAGTTAGATGATCTGTTATACAGGCCGTTCGAGGCAATAATACCTCCGCCGGCACTACTACGATTCGCCGACTGCTGCCGCCTTTCGGCATCCCAACGAGCGGAGTCGGCCTTCAAATCTTGTATCATTGCCTGGACAGATTCGCATCAGTACACATTCGATCGGGACACGTCAGATCGAGCTGAACGACTCACTGAGGTCAAGTTTCGGTAAGCGTTGATGAAATAGCCTTGGATCATTTGGCCATTTTCGGGGTTCTGCAGAAATGTGACAGGTCAGAGTTGAGTCGAGCCAACAAGAGAGCCTGGGTTGCAAAGACGTCGCAGGTGATAGTACCTCATAGTTGCCAGGTCTCACTAGTGCATCATTGCCAAGGTAGCGACAGATATCGGCGGTGATGACTTCACGGTCTATGCCGTCTCTTGGTACGAAGTACTCATTCTGGCGGGGGGTCTGTTGAGGCAGAACACTACTGCCAGCAGCGGGGGGTCTACGCGCCATGTCGACAGAGGAGAGAGGACGGATGGCCGACGTCGACAGTTATTAGAGGAAGAGAGGAGAAAGAATTAAAGGGACAGAGTCCGAGTCGGCAGAGACAGAGAGAGGGAAAGAGAGAGAGAGAGAGAGAGAAAATGTGGGGGATGAAATGGAAGGAGAAAGTGGAAGTATGAGAGGAGAAAAGAAGAGAGAAGACCTAGGACAAAGAGCGAGCAGAGAAGAGGGAGTTGGGTGGCAGAGGGAAGAAAAGAGTCAGGTCTGGGTTTGCTGTGGTTGGGCTGTGACCGGCAGAAGGGTTGGCTAGTGGGCTGGTGGGTTTGGTGGGCGTCCCTCTTCTCTCGATGGACTTGACGGTGGGCGGCCTGGAATGTGGACTGGCGACAAAAGTGGGCCAGTCAGGATGGGGTCAGGCTCTGGTCAGGGAACAGGAGCAGGCACAGGACAAGGTAGTATGTTGGTACCTGTACTGTCCTGTGTGCACTGTACCTAAGGGTAGGAGTAGGTCGATGCCTGCTAATAATGACAGGAGGCGGTCCTTATGTAATATGTACCAAGATATTTCTATACATGCGAAGGTACTACCGTACCAGCAAACTCCAGTGAGAACGATAGCCAAGCACAGAAGTACTTGAAACATGTATATATCCAAGAGTATGCTCTATGTCGCGACAACTGTCCAATAGTATGTTATCGTTATTAGGGTAAGACGGTAGGATAAGGCAGCGTAGGCCTTCAATCAAGTCCAAAAATACCAAAACAGAGCAAATCCGACAAGGCAAACAGTAACGCCACCCAGAGGCCCGGACAGGGATCGTCGCTGTCAATCCGGAAGATCCCTCTCGTTTTAATCAGACGAGTGGCGAGAGGTGTACATACGGTTTGTTTTTTTGGTTCCTCTTTTTCCGCGCAACTGCATACAGTTCGAGAGTGCAGCACAGAAAAGGGCTGAGGTAGGTAGCAAGTGTTGTGTATCGCCCTATTTACATATATACGCAGCGATCGAACTGCGATACGGTGTGTATCGATGTAGGACAGCAGTGAGCAGCGAGCAGCGAGCGGTGGAAGTGGGTTGGCTCTATAGGCTATGGTTGGTGCCCCTACTGTTGTTCTTCCTTGGTAGTAGGTAGTAGATAGGGAGTAGAAGGGAGGCAACAAGAGTGCACGCGGGATCTTCAGGCTTCAGATCAGGTGAACTGTACTATAGGTACGTAAATGAAGTACCCTTATTCGAGACGACTTAAACCCTTAGTGACGCAGAAAGATTGTGGGCGCCAAGGTGGTGGAGCGGTATCACTGTATCAGAGGTAGGTATGCGTGGGAGCCTCTGACTGGCTGGGGAGGGCTTAACCTAGCAGAAAACCTAGGTCGATGCGAGCGCACTCCGAGGATTCGGGCCAATCGAACTAGGCTTCTGACAGGAGAGGAAATAGCGGTAGCGCAGAATCCTGCAGGCTAATGGATACCAGTGTGGACAATCGTAGAGCAAGCCTGCTGCGGGCTGATGAAAAGGGAACAGGCGAAAGCGAAGGAGGCAAGAAGACCGACAATACTACTTGCAGTACTTGGGCAGGCTATTAATGCTACTCGATCAAGCGTGTCTTAGGTAAGAGTGAGACTCGAAGCGAACAGGCCTTGCTGTCCAGTAGCTTTCTGATGTAGGGATTAAGAAAAATGTACTGCTATAGCTAGTACTTTGTAGGGCCGTCTTGGAGTGAATGTGGCTTGTGATGAGATGATCTCTAGCTGATTTTGCTATGAGAAATCCGGCAGGAGATTGGAATCTGTGGCTGGTGATGAACCATTCCCCCTTGTCAGAGCCTGGTTTCTCAGACGCCGACCGTCAGTTTTATGAAGAGTTTGTTTCCTTAAGGTAGGGTTGATCTGATAGATACTCCTTATTATGAGCATGACACAAGTCCCTTGTGAGGATAGAATAATGAATATAGTGTTAGGTCTTTATGCAGGAGAGAGAAAACCGGTGGAATCGTCTCAGACCGAGCAGCTAGGTTAGCTTAGCTAATCGAGGTATAAATATGTAAGATCGTAGGTTGGTAGTCGGTATTTCAGGGGAAGCAAGATGACCACCCTTTCGATGGCCTGCCTTGCCATCCAACTTTCTAGGTATGTGGGATTTTAAATACAACAACAGTGCCTTGCCTTGCTTTGCAGAAGACAAAAAGATTCCCCTTGCTGAGAGAGCAAGGTGCGGGGGGATATTATTATCAACGGCGTGTCAGTGTGTCACGTAGTCGGTGCGACTATAGGGCAAAGGGAAGCAAAGGGCTTTTTATACCACGAGATGCATTTAAATGTGCATCCATATCTTCTCTTTCCCCCGATCGCCCTATGAAGCCTCAGTTTCGCAATACTGCTGCCAACAGCCTATCGAAAGGCCGTCGGTCCACTTATCGAGATAACACTACAGGCGGCATCCCTTTTACTCTTTTACGAGGTCGTCTTGCTTTACTTGCTTACCATTTGTTCATTGGCTATCCGGTGACTTGGGCGATAAGACAGAATGGAACAGTCCTCCATATATCCTAACCTGTCACTCAATGTGCTTCCTCGAAGGCAACTCGCATAGGCAATTACAGCAATTACGCACGGCGAGCGAATGAGGGATAGTATCACAAATTGTCATCTCTATGGCACAGCTAGAAGTTCACAACGTCTCCGTCGTCATCGGACATGGCTGATATACAAGGAAGGCGCTTGAAATTGGCATCTACCCAGCCTTATGCAGTCATCACAGCTGGTTTGTCCCAGGGTGTTGATACTTACTACGAACCTTGCAAAAGGTTACGTTAAGACCATCTGTGCCCGTCTAGTCCCAGTTGGATGGCGGGGCGACGAGAAGCTGACAGGAAGCAAGAGTGAGTGCCCTATCGATCGTTCTATTATGAAAAGAGATTCACTACACAGCTATGAAGCCCTCTCTAAGCCTCTTCGCTCAATCAAGAGAAGCCGAGATATCGTTAGTGGGATGGTGGGAAGCGCAAGAGCCGAGCCAAGAACTCCCTCGAGAGGATCCCAAGCACCTCCTTGTAATCAGTTTGGTTGTGACGAGAGAGTTGTATTTTCCTTCTTGCTTCATCAGCAATATCATCATGAACAGTCGTCCGGTACGTATGTACAGGATGTACTATACAGTCTAATAGGCCGATTGGGTTGGGTACCAATGCGCCAGGGCCCAACGCGTCCTCAACGCCAGAATGGTACGTACACACACACATAGCTGCGTTCCACTTTTATTAGATGCCCGAGACTAGGCCGGCCAATGAGGGACAAGCATCACTGCTAACTTTACAGCCTGTGAGACTGGCATTATGCCTCTCTTACTGACTGCCCTGGAAGATACAGCCATGATTGCTTGTGTCGAGACAGGCGGTAAAGGATCCGTACGTACATGGTATTATAAGTTGTACTTTGTCAGACTGCATTAAGCTTTCCTGCCTGCCTACGTATACATATACCTATACATATGCCTTACATATCTACTCGCCTCTGGTCCAAGCACTGAGCGGCAAATACCGAGGCGGGCCGGCCTGGAGATCATGTAAAATAATAGCTGTTTCAAGCAGCCTGCCCTATTAGCCGCACTCGAGAGGAGACAACATGCTTGTTCGCTTCAGGCCAATCGGTCGCTTTCTCGAGACATCACACACCACACCTTGCGCTATTGGGGATCGGGGATCCGTCCTATAGACCTTTTCCTTCCGAGGCCTAACATGCTTTAGTCGTGTGTGCGAATAGTTCGTTTGCCCGACAGGGTCCGTGCAGAGCAGACTCCTACATACTTACCTAAAGTACTCAGGTTGAGTAGATATTGAAGAGGATCCCTCTGGTGCTTCAATCACAGTTCACACCTACGGACGTACGGATCATTTCATGATACTTGTTGAACTGTATACCTTATCCCATCCATGCCTTAGGACCATGCCATCCACTCACGTCGAGCCTGGTGGTCATACTTGCATCACAAGTGAAGCCGGCTGAAGCCAGATTACTGCCCCAACAGTTCGGAGAAGGGTCACACTCAAGCACGGGGCCGATCTTACCCAGTTGTTGCCGCGTGCAGACACACGGTACCAAAGTCCTGTCCCCACCACTGAGATCATGGCGTTCATGGAGACCATGGAGACCATGGAGACAGTCGCCTTCCCGGGACAGCCACTTCCGGCTTGGGTGGAGGGAGCGCGTGCAGACCCGCCTGGGACAGTGGGATTATGCACGTGAACCATCGACGGTTCATTCGACTCGCCTCGCTATCCAAATTTCAACTTACTCTGCCCATGCTCTAGCCTCCTATCGCCGCCACCGCTGCTGCCGCTGCCCCTGGACGAACTCCTGGGAGGAATCGTAGTCCCCTTCCCTTGACTGCGTGGGACGGCCGGCTTACTACCGACGAATGTTTGGCTGCCACGTTCTTCTTCATCTTGAAGGTCTCTGGCCATGTGCCAGTCATTATGGCTCTGTATTTCTTCCGTGCCTTCGATCATTGCATGACAGCGCGAGCACAGGTAACCGGTCGTGGGCGTCTGAGGACTCTCCAAGTCACTTATCCGACATTCCACCTCCTCTTGTCTAGGCCCCAGGTCGATGGCGTCGGTATGGTGTTCGTCTCCTCTGTTATTCGATGCTCCCTTTTTGGGGAAGAAACGTTGGATTCCGTTTTTTTCTATGCGCTTTTTCTTTCCCTGTGGTTCATGCAAAGATAAGTCAAGTGGGGGTTCGCGCGATGTCACCTTGGACATGCGCGCCTCATCGCCTTTGAGTAGAAAAGCGCCGATTCCCATGTTGCCGGTAACGCCATCCTCGAACCCTCCAACGCTCAAGCTCAGATTCGTGCAAGGCCACACCTTCCCCTCATTAACGATTTGAGTCATCATATGTTTAGCTAGATTAAATAAGACAGCTTCATCAAGCGTCTTGCCCTGGGGGATGCTGTTCGATCGCGAGCGAGTCTGGCCCACCGATCGGTGATGCAAATGAATGGTCTTGGGCCGGCGTCTGTGCTCCAGGACACCCTCTTCCACGAGACGGGAGAAGATGTCGGCGGCAAAGATGCGAAGCCACCTGACCGCCTGCTCCATACTGTTGATAGCTGGTTGGAAAGACTTGGCAGATAACATAGACTTAATCTGCGTGCGTGAAGTTACTTCACTCGAATCAATGCCGCGAATCGCGTTGTAGAACCACACGCCCGTATCGTCCCCAAGTTTGAGCTTCAGCTGTTCCACCGACACAGGAAGCATCTCCTTGACCGATTCCGTATTAAACGTTGATTTGACTTGGTCGCCAAGCTTCCCTCCCAGGTTGCGGATTTTGGTGAACTTCATATCTGATAGAAAATGTTGGACAGCCCTATTGCGTATGACAGTTTGCTGATTGGGTTTCCTGTAACCTGAGCCCAACTTACTGAGCATTTTATTACTCGCTATTCCAGCCGAGCACGTATAGTGTAAGGTTCGGAGGATTTCAGCTCGTATATCGCGAACAATCTCGGATCCGGTCACTACCATAAGCATAGGTTAGTAGGCTGATCCTAATCGAGGCACTCTGTATTCGTTGTGGATTTCCGCGAAGCTCGAGAGAAATGCCCCTAGCCCCAAAGGGAACGTTTACGCTTCGGGGTTGTTCGAGCGAGTACAAGAAATGCCGCCGACGACTTACAAATAGCCACGTCATCCCAATCAGGGTTGTCAACCTCAGACTCGGCGTCGTCAAGGTCCACCAGCGCGTCAGCTTGCCAGTCGAGGGCGGTTATTGGAGGAAGGGGCAGTTTCTCAGTAGGGTCATCGTAGGGCGGCGGATTGGATAATTCCGGGAATCTCTGAACAAGTATCGAGTGAGCCTGCGCAGATAGGTCGATAAAAACCTCGTCTATGCTTGCTTTTTCCACCTTCTGCATATTGGTGGGCAGACACTGCTTGATGAGTGTGAGGATCTTCCTCGATTCAAGCCTATACGGATCTAGTGAGACCTTATGAGTCCCAATATGAAATGCGGCATCGTCGTGGTATGCCCACTTTTCCTCGCCCTCTTTCCATGTAGCGACATGTTGAGCAATGAGATTTGGGCAAAGCTTCTTCGCCTCTGTGACTGTGCAATGGCGGCCAATACCGAATTTCCGTGCCGGATAGTTAACAGCTATCAGTCCCTGCCTGTCAGAGTTAGCTTGTTTGACGGGAAACGAGCCGTGACAGCCTGAGCCAACCCCATTAGATAGGCAATGGAGTCCAAGACGGAGGAAGTGCATGTATTGACGAGGGGGGGAGTACCATTGCTGTACAGCCAAAGGCTGGTCCTCTTCGATAGCCAGCCGCACCATTTCTGCGCACATGAAGCCGCGTTAGTCATGAGTTTTCGAATTACCGGCGCCACGGATGTGACCACGTAACATATTAACAATCTCGGCATATTGGAGGTGTGAAACATTGAAGTCCGATAGCAAGGGGATTGGTACGCACCACACTGAGCATAGAACGCATCCAGGTCAATATGAGCGATAACACGTAACGGTGACGTCGTCGAGTAAGAAGCCATCGACCAGAGATGGCGATAAGTGAACTGCGACTTGCGGCGTTCGGGGCCATCATTGGGAGAGGAAACCTGAAAGCCTGGGGATGGTGAAGACATGACGAACGACAACTAAGCCAGCCTCTTATTGGCTTGCAGGAAGTTAATATGGCTCGGCGATGTTGAATAAAGTGGAAAATAAGATGATTCAGGGCGCAGTGAAGCGGAATAGTAGGAAGCCGGGTTTCGAAAGAGACATGGCGAGAAGGCTAGGTAGTACCTAGTGGTAGAGAATGGTAATGGGCAATGAGACGACCGGGCGGCATATAAGTCTACAGTCCATGGCAAGATAAAAGGTCAATGATTAGGAAAGTTGTCGTTGAGTTCTAGGCACAAGAATCATTTGACTATGAGGTGTTGCATGAGACACCGATGATGAGGTGAATCGTGAAGGTGAGGGATGACTCAGATAGCATCCGTAGTTACATATCTACATGCGCGTCTCAAAGCCGCATGTACATTCTTTCCTGACCAACAGCGGAGAGATACCTTGGCAGGTAGAAGCTTCAGTTAACCAATATTAGATAACCCCATATTTATGCACTGTAGCCAGCAACATTCTAATAAACAACGGGCAATGCAACACGACCCCGGATCTTAAACGACATCAATCACCTGCATTCCTCATAAACTTGGGGGAAGTTACTACCTGGTAACGGCCAAGAGCTTAAGACCCCAAAAGGATAGTCAAGGGTACTTCCCATGCCCATCCTGAAACGAAGGGGGAAGCGATATCTTAAATATAGAGGTACCCGCGGTTGATACCTTCTTACCCCTACAAAACAGTGCCTGATTCGTAGACCAGTATATGTAATTTACGACGTCTTTCTTCCCTTCCATCCGATTTCAACTGCCATTTCCCTTTAATATCACGTACTATGTCGGCTTTCACCGGCTTGTGTCGACATGGGCGGCTTTCCCAAGGAAGTAATATTCTCTTCTTCTTTCCTCTCCCTCCCCTCTCCCCTCTTCCCTCCCTTATCCCCTATCCCCTTTCTTTTTCTTGTTCTTTTCTTTTTAGGCGCCAACTGGTAATAAATCAGAAGGTATTCCTGTGTGTGTGACACCATGCAAGTCAAGCGCAGCCGAGCTTTTGTATCACCCACCTTGGATAGGTCTATGGTCCGATAAATCGAGTCTTCTCGACGGGAGTCATTACTATACCCTATGGGAATCCAACGTAGTGTGTGGGGTATGTTGGCTCATCTGGATAACCAGGTAGTTTCTAGCGAGGATATCATGGAGCAAGACTCAACCTTCCCGTCGGCGTGGAGCATGAACCTGGAGGTTTCGGGGTGATTGTGATGCTATGGCCCAAATCCGTAGTCCAGAATCTGCTCATCGTTCTGTTGATCAACTCGGGACTAGACATACGATAGAAATCTATGTGGTGTGTACGGGTGAAGTCGTTGTTCTTTACCACGGAATGCCGGAATTGGTAGGTACCTGTTTAGATTTGGGTGATTCATGAGTGTCAAAATCAGCGAGATGCTGGCAACTTCTTTCCCAGCCATGGCGGCGCGGCCTATGACACGTGCCCTTTCCATACCCCGAAGAGTCGAGGCGGCAGATATATAACAAGGCAGACGGGCTGTAAACCGTGGTCACAACTCCCGAGCGTGGAATGTCGAGTAGGCTTTCGTCACTGCCAGTAAGCTTCACTGGCATGTCAAGTTCAACGTGGACCACATATATTACTGCTCCGGTCCGTCCCCTCCACGCTGCTGGCATACTTGCTAATCTCAGGAGCTGTAGCAAAAATGTATGAGTCAGTCCTTGTTCTGTGAGAGACGTTGGATCTAATAGACGACAGGAGTGATGAGGACGACGTCTCGTCGTACGGCGACGAACCGGAATGCATCCCACCGGATAATTATGTCTACGAGACGAACGAGGAGATTGAGTGTTCACAGTGCCACGCCAAGGACCGTTTCGAGTACATCGAGAGCAAGGATGAAGCTTGCTGCAAGAGTTGCAGACATATACAGTGTACAGATTGCCAACCACCACCAACCTGATGACAGAGCGATCTTGAAACTTTTGTGCAAAGATAAATCGAAGAGAGTATCGTCGTCGGGCGGGAAACAAACTAGGGGCCGTCCAAAAGGGCTGCACTATGTTCGCGCTACTCCAGGGGACAGTTGTCATAGTGGTTTGTGTGAAAGGAGTCGTCCATAACTCGATTTCAAGATATAACTGGATTTAAGAAATATATAACTATTGGATAAATCTGACACTAATAATAAGACTGCTGCTGTATTCCCGGGCTGACATTAACCACTAATGTCACGTGTAGGGGGTATCATCAAAGCCTTAGCTATTACAAATCCATATTACGCGTATTACGTATTCCGCAAGTTCCTCAACTCTATAACAGTGCTCTCATCTGAAGGCGGATTAGGCGGGAGGCCGTATCTGCTGCGAACCTTGTTCAATACAGGGCCCATCGGATAGAAGCTTTCGTGGCTCTCGTGGTTGGCGCAAGGCGATAAGCGAATGGGGAGGAGCCAATCCAAAGGTGTGGTGCCCATAACCGTTTGCCAGTTTCCCCAGAATCCTAGGTCCCAGGGATTTTCCTTGCCCCCGGATTCTGTATGCAGGATAGCAAAGGTCCGTGTTGCTAGATCATCCCGCGACGCAGCAGGTACAGCATCCGCCCGGCAATCGTGGCCATTAGACGTCAAATTGCCGGCACCCTTTTCCAGCGGATAGACAATTACGCCGAACTTATCTGATCTGGTACCGCGAGGCACCCGGACAGCCAGCTGATACACCTTGTCACCGAATCCCAGGATGTCGACGTTGGTCATGTTCAAGAAGATATATCGCACCGACGTGACGGTCATTAGGAAAGCAAACAGCCCAAAGAAAGCCGCTATGACGATGGCAGCTATCAGGTAAGGGTCGGGGGAGGTACCATGCTGGATTTGTCGGTGGAGTGCATACGCAGATGCCCCTAGTACCACGACGCAATATGATGCAGCGTATGTGGTAAACTGGACAAAAAACTTGAAGGCTATGTAGTGTTAGCGGGATTTATGAGAAGACACGCTACGGCCGGGACACCTTGGAACGTACAGTTCTCCCCGATCATGCCACCAACCCAAGGACAGTAATGATCCATACGGTACACACACCGACCAATCTCACTACTGTGGTGTACGCGATCCTGCTTCCAATTGCAGCACTCAGAGCACCATCTGGGGCGGCCGTCGGTCTGGCACACAAATACATCCCGATAATAGAAATCTTCAAGTCCGGGGCTATCAGGGTCATTGTCGGGTCCCGCTGCGTAAGCGCCCCGCTCAATCGCGTCTGCTCCGTGCGGCCGTCTCGTCTGTTCTTCACTTTTTGGTCTTTGTCGTTGGATTGCTCGAGGGCCGAGAGGCACGACGCCTGGATCGAAGATGGCATTATAGAGCGTACGCACGTAGGTATAGATCATCAAGAGAAGGAAGACGAAGTGAAGAACAAGTATAGCAATGGCAGCTCCATTATACACGAGAGAACGGAGTAAATAGCTTACTGTGGGAGACTTTAGTTAGGGGCGTACGAAGGAAGGTTTAGAGGTATTCTCAGAAGCAGACTCACCACAGACACGAGCAACAGTTACGTATGTCGCAAACCCAACGGCAACAGCGAGCGCAACAGGAACTAGGCGGGTGATCCACCGCGTCGCGGTCCTCGTGCTTTCAATAGCGGGCATTCCCAACGCATTCTGGACCTGAAGAGAAGAATCGTACGGGCGCAATACACAGAAAAAGCCTGCAGGTGGCCGACAAGACTCCGGAGATGCCGGCTGTCGAGGCGAGCTGCTCTATCGAGTGTTTTGCTAGTGATTTGCTACAACGCCTCGCGGAATATCAAATTCAGTGATAGCACTGATAGGTGCACTTCTCTGTTTTCTGGCTACTGGAATATGGGAAAGGTACACCATAAGGGTTCCCAGAAATCTCGATGACGCAATCGAAACAGGGATATGTAATTAACGAGATAAGCAATAGTAACGTGGTCCGTGCACTTACCGTTGCACGCCGCACGGAGCCGCATCACGGCCTTTTTGTATTTGCACTTCCAAGTGCCATTGGAACCATGTTTCTTCCGAAGCATAACCTTGTTCAACACGGGCTCCGGCATGACGAGATCTAGTCAGGTATATAGGTAGTGTTCCTGTCCAACCAAGTGTTAGCTCTCCCAGGAATGCCATTTAGTATTCCTTGTATTCCTTATCAGTCGCTCTATTCAACAAATAACTTCATTGTAGATTTCGGTATAGTATTTGTATGTTGAGCTGATGGGAACTTGTCGCAATATCATGTCTCAGACTCACCTAATCATCTATTTACTTCATCTCGTCTGGTAATAATATTGCTTGATACGCAAAACTTGGAAAACTATGAAAAACTAGCCGGCTCTCTCTCAGCCTGCTATATATCCTTTTGCTGCTTTTGTTAGTTTACTATCGACCCTACTATGCATCAATGCGTACGTTCGAAGTCGTACAACATAGTGCTGATGAGTGCCTTTCGATAAGGCATAAACCACAAGGCTCAGCCCAAACCCTACTATCAGCTAACGACTCTGAAACTGATCCGGTGTGGAATTTGTTTGGTATTCATCTGTCTGTGAATTCTCAAGCGACTCATTATGAGCCTTCCCTTGATAAACGGTAATCCCTATGGAGGGGAGTTCTGTTAGCTACTTTGTTCAGCTAGGTATCTAGTACCAGTCACAGGAACTTTGTTGACGGAGTTTGACAGTTAAGACTGACTATAATTAAGATTTGTGAAATTACATCAAATTTCTAGGTACTCAGCAGGTCGACTCATTCAAGCTTAAGACAGTCCAAAGAGCCCTACAAATCTTGAAATTCAGTGAAATACTCGTTGGCGATTAGTTCTTGGAGCGTCGGGATTGTTGTCATTTGCCGTAACATTTGTGTCCGCTACAGAACGTAACTAAGCCGGGAAAGGCAAATATGCAACTTTTGAAAATGCACTTTCCCCACCCTGGACTGGGGTAGAAAATTTTATCGGCCACGTCCGATTTCCACCCGGACCCAGCCTTGCCTTGGTTACACGTTGGAGGTACTTACGTCTATTGTACTGGACTATGAGGCTCTTTCGCTCTGCACGATTTGGTAACTGGGCACCCTTTTGGTCTCCACTGTCGATGTCACCGAAATATTAATTGAATAACATTGGTCTCCATATGCACTCCAACAGCGCCGAAATCAATGTTGGAACTAGCACGCATTTGCTTAATTGGTATAGTATGTGGTACCGGAACGCTTTCTCGAAGAGTCCCTACCTAAGGGGCTCTATGCAGCACGTCATTGCTACCGTTACCAAGAAGATTCAAGTACACCGAGAATGAGTCCATGGCCAATATTACGAAGCTTCGTTTGGCGTTGCACAGCCGGCTCACCACGGTCGCGCCTTCATACTATCTATCCGCCTCGATTTGTCGAGCTCCGTCGAGTGTGGGGATCTGGCCCTTTTCTCGACTCCCAATGTATTATGCTTGATGACGATTAAGAAGTGAGGCGACGACGTATGGTTCTTTATAATCCGGCCGGATGCAAGTCTCACGTGCTACTCGTCCATTCAATGCACCGTTTCGTATATGCCATTGCGTTAGAATCATTGGTGTTCCTAGGGCCAGTATAGCCCCGGGACCATTCGAGCTGCAACCACAGACGCCGTTGATAGTGAACGGCCGTAAACACCGCCGCGTGAGCTTACCGCTAGAGTCATCGCTCACTTATTCTTCACCGATGAGAATACATAAAATTCTCCACGATGGCTGAGCCCGATGTACGGAAGTCGGTAGAGTTAGGATGCTCACCAATAGGGACTGTAATTACTAGAGGCGTAAGGTTTAGAATACGTTTGGTGTTGACCATGCTTCGACCAACGGTACAAATCACAGCTTCATCTTACGGACCGAGGCGGTGTCTCAACTGCAAGCGTGAGAAATCCTCATCATCTTGTAGGAACAACACAAGATCTTCCACCGAAATTGTCTATCGTCAAAGCATTCGGGATTCGCCAGCACGAAATTACAGGCCGTCACCGAAATATGTTGCTCAAGCTCCTTATGGGTCTCTATGAGTTGGTAAGACAGAAATCACTATATATAAGAGAGGTCTCAGGATGAGAAGTCGGCTTTCCGTCACTCAACAATTAACGACGCAACTAAATCATTACCAATACTCATATCTTTGCTACTGATCTATCTTCAATTTGATACTCGCAATCACTTCGTTTTAAACTATGGCGAGAAAATTCTGTGTAAGGGAGAACCTCAAGGGCGGAAGCACTGGGGTGCTAACACAAGTGCAGTGCCGATGCGGTTTTGGGCCATGGGATACCGACATCCATGAACACTGCCAGAATGTCGATTGCGGACATATCCTGTGTGGCGACTGCACGACAGAATAGTCGTGTTTGACGGGAACGGCAAGGTTCAACGTCATTCAAGTGCCCATGCTCTTCCTTACTGACATATAAAAAGTGTAGCACTTGTTGCTCGGTTTCATCTCAACTAAGACTGTAAGAATACTCCTAGAGGGTATTCAGACAGTTATATCGACAGATCAGCGGAGGACAGCACGCTTCCTACCATTCGGCTCTACTACGAGGTTTCTTTATGTCGTAAGAGAGTATGATACAGCTTTGGGTTACACAGCGGTTTGGATTTAAGATTGGGTCAGCTTCACAGCAGGAGGATAGGTTGTTTGGGAGACTCGGACCCTCCCAGTAAGAGCAAAATATAGACGGGCCGGGTGCCTGGCCATATCCCACTGGGCTGGGATATCGGCATAGAGCTGTTCTTCTCTTTCCCTTTTTTTCTCTCCTTTTCTCTCGTCTTCTCTTCTTTTATTCCCTTTTCTTGTCTTTTCTATCATGCCCTATCCCTCGCTTTGCAGATAGTGTAGTTCGGTTTTGGAGGTATTTTTTTTCCATGATTGTATTACTATCTTATTTCCTACTTTCATTCATTCAAATTTGGAGGGAATATTCAAGCTCAGTAGCTAACTCAATACCGCGATAACCATGCCGACCAGAAGTTGCTACAACTGCTTAAACCTGCTTTGCCTTATGCACATGATTGAAATCAACATACCAATTCACCTGCGTGACGGTTGCATTTCAGTCGATATGTGCTACTACTCAATACCTCCCTACTTAAGTAGATATAGATACCTAACCAGCAAAGTTAATACGCAGTTAGTTTTGTTAGTAAGACACAGCTGAATTTATTAACACCAACTGCTGAACTGCCGCCGCTGCTGCTGTACATGCAAATACATGCAGTAATTAAGCCAACTAAAGCGAATTAATACGAGCTGCTACTCACACTCATGAAAGGGCACACGTTCCTTCTATAGTAGTAGTAGGTACCTGTCTTAAAGTTGCTTTGCTAGGCGAACAGGTGATATACTAATATACCTAGGTAACTATTGTACTTTATCAACTGTATCTTATGCCAGGTATTCAAGAAGAGGGCGTGGAGCAACCCTGAAGCGACCGATGTCACTAAGGCTCATAATCAAAATTCCCTATAGAATCCTCAACATGGACCAACTGCCTTGTGACTCCTGGTAATAGGAGCCCAAATATCGTCGCCTGAACACGCAGCTAGAGGAAAGGCTCTAGCCTGCGGAACATTTCTACAGTTGAGGCAGGCTTCAGGACTTTCTGGCGGCTAAAAATAGGATATAGAGCCGCAAAGGCTGTGGTCTTTAGGAGATGCGGCTGAAATATACAAAGAGTTATAAAGACCCAGTCTATTGCCCCCATCTAATCCTTGAGGAAGTGTAGTCGCCTCTCTCCATTGATTATCATTCTGCGTTTAGGCTTGGACCTTACCATCGTGAGAGCTTCCATCGCGATATACCAAGAGGAAGCATTACGGGTGAGTTCATCTTTCCATGTGCACTGTCTTTGTGGACTGAATAGGCCGTTTTCGCAACCTTCCTGGCTCTGTTGGATAACGCAGCTTTTCTCTACATATATGCCAACCGGCATCGATTATCGATCATGTCGCCGGCGGCAGTGAGCGAAATTACCCCGTCTCTGCTACTCTTTCGCAAAACCATGCTCATAGGTCGGGGATCGATTGACACGGGCACTGGCCACTTGAGATGCTGTCCGCGATTGGAGACGAGGCGGCCTAAGCGCGCATAGGTAATACAAACTCGCGGTGAGTTCCTGAAACGGAAGGAAGTTGAGCATGTAAATCAGCTGACCGCGCTTCATCGTGCTAGTACACCCAATGATTCTTGCACTTTACCGGGTCATTGCATCTGCGATGCCCGAGATGCCTGAGAAACCAGGCCTCGGTGAGCTGCGGCCGTTCGGTCAGCGCTTTGGGGCAGCTAACGGGCAAGTAACTCGCCTCGCTTACCTAGGCATTCAAGCAGTGCCCTGCGCATTATTGCGCGCATATTATCCGAAATCGCAATCCTGTCATTAAAAAAACTTGACAAGGAAATCGAATACGGCCGAAAGGAAGAGTTTTTTTTTTTTTTTTTTTTTAAAAAGGTTAGGGCGCTGGGAGGAAAAGAAACCAAGAAAAGGCCAAAATCAAAATAAGGACCCAATCCGATCAATCATGCGGTCCGTTAACTCCCAACATAGCCACTCTCCTTGCTCGCCGAAAAGTGCGATTTATTCGGGCAATATCACGTATTACACAACACAGCGCTATGGTTGACACATGCAAACTCAACAGAAATTCTCTATCTGTACCTCGGCGAGACCCTAATCGCGGCGACGATGAAAATGATTACATCCGTGATGCGACCACGTCGGGCACACAAAGTTAAATTGCCAACTCACCAGCATTACCTCATTATCTCTCATACTTAGACTGGATATCCCCCCCCCCCGGGCCACGATGGCTGTACTCACGGCGAATGGAACCGTCAAATGTGTTTTTGTGTGTCGTTTTTCGATGGTGTACTAAGATCTTGTCAGTAGTTACAAAATGCATGTCGACCGAAATTCCAGGCGCGCCTTTGGACCCTGTTTACGACGAGGAATGCCCACTTCGGACATTTCGTTGGATATCAGTGATTTGACTGCGGTAGGTTCGTTATGTCTGGTTGCAGTGCATCGTCTTAGGCCTGCAGACGTTTCTATGTTATGGCCAATGGTTTCGTTAAACCCGGTCAGCTCGTTTGCCTCCTCGTCGTTAGACTGACTACCCGTGAGTCTCCCGAATTGAGGGAACCAGGAATGAATTACAGGACCTTCCCCATTGCTCGGATTACTCATGGCTGTGCTGAGATTGTGAGGCGGATCCATGTCTTGCATTTTCTAGTAATTTGACGCCTGCAATATGAGGATTCTCAGTGCTCGAGCCCACACTGTCACTTCTATTGGCAAACTCGGATATCGTCGTAACAGGTACGGGGCAATTGCGCACGTCTTAGCCAAAAAAATGCCTTTGCAAAGAAACGGACACTATTATATATGACTATATAAAGATGTAGCGAAGGACTCTTACTATCCCGCCTAGTTATCTGCTACATCATCACCTTGTCAAAAGACTATAAGTCGCATCAAACCTCTCTCTGCATTTATCTGATATTATACGGAACTCTGAGACCATGCCTTCGAGACGCGTCTACGTCACCTATGTCTATTGTGTGAGGTCGCTCCCGTGTCATGAGGTTGATCATATTGCTAACAGATAGCAATAGAGTGAATGTGGTGACGGCCCAGTCCTCTGCAATGGGGCAACTGTTCGATGCCCCGTCCTAAGGTGCCAACACATCTACAGTCAAGATTGCTGTCGGTTTGAGACATATGCAATCCGATCCGACCGTTGATAGTATCGAAATTCGAACCTTTCAATGTCTCAACTCCTTAACAAGGCGGTTACAACACGAGGAGAAACCTAACAACTATGTCTCCTACAAGTACTCCTTCAGCCCTCAAAACAACGAGAACCAAAACATCAGCTCGCAACTCGAAGCGGTCGCTGTCATGTTTCTACGCGTCTCTTTCTTTCTCTGTTTACCACTATATTATAGACCTGTTTCCCACTCCCGGCGCCACCATCCTCTGTTTTCTCAATGCACTCTGTTTTACTACCTTGTACAATCCGCATCCCACCAAGTCTTGCTATCGGCTTGATGATGGGAACAGGAAAATTCGGCAGCACGGAATAGACGGAGTATTACGGCACGTCGCTGTTCTTTCCTTATTTCGTCTTGGGTCTTGTTTTGGGAGTTACACTTATTATATATCATACATCGGGAAATGTGTCTTTCCCTTTGCTCTCTTCTCTTTCCCTTTTCCTTTTGTTGTAATAGACTTTCCTGTTTACTTCCTCCTTTGACTATAGCTGTTTCTTGTACACTTAGGTTACATTTCCTATATGGTCTCTGAACTTCTTAGCCTCAATATAGACTACTGGCTGGCCAGACAATTACCTGGGCGCCGTCACATGCCGACGTGTCGTCTTGCATCATTTCATGCTCCCACATTTGATCATGTGAGCCCACGTGGCATATAAGTGATGGAAAAACATCGACAGCCAATCAAGCTGCCCTACCCTAGGTTAGTTAAAGCAGTATCTGCACCGGCCGGGCGAAAAGGATGGGTATTACTTGCGTTTTTTATTGAGAATTACTGGCCCTGCACCTATCCTTTTACTGGCCCTGCACCCCTTTACCCGGTTTGGCCACCAAGACCTGGCAGACTCAGAAGTGGATCTGATACTTAACCTACCAAAATTACTAGCACTGTATATTAAACATAGGCAACCACTTACTTACCTCCAGCTTTACTTTATCTTACATTTATACCTTGCTGTATAACACTTTGAGGCTATTTACACTTATGCTAGCGTTGCTCAAAGCTAGGAGAAGGTGCGCTATGACCCTTTCCGCAAGGAGTAGCTAGGGAACCTACTTACTAAGTATATTGCCTTAGCTTTTAAAGTAAAAAGGACTGCAAACGCATATAATTAGCTATTCTACTCAAGTAACATTACAACACCAAAAACGGCTTTTTATTGCAGTGTGTATGTAACTTTAAGTACTTAAGGCTGTCAAGAAAGGTATTAGTAGAGAGAGGATATTGATACACAGTGCTAGTAATTTTGGCAGGAAAAGTATCAGATCCACTTCTAAGTCTGCCAGGTCTTGGTGGCCAAATCGGGTAAAGGGGTGCAGGGCCAGTAAAAGGATAGGTGCAGGGCCAGTAATTCTCTTTTTATTGCCGTATTGTTGCTAATAGTGGGTACAACAGGGATTTGACTCGAAGTTTTAGCTCGCCTCAAGTCTCTTTAAAACGCCCTTGCTTTCGGTCACATGTCTGACATGCTTAAACGAACGGCCAAACAGCCAAATTGTCTAGCATTCCCTCCTTGCAGGTACTAGAGAATTCTCCGTACCAATCCAATACGCTACTTGAGTATGTGGCCCAGATCCCACGTGCTATTAATGCCGCACGACATACTGGCAGGGCGGCTATAATAGCCAAATCCAAGATCGAACGGATCTACCCGGACCGCGTGGCAGCCACGACGCTTATAAGCCTGCCTGTACGCCGTATACTACATAGTACGTACTCAAGGTACTGCTGCTGTATCTGATACCTGAAACATCCCCAGCATACAGTACATGCACACGTTGAAGAAGATACTACAGAAAATATGCCCGCCCAATCATATAAGGAAAGGGTGCTATCGTCGCACATTCTTCTTAAGCTTATTGTCTCGAAGGGCCCCGCCGTAATGGCGCATTAAGTCACGACAACTTCGTTAGCAAGACGGTTGCCTATATGTGCCCGATTATGGACTGGTTCACTTTCTCATTCCGCCCCTCTTGTAATCTTGAGAGGATAAGAATATCCATCAAGCCCGGGCTGATAGTAGGATATCCAAAATGTTTTATTCTTTATATAAGCAAAACTGAACGCCGCCCTCCCAATCCCACCTTGTTTAGCATCCTGACTAATACTAGGTAGTTTCTACAGGCCCGTCATCATGCATACGTATATCTAATTCCACCATCACCTTGCAGTGGATAATTACGTGAAACCCCATGGGCTTTATCACTTATCCCGATGGGTTGCCATTGAAGGCGAGAGCGTTGGTGGTGCCGTCCGGCACGCCGTTGAGCACACCCTGAGTAGCGAGCTCCTTGATGCGATCGCACAGGGCGCCGGCATCACGCTTGCCTTCTAAGGTTAAGAGATATGCGCCGAGACCAGCGACGATAGGGCTGGACGCGGATGTTCCTGACGCAGTGGTCTGTTTGTGTGTCGCTTATCAGTTTACATGCAATCAATCCACCAAGGTGTCGGTGTTTAAACTTACTGTTGTGCCATCGTACGAAGTACTCTCGATATTTGACCCGGGGGCCCAGATGTCCACAACCTCGCCGTAGTTGCTGTAATCGGCCTTGTTATCATTCTCATCGCTCGCCGAGACGGTGCAGACGGACGGTTCGGAAGCAGGTGAGAAGCCGTCAGCGTCGGAGTTATCGTTTCCGCTGGCCACAGCGACGAAGACACCAGAGCTGGCCAGCGCGGCGACGGCATCGTTGCTCGCCTGGCTCCGCCCACCACCGAGCGATAAGTTGGCAACCACGCCGTTAGGACAGTCGCGGTTGGGCGCGTCTTGCGCAACCCAGTCGATGGCGGCGAGGATTTGGTTTCCGTCTGCCGTACCGTCGCTCTTGAAAACCTTGACCGCGAGCAATTGCGTCTTCTTGGCGACGCCAAAACTCTTGGATCCCACAATACCGGCAACGAAGGTGCCGTGGCCCGCACCGTCAATGTCCTCGTCGTCGGCGTAGTTAGCAGCCCAACTTGCTCGCCCCTCGAACTCCGGGTGATCGATCTTGATGCCCGTGTCGATGATGTAGACGCACGTCCCTCCGCCGTCGGAGTTGTCACGCACGTAGGTGTTGTCGCCCGCGTTGCGATGCGAGATGCGCGCGATGCCGTAAGGGGCGCCCTCTTGCGTTTCGAAGTCGGTGAGGTAGAACTTCTGATCTTCGTGGATGTATTCGACCTTTTTTATTGAATTTAGTCAGTCCGTCCATCTATGTTTATTTATATACCTGGAATACGAGAGGAGGGTTACTACTTACATGTGGACTGGCCCTTAACGCCTCGAGAGACGTAGCGTTGAGCTGACTGGCAAACCCCCTAAAGTTGGTCGACCCGTACACGTGTTTGGCCTCGTTCATGTGTGAAGTGACGGTGAAGTCTGCCGCCGTTGACGAGAAGCCCTCCTTCATCTTGACGATGTAAGTATCGCGGACACGGTGCTCGTCCGCTACTTTCATGAGCGGCGCTGGTGAGCTGCGCCTGGCAACGGGAACCGACCTCGCCGACGCCAGGGACGCTAGGGCCGACAGACAGAGGAGGGTTTTGGGATACATTTTAGTTGTTCAGTTATGTGAGTGACGATGTACGATGTACGATCTACAATATACGATAGACCTGGGGGTTATAGCTGGCTACTTATAATAGGAAGAAAACTCCCTTCCCCTCCCTCCTCCGTCCCATGATTGCAGAGCAAGTCTTGGTCCCTTGTAAGACCATAAGCAAGCCCCAGAAGCCCATAATGGCGGCATTTGATAAGAATAGAAGCTCATAGTCAACGCCTTCCTAAAAGCCCTAGTCCTAGCATACCTATTCCAATCGGTAGTGTATTCCTCGAGGCATCTCACGTGCTTCTCCCGGGTAATAGGTATGAAATCGCGTCGCATCGCACAACAGTTGCCTCTTGGTGGGTTTTTGGGCGCTGATCACTGCCTTATATCATTCTCCTGCGCCCTCCTCATCGAATCCTCGCGCATCCGCTCTCCTGCCTATAAGGGCAGCTAATCTCTACTTCATAGGTCAATTGCTTGGACTTGGCCGGAGAAATGTTTCATTGTATTCATTTTTTGTCCTTTCTTTATTTACGTAGCTTAGCCAAGAAATTTATAGTTTCCAAGATTTCATGATGTTGTCTATTTTAGGCAGCTCAAGATAGTCTTTCTAATTATAAACATAAGATACGTACCGACTATGCACGCTTCTTATAATCCTAGACATTCTGGAGGCTCCCTATGTGAATTGCCGACGCGTTCAACGGCATTAAAGATCCTGTGGAAGGTCTGTGGGAGGCTTATATAAATATTCATATAATATCACTGAACCGCCAGAAACATAGCACACATACATCTATAGCCACTTAAATTAATACCTACCTAGGATGAAGCTTACCTAGGTAGCTTCATTACACATACCCCAAATCTCCTTCTCCATCTCCTCCCGGCGACACATCGGCAGTAGCCAGCCCTATGACTACCACCTGTAACTGTATGCGTTTCATAAGCGTATTCTATCCCATCGTGTCGTTGGAGATAAGATAACCAGAGAGAGAGAGGCAGAGGAGGGGGTTTCATCTGTCTATCAAATTAGGTGTTGAAAGGATAAATACAAGCTGACTATTAGAAGTTTGCTTTTTGTTATTCAAAAGTGGTCGAAGCTTACATCGCTGTCACTTCACTTGACCTTACTGCTCGGCGATATGCGAACTTAAAAAACTTAACATATAGACAACTGAGCCTTGCCATTCGGGCAACGCATTAAGAGAGGGACAATTGGTAGATGGTGGGGACTTACTATAGTAGCTCAGACGCAATTCTTCTTCAAGCACACCCACCACATAATAGCCACGTCTTCGGTATTCTACTTATCTTATCTAACTCATAAGGACTTGTCATAACGGTGAAATTAGAGTCAATGCTCTCTCTAGGTTGACTCTCAATCTTGATCTTAAAAGTGGTGCTGCATTATAATATGTGGCTATATTCCTGCGCTACCCAGAGAAGATCTTTATAGTGCGGTGTGGATAAAAAGTATGCATGAAGTAGAGATCGAGGCTAAGTTTAGATACTAGTCTCAGAGCTAATGGGGTTGTGCGGCCTCTCTTAGGTGAGGTATGAACATAACAGGTGAGTTGTTCTTTGTCGCTCACTCTCACGCTGAGATCTCACTCTGACCTCTCACCCTCAGAGGGCCACGGGAGCAGTAGTAGTCGAGACTCGAGAGTATTCATTCTCGTGGTGCGGAAACCGTCGGCGATTTCATCCTCTACAGCCACTATGGTACTCTTATCCGTCGTGGTGTGGCGTATAACTTGAACTACTCGGTAGATTGTGTTGGCTGGGCTGAGACTGAGCTGGGCTAAATGACGACAAGACTCGTTTCAATAGATTGATAAGCTCCTTATTGCTAGCTCAAGGCGTTATGTATATATGAAGGTGCTTAGAATTGAATCCTGGGCAGAGATAAGGGCGTCGAGGCGGGCGGCGGAGAGGCAGGTAGGAGATAGGTGAGAAATAAGAATCAAAAGCTACATCTGTACTCATCGCCATGAGTATGTGTCCGTGGCGCGCTTGTGGACCCGTGAGACCGCCGTCGCGATCTTCATCTCGAAGTCACTTATAGGTTTCAGAGTTATACATGCTCTACTAGACTCCTTTATTTCACCTCTTTAAGCGGAATTGATGAACTCTCACTCATCGCTCCTCGTGAGATGCTTCTTCTCATTAAATTATGGCTTAGTAAGTAGACTACCTAGAGTATTGAGATAAACCGTTGCACAACTTGCTTCTATGTGTGTAAGATGCATCGTGCCAGCAACTCGAGCAGATATTCGCTCATAGAAGGGTCATCATCGGTGCTAAACAACGCCATGCCATGCGCTCTAATGTGATTGATTGACGCATTGTGTGTGCTCTTTTTTATTTTTCTTTTTTTAGTAGACCAGCCACGTGCATGCATGCAGTCTACCTAACTTGTAAGACCATAGTAGTACAGTCCAATTCTGTCCAGTCCTTTTTGCCTGCCGGAACTCCCGCGGGTTTTTCGATTCTTGAATGTTCTGGACTTACTTACTCGGGCAGCATGCTATGCTGTATGGGCTGTGCTGTACCTGCCTCGTATTACTAGTGCTACCGAAGAATGAAACAAAACTCTGTGAGCATCGCACGAGAGTGAAACTCTTTCCGACGCCGGACGTCAACGCATAGCTTGTCAATTGCCAATGTAGAATGCCGGTGTGCTCTAGGCTCTGTGCTTAGGCATCCCCGCTGGAGCTCCGGAGGACAGCGGACATCCCTAGCGCGGAATCCTCTGAGGAGGGGCAAAATCACAGGCTACCTAAGCAGTTGTATTACCTTAGGTAGGCTGTCAGTAGAGCTCGGCGAGCGAGGCGAGAGCTGAGCTCTGCAACTCTTATCTTAGTTCGCACACATAAGGAGAAATGTGACTTAGGGTAGTGAGGGAATATTTACATAGACACTGTGCGGCTGATGAGACAGGGCAGCTCACGCCAGCCAAAAACAGGGGTCATGGTATAGGTATGTCGAAGGATCATAGTACAGGCTACAGCATATGTAGTTTACAGGCTATAGCATATGTAGTTAAACTGTTATGGGTGATAGGAGCACCCTTTTCAACAAGAAAAAAATAATTTTCGGGCAGAATGAAGACGTCTCAAAGTCAACTGACACGATTACGAGTGGCCCTCTCCTACTAGCTCTGATGTTTTCCAAATAATAACGGACTCCAAGTTGCAATTACGACCCGATGAGAAATACAGCATACCACACTGCACATACTCACCGAATGCATACCACCTACCGCTTCCTACCACTTTCCCTTTCGAGATAACGAAGACCCCGATCCTTTCTCCTCCAAGCCTGTACGTAAGTTTATGTACAAACCCCTGTCCCAGATAGATGGCGGGCCGGCTCAATGGCAAAAGCAGCCTCAAAAGAGATCTTCATGAAGGGTTGTAGGTTTGTATTACTACTAGCCCTGGTTATGTGTATGCGTGTAGTCAGCAACAAACGCTCCCTCCCTACCACACGTGGCTAGTATGAGGACATGCTAGATGAAGCAAGTACAGTATAGGTAGGTTAGACAGGTAAATAGGTGCGAACACCCGATTTGCATCGGTGGTAGTGAATATAGACATTTTTTCTTCTTATTCCAGCTGTGTTTTCTATCTTTTCATATTGTCTATTTTCTTCTTTCTTTTTTTCTTTCTCCCCCTCCTGTGGTTGAAGAAGCAAGCGACACAGCGCCGACGAACTAAAACTACACTTGATACTTACGGGCGTAAACATAGCATAGCATCACACACATGACAGAAATATGGCATGACATGACACAATAATCAATCAACTGGCCAACCGCAATCGATGGGAACTTACAAACTGGGGGTGGAGGAGCAGCAGCAGCCAAGACGAAGGAGAAGGGCCGTGTGCTTACCACCACGACCAGCACCAGCACGACCACCTTAATCTATCTCCACAAATACTATATCACGAGCACGATCGCCCCGGCAAGGACGACTACAATGTCTTCACCGGACTCCCTACCCACAGAATCACCACTCCCGCACCCGCCACCGGGCCCGACGTACGTGAGCGTGGTGCCGATCGAGCTGTCGTTCCGCCTATTCGTCGTGAGCACCATCTTCACGCTCTTCGTCTTCGTCGCCCTCGTCCTGCGCGTCATATCGCGCTTCTACGTCGCCGTGAGGCTCGGTTGGGACGATGTGTGCGTCTTCGGCGCCTCGCTCTTCTGCTTTGGGCAGATGGCGCTGTTTGGACTTTGTGCGTACCTTTTTATTCCCCGGTTTGAGTATGAATTAGGTTGCTGTTACAGCGTGGATGACGGGGGGATGGATGGGAGGGCAAGGGCGTGTTTTATTTGCTAACTTGGGTTGGAGCTGTCCAGTGGTTTTCGGTGGGCTAGGTCATCATGCCGACACGGTACCGGCACCGAATCAGTTCTCGATACCAAAGGTGCGCATGACATGTGGAATGGGGGTGCTTTGCGAGCTTTAAGAACTGACTACAAACGCCTTGGTTTGCTAGGTACTCTTCAGCTTCGAACTTTTACACATCGTCAGCTTGAACCTCGGCAAGCTGAGCGCCATGTTCTTCTACCTGACGCTCTTCAACAGTAAAACCGCCCAGAGGGTCACGAAATGGTGCATATCGGCTGTCGCGCTGGGCACTGTCAGTTTGATTCTGTGGCAGTTTCTGTTCTGTCATCCCCTCTCCATGATGTGGGAATGGGACGGGCTAGAAACGTGCGGCGATCGTGTATGTCGACCCCATAGCTTGAAGGCATAGGCATCCGGGTTCGCACGTAGCACATATCTATGAGACCCATACTAACATTCGCTATACAGAAACCACTCTATCTGGCTGTCTGCATCTGGTCCATCTTCACCGACCTTCTGGTACTGGTCGTGCCATTACCTATAATATGGAAATTGAAGATGGAACGCATGCGTAAGATCCGGTTATCGTGGCTGTTTGCAGCGGGCCTGATGTACGTTGATGTCGGCTCACAGCCTCTTTGGCCACCTTCTATCAAGGTATTTTGCTGATGAGAGGTTGTCTATAAACAGTGTCACAGCGACATCCATCATTCGTTTAGGTTACATCGTCACCATCGACTATCACCACGATTTCTCCTTCCGTACCGTACCACCCACCTTCTTAGCGGCGATAGAACCGCCCGAAACGATCATCTGTGTCAGTTTACCAATGATATATTCTTTGTGGACGAGGGTAGGACCCAGCAAGAGGGGAAAAGATGGTTCTGCTCCTCATCTTGGCGGCCCCGGTACACCGACCCATGGCTCAAGCTTTGGACGTGGATTGGATTCGCATAAGCAGTGTTTTAGTCAGCTCCATAATAACTTACCAGACCCGTTCGAACTAGCTGAAAGTAAGTGCTGTTTTAGATATTTCTGTGATGGCTGTTCTCGTAGGACACGATCTTCTATTCGTGCAGGAGGACTCCTTTAAATTTTCTTTGTTTGCTGCAAAGCCCCCGGATAATGCGCAACAAGATGAGACGCAATATTGACTAGAAAGCACAGTGCAACGCAGTCAGCGACAGGTATTAGTCTCAGCTGATAGACCAACTAAGGGACACCGAGTCTTTCACTCAAAGTCAAAGAGTCTAAATCGAGATATAGAGTCGAGCAGCGGATCAGAAACAGCATTAGTAGACACCTCAGCAAACGCGAGTGATCCACAGATCGGCGGCATCATGGTGTCAAAGGACTTCACAGTCTCCATCTCCGTATCGCAGAGTCATGATAGATGATGTACGTTACCCGCGGCGCTATATCCGACGTCGTGTCCAGACCAAATAGAAAGAAACGGTTAAACAAGGGGTCCCGTCCGAGCCTTCGTCTATCTTTCCGTGATACCTCTTTGTCTGGGTTCGGCTTACTTACCATTCTAGGACAGGGCTTTTAGCTACCTGCAGGCAAAGGCAGACGGACAATGTAACCCTCTTAGGAACAATTTCTATATTTTTCAGCTGGTCCAAGAACGACTTCCGGATACAATTCTTTCGATGGAAGGCAATCGTTATCACGTCAAAAGGGCGAGGACGGCATTGACCCCGCCTGAGCAAACAGCTTGCCTCTCGCCTCGGAAAAACCGGAGCCAAAGAAGGGAGGCAGCAACTTAGCTAGAAACTGGCACATCAGCACTGGAAACTAACAAGGCGTCGAAATCGAAGCCCCCTACCGTTGCTGGCCGTTGCTCAAAGCCACCGACCAGGAAGGCTACCAAAGCCAAGAAGAATGTGTCTCCAGCTCCCCAATCCGACGACGAAACTGACAGAGAGGTTGAATCACTCCTTACAACCGTTAAGAAGGATGTAGTTCGTCGTATAGCGGAGAACCTCGTCGAGGAATTTTCAGGCGAAACACTAGCTGATGTATTGCCGGAACTGGGTTTAGTACGCATATTAGGAAGAAAGAAGATTGTCCCAGCGAGGTCAGAACCATCTCAAGAGTGACAAAGAAGTAGAGAAGGAACTGGCACAAATAGAGGCGAGTTTCCGCCTAGCTCTATTCATGCCCACGCTGCTATGGAATTACGGAGTATCAACTTGTGACCGGCCCAGATAACGATTGAACAGGTACCGGCGCTTCAGCCGTACCCTCAACAGCAACAAGCAAATAGTAGTGAAGTAGTCATTATTATTAGCCCGGAACCTGATCGCCACTTGTTGTTCCTGAGGCTCTTTAAGAGCCTCAACCATGCCACTACCAACCCGTTACCATCAAAAGACCATCTGCCGTCTAGGAGCCTACCGCGGCTCAGCCTCCGGCCGTCGTTCAGAGTCCAGCTCTCTCTCAGACTTCCACTGAAGCTCGGAGTGTCTCTGTTATCGAGAAACCGGCCGTTGCTCCAAAAGCTACCACAGATCAGACTCCAACTGCGGTTCAGGCTTCCACTCCCGTTCAGAAACCTACTGCTCCCCAGCAGTCAGGTACGATTCAGACTCCGGCTGCTGTGCGAAAATCCGTTGTTTGGCAGCCTGCTTTAACTCAAATTCCCGCTGTCGACCAGAGACCTACTGCTGTCTGGAAGCCTGATATAGTTCAGGCTCCGGCTGCGGCTCAGGCCTCAGCTCCTGTGCAGAAGCCCGCTCGACTGTGAAGTGGGAGCTGCGGGTACAGGAGAGTGGGGCCGTCTTAAACTTCTTTGAAGGACGGCGCCTGCCTCTGGACAGGTATCTCCAGTGGAGGGGTTGTGAGGGGTGACAAAATCCGATGTAGAACGGGACTCCGGGCTTCTTGTGTGCCTGGTATAGATTAAAACAATTAAATGAAAACTAAAAACTGAAATTGTCTCTTTTCTAAACCATCTCGATTTTTTTGTTAATATATATATATATATATATGTAACATGAGAATCTTCTCTGGGTTATTCCGCTAAACAGTAGGTTTCTATCGAAGCGCACGCAAGTTTAATAAGGTGCTTTACAACTAGAAGGTCAGATCTGCCCCGCACTATCTACCCCTCCAAAGCAATTTACCCCGTGACAGGGTCTCGAGGGTTATACAACATGAATTGAATTCTTCTTCAGCCAGTAAAGAACTGTACCATGAAGCCGCAGATTCATCTAAGTTGTATATTCAGTGAGAATTGTAGATATAAACTCCGCGTCTGCGTCTGCATTTTATGAAGCAAGTGACTATAGATACCAGTGACTTTAACAAAATGTCCAGGTGCAAGACATTCACTCCATGCACAGAGATGGGAACATCCGTCCGGGTCAATGTTATTACCCCACGTCGCCAATGATCCCAAATAACTGCCGGATCTCAAGAAACGTACCCAAGCATACCTAGGTATAAAGTGTCTGATGACAGAGGTATTACATAAGTGCCTAGGTTAGGTAAGGATAGCCAGATATAGAATTAGAAATGGACAGCAATTGAGATTGAGACGCTGTATTTCCCCTTCTTTAAATCCGAATCGTAAGAAGAGATAAGGGCTCTCGAAGGTCTGTCAAATAAAGGAAAAGCTGTATAAAGAAACATCTTCCCGGACCAAGCTCCCAATCGCCTCATATAGGTATTTCTCATTACTCAATTTCTTTGCACAGACACGTCATTAGATCATATCATATACACCAACATCACCATGACATCTCCGAGCGAGACAAAGGCAAAGGCGGCAGCACCAGAACTGCTAGACCTGACAATCGACAATATCACGCCTAATACCGTCCGCATCAACTCGCAGAGCGGCGACAGACGCCTGACGTACGTGATGGAGCGACTGGTCACGCACCTGCACGACTTCGCGAGGGAGACACGCATCAGCACCAAGGAATGGATGACGGCGCTGAACTTTCTGGTGCAGTGTGGGCAGATCAGTAGCGATGTGCGGCATGTAAGTGGATTTGCGGTAGACACACATGCATACACACTTCCATCCGCTGGGAAAGCAATATTTAAGGAACAAATCACTTTGACCTAGGTAGATTAGATACACATATAGAACGAAAATGAATCGGACTAACACCATCCCAAAACCATCTGCACGTATAGGAATTCATCCTCTTATCAGATATCCTGGGACTCTCCCTCCTAGTCGACAGCATAAACCACCCCAAACCACCCAACACAACCGAGGGGTCCGTGCTAGGGCCCTTCCACACACATGACGCGCCAACGGTAGAGAACGGGGCGAACATGTCCTCCGATCCGAAGGGACAGCCTCTCTTATGCATCTGCACAGTCAAAGACACGGAGGGTAACCCCGTCGAGGGGGTCAAGATCGACATATGGGAGACGGATAGCACGGGTCATTATGACGTGCAGCACGCCGACCGCAGCGAGCCGACCGAGCGGTGCGTCATGGTCAGCGGCGCCGATGGTGGGTTCTGGTTCAAGTGTATCTTGCCCGTCAGCTATCCCATCCCGCATGACGGGCCGGTAGGAAAGTTGCTGGAGAAGCTAAAGAGACATCCGTGGAGGCCGGCGCATTTGCATTTCATGCTTGAGAAGCAGGGGTGGGATCATTTGATCACGTAGGTCTTTTCCCCTTCGTTCTCTCCGCATCTCGGCGCAGCTCGAGAGTGTGCGAGAAGCGTGATCGTGCAGAAAGCAGAAGTCAAGTCTCATGCGACGAACGCATCATGTTAACATGAATTGGAACTACAGGTCGTTATACATGCGCGGTGACCCCTACGAGACGTCTGACGCCGTCTTCGGCGTGAAGAAGAGCCTGATCGTAGAGCCGCAGAGGATAGACGACGCCACGGCAAAGGAGTATGGCGCCCCTAAGGGAAGTTGGATCCTAAGGCTGAACTTTGTCTTGACGACAGATACGGAGACGGCGAATCTGAGGGACAAGCTTGCGCGTGAAGCCCTGGAGAAGTTGGGTTTGAACTTGACGCTTGTTGACCATTTGCCTGTTCCCGATCTTGATTAGATATATGGCTCTACGTTAGATGTAGAGTAGACCCTATAGAATTCTAGTGCAGTAGGCATCATGTACGTTTGTCGTTGATATACGGCATGATTTCGGGCCATTTTCGCCCGCTTCAAGTCGTGCACTGTTGGTCCATGCACTAGTGATACGAGTCGCTCGGGCGCATGCTTGAGACCGACCAGATCGCTCTTCTCGATGACGCGTTCTAGTGAACTATCGGCCACAATATCCTCTCGCTGAGTCGGTGTGGCAAAGAAGTTGATGCCTACAATAATGTAGGCCAGATCGAAGCGGCAGACGTAGAACAAAGGGTAGGCGACCCAAATGATATACCGACGACATAGGAAGAAATATCAATGAACATTGGCCAAACTTCTCGTCAGAAGTCTTGTATACCAGTCTCGCCCGTTAAAATCCTCTCAACACCGTCGCCGTCGTCGTCATCACCATCACTCTCCCCGATCCAACTCGGCTCCTCATTATCAAACCATGCAAGCTCCTGTTCCTGGCGCTCGAGAGCATCATACTCCTCATCCTCATCAACAGCGCGATAATTGAAGTCTTCATCGCCGCCGGCCACGAACCGTTGTCTCAGGAACTCGTCCCAGCGCGTGCGGCCTTCTTCCGCGGTTTGTGGCGCGCCGCGATAGTCGACGTCCTCGGCCTCGAGCACTTCAAGTTCTTCCCGGTTCATGCAGGTTTCCGATGCTAAGTTCGATTCTCTCTGCTGCTGCTGATGCCCTGTTCCGTGTTGTTGCGTGATATTTGCATCTACTGGTTCTGCGACTTCGCTAGAGCTGATATCATTACCATCGCTATTGCCGCTTCCACCGTTCCTCTCATCAGCCTCTCGCCGCGCATTGTCAGCTAACCTTGAGAGCCGCGCCTCGCCCCTTAGTAAATCAACCTCGAGCACGCGGCCAAAGCCCTTGGCGCGACCTTCTTTCTCGCGCTGCTCATGAGACTGAAAACGCCTTATCAGGGCATCATACAGCAAAGGGTCAGCGAGCTCGTGTTCCAGAGACAGGTAATACGACGGGTGGCGAGAGAGCCATTCGCGCCGTCTGTTGCGGACGCGGGTCTGAGCTGCGTGCGCTGGGGATCTGGGTGGTCGTGGTTGCGGCCTTTCATATGAGGCGGGTGGTGATGATGACGATTTATCCGCCGCGAGGGTCTGGGTAGCTGCTCCCGGGATGATCGAATATGATGAGACGGGTGATCCTATGAGAGGTGACATGATGAATGAATTCCCAGTGTGAGTCAATAGTATACAACCCTTATTACTTTGGTAGTATCATGAGCCACATCCACAGGTTACGGAGGTTGAGCAGTTAATAGATGAGAGACGATAGTGATGAAATGCGTATCGTACGTTGCGATGTCGCAATACTACATATACTGCTAAACGTGTGCTGCTGTAGACAACTGGAATATCGCCTGAACCCCACCATTTGACCAATCAGAGACCTTATAATGGCATACAAACTACATGTATGTACAAAAACATGTGCATTCGTACCAGTTCCTCGAGTTGTTAGATGTATCGGCCGGCCAACTGTCTTGCATCTAATTCTTAATATCAAACCAAATGAATCTAGCAGTTCAATATTCGTGTTTCTCGCATCTTTCTGGAGTGTTTGTACATGCAGTATGGGTACGTTCTCCGTGCTAACATTAAGTACTACTACTTCAGTACGTGGCGGCGCCCTGGAACACATCCCCTATAGTCGTTATCAATCCACTATAAAGCTCACTGGGGGTGAGGTTCTAATTGCACTAATAATCCTATTTTAGGTATACCTCGAGCCATCAAGCAAAGACGCGTTTGCCCATCAATTTAGATATTGTATTGTCATGAAATCAGTTCTACACAACGTTCATATTTTGAAGCCTTTGCATAATCTGGACTTTCTACTTTACACAAATCTCTCATTGGTGGCTGTTTATTTGATTTCCCTTCAGAGTCAGCAATTTTCATGAAGCACCACGAGCATGAGGCTGCACCAAGTTCGCAGCATATTCGACTGCCGTCGGCTTGAGCGCAGGCCTTAGAGAACATGATCATTTATTTCCTATATTCCCACAGCCCCCAAAGTCCCTTCATTTGTCTCCTTGTTATATTTCTATCTCCTGTCATGGCAGACGCATCCGCCTCGCAGCTTGAAACAAAGAGGGAGCCTGGGCACTCAGATAAGACAAAGCTAACTCTGCTAAGTCGGAAAGATGACAACGAAAGCAGATTAGCTGCAGAGGAGGCTACATCCCGACTACCGATCACGGTAGATGTACCAGTTTCGGATTGCACTCTGTCCTCTGAGCGCAACATGACACTCCAGGATAGAAAGCAACATGGCCTAGCACACGGCCGAGGCAGGGTCACGGACATGTCGAAGACTACGGCACGGCGTTCACAGCCAGCTTTTACTACCGCCGAACCCGTTGTCAGCGTTACATCGCCTATGCCTCCGGGCTATAAATTCGTATCCAAGGGCAATCCATACATAACGCGCCACTGCCGCCAGGAAACACAACAAGCTCACAAAACCGTCTATGCTGTCATGGACGATAAGAAGAAGCCGGTCGGGATTCGAGTGCCTAAATGGGTCTACGAGGCCGTTTTACAATCGGAGAGGGAAACTCATTCAGAGCGCAGGGAGGCCGTAGCAAAGCGCGATGATGCCTTGGAGAGGCGCTTCCGCGTAGAAAGTAAGTATGAGGCTTATGGCAGTATTTCTCGTTTTCTTTTCTTTACAGCTATTTGGGTCACCTGAACTATTCTGCCTTGTGTCCTGTCGATCTTTCATTGTTCGACAATTACTGCGCATAGACCTGAGTATCTGCATTACTTATGACTGACCTCAATACTACAGTCCTGGCCAAATTCCCACGCATACCTGCTGAAGAAGTGCCAAAGATCATAAACCGGGCAATGAAAAAGCATGCTGGACGGGTGGGGCGCACAGGAAAAATAGAATTGGCAGAGAAAGCCTACCTAGCCGTCCAAGCTTATATACGACACACCAAAACGGACTATGACAAGCTCCTTAACGAGGGTACGGCGTATCAGGATGCGAGAGGGCAAACGTTCGCAAAAGTACGCGAGATACTGGTCGAATGGGGCGTCAAAGACCTGAAGCCCATCGGACTGGTAAAACCTAAGGCGAGTACGAGAAGGAAGACGAGGAAGACGACGAGGAAGACTACAAAGGTGGTTGCTTCGAAGACCACAACTAAACCACGCGGGAAGTACACTATGAAGACCCCAGGGAAGACGATCAAAGAAAAGGCAAGCGAGGAATTTGACTCTTCGCCCCTTAATAGCGACAGTGACTTCGAGGTGTCCACGAAACCAGAACGCTACGTGCAAACAAGGGAACCGCGTCCCGTGAGAAGCGGGTCAGAGAGACGTCCAGCACGCACATTGAGTCTCAGATCTGTAGACACAGCCACGACCCAACACGATGATAATGAGGATGATGGTGATGAAGTTTCCTACAGGCCTGACGAAGCTAGCAGCGCAGCGTCTTTAGATGTTTAGCCATGTCAAAGATGCATACTTCATGTCGGGCAAGTGTCGGCTATTTCTAGGACGGCTATGTGTATATAAAGGGGCAGGCTTGCTTAAGCGGAATAACCGGAGAGCTCGTATTTGGCGTGTTTGGTTCAGCTTCTGGTTATCATAACACCAGAAAGGGTTGCAAACCTGCCTGGGAGCGTATCTACCGTGTTACTGCACTGTCTTGTAAAGTACAGTGATTGGGGGTCTCCGGGAACCTCTGTACTACTGGTGTTGTTGGTACAATGATGTGCAGAATATATTGTATAAGCGTACATATCTCACAGCCAGGCTCCCTGTGAACCAACATCTCGACGCGGCGCATCGTGAAATCCCAACAACACTCACTCGTTAATATTCTTAGTCACTCGTTTTTTTGACAAGGTATAACAGGTGCTTACCCGTGTTAATAGCTACTACCAGTAAATCATCATATCATCGTGCACCGACATCATCCTCCCAGTGCGGGATCCTTACATGACACAAATCGTCGAGGGAGTCAAGAACTACAAATTCAGAAGATACTGGCCAAACTCCAGCATCGGGAGAATATGGTTTTATCGGACGACTCCTCACTCATCCCTCACGCACATCTGCGAAATCCTGCCCGCTCGTACCCGTTAGCCGGGAGATGCTCCCTCACGGAAAATGGTCTGGGGAATGCGGAGCTCAACGTCAGATATACAGACTGGGGGGGGCTATGACTACGCTTATGAGATTCTTTTTGTCTGGGAGCTGCGTGAGTTTATCCCTTTGCCGTGATGAGGGACAAGTTTGGTTTTCGATCGGCTCCGAGGGGTTTGGTTTATTTGCTAAACCTATTCAGGACTATGTCGTTTGGAATAGGCAGAAGAAGCTGTTAGATAACAAGATCCTATCGAAGCCGGACAGGAATACTTGCTGAGCTACCAAGTCCTTAAGAGCAAGGGCAAGGACCTTGACGCCCTGGGCCGAGAGATCGAACTTTGGGTTGATGACCCCTTTTAAGGTTAGGCTGTTCAGGGGATATAGAATCCACTATATCCATCTCCTTTTCAAGCGCGCGAATCTCAATCTCGGGATTATTCATCAACAGATCAAGGCGCCGGAGATTGAATGAGCTACTTGACGCATATGCTGAGATCTTTTGAATGTGTGTTCCGTTGCAAGTGCAAGACTCTCCAGTTATCTGTGAGATGACATGAAGCTCATGAATTCAGGGTTTTTGTTGGGTTGGATTAGCATATCAGGGTTCTTTGTTTTGTTTACTATTTGGTTTTTAGGTATGCTTCAAGGATTTATACCAGTTTATAGCGATATTGTTAATGAGAGATGCATTCACCTCCGTGAAGTCCTACACGGGATTAGCGACGTCGCTTTTCCCATGGCATAATCTCCGTCGCGTCGAAACCTACTGCAAAGCAAACGAGTAACCTATCTCACCCGTGTCTCCGACAACTAACAGTCATCGGGCCGTTACTCCACTACCTTGAGCGAACATCAGCAAGACGAAAAAGAATCGAAACAGCACCCAAGAAGCGGAGCGGTGGTACCGACATTCGCCGGTAAAGCCCACATTTTCTCACCACTGAACCCGCGGAGCTTCGCAGTGTTTGAATTCCGTGGAGCTCCCCGGACGGGATGCCAACTCCAATCCCACCTCATTTACACACCTTTCACTCACGAGTCTAGGTAAAATATACAGATATCCATGAATAGCCAGCTGACTCACTTGAATTTGTGGATCTACGAGCAATACTTAGATTTGTAGTACCTGTCTATTTGCCCGTCCGTCCGTCTGGCTGCTCATCGCGTTTGGGGCCAGCGCATAATACTTCCATATGAGGAAGCGCTTTCTTTAGATGGAGTGTGTGCAACTCTACTAAGTGAAGGAATTAGTGCATCATGTTGTCATGCGCACAACAATTTCCACTCCTGACATTTGGACATGGACAGTGAGCATGAGATCACCGCATTGCAAGTTACCAAGTTAGGAAAACGTCCTCTGCTTCTGCGTAAGAGGCAATTCAGTCGGAAACAGTCGGGAGACCGATGCAATGAGGATATTCGTGCTATACAAGTGCTTACTCTGGGCTTTGGACTATCTTCGCAAAGGGAGTTTGGGTGCTCGCTAGGAAGCGGGTTGCGAGTGACTCTCGACTACGATGAGGATGAGTCGACCTGTGCCGTACTAAGCAGAGCAGAGATGATAGATACACCGCCCCATAGTCATCTCACGCAAGAGTTGGAATCCCTATATATAAAGGGTAGACGGTCATCGAGGAATAGATATTTGTTTCGTGCATGATCTCACGATATAAACACAATTACAGTTAAACAATCCTATCTATTCCTAAATATCGACCCAAAATCTGTTACCATCAGCATATACCACTACTTGCTCGCTCAGAAGTTAACCCTCCATCAGACACCAACCGAATCACATAATAGTCTCCCTCAACAAATCTCAAGATGCCCATCTTTGAAATCGCCCTCCCAAACCTAAAACGCGACGCCGCGCTCATCCAAGAAGCCGAAGAGAAAATCGTTCCGGCGATGCGTCCCCTATTGCACAACGCGGGGATCCTGAACGGGCTACGCGGCTTCTTCACTTCTGAGGATGGGCGGGATATCCGCGACGAGTTCAGGGAGGCTCTTGTTCTAGGTGCGTATTTTATATCACTATACACTACAACTCCGTTTCTTTCTTTCCCTTTTTTCTTTTGCTTCCTCTCTCTCTCTCTCTCTCTATATATATATATGTGTGTGTGTGAGAATCCAACTGACCAAAACACAACAGAGTGGCCATCAGCAGAACACTTCCAAACCTTCATCTCCTCCGCTCCCTTCCTTTCTGTAATGGGCGCTGTGAAAGAGAAATACGCCGACGGTCCACCCGTCCTCAAACTCTTTGACTACGCCCACCATGACGACCACAGCACCAAACTAGCTTCTATATTCGGCCAGGACACCGTGCTGGAGTACCTCGTCATCAGGCCCAAGGACGATACAGAAGCGGGTGTCGAGCATGTGATGAAGAAATTGCAGCAGTCGCGGCTTGCTTCCGAGCTGGGAACGCAGCGCGTGGCTGTGGGTAAGAGCTCGAATGTTCAGACTGTCGAGATCGCTGTTCTTGCTGCGTGGGAGAATGAAACCGTAAGCCTTACCTTATTTGTCTTACTCTTTATTTACCATCATCTACGTATTCAAAGGGTAAATGCTAACAACATGTGAGCACCTCAGGCACTCGAAGCAGCGAAGGATCTGTCAACTCGAAAGGAGTTCCTAGCAGACATCGCGACCTTCGCAGAAGTCACGAGCCTAGTTGCGCCGATGAGTGCAGTCTAGGCACGCTGCACGCACACATCTCGTTTTCCGGGATGTAGCCATCCCGCCAGGCTACCCGGGAGATGTATTCGGGGACCTGTATTGCTTCGCTCACGCCCCCGTCTTCCACTTTGCCGTTGGAAGTCTTGCCTTAGACATCGATGTAGAGTTGAAGCCTCAAATTCTCAGTTGCTTTACTAGCTGGCTTATGAGTTAGCTGACTGATCACTCCCTGCTCATACTATTATCTATCTAGAGACTAATACCACACATACAACTTTATTAACCACTGGTCGATGTTGCTACTCGATGTGTGACCTCCAAAGTGAAAATAATACAAGGGATAGGTGCTGCATTAAAGAGAGCAGGCAACAAGCTTTAGCTCATCAACAGTATACAGTCCTTAGCTTCCGGGCAGCAGCATCTATCTAACCTACCTGATCTACCTATCTGACCGAGGATAACATTCGGGCTCCCCATAGGCATACCAATCTCTCTAGTTCACTTCCACAGTAGTTAATATGTCAGTGTTTGTGCATGTGAAAGTCGGTGATGAGTATTGGACGAAATAGGAAATATCTATCTTCCAACAATGGACATGCCCTACCTGATTACCTGCATGAACCGTATAAGGTATACACCGTATGGTCCGTAGCTCCAGGGTATGTGGTCGGTCGGTTATCCGACAAGCAGAGATACCGTATCACAAGCCAGTAAATGAATTCGAGTACAGTAGGTTGAGTATGTAGAGAAAAATGGCGTCATGTCTTCTCCGCACGCCCTTCGGAGGACACGGTAAGGTACGGCTTTTAAATGTTGATAACTGCCCAACTATCTACCTCATCTCGGCTATGAGATTATGAGATGTTCACGGGTAAGCGACGGTCAGTGGTATATATTTGATTCTGAATATACAGCTTCAGATCGCAACACTCGCATTTAAGTGGAAAAGCTTCGTGTTGATTCAGAGGAGCTGATAAAATCATCTAAATTGAACTACTGCAAGCCCCAACATACCCCAATACCCAGAATCTCGGCACCAAGATGGCAAAGCAGTCACAGCCTCCAGAGCAGCTAAAAGGCTTCGAAAACCTAGAGCCAGGTACATACAGCACGCCCACGGGGAGCATCATCTCCTACTCCCACACACCTGCATCGCGCCACAAGTCTGGAGCCCCTATCCTGGTGCTACTACACGGGTGGCCACAAACAAGATACATGTGGCGCTACGCGGTCCCAGTACTCGCGGAACGGGGGCACACGCTCTTCGTGCCCGACCTACCGGGCTACGGCTACAGCACGCTATCCACCTTCTCTGCCACTGAGCTGGGTGCAAAATCCGAACACGACCGGGTAAGTATCGGGTACTCTATCCTGTCAGCCGTACGTACCGTATACGGGGGCAGCGATCCATCTTCGGAACTTCAGGTAGTCTTAATAGGCCACGACCGTGGGGGCCGTGTATCTCAACGCCTTATCACGTCATCTTCCCCTTCTCCCTCGGGGTTGGCAATCCCTCAAGCCCTCAATATCCGCATCCTAGGCGCAGTGATCCTCGACATCGTCCCCTACGCCGCGCAATGGAACTCCCACGCCAACCCGCGGAACTCAACGGGGTACTGGCACTGGTCATTCCTGCCGTCGGCGCTCAGCGCGGCCATGGTGAAAGCATATGGTGGGGGACGTTTCTGCCGCGAGATCCTCTCCGCTGTGGGGGGAAGTAATCGAGCGGGTCGAGAGAGTTTTCTTGCTGATGGCGCGATTGAGCATTACGCGACGTGCTATGAGCGAGACGAAGTGATCCGGGGCGCCGTAGCCGATTACAGCGCGGGCGCCGCCGAAGACTGGGATGCGCAGCAGGAGGATATGAAAGAGGGACGTAAGGTGCAGGTCCCTCTTCGCGTGCTCTACTGTGGACGACTGCAGCAAATGAACGGGGACGTCGAGGCCATTTGGAAACAGTGGGTGGCTCCTGATGTCAAGCTCGATGTTCACCTCGTACCGAACGGCGTTGGTCATTACCTTCCGGAAGAAGCACCACAGGAAATTAACCAGCACATAGTAGAGTTTCTTGAAGGTCTCGGATTGTAAACCTTCTCCATGGAGTGGGAGCATATAGAATCCGCCGAAGCCATCCTACAGTAGTGCTCCATATGCGAATCAACATCAACATAGGCAGGCAAACACTGCTCTTCTTACGACGCTTCGTATGACTGGATAAACATAGTTAGTAATTCGTCTTATGAAGGCGGCGTAACGATGGTACTCACCTAACTTGAAGTTCTTAAAGTTCAGAAAACGCTTGCCTGCGCCTTGTCTGTTACTGCTCGGTAACAAGGTACCCAGTCTCTTCCCTAACAAGGCATCGTAATTGTCGCAATGCTGATGAACCTCTAAATACTTGACATAAGTAAAACCGATGGCGCTTAGCTACTTTCGAGGCGCCTAGTAACTTCTTCAACGCGAACGGCGCCACCCAGAAATTCTCTCACGGTCTCGCGATCCTGTCCATTAGCTCCCTGAACCACCATCTTCACCACCTCCCCATCATCGTTCATGACTAGACGACCGGCGCGTCCATCGCGCCACTCAATAGTGACTTGTTTGGCCTCAGCATCAGCTAAGCTGATATCGACGATTGCATTCCCTGAGTCTTGGTCCTGGTCCGGTGCCTTCTTAGAGCCCAGACCAGCAGCCTTTCTCAAATCGCTTATCACAGCAGCGCGATTGTGATAACGCACCAGCTCCCTTCGCAGCGCGCGAGCAAAGAGCGACAAATTCTGCTTCTTGGCTGCACCGTCACCATCAGCATTGTTCGAGGTCGGCGGGGGCAGGTATCGAGCGGCGAGACCTGATAGAGGTATGAATGGAGGTATGGTATGGCGATGTACGCGTAGCGCGCGCTTGTTGTTTGCGTAGGGTCTGTTCAGCATGACGTAGTACGGCCGGATGAACTTCGATTTAGACATGACTTCGAAGCGCAGGCCGAGGACGTTCCCGCCGTCGACGGCGTTGGGATCCGGATCTTGTACTTTGAACGTGGTGATCGCGGCGCATGCGCGATAGAGACAATGCTGCTTGTGGGCGGTTTGCTCTTCGAATCGTTTGAGGAGCTTCTGCGTTGATGCGTTCGATCGTTGTCTACCAATTGTTTGCGATTCTAGAATCTGGCGCGTGGATTCGGCCGTCATGAGGGTTGTCGCCTGTAGCTTGATATCGTTCTTCAATGATCCGACTTTAATGTTGTTATGTCAGTTTATGGTGGCTCAAACTGTAAGTAAAAAATGCCCCTCCATCGGATCTGTGTCAAGGACGAGTTTGGGGCGTGGCTTTTTGTTCATACCTTGAGCTTTCAGCTTCGCGATCTCATCCTGTAACTTGTCTGCTACCGATAACTCTGGGGATAGGGATATTCGGCTAGACATCTTGTTTCTCTGGCGCCCTTTTCTATATGAGGAGAGCACAATGTCTCTACTGAGAGGGTGTAGGTATGGCGGTAGGTAGATGTAAACATTGCATGGTCTTTACGCGACGCTTGTTACGCATTCACCTGCCCGTCTGTGCCATACAGTAACCCCACTTGTTACCATCAAAGCCCCACCCTGCACCCACCTGTTTGGTTCACCGTAGGTAGGTGCATTTAGGAGCACTTACTGCATGTAGACAGGCCTTTATTCCACCCCATCCACTATCTACCTAATAATAGACTAACTAGGTTCTCTGGGAAAGCTCCGTTTCTGCTTGGGAGAGAACACTTCTCGGTTTCTTGTTGGCTTGGGGCGAAAGTGAAGAGCGAGAATTTCCTGCATTTTCGGGTAATATGGCTTCAACTGATTTTGAATTCTTCTAACAGTCTTTCGTTTCGACATTTCTCTGTTCTTCAGACAGCCACAGTCACCTACGAAAAAGTTCATTCCGTACCTCTCTACCTACCTCCTACCTTAGGCTAAGGCACGAGTCGCAAAAGGCCACCTTACTTATTATCCATAACCTTCACTTTGCCATACAAGCTATACGGTTTACCAACTTGATTTTTATAATATTCTTGGTTTCTGTTGCTAAGGTTTTGTCCAAAACACCGAACCACCCTATCGTTACAAAAGTAGGCAGTTTCTAATCCTTCGATTCCCTGCGCAAAAGCAAAGAGGGGCGTCGCTTACACCCAAACCCATAGCTTCGGACTCGATACTCGAAAAGTACTTAGAAAAGATACAACCTCGAAATAGCTTGCTCTGCGCAGTCCATGATTTGACCTTTGGATCTATCTTAAAATCTACTACAAAACTCTACCGAGACTCGCGACCTTGCTTCCAACCGATACCCTCTCAAGCCCCTCACTATAAACCGAATGGCACGTTCTATGCGGTCGAAGACACCAAATAGAGATAAACTCTCGGTCTCGACGAGCGGTTCCTCGACGAATCGCTCAGAAGACAGCATGAGCAACGTGGAGCTGCGGCGCAAGAATGCCGCCCCTCAAGACTCCAGCCAGGTCGCTGCGAACATCATGTCTCGTGAATCCTTTTCTCTGGACGACAAAGTACCAAAAACCCCCGTCGCGAATAACCATGGCTTTTTCGAGCTACCCCTGGTAGATCAGCGGAATTTTCTGCTACTGGTCCTGTTATACTTCCTCCAGGGTGTTCCTATGGGACTGGCGAGCGGCTCTGTGCCCTTTCTTCTGAAGGAACATCTGTCTTTTGGCGAAATCGGCGTCTTTAGCTTGGCCGCATACCCTTACTCCTTGAAGCTCTTCTGGAGCCCTATAGTTGATGCGGTGTGGAGTCCCAGGTTCGGTAGGAGAAAGAGCTGGATTCTGCCGATTCAGTTGATATCTGGTCTGAGCATGTTATGGTTGGGTTCCAGAATCGATCATCTAATGGCGACCACCGGGAAACCGGGCGGTTCGACCATCTGGGCTTTTACGGGCTGGTGGTTCTTCCTCGTCTTCATGTGCGCGACCCAGGACATTGCTGTCGATGGATGGGCTCTGACTTTGTTAACGCCTGGCAATGTCTCCTACGCTTCGACTGCGCAGACGGTTGGTCTCACGGCTGGCCACTTCCTCTCGTATACTGTGTTCCTTGCGTTCAACTCAGAGGACTTTGCAAACAAGTATTTCCGATCTGTACCTGCCGAGGGCGGCCTGATGGATCTGGGTGGCTACTTGACCTTCTGGGGTTGGGCGTACATTGCTATCACGGTGGGCCTTGCACTGCTCAAGAAAGAGGAGAGGACGCAGAACGAGGATGGTATTTGGGATGTCTATAAGATCATGTGGGATGTCCTCAAGCTTAAAAACATTCAGACAATCATTATTGTTCATCTGATCTCCAAGATTGGCTTCCAGGCCAATGATGCGGTAACCAATCTCAAACTGTTAGAGAAGGGCTTTGGTAAAGAGAACATGGCCCTGACAGTCCTTATCGACTTCCCCTTCGAGATCGGGCTAGGATACTACGCCGGCAAGTGGTCGCAGCAGTACATGCCGATGCCTCTCTGGTGCTGGGGCTTCATTGGCCGACTCGTTGCAGCTATCGTTGCCCAGGTCACGGTCAGCCTGTTCCCAGCGGATGGTGTCAATGCCTGGTACCTGCTCCTTGTTATCGCCGAACACGTCTTTTCGACATTCACGCAGACTGTCATGTTCGTAGCCGTCTCCGCCTTCCATGCCAGAGTTGCGGACCCTGTCATTGGCGGGACTTATATGACGCTATTGGCAACGTGAGTTTTCCCCCGCCGTTCATCTTTCCATTTAGTCATTTATGCTAATGCAACCTCAGGGTATCCAATCTCGGCGGCACCTTCCCCAGGTATTTTGTCCTCAAACTGGTCGATTATTTCACAGTGGCTACCTGCCGGCCTCCGTCAGCCAGCCAAGTCGAGAAATTGGACACCTCGCTGCTGAAGGGCCCGTTAGTAACAGAAGCATTCTCTTGCGCTCTCCAGGCAGAGAAAGAGCGGTGTACCAACGGTGGTGGGGCGTGTGATATCCTTCACGATGGATACTACATCGTAAACATACTTTGCGTCATTGTTGGCACCGTAACCTTTGTAATGTATATTCGGAAGAAGGTCCTGGCACTTCAGAGCCTACCGCTGAGAGCCTGGAGGCTAAACGGGGCCAAATCATGAGTATGGGGGTTGCAAGCTGTATAGTACTACATGTGTATACTGTAAGTAAAGATAAACATAAAGGCAAAGATGGAGAATGAAATAGTCCTGAGACGTATGTGTCTAGACGTTTCGGTAGTACTGCTTTTCCGTTGTGACTGAATTCGCTTCGTGAGAAGCCTTAGGGTCTTACTACGCATCACCAAATATAGGAACTACCTGTCTCAAGAACGTCTGCCTGTGGCCAATACCTCTCTTTAAATAAATGCGACTCAGATACGGTGTTCCGTTATTTTCCAACATGACTTAAGATTCGAAACACTTGTTTGCTTATGATTTATTTCCGCGTAGTTAAATTTGAGTACAGGTCGCTATGCAAACCAAACATGAACATATCTTACTTCGGAATACTCAAACACAATAGCAAAAACACGAATATCGCCACTGCTCCTCAGATTTAAAAAGCATAGTCATAGACACCATCGCTGCACATTTACAAATCCCCAACAGCCTGCTCAAAACTCCACTCCTTCCACCCTTTCTTCTCGCCAGGTAATTCAACACCCTGCCACTCCTCCCTCGTAACGTTCCTCCACTCCTCAATAGGGATCCAGCCGATGTAGGCGCGGTCGCCGAACCCGCCGATCCAGTACACTTTCTGCACGACCAGCCGGACGAACTCGGACTCGTGGATGCGGTTTCCGGGAAGCCAATAGCGGGCATCAGGGTGTTTGTCCACGAAGCACTCAGCTAATTCTGAGGAAGAGGAGGAGGATGAGGGGATCTTCTCGATGTAGCCCAGGAGACTAAAGCGAGGGAGGTTGGCTGCGCTGTAAGGGGCTGGATCACGCGGTTGCTCTTCTTCTTCGTTGTCAGCGGCGAGGCCTAGCCAGCTTAAAAGACGAGAGATGAAGTTGGAGGAGGTGGACATGGACTTGATCCGCTTGTCTGGCGGGTAAGGGGGTGTCCACTGCTGCGCGAGACTGATATTCGAACCTGCCCGCACGTTCTTGAATGTGGATGCGATGTTGATCGCCAAGAACGTGGGATTGCCGTCGTCTTCGCAGTCCGCGACGTATTCCATCAGCGAGTGAGGCACTATAAGAATAAGGTTAAGCAATAATACTACAAATCTTATTCATTATAAATGAATATAGAGTGAGTTTGGTGGGAAACATAGGGCTTCAACGACATCATCCTAGCTCGATATAAAGCGAGTACGTTAAACTATACGATACAAACACTCCATAAAAGCTAAAACATCCATGATGTAGAAAACTAAGTTAAAAATCACTTACTGCCCTCAAGTTGCGATGAGCCGGGAAACACCGTAGCCACGGCACCGAGTGGCGTCAGCGCCAAGATACGACGACCTAGCACGGCAGATTCGTATGACGTCGGGATCCTGTATTCTAAAGAGGTTTCTGAATCCGGCGGGTTGCCGAAGATATACCGCAGTGTAGTAGATGACGAGCCGGTACTTGCCTTGACGGTGGCTGCCAATGAGATGAGCGGGATGCTGTTAGACAGTCTCATGTTGGATTCCTTTTAGTATTTAACTTGTCTTGTCTAAGGCGAGTGGTGTTGACAGTGCAGAGAAAGGCTATTCAGATCGAAGTCTAATAGCTCGCCGCAATTTACCGTTGATATAGATGTCTTTCTACAGCTTGAACTTTGCACGTTTTAACCACCGAAACGAGGGAGAATATCAGAAGGCGTTGAAAACGGCGCGGAAGTCCCGCCTCAAGCAGCAAAGGCGGGTCTCGGAGAGAATCCGAGGTACAGTATCAACTGTGGAACAGGGATGATGGAGTCACAAGAGATGTTAACATCTGGGCACAGCAAGTGCACGATAGAAACATTTGATGGTAGGAGGTTTCAGGAGCAATTCATGTTTAGAAATAACCGAGTTTCATAGTTAAAGAAGATACTATCTAAATATTGATATAGATTTTGTTAGGACCTTGGAGTCCGAGTACCTACATACCTATTATGATTTAAGTAGAGCCCTTATGGCTCACCAAGTGTTATCGTCAATACAGTACCTAGTCATATGATAGCTAAAGTCCGAAGCAGCAAGCGCCATTTAAGTGGGGGTGTGGCAAAGACAAAACACTGATAAACTGATAAGCCTATTTACAAGCATATCTGAACCACAGTGGGGCATCGTCGTTGCCACTTGCACCACTCATTCACTGCAAAAAGGCGAAGTCACATGATTTGAATGGGGCTTGCAACCCACGAAATCAAATCTGACTTGACAACCCCCCAAAGTTCCATCACCTACCGAAAAAGAAGCCTCCCGCCAACCTCTCGTCCGCTCACGCGAATACCAACCCGACGACAACCGATTTTCCACAGTTCACTGAACATCATTCATCATGGGTAAAGTGCACGGCTCCGTAAGTAGAAGAAAGGCCCTTTTTAACAAAAATTAAGATGGCTTGGTATTAACAGTATCGTTTGTTAGCTCGCCCGTGCCGGCAAGGTCAAGTCTCAGACCCCTAGTTAGTATTCCTACCAGAGAAAAGCGCGAACATCGAGAGAAGGAACAGGATGCATCTCGGGAAGAACGAGCGAGTAGCGACTTGGTCTTAACGATTAAACGCTTTATCCGACGTGCCGCGATTCGACATCAAACCCTCAAAGTGTCTCTGCGCATAACCTTCCATCCGGTTATTCCGCGGGCTCACTCCTCCCGACGAGATGCTTCCTGCTCCTTCCGGAATCTCGCCAGCGACAACCACCATCAAATACTAATCACATTGCAGAGGTCGAGAAGCAAGAGAAGGCCAAGGTTCCCAAGGGCCGCGCCAAGAAGCGTCTCCAAGTACGATATTCCCAATCTTTCTTAGTTTGCTCCCCCACACGACAAAGGCCCAGCCAAGAGGAACACCCCGTTCTTCGTAGACTTGCGCGCTTTAACCACAGTCGGATTTCCAGCGATGATGCGAGCGCCGATGAAATATCTTTGGATATATCCCGCTCGGGACAGATTGGATATATCGCTTCGTGCGCCGCATCTGTCCCAATTGGTCATCGAGTCTCGCATCATCGATTGGGCCCTCCAACTATATCCTGCGATATGTTTGTATCTTCTGTAACGGTTACTAACATACAGATCAGTACACTCGCCGTTTCGTCAACGTTACCCTGACCGGTGGCAAGAGAAAGGTAAGCAGTCCTATGATCGCTTCGTCTTGACCCGAATACTAACGAGATAAAAGATGAACCCCAACCCCGGCTCATAAACGCCATGCGATAATCGATCACGCCTGAGCAGCCAAAGCCATGGGCTAGGGAATATCGCAAGAAAGATGGACTGAGCGGTTTCTGAACGGCGTTCTGGCCTAAGTAAAACGCCCTTTTCCCATTCAGGCAGACCATGTCTATCCTTGCTCTATATTGTCTATGGAAGGGATGATGCGGATACGAGATTATGGATTGGTAGACACGTTCGCAAACGTTGTTTTTTCGGAGTCAAAAGGGTGGCATTATGAAGGCTTGATCACAATTTCAACTCGAGCCCTTCCCCTGGTCTGTATCTACATGGATAATTTGTCTGGTAAGGCAAACAAGACATTCAGAGATTCATCTTTTGTCTCTGCCAATCTCTTGTTTTTCGTGACCGTTGGCCTGTGATTATATGTTTTACCTGAACTAATCAGTTTGAAACATCAAGTAGCAAGATTGTGCTGCGATCTTATTGTGATCTTAGCCGGTTATTCTCGTCACCACATGTCCCACGTATTAGCAACTTTACTCTACCAGTTGTCGCCCGTACGTTGTCGCCCAGGACAGTACTCAACGCAATATAATGACCCAGGACCTCAGAAATGGTGATGCCACCGCTATCTAGTAACAACTCCACACTCACGTCTGGTTTGGTTACAGACTCACGAGCGCGCAGTATGGTATGTAGTGTCCAGTAACTATGTTGTATGCTACTCTTGCTATGGCCTAATCTTTCATCTGCTTCTCACTATCGTGTTCAATGCCTTTAACTCGGCGTGACTCATTACGGGTGTCTCTATCCACTTGTGGCGATACAGTGTAAGTAAGCACACCATTACGTACACTGCTGTTGATTTCGTTTGCTCTATCCGCCGTTAGCTTATGACTTTTGATAATCCAGGTATAGGTCGTGAGTCCACTGCTACTCCCTGTGATGATTAAAGGGGGGGGGTTGTTGTATGTATGTACGTAAAGTGCCTGCCTACCTAAATAGTTGAAATATGAGGGAGGGGGGACTATGCTGAGGCACGAGACAAAAATCGCCATAAGAGGGTAGAGAGAGGAGGCTGAAGAATGAGCAACGATGAATGAATGATTCTCGTATCCCCTCGTCTATTGGCTTCGACAGCGCCAGTGTCAGTACTTGTACGTCCGAGGGGGCCAACAAACACCGGCGTAGCGTTGAAGGGGTGAAAATTATTTAGTAAACAGGCAGGTACTTAGATAGTTAAGCCGTCGACGTCGAAGAGCGAGAGAGTGAGAGACTGGGTTGCTAAGTATATGTCTACCACGATGCATTCTCTTACACCTGCTCAACGAGGCAAGAGACGTCGCGGGGGCATGTTGATTTGGGCAACTCTTGAGTGCTTCTGATCTTTGCATACCTGTCTAGGTATCGACTACTATTCCGCGGATTTGTTCTATCTGTGTACCTAGTCCATCTACTGCGTATGATCTGTGCTAATGAGGATATATGTTAAGACGGATTCGCGTAGGCGGCTAACCGCTTTACCACCCTACTCTTTACCATCCTAATATTCTCATTTTCTCGCTTAAATAGACTAGTAGGGCCAGGATAGAAGCTACAGGCAATTTAGTTGGCTTTTATCTCGCAAGGCATCCAGTAGGAAGGCAGAGTAACGGTGAATTCACTCGTGCTCGCTGGAAACATGTTTCCCTTATCCCGCATGCCTTATCAGTAGTGAGTACCTATGTCCACGAGGAGCGCCCCCCATCTTGATAAAAGAGTTCGTGCCTCGGTGATAGGTACCTAGCAGTTCAAGTTCCTGTTTGCCGTTTCCAACTAGGTTTGAGCGACGAACAAGGAAAGTAAAGCGCTATGGTACCTACATATACTTAAGTAAGTAGGTAAGTGGCCAGATGTGATATGTCATACTATCAAAGTTCTTCGAGTTCGAGTCTGGTCTCGTCTGGTTTGTTCTTCGCCGTGGCCTATATACCTGCCTCCATTTAGGTGGCGGTCATATGACTCCTGTTGGTAGTTCAGGTGACGTTATGTTAAGAAGCTCACTCCTGGTTTCTATGATATGTCAATCTATGTAGGACAATCTAGCTACTGCTGCGGTTCATTTAAAATTGCCCCGACTGTCACTGTTGGTTGTGATAGTATTCCTGTGGATACCTCTGTGGATGCCCGGTCATTTTTGTTTGCCACCGCGTCCATCATCTCATGAGTCCGATTACCTCGATCCTGCCCTGCAAGGACCGCTACTTGATTTTTCTAGCTGTAGTGCTGGCGGTTGTGATATCAGGTGGCCTTCCTCGCACTAGAAGCCACAACAAAGGCAAAGGCAAAAGCAAAGAAGTCGAAGCTGGCCGTTTCATTCGTGGCAACCCCTTTTACAAATTACCCTGGGGTGGTAACCCCGGCCGTAGGGGTAGTAGTCATGGTGGTGCGTTTATGGACAGTATGTGTTATACGACACCAGCGTTCTAATTTATAATAGAAAAGAAGTTACATATGCCAGCGTCGAGTCCACTTTACCCAGTTCGACATCGGTGCTACGACAAATCCACGAGAGCTGATAGACATGGAACATGCTTGCAGCAGCCCTGCCAGAAGTTTAAGAAGAGATTATGAATCGGCGAGCGGGAGGGTTGGGACGAGACTGGCCGTCGTGTTCTCCGAAACGACGCCAAAACGTGAGGAAAAGCCGAAGTTGGTAAAAGGTAGGCAGGTTATGACAAGCGCTCTCCAGATAATTTTGACGGAGTCTGTCGGCCGGGGGATCAACATTAAGAACTGGCGCCACATCACCATCGCGTTTCGCCGTCGGTACCTGTATTCACACCTGTTCGAGCAGGTCATCAGCCACTATCAGGCAGGCAAGAGAAGACGCTGAGGACGATGCCGACGTGTATGACAGCTTGCCAAGCTAACAATAGGCTGCAATCGGCCCACAGCTTGACTGTGGCCCGTCTGGTATACGTGGTACAGCATGACGGTGGCGCCCTCTTCAGCGACTTCTTCGGCATCCAGAAGCAATGGGAAGCTATTGGGGAAGGGTCGACAGTGTCAACAGCGTGTGACTAAGTTATGATTGTCACTAAGCGCATACTAAGTGCATAATGGCCTGTGCAGGTATGAATGTGCTTCAGACTATAACTTGTACGGGATTCTAGCCAGGAGTTGCATAGAGGCTTAGGGATACGCCCTGTTTACCTCCCTACCAAGCCGTTTGTGAGGATGGCCATATAAGCTATATAAAGTGAGGCATAATAGCAACAGTTCATTAAGTCTATCTTATATTAATACCTTGTATTACCCTGTTTATTATCTGACTATGCAGGAAGAATCAGCGAATTTGTTAACTACTGTCTTTATATAAACCACGTGAGAGGTCAACTTGCCCGGCCTAGCTACGTTCTAGGCCACATTTATATAGTAGTGCTGTGGGTTAGCGCTATAGTTTCAATCCATGTGAAGACCTATCGACTCCTGTGAATCATTTAAATCCTTAGATCCTCTCACCTCTCCTAACTTTGGCAAGTCTTCTAACTTCCAGAACCGACACCATCTCGTAGGTGCCTCGGCTCTTCCCGACCCGAAGGAGAACGCCGAGCTAAAGAAGGCGGTAGATAGTGGCTGTAGACCGTCAAGACAAGTTAAGGCCTGTGGTCAGAATATTATGAATGACTGTCAACTATGTCACTAATTGGCCGCTTGCAGAATAATTAGCAGTTTGCAAAAACCTATACCTTCATCTCTTCGCTCCTCTATATCTGCGTAGGTACCTGGGTATTTGCTACTCATCCACCTCTACACAGATATACACAAATGCACACGCGCATATTGTTGAATACTTTAGGTATCGCGTACTTATCATATAAACTAGTTTATACTCTGTCTGATGACCTTCCTATTTACACTCTCCATTGCCCCTCTATATAAACAGGACACCTACCTTAAGCAAGACTTTCTTCGGTCATTGGGTGGTCATATCTCACGTGCGTCTACATATGTATGCGGCGTATTATATATATAGCCATATGTAAAGCCTCATATGCAACCTCACATATGTGAGACTGTTGTGTCTCCGTGTCTCTGTATGGGCGAGTATTATCTGTAATATGCATTTGCGGCTATGTATGCTGTATCATGCAATGCAATCAATCAATCAAGCAGCGCAAATGACGGGTATGTATATGTAGGTAGTAGGATGTGGGCTACTATGTAAGGTGTAGCACTGTTTCATATTTGGTTGTTCGGTCAAGTCAGAATCCCGAGACGCAACCAACTCGAATTCTGATTAGTAAACCTAGCAGAGGGACGCAAGGCGGAAGACATCATGTTCGCCTCTGGTGCTAAACACATGGGCAAGCAACATAGGTGATCAAGATAGTGCAAGCAAAGAGAACACACTCTTATAATAGAGCATACTGAGGTAGAGTAGTAAGCGGTAGAGCGAGCAACAGTTCAAGCAGTCAAGTCATCTCGACGTTGTTTGACATCGTTTCATGATTTATTTCAGCCATTGGTATCTGATACATGTATTCTATCCTTCCTTCTTGCCCATTCTTAATCAATCCTATTCCCATTCCCATTTGATTCCATCGATCCAAACTCCTCCTCTTATTCTTGTCCTCTTCCCTTCTCGTATCGGAGGTAGCCTGCCTAATGGGAGAAAGTAGGAATGACTACGGCACCAAAAAGAAAAGCCCGATGCCGCTGTATTGTATGTGCGTTATTGAAAAATAACAAAAAAACCCACTGAATGACAACGGATGGATAGATGGTCAGGACGGCGCGGGGAAGCAAGGAGCTATTTGAAATGTATTGCATGCATGCATGACGCAGCAAAGCATCCGGTCCCAGTCCTTCTCAAGAAGAGTTTGTCCAGACGCGTATAAACTGGGTATGATAGTTCGGCTCGGTCCGCGCATAGATTAAAAAAAAATTCGTGGCGACAGACATGTGCTCCAGATCTATTGGTGTAATGGTGTGGTAAATTGGGAGATTCCGGCAGGGAATTTAGAACATGGAAGTTGGTGGTGTTTGTGCTTGTTGGTTGTTGTTCATGCTGTTCGTTGTCTCGGCATACCTAGGTAAGGCAGCAGCGTGGCATCGGTGGATGGAGATCGCTCGGGATGGTAGGTAGGGGGATGATCGTCCGATAAGGTTGGGCGGATAGGTTGGTTAGGCTTCATCGTCTCAAATCGCAGGCCAGGCGAGGAAAAGCAGGAGATAAAAGCGAACAAAGAAGACCTGCAGTGTGCGTGTGCATGGAGAAATAAATAACGTGTGGTATCAAGAAAAAAAAAAAGAGATAGGTCGTTCCGGGAAGAGTCGAAATAACAAACCCCTTAACGCCATATTAATGTGTGTGTTGTTGCAATGCCATCCATCGTTAGTCGTCCCGCTGCCCCGTAACGCGTACGTATCGAAAAAAACCAAAGCCTCCGACCCAGACGGAAAGGTCAGGGTATAACCAAGAAAACCGACGGAAACCAAGAAATCTTGTCCAAGCATGTATGGGTCAATCAATATCCCCATCCGGTCTGGTTGCGCCAGAGGTACGCTGTTGCAGGAGGCGTCCTGCATGGCGTTCTGCGACCAATGCGTCCTCCCCTCCGGTCTTCCCATCCTCAGTACTTCTAGCGTACTACGGACTAGGTAAGGCCCGTAGAATCGTGACGGCTAGAGACTCATCGTAAGCCATTCCCATTCTTGTGGTCCAGCTCCGGCGCCGGGAGTCATCATCCCATTGGTATGCGAGCCAGGCATTCCCATCATACCGGAACCCATCATAGGGCGCTGCGACATGCCAAAGCTACTGGTCATACCAAGGTTGCCGGGCGTCTGCATGGAAGCAAAGCCAGCCGACGAGCCCACAGACCGGGCAGCTTCGTTCGAGCCAGTGGAATTCTCTGGGCTATCGACATCCATGCCGCCCGCTGATTCGCTGGCTCCCGCGCTCTTGCTGCTTCGGCGCTGCCGCTTGGACGACCCGGCAGTAGCAATGCTACGGGGTAGCGATGCCGCTCCAGGGCCAGGGGTGTTTTTAGGAGGGGCCGCCGCGATCGGAACCACACCCTTGCCCCCGACAGCGCCAGCCCCAGTCGATGAGCCTGCATGACTGGCCGGTGTGCTACCTGCAGTGTTCCCACTAGAGCCGCCGCCTCCACTGGCAGGGCTTTCTCCTTCGTTTACGCTTCCGGCTCTGGTCATGGAGGGAGGCGTCGTCGCCTGTGCCGCATTATTCGCGGCTGACATGGTGAGCGTCGAGTTCTTGCGCGACGCTGGCCCTGATGTCGTGCCTGATGCACCGCCAGAACTCTTCTTGGCGCGCGTGCTGCTGCCGCCCACCGGTAGGCTTGCACCTGAGCCACGGTTACGCTTCTTGATGACGTCGGTCTTGAGACTTAGTGGCCTCACCACTCCGTGCAACTTCAAGAACAGACCACAAGCATTGCACAAAGGTTGTCCCTCCGGATTGCGTCGCCAAAGCGGAGTCGTCTGGGTGAAGCAGTTGGTGCATGTTGTCGGAGTGTTCCCGTCACCACTGGCTGCCTGCAAATTGGTTGTCGATCCGTGCTTTGAGCCACCAGGTGAGGCAGGGCGGCTGGGAGCTACGGATGAGTACCCCGACATGGTTCCTGCTCCCTCTTGGGGTGGCGAATTCGGGTTCGACTGCGCCAGACGGTCGAACGGGTTTCCGTGCCCGCCCATCGGGGTGGACACATTCCGTGGCATTTTCTGGCGCTTATCGCCCATGTTACGGAACGATTGGGATCTCGGTAGATTCTGGCTACTCCAATCGCCCGTATCAACATAGTCCGTGGTTGTGCCCCCGATTGTGACCTGTTTCCGGGGCGGGCCACCCGGATAACGAGCAGCATGTGTGCTGAAATTACCAGGTAAAGACGCGTCCCAGCCCAGCGAGTTGGAAGTGCTCATATCCATGCCCGATTCTTCGCTGGGAGATATGTCTTGATGCATGCTCATATTGCGGTCTGCAAATGCACCGCCGTCCTCCTCTTCATTATCCGAATCCCCGCCAAATGAAAACATATTTTCTTGTAACATGCCCACACCCGGCGAGCGGGCCGTTTGGTCGGGTTGAAATACCTGGGTAGGATCTATATGTCCGAAGCTAGGCGCAGTTGTGAAAGCGGAAGAAGCGTCAGAGCTTGTGGTGGCAGGAAACATCGAATTCGGGTTAGAGTATATAAACTGTCCGCTCATTTGACCCCCGATGGAACCGGGAATCTGGCGGAAACTCTGAGCTCGCTGACGCACGTCCATAGATCCAAAGAACATGTTCTCGTTTTCTGCCATGGGATGCGGCGTAGACACGGCGGACGGATAAGCAGATCCAGGAGGAGAGTAGTAGTCGGCGCTGTTGATAGAACCATTATGCTGACCATAGACATTGGAAAAAGGACCGTGCGGAATCATGGGTGACGTCGAAGGCGAAAACATAAAGCCCTGCTGCAATGGACCTGCCGATGACAGAATGGAATCATTCTCCATCTGAAAGGTATCGAGCGAAAATGGGACGCCCGGATGCTGAGGTATATGTGACGAGCCTGTATGGTTAGGAATATCTAGGCTGTAATCATGGAGTTCAGAGTCGGCATCCAGCTCGTTGCCACCGGCAGCATTGCTGCTAAGGGCAGAAACATGAGGGGAGAAATTCGCTGGACGCTTGAGGTTTCGACCCTAAACGATCAATTAGCCGGGTATCCCCAGTGCGAGCATCAAAGATAGTAAGGAGTAAACAGTCAGAAGCGTTCCCCCGAAGAACGGGTAAAGTTCTCTGCAGGTGAGAAGCTACGGTGTGGATTCGTTTAGAGGCAGTTCGGGACTTACGCGTCGCTCATCGATACTAGTCTTGCGATGATGTCGAGTGACATAACCAAATTCATCCTGTGTTCTCTGGTGCGGGGGAGCCGGCACAGACTGAGGCACGAAGTGCTGTCCAGATGCCCTGCGAGACTTGATGGGGATAGCGGCAGGCGTATTACGAGCCGCCGACTTCTTTGCATCCTGTTTACCGTTCTCCAGCGACGGCGTAAGACCTGCGGGCAGCGCCACGTTGTCGGGGAAAATGAAGTCGTCCAGATTCATGGGATCCGATTGCGACACATTTTGGTCTGTCGCTTTCCTTAGTTGTGCAATGCCACTAGGGGCGCTGGCGTTGGCGTTAGTGTTGGTATTGCTATTGGCAATAGCGATACCCGCGGTCGAGTTGCTGCTAGTATGACGAAGAGAAGATGAGGAGGAACTACGCTTGATGGTTGTGGATGTTGAATTAGTAGAAATTGGGGGTCGGTGGGATTCGCCATTCACAGGGGTGCGCTCGTCATGCCTAGTCCGGCTTTGCTTTTGCTGTTTTCGAAGATTTATATGCATCATCCGCCATGTCATATTCTCTACGCGATCCTGTCTGGGGAGACTCTGCTTCGTCTTCTTGAAGAACCGCCACATTTGCACGCCCAAGGGGTCTTTCGCCTGTAGCTCCTCTACCGTCTCGTTGGACTCAGCCAAGTCATTCCCCAGATGAGGGAATAACGAGGATTTCAGGAAGTCCTGGCGGGCGGCATTGCCTGGCACGACCGATGCCATGTCCAGATTCAACTCTCGCATGCGCAGGTCTCCCGGGCTTGTCTCAACCTCACCCTCACCGCCGCCCCGGGCGGTGGACTCGTCAAAGGGCCGCCGAGGGAAGCGGAAGTCGTGCTCTGTTATTGTAGGGTTTAGGGCCATTTCAAAATCTGGAATCGGTATCGATGAACTCGCGCTCGTGATCATGCTATGCAATGCGGAGACTGAAAGAGGCAGAAGAGTAGAATCCCCTCCCGCTCTCGACTGGGGGGAGGTTGCTGCTCTCTGACTCTGGGGTTGATAGGTATGTATGACAGGCCAACTGGTGGCTCCCCACGTCGATGTCCTACGTCCTAGAGGGAGTTTAAGGTTCGGCTGGCGCCGTTCCTCGGCCGGATGATTGATTCAGAAACAGGCCTTAGGTTCTGGTCGAGGCCTTAAAAATTACCACTAAAACACTTTCTACAGGGACAGACAAAGAAGATGGTGCAACATTGAAAGGGATCCCAACCGTCGGAATCTCGTTTTGAGCTGGCTGTCAATTACCTGGACTGCAGTGTGTACAATGTGCATGGGGTGGTCGAAATCGGAAGCGGGCAATGTATAGTCGGTTGTTAACGTCGTATTCTTCTCCGTCCGTCCCCTCTCGGTCGACTTGAGGTGTGGCGGATGGAGGAACAGCAATTGGCAGCAACAGCACGAGAGAGGTACACAACACAGCAGTTTCAGTAGGGGAGAGAGACAACGGTGTCGGTGGGCTAGCAGCTAACAAAGCGCAGGGTATGGGAGCTTTTTGGAGTGGTGCGAGTGGGCAGGGTAGTGGGCAGGGCAGTGGGCAGCATTAGTGGATTTGCGTGAGCCGTAGGCACGAGTGACGAGATGGAACCCTGTTCTCCACTCTTCAGTCACCACAAGCTGTACTACAGTATGTATGCTGTAGGGTTCGGCTGAATGGCGAGGGGGGGTTATTGGGAGTGGGTTGTCCCGCTCTGCTCGTGTGCAGGGACATGGGGACAATACTAGGCATCTTAACCAAGCTAACCTAAGCTAATCTGCTCTTGTGTGTGTTCTGGTCCGAAAACCTACGTACATTGTCTTTTATTGTCCCTTTGCTCGCTGGTATATTGCTAACCTAGAAAAGAAAGCTGGAGACTACAGCGCAGAGCAACGTACCATACTGCTACTGTCTGACCACCTAGGTTAAGTGATATAACATCACACTACCAGCACTAAGGACGTGAGATTTAGTTTATTTAGCTCCTTCAGTTTCGGATTGGATATGCAGTTGTTCATTTCATCAGCACCACCAGAACGTGCGGAATACTAGTAGCCTAGTAGGTACGTAACCTACTTACATACAGCTATAAGTACACTTAAGTTTCAACTCGGGAATGAGCAGCGGCGGATTTGGATTTCGTAGGCCCAGACAGGTAACCCGCCAATCCTGTCCATGACAATGGCAGTTCGAGCTCCCACGTCCCTCCACCCTCGAGAAGAGTAGGTAGTCAGAGAGAGCTCCCACCCCTGCTCAAAACAAACATGCTTGCATTGGTGAACCCCAATGGCTGCTGCTGGTGAGGAATGGCTTGGAAGAGTGACCTATCAAACCGTCGACAGCTAGAGAGACCCGTCTGTATGTGCTAACTTATGATACAGCACTGCATACAGATCTGTATACTTCAAGGTGAACTATCATTATTTGTGCCCTACCTCCCGTAGGACATTACGGGTTGTGATGGATGGATCTGCAAACGTTCTGATACGAGCACTTTGTCCTATCCTCTCGATTATCAGGGGCGAAGGAGCTTTCCGTTAATGAAATGGCGAAACCAGGTTGAGGAGGACCGACCGACGATTTTGCGGATCTCAACAGCGACCAAGGATACCTCCTGCTAAGGAACAGCACCTGTATGTATACTGTATGCTGTATGCTGTACGACGGGCGAGTTCGGCGTGATCCAAAGGACCTGCCCATGCTGCAAGTGGGTAAGGCTTATTCTGTAGGGTGGACTAAGCTTCCTCACCAAGGTGCGAAAGCGGATGCGCTCGACTTTCTCATGCTCCGAGACTCCAGTTGTCTGTTTCTCCCTCTTACCCCCCCTTCTCTGTTTCTGTCCAACGTCAGTCATCTTTTCATGTGAGAAGAGGGGCCGTGCCCGCTTGCATTCGGAACGTCCTCGTCCCACTAGGAATCATACCCAACTTGTCCTTATTAAAAGGCCTGAAGAACCCAAGAACCCAAGGTCAAATCGTCGGACGGTCTATTAGCTTTTGGCTAATGCTTTTAGCGCTCGCTTAGTCTACATAGTGCCCGGACAAGAATCACCCCTTCGCGCATTTTCACCACCAGCCAACCGCCTATAATTAGGAACCGTTCGAAAAATCAGGCTTCTGTGTGATAAGTGTATACAGCTAACTACATTTTTGGACTTATTACTACTGTTATTACATACAACATTCTTACTTTAAATTGAAAACTAGACGAGGACATGACAAGTTGCTTGGTTCAAGTACACCTACATCATCAAGCGAATATGATGAGGGACTCACACTACAGCTGTTAGAGGACGAGGGGACAACTCTGGTACCGAGCATGGGTGGATACATATCGTATGTACCTCTATATTGGGATATATGCTGTGCTACCGCTGTGCATGCAGAAGTCAGGTCTATCCAAGGATGCCATCCCGCGTTGTGACTTTCATGAATTATATACCATCGACAACCTGGTTTGAGCTGCTCAGTTAAGCCAGGTAGGTAGCCAATATTTAATGCATTTAGCGATACTTAGCCCTCTTGGTATTTCTTCATGCCGCGTGGGATGAAACCTATTTTGTACCCCTTTGCGGATGGCTGACGGACTATGGGCGGTTTTGAGCATTGTGGCTGGCACGGCACTCGGCGAGAACGTCTTCTTTTCAGTATGAATTAGGTAGGATCAAATCATGTGTTCTCCATTTCCAAACCAGGGAGGCAAGTCCACATGCCGCGCGGCTCCTACAGCAGGACAAGGGGCGTGATGTGGGATGATGCCTGTGTACATAGTAGGTCTTCCTACCATTTTCTTACCCACCTCTTTCTCAGGTGGCCATAACGTAGAGCCGTATGTCAGCATAGCTCGACTTCACGAAGGTCTAGACTTACAAGAGCAGTTCAGAGAGACCGTGACAAAATACATACCCGTGTATGCTATAGTCCGAGGTATTTTGAATCATTCTTAGCCAAGGGTAAAAGAGCCAACAAACAGTCCAAGGTTTGGCATTCTGCCTTCTCCAAGTCCACAAAAGCTATGAAAGTAGATAGAGCTAGAGCCACAAAGGTGACTAGGTTAGTTCAAACCACCCCAACGGGTTTTTTTTCCATCTAACCAGGATCTCGTCGAGATGAGCTATTCCATTGGTTCTCTTTTGACTCCAAAGCATGTGTACGTCTACTGTGTATAAGTTGATTGGATATATACTGCTGTATTCTAGAAGCTTTCCTGGATAGTCAACTGTGGTCTCTGATTCATTGTCTCCTCATCTCCTCGATACTATGTAGGGACTTGACCGTCCAGTTAGAACTAGACCAGAGAGCCGGGTCTTTCATCCCGCGCAGAACCCGCTCGTCAAGTACTGTAGTATGTAGGTATGTATGTATGTATGCAGGATTTGATATGTCTTGCATTGTAATTCAAAAAGGAAGCAAAAGTAGGTTGGTTTACTGCATCCCCTTGATAGTTGGGTTGTGCTTCTTTCGGAATCTTTCCCGTTGGACGCGTGTCTTAAACTATGTAAGCTATATAGGTAGGCTATCGAGATGCCGCCGGTAGCCAGTGCGTCGTAAACCGGCACATGTTAACAAAACAAACACCATTGTAGTGTCTCGTTCTTGTTAGCATTTGTTAAGTAGCTCCATAACTTGTTGGTACCTAGCTTTAATGTCTCTCGGTTTGGCTTTTTGCTTAGTGTCTGGGCGGCGTACTGAGCCCCCAACTTGGGCTTTCGGTATAATTCGGGACCTTGTTGCGCTCTTATGCTTCCGCTCCTAGCCCAATCCGTCACCCTTTTGGAAGAGAGAGACTCAGTGCCGGCCGCCAGGCAAATATGTATCAAACTAAAGGGAGCTGAAAGCAAGCACCGCAAGAAGTAATACTGAGCATCAAGCTCCTCCTAGCTCGGGACGTCCGCTCATAACCTTACTACGCCGTGTATGGAGGTACTCGAATCCCAAAAGGCGAGACAGGATTGCTTTATCCTTGCAGTTGGCGTTGGGTTTGCAGTCTGGGAATATGTTTATTTTAACCCGACTTTAAGCAGAAACGTTCTCCCAGGGTGGTCTTGAGGGAAGCCCGAGGCTTCGTTCCCTTCGTCGCAAGGCTGTGTGCATGGCTATTATGTATGTAAGTAGGTGATAGGTATGTACTACATATATAGCCACTACCGATCACAGAGCAAGCGACTCTGGTGATGAACGCCTGCGGACACTTTCCGTCACCCTTGCTCTTTTACTTGCATACCTACATAGTATTCTGTGCATACGTCTTGCTATGCTTACCTACATATACATAATTCCTTGTACTATATAGTATACTACCAGTATGCCCGTACCCAGTACTATATATGGCATAGTCTGATCTGTCCAACAAAGCCGCTGCTGCACAGATCTGTATAGCAGCTAGGTAAGAACCAGGTAGTAATCACCCTTAACGCTGTTGCTTCATATTAGTGCGACAGAGCAAGTCCAATACTTGAGGGAGCCACAGAACCGTACACTCCAAAAACACGAACTCCGATCAAGCTTTCGAACAGAAGTGAGTACATACCACTGCATATTGGAGGAAATGATTGGTCACCATAAGACCTTACCATAAGACCTTGCTTCGGCGAGCCATGCTTGAGAAGCGAACGAGACAAACGGTTCTTGGGGGAGTTTGGGATGGATCTAAACATCTCGACAGGCATGAACCCAACCCCCCGCAGCTAAACCCCCACATCCAACCATGAGGAGATGGCGCCGCTGAAGGGGACCGAGCGCCGCCCGCCAGTCAAACCAGCTAAAAAGACTCACGCACGTACTGCTGTGCCTAACGCGTGCGCGCGGCAAATACTTCCCATCCATCGTATCTTAATTCCTCCACTACGGTATATATAACTACGCAAATAGTAGATGCTAGAGACGACAAATTCCCGGAATAGATTTCTTCTAAGAACAGGGGTTGTTATGTAGTAAACTAACAATATTGGTCTCATACATACTAGGTAAGATGGTGAGGAGGCTGGTTTAAAGAACGACCGTCTTTTTTTTTTTTTTTTTTTTCCGGTTGAGGAATCCTTCGCTCGCCGACTTTGGTAAGGTTATTAAGCCACGAAGCTCCGCACATGAAATACCTACATGCCAGGCTATAGTAATGACACTAAGGAGTAGGGAAGCGTAAGCGCAACGTCTCCCGCTAATAATATCAAGTATAGCACCTAATGAGGGTGTAGCTTGGAACTGTTAATCCAGGATGTGACTACTATGTAATAAGTGCTGACAGGAGGAGCAAACGGCCCTCTACATAGGCTAGAATGGCAGGTTATCGAGGTCAAGGTCAAGCGCTATTGCGCATTACCGAACATGCCTGCCAGCTTATGAGACGGTCTGTCAGTCGGGCCAACGTTGAGAAGACAACTTTATTATTCATCACTTATTGGACTATAGGCTGAATGAATTCTCTCTCGCGAAAAAGTACTTACCTGCCTCTCTAGCTTTTCTTATCCGGCCGTCTGCCGTTTATCAACAAGTCTTACCTCTCGCTTCAAGCCGTCACTAGATATACCTAGTCAAGTCAAGCCAGCAAATAAATGCTGTCCCTCTCGTCTACCGGCTATTGAAGGCCGTATGCTGTATGCTGTACTATGTAAGTAGACAGCTCTCTTGTTATAGCATACAACACCTACCTATAGCACACAGCTAATAAATAACCCGATACACAAAACCAAAAGCAGTTGCAGTTCCAAAGTTGTACAACCCCTGCCCTGCTAGAGACTGTGGAATGCCCTGTGGCGTCCCACCCGGATCACAAAGATGGCAAGCCGGTCGAGTGGGATGAAAAGCAAAGACCAAAAAAGGGCGCGGGCGTTCGCTCGGTCATGATTTCCAGTTGCAGATATCCTGCAGATGAGACGAATGCGCTCCAATAGGCGAAATGAAATGGCGCGTGGGGGTACCCTTTCCCTTCCCCTTCCACATCCCATCCTATGTCTGTACAGCATTAGATCCCTGTCTTCCCTGTCTTCCTTGTCTTCCCTGTCAATGTCTTGCTTCCCTTCTCTGGGTCTGGGTAGGTATGTAGAACGATGTACTCGACCTAGTCGTCTTTTTCTTAGCTTCGGTCTTGAGCGGGTTGTCTTGCCTTGCGGGGCGCCCGCCACCTGAGACTGGGAGTAAGAGACAGACCACCGGGGCCGTTTCCATTTTGCTGATTTTTTTGGTTATTGGAGTTTTTCATTCTCCGAATAATTTGTAGAGCAGCTAGTTCATTATTCTCATCTCGCTAGGTAGTCTTCTTGCGGATATCCAGCGACGCCTTTTTTGCATGGCTGTTTGAAATGGATACGGGTATCGGTATTGTTCATCATTTGTCTTCCCAAGATTGAAAAAGGTATGGTGAGCGAACCACAGGAGGGAGGGGCCGGCATAGGATAGATCAACTATCGGTCCTCGGTGTAAATCATTGCTTTTCCTGCCCTCAACGAGGTATCGGGGTGTTCCGACGGCAGGCCAACACCCTCTTCTTTGGCGTCATGGCACAGGCTCTGCACAGGTTGTAGTGGACCACATCAACAGGAGAGACGAATGCATACCTCTTCTAGAAGACAGATGGTGTCGTCTTGATATATTTTTTTATGTCACGTACGCAACCAACTGCGCTCGACCGAGTGGTACAGCTATCATATATCGTACACTACATATCTTTCCTGTGGCCCGTTACCCGACCTCTTAAAGCGGCAGGTCACACATCACAGCTGAGCGATGATATCATGATAAGTAAAGCTTCACATGGCTTTCGATAAAGGCAAGGATAAGCTAGCTACGTAAAACTGGGCAGGGCGAACAGAAAAGTGCCATTTACTTATCAATTAACAAATGAAGAGAGCCCTCTCTCAAGACCTTTGGCAGACAGATAGCAAATGGGCACATCTGATTGCGCGATCTTGCATGACTTACGGCATGATAACTGCATCCCGTTGCGGGCGCCTCCTTCCAGCCATGAACCCATCGAGTCACCGATTAGAGCTGCACGAAGGGTCTCAAAGTCGGCTTTTAGACGTAGCTGATAGGCAGGAGACAGCCTTGCTATCTCTTAGTGAAGAAACAAGAACTAAAAATAATACCAATCCAACGGCGCTTGGGCTCCTGAGTCGACAAACGCAGCCGTATCTATCCTATCGCACGCGAGAAAGGAAAAATGATAGTAAAAGTTACATAAACATATGGTTGTGCTGACTTGGGGGATTTTCGGGATTTCTTTTGCCTGGCCTGGCTTGGCTTGGCTCGTGCTGAAGAGCAGAACAAGATAAGCCTCGCAGCTAAACATAGATAATACCTAGAAGAAACCTTTCTTCACACTCGGAATATCATTGTCGGCTTTCCTTGTGATTGCATCGTTGCTCATGAGCTACACCGACCTATACATATCCTCATTCCTTTGCGACAGAGTGGCAATTGTGTGCACCATGAATCGCCCGATCGATCGAATTCGGCTTGAAAGCCGCGTTCGAGGCTTCGGTCTTTGTTGGGATAGCGAAAGGTGATGATGGGGCTCCTTTGTTGCAGGGCATAAACCGAAGAAGAACGATGGCGCAAGACAACAAAAACATCGAGGCATGCTCTTGCGGGCGCTGTCGCACGGAGGGTCTGGTTCATGATTGATTCTACGATAATGGCCACCACGCCTTTACGTACCAAGTCTCCCTTACGACACGACACAGCAGGCAACAGCAATGTCAATATCTCTACTGCCAGATATTAGCGCGAAGAAGAAACGGAAATGGCTAGGGGTCCTGCTCTGGAGCAGCTTTCTCTTCTCCGGTTTACTCTGCGATGACGCACCGGGACCGCCACCTCCTGTAACCGCCGCTGGGGATCAGGATCAGGCTCTGACCTCGACGGCGACGAAGACGTCGACGATCACGATCACGACCACGATAGCGTACAAGCCGTCGCTGATACCTGGTAACTCCGACTACACGCTTCTGGGATGCTATAGTCAGCCGACGGGGACGGGAAAGGGAGGAGGAAGTATATTTGTTTCGAGCGAGCAAGACGCAGGCGTACCGGCGGATAACCTCACCATAAGCGGGTGTCTAGAAGGTTGCGCCTCTGCGTCGGAAAAGGGGAACGACGGCAAGGGCAACGACAAGGACAAGGACAAGTACTCGATCCCCTATATTTATGCTGGACTAAGGAACGGAAGGTAGGTTTGTATATCGTCGTACCACTTGCTCAGAGAAGTACCTACATCCCAAGTCGGCATAGTCGTTACTGACATACTAGCTAGCGACTGCACATGCGGCTCTCAGCTATCCCTAGATGCGCACAAGTTGTCAACCGACAACTGCGCGGTATCATGTTCGGGGGACCCGCGACTAGCATGTGGGGGAAAGGATAATGTAGCAATATATAATCTGATCTCCTCCTCCAAGAACAACACTAGCTCGGCGAAGCAGACGTTATCAACAGCAGCCCAAGCAAAGAGCAAAGCAACCTCAGCCACCACGAACAGCAAAGCCACGTCAACAATAGCCCCCAGCAACAAATCTCAAACCGCAGACAGCAAGAAATCCGACGCAACAACCCTGCCCCCATCCGCAGCTCCCAAGCCGGTCGCGACGTCGACGGTGGCAGCCATAACGGGGAGTTTCTCGGGCGCGGTACTGATAGGTGCTGGCCTGTTTCTGTGCTTTAGAGCGCAGAAACGGAAGAAGAAAGCGCAGGAATTGTATGTGAAAGCCGTCTTGGATCGGTCGGAAGGGGGAGACGATAAAGATGAAAAAGGGGGTCCAGTCCCTATTATCACGAGCGCGGAAGATATACATGACGTGAATAACATTTCTTCTTCTGTCTTGGCGGCGCCTGGGTATCATCATCGGAGGCATGGTAGTAGTGTTAATAAGGGTGATGGGAGTGACGGCGATAATGGGAATGCCTGGAGAGGTGAAGGTGATGACAAGAAAAACAGTTCACACGGCTATGGCCTCGGGATCGGGATCGGGATAGCAGGAGGAATAGGAAGAGCTTTAGGTCGTCACTCAGCAGCAGAGAAACACTCGAGCAAATCCCAATCTCAATCCCAGCCTCATTTAGCGGTAGTGGTAGCACCATTATCAGCAGAAGACGACGTCGTGCCAACGACGCCGGCGCTGGAATCAGGGGACAGGTATCCATCCATACCAAGCGGACTACACGCGCGGAACAAATCTGTTTCAACCTCAGCCTCTTCCTCCGTTCACCATCAGCACGGCTTATCAGCTTTCTCCACTTCTACTTTTAGCTCTACTTCTTCCACTTCAACATCTACACCTACATCTACGCTTATTCCGAGAACATCATCGCATACACCGGCAGAGGAGCCGGGGAATAGGAGCAAAGAAAAAGGCAATAAGGATAGGGATAGCCTCTACAACACACTCCTAGGCGAAGTGCGTTCTGGGCCCGCTCATCCTCGGGGCGAGAGCTCAGCTGTGCAATGGCGTTCTTACAGCTCCAATCCCAACCCAAATTACAGTCCTAACCCCAGGCCCGGTGGGAATGTAGGCACAGGCACAGGCATAGGCACAACACACAAACATCAAATATCCTCAAGCGGCATAGCATCACCACCACCATCCGCTAAGCTTGACGCTTCGCTCGGCGAGCGTGCATGGCATCGCCGGAAGCTGTCCGCGAAATTCCAGCCGCCGAGGAGTGGTCCGCCTACTGTGCCTTTGCCTCCTACGCCTGCGCCTGCGCTGCCTGTCAGGTCTGGGCCCGGAGCTGCGGGAAGAGGGAAGGGTGATTGTATGAATGGGAACGTAAACGGGGCCATGAACGGAAACAGGGGAGTGGATAAAAATGCGGCAGTAGCCACAGGTCTAGGAATGGGCTTGGGTGTGGGCATGGGTATCGGGATGGCAAATATGGGCACAAGGAAAAGCACAAGCACAGAAAGATACAGGGGCATAGACAGCGGCCGCACAGCCAAACACTTCACCATCAGCGACAGAAACAACACGCCTAACAGCACTTTACCTCCTCTTCCGCCTCGGCGTTGTCCGAGACGCTCTTCCGACACGATGATTTTCGAGCCCGAACACTACGACGATTTCGGTTTCGAGCACGACTACGATACATTACAAGGCCCATCCTCATTCCATCCGTCTAAGCCATATTGCCCGTTCACAGCATCTGAGATCCAACAACCTCTATGCTCACCGCTTTTCTTACCATCTTCTAGATACGTACCCACCTCTTCCTCTTCACAACCCCCTTCACAACTACCACCTTCGCCTTCTCACCTCCCCTCACAACCTCCCCTAACCCTCCCCTCTCCGCGCACCCCGACATCGGCATCGGCATCAATAAACGGACCCAGTAGCCCAGGGTTAAGCATGACCTTCGCCAACACCAGTACGCCCTCACTGGGTCGATACGGCTCGCTATCTCGGCGTCAAAAACAACGTCCGAGACCTGAATCTTTCCTGGAGTCGCCTGTGTTGGGCCGGTTCGCTGTGAACAACAAACGTGCTGCACCCAAACATCACACTCAGCCAAATCAACAATACCAGTACAGGCAGCAGCAGCAGCAGCAGCAGCAGCAAAAACAAACGGGGGTAAAGGGATTAAGGGGGGATATTGGTAGTGGCAGCGGTAACGAGATTGATAAAAAAGAAAGAGAACCAACACTCCCCGTCCTCCCTCCAATAGCACCCGGCGAGAGATTCGACCACAAGCGCTGGCGGGATACAGTGTATGCTCCTCATACGCCTTCTTCTACGTCTTCTACTAGGCCTGGCAGTAGTGATAGCAATGAAGAAAACGGGAGAGGAGGAAGAGGAGGAGGAGGAGACAGGGAGAGTAGGGATAGGACGCCTGTCTCAGCATCCTCTTCCACTTCTGTGGGGACGAGTATTTTGTTTACGGAGCAGGAATTTGATCGGAGGTTATGAGCTACCTACGCCTTCTTCTTCTCTTCTCTTCTTGTTTCTTAATGATTCAGTTCTTTGAATTCTTTGCCTTCCTCTACTTCTCTTAATTAGTTTTTTATTTTGATCCTAGGAATGCCTATTAATTAATTTAGGGAATTTGTTTTTATAAATTATTAATTCACTAGGCTAGGAGAATTTAGTCGTTATTTTTTATTTGAAAGGGGGCTTGCTTAGTTGCACTTTGGGAAAGAGGGATAATAGTTAACGGAGAAATAACACATTCATTTTATTATACCACGTCAGTGTTGAGTCCTCACAATCTGTTTCTATTTCGGTACTTGAGCAGCTTGCTACCCCCTATCCGACTGATCAGAGAGAGCTACGCGAACAGAGACAACATGGCCAACGCACAAGTCCTAGAATACATGTGAGGAGCGGCCTTTGTAGATAGAATGACCATTTCCGTCTTGATCCAAAAGTCGATAATTTGCAAGATCTTTACTAAAGGCTCGCCGGCAATCAATTCGACAGTCATAACGCGTCTAATTCGAGGTCTTACCCAAACAGCAGGCGATATCAAAGACAAGTGTAGTTGCAGGCTTCTTTCAGGTTCGGCCGAGACTATTCAGACTACCTGGACGTGGTGGATAGACGGACACAGTTGCAAATTATAAACGATGAGACTCTTATGCTATTAGAGTGGAATGAGCATTCTACAGGCCGTATTGATACGGGTAGCCAGGGCTTAACCTACAGTTCTGAGGATAGCGGGAGTACTGGTGACTCCAGGGATAGTGACGACTAGGGAGATAATAATGGTTAGCAATGGACATTCCATATAAGTGAACCACTAGAGTGAGGTAGCACAGCCCATAGGACAACCTATCGCGACTGAGCTGCGGCTTAACAAAAGCAGCGAGCGGTTATGTGACCTTAAATGTCGAGATTGACGTAGTATAACAATATGCTCAGGTCTAGGTTGGCTTCTTAGGTTTAAGGTTTTGAGTTGTCTTAAGGCAGTGCCTTTTCATTTCTTCCTGTATCTACCTATAATCCTTTCAAACTTGTTTACTCTCTGCTTTCCTTCTCTTGATCATCACTGTTTGTCAACGCAATACCTAAAGGATGAAAAAGAAAAAGAACAAAAGTAAATCTATTTTTTTATGAGTTTTAAGTTTCCTAGTTTACGCAAAGTTGTTTTTCCTCATAATCATAATCATCTCTCACATGCAAAATCATCCCCTTTATCCCTGGCCAAAAAGTTAGCGCACTCTAATCCTCATACTCCTCGTAGGGGGTGTTCTCGAAACCCCCTTGTCCCGACCAAGTGACATGATATCCCTAAATACCACCACCTCGTCCCATATTTCCTATAACACCTCGCAATTGGGGAGCTCACAAACTACAAACCATAGCAAGGACAGTCCCGAGCCCAAGCCCTAGGAGTTGCGTAACGATGGCCCCTTCAGCAGCAACACCACCGCCATAGCGCAGAGCAGCAGCAGCGTTATGCTGACCAGACGAGCCGGTCTCCCTCGCCTGGACAGCCCCAATGATGGAAGAGGTAGTCAAGGTCCCGCTCATCGCGACAGCCACCGTCCCTAACCCCGTCTGGGTAGTCGAATGACCCTCAGAGTCGGTGGTGGTGACAGTAACAGTCTGGGTCTGCGTAGGGCCCCAACTCCAGCCCTTGCCCCAGCCGACCCAGCCATTGAAACCGCCTAGACCGTTCCAGCCACAATTAGGTCCTACGAACCAGGGAGATCCCTCGAAAGGGCATCCGGTGACCGTCACCGCGCCGCCGGACCACGTCTTAGAACCGCTGTACGCAGACGCCCAGTCGGACCAGTATTGGCTGTACTCCGTACCATTGGGGCCACCCCATGGGCCTACACCTCCTTTTCCATATCCCTCATTGTTGTTGTTATTGTTGTTCCCGTAGTTGCCATTGTTGCCGCCGGGGAAGAACTTATTAGACTTCCACCCTCCCGGCGCGGCCCACGTCACAGGTCCGCCGGAGTAGGTGTACGTTTGCACACCAGTACTCCCTGCACTGGTGCACGACGCGTACCTAGAACAGAGGGACGAGGATAAGGAGCTGTACGATGTGTACGCCGTCGCCGTCTCGCTGCACGCGTCGCTGATGCAATCGCCGATACTTTTCCCCTTGTCATCGTCGCCGCAGTATTCGGATTGTTGCGGCCACCAGCTCGTCGTTGTCACTGTGGTCCATGCTGAAGAGAGGCAGGATTGCTGTTATAGGAAATTCTCATTAGTCTCCAATGCTCATCCTCACAAGGCGGAAGGCTGCATATATGTGCATAGTCGACGTAAACATGGTGACGGGACAAGGATGGGTCGTGAATGGTAACTTACGGCACACTCAGGCGCACCCTGCCACCATTGCCCTAGAACGGAATGGATCATAACTGCCAAAGCAGACAGAATCCAGTTAATAGACGGCATCTTGGGAAGGAGGACCCTCCGGGTATCAAGAATAGCAATGCAACTAGATGGGTATCTCTAATATGATATCAAGTGACGATATTCGAAGTCTGTCTTTGTGTGTTCCTGATTTTCGCTTTGGTATACTGAGGTGCTTTTCCTTTTGCGTTATTATGGGAGGCGTGAGTTGACTGGATAGAGGCTCTGATCGAGTTGTAGGGACAAGAGTCTATATAATCCTAGTTGAATTGACACAGGCCAGGAGACTATCTTGACCCCATTGTTCAAGATTTAGGAGCGGCAGCCACGCGTAGTACGCGTCAGTATAAACGAGGCAAGAAAAGTTTGTTTTTGAAACCCGAGAAGAGGTAGTCTTCGTCATCAGTTACCAAGATAAAGCACGCCACACACCAGACTGACTGGGCTTTGGTAGAACGCAACAGATCCGTCAAACCACGTGGCGAGGCGAAAAAAAATCCTGTAACCCAACAATAAGAAAGAGAAATCAAAAGGCAAAAGAAGGAGGATGCGTCCGACATATGAGCTACGAAAACTACTTACCTTACATGAGTGGGGGAACGTGTATGAACGTAATCCCCGTATACGGATAAAAGCATGCTATCTAGATTAGCACTGGTTTTCTGACCGACTTACTGACCGACGACAAGGCCCCGTCTCTTGGGCAACGTAATTGGAGAGGTAGGCAAGAGGTATTGCTGCCATTAGACAAGGGGCGTAAGGATAGTAAACCGGGCGGAACTATGAGTCGGAACAAATGAGAGGAAGTCAATTCTTTCTGCTAGCTGATTGAGCCGCGCGGCCTTACGTGTTGGTATCTTAAAAATTAAGGAAAACCCCGAATGTTGCATGAGACTTTCTGGGGGGAGGGGGGGAGGGCGTGGGCCCTGAATCTTGGAAGAAGAGTAAAGCTTAGTATTGAAGGGCTGCAAGAATCGGTTCCGGGAGCTCAATGGGGACACAAGAACTCACCGGCGCCTTCGTGTACAAGACCGGCAAGTCACCTACTGATCTCTATCTTGAGGTGTTCGAATGCTACTTACCTGGCCTCTGTGTAACAGGAACTGCTGTAAATCGTGGTTTCCCGTCTTACAGGTACATATGCCTGCAGGCCGTCAAGAAGCAAGGGTGTGGCGTTCATCCCATCCGAGTTCGAACTCCAGAAAGTTGTAGGTTGACTTGGAGTAGATCAGAGATGTCATTCATGTATATATATGATGCGGGTCAGGATCCCGTATACCGATTATTTCAAGTCCCAGAAGTTACCAGAAATCAAGAATAGATAGATGTCTTGACCCGGTTTCAAGAAATAGTAGAAGGGCTACATCATAACTGGTGTCACTGGGAAGTAGCTTACATCCTGTTGCAAATACCTATGAAGAGGAGGGGAGAACAGTTTATCTCCTTCCCGGCTTCTGGCCGGCGCTTGACTTTGCTCGGTCCCGTAATTGCCATTTCAGGACCTGCACTGTTCCTTTTACCATCCTTGATTGGCTCTCATTGGTGTTAGCGGATAGGGGTCGGCCGCAGCCTGACCGTGGTCAGACAGGACGTACCTATTGTCCGGACCTCCCCCACCGTCGATCCCCGCATGCTGCCCACATAGGTACTTACAAACAACGAAACAAAGCAACGAGAATACCTTACCTTGATCCAATCATTTCCTCTGGTTAACTAACCTGGGACTTTTGCATGTAGGTGTAGCTATGTAGGTACGTCACAGTATTGACTCAAGAGCAATCCGCACCTACATATGCAGGTAGGTATATAAGTAGGCTGACCTTAGCTTGTCGGAATTGCTAGGACGTCACTCCGTCTGAGATGGCGTTGGTTGCGATTTCGTTAGTTGCCCGCAACAGCCGCGTAGCCTGCATTTTAGACTGACGAGAGGAGTCGCATTTGGTTCTGTATGATGCTTTCGTCCTGCAAACAGGGTCCTTCTCGCTGTCTGGTAACAAGATGGACGGCGACAGACAGGTACTCGATTGGGAAGAGCTTTTTATCATGAATTATGTAGACGCACGGTCACTTTTTAGCAGAGTACATCGAGTGAGCTATTTATCACAGCCCGTCGTCGTCGTCAACATCCATGGCAGAATACAGGATACTTTCAGCATAATCGGACTAGCTAACCTAGGCTAACTAGGTAGGCCATGCCGTTGAACAAAGTCGAAGATCCATATCCTCTCTAAAACGAAGGAAAGAAACCTAATAAGACACTGTTGTACATGATTACCTTTCTTTCTTATTCGACTGCTCTCCATTAGTCTCGTACTCATCGTGACAATGCAAGAACACTCATCATACTTCTCATGCCACCGCGCCAATCCAACCCAACTCCCAACAGTATATGCACAAGTATCTAGCAACGACGACGAAGCTCTGCAGACAGTTCCGTGGAAATTAGCCTCGTTAACACGAGGACAAAAGGACAGGGAAAGCTTCGTCTGTGCTCAAAGTAAAAAAAAATAAGAAAAAGCTCGGCATGGTTGGGCCGGCAACACGAATGGATCTTCGCCTCAAAGCATAGTACCGAAGCTCCCATCTGTTTGAATTTTCTTGCGGGGGCTCCCGTCTTCGGTCGTGGCCTTTCGATGACGGAAGGTAAAGCCGACGAAGAGTCCCTTGCCCATCTCTTCCTCTCGATCGGCCATATTCTCCAGAGCTTGTTGTTTGTCGTGTACCTCCTTGTACTTGGCCATGTCAGCCTCATTGCTGAAATCGTCGAAATAACCCGCATCTGTTTCCGAATCGAGCTCGGGGACAAAGGGTGCTTTGGATTGCCGCAGCGTTTGCCAGTCCACTTCAGCAAAGTACTGATGCTCGAGTATATCTTTGATCTCAGAGAAACGTTTGGAACGTGAGTTGATACACCTAGGATTGTGTTAGCTCATCCCAAGAGGTATGCACAGGGAATCAACCCACGTAGTGATGAAATTCCAAGTACGGTTGCTCAGAAAATAATTCGGATCTTCCCAGACGGGACGCTTAAGCACCTCGCGCCAATGTTTCAGATTGCGCCACGTCTCATCGGCCGTCGAGCCCGCAAAAGGGGGAAAGCCCGTCAGAGCTTCGAATAGCATACATCCCAAACTCCAGTAATCTACAGTGAAATCATATTCCTCGCCCCGGAGGACCTCGGGTGCCATATAGTCGGGAGAACCAACGATGGACTTGGCATAGTTCACATCCCTCTCGCGCATCGTCTGGTAGCCTTCACGGCGCTCGGCGATAGTCCTCTGGTCCATAGCTTTACCGAAAGGCACTTCTGTCTCGGATGCCTTCTCGAGTCGGATACGCATCGAGTTGATTTTGGAAGACGCAACATTACCGGCCGCGAGGCCAAAATCAGTTAACTTGACGTGACCCGTGGAATCGATCAGGAAATTCTCCGGTTTCAAATCACGGTGGATGTATCCAAGTTTGTGAAGGGCATCGACGGCACAGAACATTTCCGCAATGTAAAAGCGGGCGTGACGGTTGGAGAGAACTCCGGTGTTGTTGAGAAGCGTTCTGAAGTCTCCACCGGGAACATATTCCATGGCGAGGTAGATGTTCTTGTCATCTTGAAACGAGTAGAGAAGGCGAACTAGCCACTCGCTGTTGGCAGTCGTCAGGATGTCTCGCTCTGTCAACACATGGCGGATCTCGTCCAGCTTGAAAAGTAGCTTTTTGCTCATGACCTTCAGCGCGCACACTTCCCTCGTATCCTTCTTCTGCGCGAGGAAAACCTGCCCATAGCCTCCTTGACCGACCTGCGTAAGGATCTGGAAATCTCCATGACGAAGGCGTATCCGACGTTTGCGTAGAGCAGCACGCTCTCTTCCACTGTATTTCTGCCATAGTTTGTCGTACTCTTCTGGTTCTGTTTCGGGCGGCGGTGGTATTTCGGATTTGAAGGCCTTCAGTCGATTCTGCCTGGCGCCGACATAGGTCAGGAGATCAAAGTAGTAGTCCAGAAAGTCTGCAACCCACTATGTCAGCCTGTTTTGCAACACAACGAACGAGCATGAGAGAATCTTACACAACTGAGTAACATTGACCAAGCGACGAACAGTGGGCTTCTTCAGAATTTCGAGCTCTTCCGGTGTCAGTCCACGTGCGGTGTTAAACTTCTTTGTCGTCGGGGTGATGGGCCTGCTCTCTCGCGGCTGGTATAGTTCGTGGCGGGATAGGGCTGCTTGATTGTGGTTTAGCATGGGAATGCGTGATCGAGGAGGCGGTGTATTCTCTTGGCCCTGCTTCTTGATGGGAGAATCAGGCGAAATCCCACTCTTGTGTATGATGCTATTATCGACACTAGGAGGGGCTGCCGAGAAGTATGAATCGTCGGTGGGCTGTACGTTGCTCTTATTAGGCGACAAAGGACTTCCGCTACTCTGGGGTCTGCCCAGCTTGACTGGGCTGTGGAGAACGCTCGTGTTCAGCTTTAGAGCATTGTCCAAAGAAGTAGGAAGCTCGTGAGCGCCAGGAGGTATCGTCTTCTTGCTTGGACTGCCCTGCGGGGTAGAGACGGGATCAACGAATGTGTTCTTGGTAGGTGTACCCGGGCGCTCCTCTGCTGAAGACTTTGAACCTTTAATACCCTGCGATGAGGACAACATATTGGAAAGGAAGCTAGCCATGTTGTCCGGTATTGGGTTGCTACAAGAGGGATATTCGAGCTGTGTAAGTTGGGGGCTGTAGCTCGAAATTGCGGAAAGTAAACAGATGAGGGCCACAGAGGATACCCTCGCTATCACAACAGCCTAACGGGGGTTTTGCAGATGCGCAGGCTTAGTTCGATCGGATCAAACAGATGACAAAAATAGAAGCAAGGATAAAACAAAGATGTCTACGCGTATCGAAACGCAGGACATATGATGCAGGTGATCTCTAATTATTGGGATTGCATCTTATCATAAACAGAACAAAAATGTATGGTTGCTTGGGTTAAAGAGAGGAACTGTCCAGGTGGTTACCAAGGAAGTACTACCTAGTAGTATGCAGGGACGGTCGCAATTGGGCACTGGCATTTCCAAAGTACCTATTGTAGGCACTTAGCCTGGCTTGGCTACCCACTGGCATTTGGCGGGGTGAATGTGACTTCCAAAACTTGTCAACACTGAGTGTTGTTGCCCTGTCACCCCAGTAGCAGCTACCGGGATTGCAAGGTGCATAAACATGGCGTAACAAGGCCGCTTCCCAACACGTACATATACTTATATCTTAGTAGCATTGCAACAGATACAAGGTAGCTATACATAGTTACTTGTGTAGCCAGGTGCACGTAAAACTTGAAACATTGTGCAAATGTTACCAGAGCACCGGGACCCCTCACAGTGTCCGTTCAGGCACCTGAAACCCCAAATCCGGCATGGAAGCTAGTATCATTGTATCAACAAGTCCTTTATGGTTCTGTGAATACAGTGCAAAGACACAGATTACTGTGATACGAGCGGCGTAAGATAAGGTAGTATTGTAGTAACCCAGCGTAAAGGTCAATTCAATCTGACGCTAGGTTGTGACGCAAGTCAACCGCGTGCAATGAGATTTATTGCAAGCAGAGACAACGCACATCTGTAATGATACCTACCTATTCCACTATACACCTTATTAGAGAATAATTGTATCCTGACTGTTCTCTCGACCTTGTCTAATTCTCTGAAATGCCGAAAGAGCGCAATTTCAATCCCGTCCAGGCCCAGCGCAAGGCTGAAAAGGCCAAAGCGATCAAGAAAGGTAGACACACACGAATCTAACCACGACGGCCTCATTAGATTTCTAATGTCTCTATTTAGGGAAGGCGGAGGTTGCTGCGCGTAGGAACGAGAAGCTTGCAAGCCGAAATCCTGCGAGGATACAAAAACAAATCGACGACTTGAAACAAATAACAGCGACTGGAGGCAAACTCACGAAACACGAAGAATCAATGCTAGAGGGTTTAGAACGTGATCTCAAAGCAGTAAAAAAAGCGAGAGAAGCGCTGGGCGATCGAGCACCGACTTTTGGTCATAGTGGCTCACGACATGACGGGAAGGATGGCAGTGTGCTTGGCAAGAGGAGAAGAGGCCGCGAGGACGTCTCGAGTAGCGACGACGACATACCTGAAGATGTGAAATCTATACCGATGCCCCGTGATACCCCGCCTCCCATCCCGAAGGAAATTATGGACCAATGGTACGCAAAGCGCAGAGCCGCGAAGAACTCGGACCAACCAACAAATGCAAACAATACACCACTGGGTGATCGAACCGGGCGGCCTTCCCGCCAACAGGAGAAAACACCCGCCCCAGTTGAAGTCAAGACGGTATATGAGGCTAAGCCCGCGGTCCGCGATTTACGCAAGGAAGCCGTCGGTGCCTTTGTGCCGACTAATGTTCAGATGAAACTAAACAAAATCAAAGGTCAAGGAGGCCTGATGGAACCAGAGGAGGCGGACCGGCTTGAGAAGGAAGGATATTTAAAGAGTGTCCCAGAATCCAATGCTGAAACAACACCCATAGCTCGGCCTCAGCAAGCCACAGTGGAAGAAGTGGAGGACGAAGACGACTAATTCTAAACCGACATGAAGCAACAGTAAGGCGTTGTTGTACATTCTAAATGATACCCAGTTCGTATTATCTCCCCCCTTCTCGAGAAGTCAAAGTTTAATAGTGATCCCAATGCTGGCTTCTTGGTCTATCGTATCTCACGTCTCAATTCTAATATCCTAGTATATCAACGATAGACAAGTGGTATGTTACCCGTACACTATATGCTAGGGAGCGAGAAGGAGTATCAAGGTTGACCTGTTCGTGAGCAGCAAGACTGGTAGGGCTTAGAAATAAAAGCTCCGTTTCTTCGTAGATCTCTTTTTTTTTCTTTCCACCGAGATGCCAATGGCTACTTATACACTTACCTCCTTCTACGTGATACTAGCTACGCCAATTCGGCAGAACACAAGCCGGCGTTTCGATTCCTGTGGCTAATTTGATGGAGTCTAGCCCTACCTCGATCTAGATGCCCGACCCCCGGCTATGTACGTACAGCCAGCATGAGGGTAGTGTTCTTGTTAGCGCTGCCGACATGGTATGTAGGCATAGCCCGTTGCTACTCGTGCCAAGAAGCGGCTCTCATCGTGGAACCCGGAGAGTTTGAAGTCAGCTTTTTACCTACCATCTACTAGTCTAAATCTGTATACTCCGACCTCGGTCCACCAGATTAAACTCTAGTCCTTGAATCGTCAATTCGCCAACGTTCACCAACGGCCGTAACGGTCAACGGCTGTGGGATGTGGGGGGGCACTGTAAAATTATTAACAAGCGCATTCCCTAGATAGGCACACGTTCCCCAGATAAGTACCTGATGTAACGTAATAGTTATGAAAAATTGTGCCTTCCCGCATTCTATTTTCTTCGCCCATTCTATTTTCTTCCCCAAAAACTTGAACTTTTTTTGGATTATGGCGGGGTCCTAAGGAATAGGTAAGAGGCATTACGGTTCGGTGCCGCCCGTAGAACAGTACCCTGGGCCTACCAGTTAGAAATAAAAAGCAGATATATTCTTCAAGTCGAGTTTTTGTTTGTAGATATTACTAGCTTTAAGAACGAATTAAGAATCTAAAGCTGGGGTGAAGAGTGTACATCAGAAAAGAGTATATATCCAACCAGCGGCAATCACTGCCTTGAACCAGGCGAGAACACACCAGACCAGACCAGGCCTGGTCCCGGAATTCTCTAAGCAGGGCCACAAGACATTGGTGCAAATACGTCTGCTTCTTCCTCAAGATAGAGCCAAATTTTCCATTGCCGTCCGTTCAAACAGACCAGATACTCATCTATCTTCCTGCCGAAAATGAGCGAACCAGAAGATGCTGTACAGACCTCGCAACATGATTTCTCGAGCGAACCCAGTATAAACCAAAAGCAAGGCGATTCCGAGAGACAAGGTGTTAACCTTCAACCGAACCTGAGTCCTCAGATGTTCGTTGTGCCGACCGACACGCCAGCGGTAGAGAACGAGACAGGTGACGAGGAGTCCGGTCGCGCAGTGACTCTCCTGGGCGAAGAGGCATACCCAGAAGGCGGACTGGAGGCGTGGCTTGTAGTCCTCGGCTCGTGGTGCGGCCTGGTAGCTGCTCTGGGAATCCTAAATAGCATCGGAACACTCCAGACATATGTATCGAGACATCAGCTTTCGAACTACACCGAGGGCACGGTGGGCTGGATCTTCAGCTTATACACGGCTTTGGTCTTCTTCTGTGGCATCTATATCGGTCCTCTCTTTGACAAGTATGGCCCGCGCTGGCTCATTGGCCCAGGTAGCGTGGCCGTCATAGCAGCTGTGATGATCACGAGTATATGTACTGGTAAGCAGATCATGGGAATCGGAGGTCTCACCAACAATCCGAATACAGTGTTAACTTGAATGATCTTATAGAATATTGGCATTTCCTCCTGACCTTCGGCTTTCTCAATGGGATAGCCACTTCTTTTCTCTTCACTCCCAGTATCACGGCCATAGGGCACTACTTCCGCGAAAAGCGTGGTCTCGCCTCTGGAATAGCCAGTACCGGAGGTGGTGTCGGTGGTGTTATTTTCCCGTTGATGTTGGAGTCTCTGTTCAACCGCGTCGGATGGGGTTGGGCTATTAGAGCACTCGGGTTCGTCTGCCTGTTCCTGCTCATCTTCTCCAACGTATTCCTAAAGAAGCGGCTGCCTGCGCCTAAGAACATCAGCCCCCATCCCGATTTCCGTATCCTCAGGGACAAGGCCTTCTTACTCCTAACCATTGGTGTTTTCTTACTCGAATTCGGGCTCTTTATCCCGCTGACATACGTCTCGAGCTACGCCCTCGCCAACGGCTTTAACGAGAAGTTCGCCTTCCAGCTCCTGCCGATCATGAATGGAGCGTCTGTGCTCGGCCGAGCCGTCCCCGGCTGGTGGGCGGACAAGATCGGCCCCTTCAATTCTAACATGATCTCCGTCGGCATCACGATCTTTGCGTGCTACGTCGTATGGCTACCCTTCGGCACAACGATCCCGGGACTCGTCATCTTCTCCATCCTCTTCGGTTTCTCGACCGGGAACAACATCGCCATCACGCCTGTTTGTGTGAGCAGGCTATGCTCTATCCATCATTACGGAAGGTATTATGCAACCTGCTACACCATCGTTTCCATCGCCTGTCTGATCGGCATCCCGATTGCCGGCAGCATCGTCACGGCCAGCGATGGCAAGTTCTGGCCTCTGATCGTCTTCACTGGCCTTACCCAGGTTTTGTCTCTTGCAGCAATATACGCCTCCAAGGTTGTGAGTGTCGGCTGGAACCCAACAGCCAAATTCTAACTCGGTCTCATCGTTGGATCGCGAGAGGATTTGCACATTGTCGATTGCTTCGAGTTGGAAATGACTGATACGATTCTGCATAAATGTTCTGGCGTTGGATCCATTGATTCTATTTCCACCCGTATTATACATGTTTGGAGTCTAGGGCAGTATATGAAAAGGGCGAGACCTAGGTAGGTACGCACGGTCGCGAGGAGGTAAATTAAGAGGGGCTTATGACGATTATAAATAGCTCATTGGGGTTTATACATTGGACTGGATTGTGGTTAGAGCATCTGCGCATGAAGATAACTGAGTGAAGAAAGCAACAGTTCTACTAGAAAACGAAAAGAAACTTGAGTGAACGAGCTAGAGAGCATTTCTTCCTTACTAGTAGTATGGAAGCATAAGACAAAACGGTATGCAACAGTTCAAGTTGTTTTAACGTAATGCAAGCCATACCGAGAACCTGGAAGCTCGGAGCTTTAATAAGTCGTACATGCATCGTGGCCTCCCCAGATTTGCATCGTAGCGCTGGTCTAATTTGGCGTCGTGCGATTCACATCCCGCTTGTGACACGTGCTCGAGCGGGCAGGCGTGGCTGGTCCAAAAATTCTGCAGCAGTTACAGCCCAAATACATGATCAGGTTCAATAGAACAGACAAGAAGTCCTACCTAGGTCTAGGACGGGGAATTTCCTATAATGGACACTGGTGCATACTAGTGCAGATTAGCGCCCATTCACCCGACGTCCGGCCATTGGCTGCCAGCCTGCTTCCAACTCCGCTGAGGCTTATTAGGTATGATGTAGCACTGCGCCGACTTCGATGTCCACATTCAACGACGGCTCATACGTTTGTGGTCTATTTGGAGCTTTTGTCGGCAGTCATTATTCAATTGATCGGATAATTAACGAAAACAAAGTTTTTATTTTGTTTTTTCACGAAGAGATAGACATAGCATCTCGCCTGCGAGGTCTTATATATTGTTAGCTTTTCTGAGCGTCGGCGACTCCGTGACTCCTGTTCAGACCTGTTCTTTTCACCGCCCGACTAGAGGGGAAACCGATTCGCCCTTCTCGGAAACGTCAGATATAGTAAGTCGCATATTTTCTCATCGGGTTTATTTTCGGAGGAAGATAAACTACCGAAAGACGCTCAGTCATCGTCTCTTAATTACATGTTATACCTACCTACCTCCTCGCATTTAATTCGAAGCCAGTGCTTCTCTCTCGATCTCCAATGCGCGCTGCTAGCCGAGTCAGAGGTTAACTGTGGCTCCCCCGCCGTCCCCAAAAAATCACCGAAAATAGAAGGTCCGGGGGCCGAGGTTTTAATGCCTCGGAATGCCGAAGTGCCGGAACACCTCAAGAGTCTCAGCCCGATATGTCGCTGCAGCTGCAGCTGCTCTCTAATGGTGGTCAGCGTAATATCGGTATTCTCCTTGATGAGATGCTGTCCTGCATATTAATGCATAGCCTACTGAAAAAGTCAATTGACACCGCTAGCCTGACTGACGACTTATTACCGCACCCTAGCCTTATCCTATCTCTCTCTATATATCAACCCATTTTATTTCTCACATCTTACACGCCCCCTATACACTCTCTGCCTCTCGACTTCATACGACCTCCCATGATAACAAGATGCTAACACAGTTAGAATCAAGACAACCACTACGGAGAAAGGGAACGGAAAACCCTCATCCTTCTCTAAGTCTTTCTTTCAATATTGCCGAAAATACCCCTCATAAGAGATCATACTCTTCCTCATCCATATCGTCTTTCGTATCGCTGGACAGTATGGCTAGCGATTCCACACACACATCGAGCTCATCTGTTGAGGTTGAAGATGCCTACTTCAGCTCCAACCCGCCTCCTAAGGCTTTACCACAGCATGTTGCTGCTGCCAAGGAATTCATAAATCAGCACGCCGCCGCCAATCGGCGCGTCGTCCTCGTGACATCAGGAGGTACGACCGTTCCGTTAGAGAAGCAGACGGTACGCTTCATCGACAACTTCAGCGCCGGTACCCGTGGAGCCACATCGGCCGAGTATTTCCTAGAGTCTGGATATGCCGTCATCTTCCTGCACCGTCAGTTTAGTCTGCTGCCCTATAGCCGACACTATAGCCACTCGACAGACTGCTTTCTAGATCACTTGTGTGAAGGGGAGAATGGCAGCGTTGTGGTCAACCCAGCTCACCAGCAAAAGATGCTACGGGTGCTCCGAAAGTACAATGCTGCTAAGGACCAGAATCTCTTGCTTATGCTGCCGTTCGTTACTATTACAGACTACCTGCATGAGCTACGAGCCGTAGCGCAGCTGATGCGTCCCTTGGGGCCCAATGGGCTCTTGTATCTAGCAGCAGCCGTAAGCGATTTCTTTGTGCCACCGGAGCGCATGTCCGAGCACAAGATCCAAAGCACGAACGCCACGGAGGGTCTGAAATCAAAAGTCCAACAAGGGCCTACGACGATAACCGCGGAGAAGCGGGAACGACAGCAAGGACATGGAGGCGAGAATGAGGAGGATGAAGCATTCGATAACTTCGACTCATCACCAGCTGTGCCCCGCAGCAAGCGCCTCATCGTTGACCTGGACCCCGTGCCCAAGTTCCTGAAAAATCTCGTAGACGGCTGGGCGCCCGAGGGCATGATCGTGTCCTTCAAGCTGGAGACGGACCCAGCCATCTTGGTGCACAAGGCCAAGTACTCGCTCGACAGGTACCAGCACCACCTAGTGATTGGGAATCTGCTCACGACGCGCAAGTGGGAGGTCGTTTTCGTCAGCCCGAGGCGGAAGGACCAGTGGATCCGCGTGCCCATCTCCCGTCGTAAGAAGACGCTGAGCGGCAGTGGTGTCGAGGATCTGATCGGCGTTGCGGAAAGGGTGGGCGCTGGCGGAAATGGAGACGTGCTAGAGGATAATACGAGCGATGAACCTATGGATCCTGCCACCTTACCTGAAGGCGAGCCGGAACTCGAGATCGAAAGCTTGATTATCCCGGCGGTGGAAGCGTTACATAACGAACATGTCAATGCGGTGAATACGAGAAATAGGAAGAAAAGTAGCACTGGCACCGGCACGGCTAAGACGATGGGCCATTAGGTGTAGAAAGAATAAGAAGGTGGTGATGATGAGTGAACGGTAATAGAAGGTCAGAGTGAGGGTGGTATTATATGAGACTTTACCTAGGTACGTATGTAGGCAACTACATAGCGTACGTAATTACCTAGACGCCCACCTTTTGGAGCGAGCGGACGGCATTAATGGTATGAGCGGGATGGCATAGTGTGGTTTTTTTCTGAATTCCATGCTTCCGTATGGTTGCACCTTTGCGATATTGTTGTTACGTCGGCATCCCCTTAAAAAAAGAAAATAAATAGCTATGTAGGTCGCTAGCAAGACTTCTTCGAACGCACTACTACCAGTACATTTGCTAGTAGAAAACTTGGTTAAAATTTTATCCAGTTTCTTGTCCTCATTCCTTTCCCTCTTAAGTTATTGTAGTCTGTTCACGGCTTCTTGGTTCCAACTCCTACTCTTGTTATTCCCCAAAAACCACTATGCTTGTTATAGCTAAAAAGTTTATAGCTGGGGACTCGTTATCTTCTACTCTCTCCAGTCAGCTCTCTGCTTGCTACTCCTCACTCCTCACTCTTAACTCTTTAGCCCCCTTATCTGCTTCTGTGATCACTGCAAGTGGCTAGAGAGGCTGCTGCTAGTGTGCTAGGTATGGACATAAAACCAATATCTTTTTTAGAAGCCCGGCATAATTACTTGTAAGTAAACCAGTGAGTGGATCTACAAACTAGTCACATATCTGTAGAGTGTAATCCTTTAAACAGAGTCCTACTGACCCAGATCATACAGAACTTTTCGACAAGTACATATTTCCTTGACAAGGATTTAGGTCATACCGGAGAAGCAGTTGACTACCTTACCTTATAAGGTATATACCAGAACATACATTCTTGGTAATGAATGGTGCGGCAGGGGTTATTTCTTAATGCAAACTGATTACCTACATCCTCTGTCTGTCACAACCGTTACCCAGTTTCACACAGGCAAAAAAAAAAAAAAAAAAAAAAAAAAAAAAAAAAAAAAAAAAAAAAAAAAAAAAAAAAAAAAAAAAAAAAAAAAAAAAAAAAAAAAAAAAAAACAAAAAACAAAAAAACAAAC
>Ga0247782_1000162_pt1 | contig 85161 bp, 89 predicted proteins | sample UWRJL019104C5_FD_179928 | JGI IMG/M metagenome (GOLD analysis project Ga0247782, IMG submission 179928) | Plant litter microbial communities from Arlington Agricultural Research Station in Wisconsin, United States - UWRJ-L019-104C-5 | ecosystem: Environmental > Terrestrial > Plant litter >... | reverse complement strand
CCCCCCCCTCGCCCCCCCCCCCCCCCCCCCTCCCCCGGGGAAGAAAAGGGAGGCGCTTCATCGTTCGCTTGCGTGGCCAAAAGGCTGGAAGCAAATCCTAGCACGCCCGCACGCACACACACATACATACAAGTTACTCGTACCTACCCTAAGCGAAGCGCTTCATATCAAATTCTCGGGATTTGCGCTTCCCTGTACGTATATGTGCGCGATGCGTGATGTGTGACGGCTGATCGGATTACTTGATACCCAGGGCACCAGTGCGCCGGGTCGTTTCCACGCCGTTGCTATTTTCTGATTGCACGATATATGTTCCTCCACCGCCCTTCCATGCGGTACAGACGGCTCTGTGCATTGTGTAGCAAGGTCCCGTTGGGGTTCTTTTGAAAGAAAGAGGCGACTCCCCGACTCAATTAAGTATATGGGTTGTTATGTTCTAAAGCTAAAGGTCAGATACATTACTTTGCTTGATTGTCTGTCATCTTGTTCTTCGGGACCGCTGGGACTATCTAGGGTAAGTTGTGTGTATAGGTTGTGCTCCCTATGATCATGAAGTTTTTCCTTCATTTTCTTAGTTTGACTCTTTTTCCGCAGTGCCAGCGAGAAGGCGCAACGCAACAGGTCAGGCAACTTTGTTAAGCCGATCGGTCCTACAGGTGACGTTATGAAACGGGGGCGATCTCCCTCCCGTAGCTTACGTAAAAATAACACTCCCTAGCGCTTTGTTGGTGAATACACATACAATTTCCCGTTAAGCGCCGAAGATATAACTTTGACTCTTCTCCCTGTCATCCACTATAGCTCAGTCCATCTGCTCCGGTGGATGTAGGCCGGCCAGCCACCCCGGTCACCTAAAATCGACTTCAGTCTGTTAGCTGCAGGCAATGGGACCTGTCGCTTTTTTCTGCCGGCGCAATTTGTACGATACTGTGTGACGGTACAGCAGTATTTTGTGTACCCTTGAGATCTGATGCCACCGCATCGGAAGAACGCAGCTGCATGTCTTGGGACCCTCTACCACTTGACAAAGAACCTTTTTACCCCTTTGGGCCGAGTACTGTGTAGTCCCATCGGTAGAAACGGGTGCCTTACCTGACCTTACCTCTCACAAAGTTGAATCATGCAATATCTGTCAACGGTGACACCTGTCTGTCTATCTGCCTGTCTACCTCTCTGCCCGATCGCTCACCTACTTTTAATAAGGGGAGGGGCAAACTGCATACATACATACACATACATACATATCAGATCTTGCGCAACCCACGAGATCTTTCCTTCCAGAGAGTATGCCCATCGCTAGACGCTCCCGCATATGATCTCCTTACTTTTCGGTATTTGATGGCTATCGAGATGGTTGCACCCCTGCTTGACTTGGAGGTCACGGGAGTTTTCTTACCGTTACACGAATCCTTTGCACGCACATCGACGTCAACCAAGCCTGAGAATGGATACGTAACCTAGATATTCGTATTCATTCGGAAGCGCGCAATAAGGGTAACCTTTGATCCCAGTAAAAGTCGGGAGCATACAGCATTCGAAGGCGGTGGCGACTGAGAAGTATTTCATGCATGACGTTGCGGGATATACCTATCCGGGGCGGTCGTCATGGGTCTTCTGGGTCCAGACGCCTTCCTGTTCCCAGGCTGAAAGGCTGATTGACCGTACCCTCGAGATGGATGTACAAGCAAGGTCTTATCGCCGTCTATAAGGGACGACATATAAGGCCGGACCCCCATCCAGCGCATGTCAATCCTTGATGCGTCCAGCCTTGGGAAATGAAGCTGAACTACAGCCCCTCAGTTTGGCTGCTCTGTGCGAGGGTGGCCTTTACAAAAGGTCAAGAGAAGCAAGCAGTCGGGGTGAAACTCGTCATTATTAAACGCCATCGTTCATGCCCACCGAGTTTCTGGCGTCGCTAACATCGACTCGATGGGGGAGCGCCATCTCTTATTTTTACTTACACTGATGCCAGCCTTTTCCCTGTCGTTATTGGAGGCTGTTAATAATGCCCCACGGCTCATGGAGTCATGGGCCAGAATTCCTCGCAGTTAAAGTCAGTTGAAAAAGGGTATGTCCGACGCCAGGGTATGTAGGATCGGTCGGACCGCCAGCCGCGGAGAGAGGAAAACGAGAAGGCTAATTAGCTAACGTCGCAGGAGAGCACTTAACACCTGACACTGTAAGTTAAAACCCACCCATCTAGCCCTAGGTAGATGCTCTGCGTAAGCTTTACATAGATGTAAGATTGACTACTTACCTGCCAATGCTGCCAATGCTGCCATGCCTTCGGCCCATAACCAATTCTGTACAGTATACGTAAGCTATGTGAATCAAACTATATGGATACTACCTTGGAGGTACTGTCTTCTTATGAGGTCCTCCCCCACCGTTGCCACGCGCATATGTACTCTCAACCCCAAATCCCAGCAAAGCTCACCTCATTACCGGAAAGCAGGAGAGTCCTTCCGCGATAGGGAGGACCTTGACCCGGCGAGCGAAGAGACTGGATTATTTGCCATCTATGTATGTAAATTGCAAAAGGGACTGGGTCAGTAACGTTTCAGCCAGATGAAACTTGATGATGGTATCGAATTTCGGGCCTCGTACGTAAGCCCGAAAAATGAAGGTATGTACAGAATAGGTGGGCAAAATAAATCTACACATAAAGGAATACTTACCTATACGAAACGTGCGAATCGCGGGTACGAGACTAAACGAAAGGGGTAAAACTGCTCCCCTCGATCTATCTCCGCTTTGCATGTAGGTACAGATGTATCTACACGTATGCTGTACAGAATAACTTAATACCTTTGTAAGCTACCCCCCTTGCTTTCCTTGCTTGAGGGAGGGTGTGGTGTCAAAGATGGAAAAGGTAAGGTCGGAGACTTGGCCGTTGGAGCCCTTTCTTCACAAGGCTGGCCCCAAGGAACACATAACCTACCTACACGTACAGTAGCGTCCTTATGCCATGTCCCATCGATGAATGACGGGCGGGGGACCCCTGGCTGTCACATTCCAATGACGACCGAATCGCATCTCGCCAATTCACTACGGAGTATTATCACAGCATCCTTGATTACATACAAGAAATAACCCGTAGTTTGGTTCAGACACGATGCCAAGAAACCCCTTGATTTCTATGATTTTTCGTTGTTTTTTTCTGGGATTAAGTTTTAATCCCTTTTTTTTTTTTTGCCCGGGCAGAACTTGAGGCTTTTTTTCGATACCAAGAAAAGTTCCTTACAGGGTCGACACTAAAGAAACAAGCCTGTGCCTGACACTAAAATAACCCGCCTAACTTGAAAAGATACATCCTAGTAGCAAAAAAGTACCGTGGCACAAGCACAACACTAACAAATGAAGAACCCCCTGTTTTCCTCCTACCGTACCTGAAATCCCTACATATTAAACTAATCTACAATTCCCATGCGGCGCCGATGGCCGTCGATATCGCCGTTTGCGCACATCGGATTATCCCACCTGTCAGCGCTTGGATCCGGATTGGAGACGGGGGCAATCCCTCATCTTTATTAATCATAGGTTGTGTTTTCTTCAGTGTGACCTAGCCAGTCACGATTTAAGTGTAGCAGACGAAAAAGACGGCGAGCCGGGGTTTGTTGGACAAGAACGAGAAAAAGGACACTTGATCTTTTTCGGTCCGTTAGGTCCGTATGTACATAGGTGGGTAGGTATTTATTATCGCCACGCTGCACGTATGTACTGCATAGCAAAGTCATACTTAGGTAAGATAAATTACATCTCCATGTTCATGTATGTAAGTATAAGGAGGGAGTTGAGGAAGGGAAGGACAAAAAGACAAGCTGAAAAAAGAAAAAAGAAAAGGGGGGCGAGGAGATGCGCGCTGAGACGCTGGGACGCTGGGGAACGCTAACGAGCCGTTCTATCCCAATCTCTGGAACACATGCAAGCCTGGCAGACGCGTGGCATGTCCATTATAGAAGGTCCTTGTTATTAATAAGGACGTCAAGGTGGATATCGATTCGTACCTTGTCTATAGCCGTACATACATTACGCGCCAGGTGCGAATTGATAGCGACGAACTCTGACGAACACTACGCATCGTGCATAAGCTGCAACTGCTCTATACTACTCTATACTACTCTATACTGCCTATACAACACCATCACCACACCATCACCACACCCTGTGCATCTATCGCATATCCATACATGCTAAATTCCGAAGTGGCTACGATGTTCCCTACCTAACCTACCTACATATCTACCTACATATCTACCTACCTATCTACGTAGTATATAACCGGCCCCCATGGTTATAGCCCGTCGTCGACCATTGTCCATTGTCACTGTCCTTGTCCGGACTATCTACCTACCTACCTGCCTATTTTCCTTACTTACCTGGTCCTTGTTCGTTTCTCTCTCCCTCTCCTCTTCAACGGACAAGCTCTATCCTTGCCTACTCCTTTAGGAAACAGCAAACCGCCCCCCCCTCCCCTCGTCCTCAAACCCTCAAGTAGCAAACAAACAAACAGGTAAAAACCAACCAACCAAGGGACCATGTCGGCGCCGTAAGGCGCCTGGGCTGTCTTGTTTTGTCTTGTGATGACGAAGCCCAAGAAAAACGAAAATGAGCGGGTTGTATTTCGGTTCGATACTACTGCGGAATGGGCCGCACAGCAGAAGGAGGAATCGAAGACCGGCTGGTTGACCTTTTCGACTTTTGACAGGGCGGAATGACAACGCGAAAAGAGGGCGTTAACCACATGTATACATAGCCTGCATACATACTTACATACTTACATTATCATCACCTTACTCTACCTACCTATCTATCTATCTATCTGTGCTGCACCAAGATCCCTCGAGGGATCCCTGCCCTTGCATTGGATGACGACGACTTGCATCGAGATGAACTATCTCGCTAAATATCTACCTTTCTTGAGTCTCTCTGTGTGTGTCTTTGTCACTCCTTGTGTATATTGTGTATATTGTGTGAGAAACCTTCTATGTGAGTAATACGTAATATCATCTATGTGTCAGGTGTGTAGGGTATCTATCCTCTTGTTCGGTGCAACGACATACCGCACCTATCCTTTCATTTCGTTGCTTTCAAAGGCTTATAATTCTCCTACAAATTTATCTACGCGACGAGACTTTGTTGTTGCATCTACTAGGGTAATTATTCCCCGGCCTTCCCTGAAAGCACTTACATACATAACATATACATGTACACTTATACTTAACTTCGTTGCTCATCTCCCAAACTACCATGTACCATGACAGCTTCATATCACACATATACATACACCTACATACAGATACGCTCATCACACATCGCCACATATTACTAACTCGGGAGTCCTTACTTTGCCGACCAAGTATCCTGACCTAGGTAGCCGGGTTGGTAATAATGGCTTACTTTCTCTCAGCCCGGCCGGGGCCGGCGACGGCAATGGCGGTAATGGCGGCACAAAGAGAAAAAAAAAACAAAAACAAAAACAAAAAAACAATACATAATAGGTATAACTAATGAACTAATAAAGTGAAACCGGTGTGGGAAAGGATGCAAATATATGTAAGTATTATATACCTCAAAATTTTGTGGTGGCTGATGAGAATAAGCTTTTTGGAAGAAGCGGTCGACAGACAAGCAAGTAAGTACTACTATGTAGACTATCTGACTGGTGTCCCTGTCCCCTTTCCCGTTCAACGAGCGCAGTGAGAGAGAGAGAAAAGGAGATGAGCAGACATAGTGATTCGTCAAGAAAAGGAAAATGTCCTCTCTCTCTCTCTCTCTCTCTCTCTACTTACTTCTCTATGTGATCAGTCACATTCAACAATTTTCATTTAGGTATCGCGCGTGGCTTTCACTCCCTCTCTGTATCGACTCAACTCAGCCGTTCTCACTCTCACCTGGGCTTAATAAGTAATTTTCTAGTAAAGATACTTAAAGGTGAGTAACATTGGTAGACGCTAGGTGGGTAAAGTATAAATCTATCATTTACGAAAGTAATCGATTGCGAAATCGTGGGGGCAAACGAAAAGAACTATACAGTACATACATACATACATACATACATACATAACCTGGTTGCTCGCCCGCCTGTCAAGCTTCTCACATCCCGAGTCAATAAATATGTAAGTAAGACATTCTAGACTACCTACAGCATATACCAAACTAAAACTTAGACTGTGCTGGCGATGACAATCCGCCCTTTTCTGCCCTGCTCTGCTCTGTGCCGTGCCGTTTCTATTCCATCTTTCATGTCTTTCTTTCTTTTCCCCAGATTAACTGGGTTAGTAGAGGGTTGAGGGTTTCACGTGAAATTGGGGCGATATGTGATATTTACTCATCCTAATTACTCTCTACATAGCTTGCTTCTTGATCCGCGGGTAGTGTACATACGGACATACACACATACAGGCGTACTAAGTACATATGTATACTAACCTAGCAGGTTAACTAAGTAGGCGGGTTGTCACCATAGGAGCATCCGAGACGACGGCGTGAGGTAGTTTATTCACCTAGCGTGTAGATAGATAGCCAGAGAAACACGGCAGATGGGATAGAACACAGTGAAACAAACATGTGGACATAGGTAAGTAGGTACAGAAACTTACCCAAGGTAGTATTCTTGTACGTTCGCAGTATGTATGTAGTTCTAGGCCTGCCTCCCGGTCGGGCGTAAGGTTGAGTGGGTAGTATAGTATAGGTATAGGCATAGGTATAGGCACACACTTTGATCATCTGACCTAACCTACCTCATCACGGCACGCGACCGCACATCTATGTTCCGCTTCTAGATCAAGTGTCATGTATGTATAACTAGACTAGGTAAGGTAGGTAAGGTATGTATGTATGTATGTATGTATGTACGTACCTAAAATTGACTACCTGCCTACATACATACATGCATACGGCATAGTATACGTAAGCCTCCTCCTCCGACAGGATCTAATGCTTGTCTATCTGTGTGCCCCGATCGCCACACAAACACCCAAAGACTATATACATACAAATGGAGGGAGTGGGGAGTGTGAATAGGAGTAGTGGTAGTAGTAGAGGCAGTAACAGCAGTAGTAGCCGTAGCAGTTCAGGAAGTATAGGTAAGTAAGTAAAGGTGGTGCGTTACAACCAACCCCCAGATGGGGAAACCATCACCGCGCCCTGTCATGTATGTATGTATGCATGTATGTACGTTTGACCACTCGTTTAGGTAGGTAAGGTAGGGTAGCTATCTGGCAGAAGACATCTATCTCACCAAAGAGGCCAAGCACATCCCAGTGTGGGAGATCACATATGTTAATGTCAAGGGGATCCTCCCCCCTCCCCTCCCTTCGCTCTCCCTCCCTTCCTCATCGTGCAGGAGACAGGGCAGGGGGGAGGGAGGGAAATATCGCCTTGTTGTCATTCGTATACTGTGTGTGTGTGTGTGTGTGTGGTGGCAAACAAGTTTCTTCCTAGTTTCTGGAAGAGACAGGGTGGAATCTTCCGCACATACTTGGGTAAGTCCTCGCAGGTCGATCATACATACATACATACATACTCACGCAATCTATCGGGGGATAACAGGAACATATGTATATCCAAACAGTAAGAGAAATCCAGTGATAGTGATAAGTGATAATAATAGCAATGACTAAGGACTGATCAAGACAAACGTGTCTGTCTGTGTAACCTACTTATCTGGGTCATTCTCATCTAGAGTTGTATTCTTCGAGACGAGTATACATAGGTCTCGAGTAGGGTAGGTTAGAGGTAGCTGTTACATGTGCAGGTACGTAAGTGCGCACAGCGTTGCGATTGGAATTGGAATTGGGATCTAGGACTCGCTGTCTCCCCCCTTACATACCTCATTCCCTCGCTGAACGGACGAGCGAACGTATTAACGAGCTGTTTTTAATATGCCGGGAAGTATACCCTACTTGCTAAGTATAGGACCTTCAGAAGCATAACCGAAAAGTTGTGGCAATACTATGCACGGCAACACCTAATCTTACCTGTCTTTACCCTCCCAGACAAAGGCACGATAGCGAGAAACAACATCCCGTCATCCCAACCTCGAAGCCCGAGCCAACTGTAACAGTAGATACCTAGATCTGACGAAACCTGAGACCGCGACGACGAATATCCCGCCCTCGTCCTTCTTTGACACCGAATAAACCAAAGCCGAAACAAAACATGCTCACATATGATCGGCTTCCGGTTCCTGCCCGCCCACCACCAACAACGACCCCACCCCCTCCTCCGATCCGAGCTCGAAAGTGCAAAGAATACGTAACCAAACAGACAAACCGAGGATAATGTATCAGGTAGAACGAAAAAAGACGGGACGGAAGCGGCACGGTCTCGGTGTGCGGGGGTTGAGGATGTTATTACCTAGTTTATTCTGCGGCAGGCATAGCCACAAATTTCCGCATCACCGTTTCTCCCCGGCCGTATCTTGTGTTTCGCATCGGCGTCAGAGTCGTCCGAACTTTTTCTTTTGTCTTTCCCCATACCTTACCATACCGATACTACCCAGGCAACTAACTCTTTTTTACTCTTTCTTTTGACTTGGTATACCTAAATCAACAAATTTATCCTCTCCATCTGTCATAAATACCTACTTATCTAGCACCATGTCCGTCTGTCTGTCCCATTCAACCCGCGGTCGAGGTCCGTGCCCACCTCGGCCTCCGCCTGATATGCTCTTAGGTAATAGCGTAGCCATAGTACAGGTAGGTACGTACTGTAAGGGAATTCACTATAAAGATTCTAGCCCTGTACTAGGAGCAAAAGTGTTGCTGGGACCGGGAGAGTCTCGTTTCCTCGGCTGGTAGCCTAACCTACATAGATAGATCATCAACTCGCGAGTCACGTAGCCGCATTTACGGTAACGTCAATTACGGCCGTGGTGAAATGTAGCAATAAACTAGTTAATGCTGGAACGCAATATGTTGTGTCTAGTGCGACCCCGTATGTGTGGCTGGTCCAGCACCTCAATTGAATACACAAGTCAGTACGGACAGATCACTCATTCATAAAGGGGTATATTATATCCGGATGGCAGCTATTTAGTGAATAATCCATATCGTCTGCCATATCTAACTCAAAGGCGGATGGTCTAAATGCGCTTAATGAAATAATGTCACCGAATCATTCCGTGCCACCATTGTATCGGAGGGCCCAAGTTAGGCCCAAAAGTCAAGTCGAGGTCGTCCAGGAAGGTCCAGTCGATATCGATCTGATCCGGGAGAGTGCTGCTGGGGAGAAGAGTGTCCGAATCTTGACCGACGGCCTCATTATTACTAATGGTAGGATTCGGTAATTGCTGCTGCTGCTGTTGTTTCTGTTGCTGTTGGCAAAAGGCGCGCTGCACCGTCCCATCGTGCTTCCACCGTACGAGACAGTCAAAGGTGACGCTGGCCCCAAGACGATGCGGGAAGCCCGTGACCGTGGGCTCCTCATTTGCCCAGGTTGCCCAGCCCGAGGAGTGGTAGAGCTCGAGAAACGACTTCAGTACCGACGAGAGACGCATGGCTAGGTCGCCTTCTACGACACTCATACGCATGCAGATAGACGCCGCATCCGCCGCGATAACCTCGATGGCTTTGACGTCCAGGAACCGCATGTAGGACGACCGCAGCATCCTGAAGATGACACAGCTGGCCGCTATTATAGAGCGCAGTTGGAAATGCGTAATGTGGCCTAGGAACTCCATCTTCTGGCCCAGTTCCTGGGCATTGCGAAGAACTGAGGATGCAGTATGGAACGTACGGAGGACATACGGCCTAAGTGACTCTGGATGGTGCCCTGCAGGGGGGATAAGATAGAAGAACTGGATCTCTAGTTTCACCAGCAGTGCGTTGAACTTGTCGAGGTCACCTGGATCTTTGTCAGCATAGAAGTGGATAATCAATCAGTTGTTGAATTGAAGTTTCAACCGACCTGCTCGCTCTGAACAGATTATCCCTTGTAGGATGTCCCATTCATCTTCAAGTGCTTCCACCATATGGACCGAGACTCCGCTCGATTCTTCTAGGTGGGCTAGTATCACCTTGTTAACGTGATTACAAAATTTCTGGCACTCTAAGAGGATACGAAAGCCAGACGGAACGTGAAAGGGCATTCGCCCATCAACTATAGTAATGCCGGTTAGCCTAGGTTAAGGGATATGACTGTCAGTTATCACATACTGGTGTTTCGAATTGTCTGGTTGAACAAGGAAGTAACCGGTGGCAGTCCCATGTAGGAAGACACCCTAGCACTTTAATTAGTTGTGAACAAGACTAAACCACAGAGGGGGAACCCATTAATACCTTTGTGATACGATATTGAGCCCCGCCCAAGTATAAGTTGCCTCTTCGTCTGTGTAGTCATTTCTGAAGACCCCGTGACTATACTCCGGATGTCCACCCTTCCCTGTGTGTATTCCCAGCTGCAACGCCGCATTGGCCATGACACTAGACAGCACAACCGAAGAGTCGTTAATGAACCTTGCGGCGGGGAAGAGCCAGGAACAAATCAGGATGATGGCGTTGATAATGTGTAGCGATATGGGTAGCTCAGCCAGGGCTGCGAATACCTGTCGCCGTATCTCTTCGGACAAGAATTGAATCAATGACGGTGTCTTCGCATACCGGCGAGAGCCGACGTAGATGATGGTCCAGAAGAGGAGGGGGCATGATTCGTAGCATTTTTTGGGATCCCTCTGGCGCACAACAGGCATGTACGGATGATAGCATTTGAAAAACTTGTCAAAGTAATAGTCAATATCCTCGCCAGAGAACGGATACGAGCCCAGGGTTCTCGGTGGGCTCGGCTCAATACTTAGGTCATCATGTAAGACTGTAGTGCCCGGCGTGCCCAAGGTTGCGGATGGTTCGAGTGAAGCGGCGTTCGCAACCGTAGGGGCTGTCGGTTGGGTGCTTGACCTTGACCCAGGCGATACACCACTAGGAGAGGGCAGACCAAGCTGTTGGGGGGCTGCATCCCTGGACGAGGTGGTTCCCGGAGTGTAGGGCTGCGGAATATTGGCTGATGAGGTGGACCCAACTGACTGCTTGATAGACTGAATCTCTTGAGCAAGCTCGTCCAGTTTACTGCGTGCGGTAGTCAGAGCAATCCTTTGAGAAACATGTGAAGTGTTGAGGCGGGATCTGGGTCATACCTTCGTCGTGATACCCTCTTAAAAGTCTTATCAACGACACAGGTGTAGTTCAGCCTCGCACAACGTTGACATGGTTGGTGGGCATTGGAGCTCGGATTGCATCGGACCTAAATGGATTATATAATTCGTATTTCATAATCATTTATAAGTAGGTACCCATATCAATCATACCTTAGCATCACGACACGACGTGCAAGCCGAGTTCCTCTTAATCCGGCTCGGCTGGGGCACTAGCGGCGTCTCTCGACTCGGAGTCTCTTGACGGCCTGCGTCTGCCATTAACGGTAGGGGGTGGCGCTTCATGCGCTAGATAGGTCGTCTGCTTAATAAGTTCTTGCCGTGTTCGGTCTCTACTGTGACAACACCTGATCATACATTCATTCGCATCAGCGCGGGCGGGCGTAGACGATGGCCTCTAAGATATGCGTTTCGGCTTACTTTAGTTGAAGATAGGCTAAGAACAGGACGACCGCGAGACGTCACATAATTAGCCGTGGATACCTATGTAGGCGCCTACCTATCAGGTGTTCCATCCCGCTAGCGTTCTTTCCGGCTTCGGCACCGATACGCCAGAGTGGCTTGTAACACTGCAGGTGGCTTGCTACATCGACACCTTCAGCCGTACATACTATGTACACAGCAGTAAATATATTCTTCTAGTTAGAACATCGCAAGTCAACAGTATTTAATAAGTTTTTGTCAGTATATTTCTGACGGGAATTGAATACCTATGCCACTTTGTATCTGAAAGAGAGGCTAGCTAGTGTCGGATTAGTCCATAAACCCCGAAAACTCCGATACTCAGCCCCAGTCAGAAAAGTCCACTTCAATACAGCTGTACTATTGCTTGTCAAAAGGACAAACGGATGCTGTCACCATCCATGTCAGCACTAAACGCTTGGTCTACTATGTAAACACATCTTTCTCCCCGCAAGTATGCCGTACTGTATAAAGATTAATCAGACTCGGTACCAACGTATCTAGGTACCTATTATCTACTTCCATATCCTCTCCGCTACACCAACCCACATGCCCCAGCCCAAGACTTTACCCTTGATAGCCTCCGCAACCTGTTCCCTCGTCGTCTCGGCCGTCAAAGCGCCGAGTCTAGCGGCTCGCTCAAAGCCACGACCGTGAAGAAGTACCGATGCGGACCATGGTTCATGAGCGGTCGGGGCGGGATGTAGGGCATCCCGTTCCTCGATCTGCCATAGTGGAAGCCTCCTTTCATCAGCGCCTTCGCCTCATCCACGATCTCGAAGTCGTCGGCTACGACGCTTGTCTTGGATGGCGGGATAGCAGTGAATATACTGTTTTTGATTTCCCTCAACTTGTTAGATACGTATTTTTACACATGTATTGCATACAGGTTTGAAGCCATCTTTTTTTCGGATCGAGTAATACAGTAAGGATAGTACAAACACGTACCCGTGAGCGACAGGTGTCGGTAGTGGCGCATCTGGATCTTCAGACACGAGCAGCCATTCCTTGACCTGGTCTATTATCTCCGTGGGCGCCGACCACTGTAATGCCGGATGCTTACCGCTCCCATCTTGTGTGTAGTTCTCGTCGAGCTTCGAACCTGACGCCCCGCAGTCGGGCGATGTGACTTTAATGCTTTGTGACTTGAAGTTTTCGAGTGCTGGACGTGTGTAGAAGCTTTTAGCGTCACGGCCCCTATAGTTCAAGAAGACCCACGAAAGCGTCACCTCGATCATGGATCTCAATGTTGCAGCCATGGTAATCAAATTAGTATTTATGTATATTATCGTGAAACGAGGTACTCTGAGAAGCTGCCTCTCATGAGAGCTGGAGAGATACGCTCGGTAAGTCGGACGTTCATAGGGGTTCTTTTCCAGTGCGCCTTATGAGATCGTAAGAAAGGAAACCAGGCGGTGAATAGAGAAACATTTAAGACAAAAATACACTCAGCAGACGATTGAGACAGATTACGAAGATCTATAAGAGGCCAACAGCTGCATATTTGAGTTCATGATTGTCACGGATATCGGAGCCGACACGGCATTTGAGAGCCTGCAGCTAGATGCTACTAACCTAACGAGAACTACACACCTAAGGTTAGGGGCTGAAGCTCTTAATCTTATAGGCAACTGAAAACATCGATGAACGCCAAACGCGTAATAATTGGCACTCAATTAAAAAACAACCGCGACGAAACCAATTGTCCCTATCAATTTCGAACAGTTTTGGCGGTGACCCGTTCGTTCACTCTTAGACAGTTTCAGAAAAGCCCAAAGAAAACCGCGATAAGGGCTCGCTGCAATAATAACAACAAATCATCGTCATTATCGCAATGCCGATGACATTCTCGAAACCCACACACCCTTATTACCCTCTAGGCGTGAGCATCCCGGCCTACGCAGCGAATGACACGCCCGTCCCCGTGTTGCTCGCCGCATTTGGTGGGACGTTGGGGTTCACGGTCCTAGGCGCGGCGTTCGTTGCCCGCAAGTATAACCCGGGGCTCAGAAGCTCGGGACTTGCTTTATTCTGCTGGTTCTTGATGAGTAAGAGACTTCTTGTCGTCCTTTCTTCTCTCTCTCCTTTTTTTTTTCTTTCTTACGTATCTTATGTTACCCTCATTCGTGTATGATATGTGTATATAGAAAGACGCGTAGACCGGTTATCAATCAACTGACTAACATGCTTGTTTGATCAGATGCCTGCCTCCATTGTGTTTTCGAGGGTGAGTTATACCAAGACATACAGACTGTATTGCACTACATTTGCAGAGTATAAGCATATCGAAAGACTCAGCATTGAAAATTACACCCCGCTCGCTTTTCGATAATCCGCATGAGCATATGGTGGTGCCGTTGCCGTTGCCGTTGCCGTTGTCGTTACGTTGGGAAGAATGAAGTCGAGAGAAAACACAACGAACCTGATATTTCTCTACCACTAGGCTACTTCGTCCTCAACCACGCCACCGTCGCATCATCACAGTCCCTTCTAGCGCAGCTATGGAAAGAGTACGCGCTCTCCGACTCGCGCTATATGACATCTGACCTCTTTATGCTGAGCGTGGAGAGTATAACGGTGGTGAGTTTCTCACTCTCATAGTATTCATCTTCATACATACATACAGCCAGTTAGTCTTATCACGGCCAGTCTGACCCAAACCAACCGCAACTCACCCCGATGTATATATAGTTCATCTGGGGACCCCTCTGCCTCGCCAACGCAATCGCCATCGTGCGGAAGAGTCCCTGGCAGCACCCCCTACGCATCATCGCCTGCGTCGCGCACCTATATGGCGTTGCCCTGTACTACGCAACAAGCCAGTGCGAGTCCTACTTCACGGGGCGATCGCACAGCCGGCCCGAGTTCCTCTACTTTTGGGTATATTACGTCGGGTTCAACTTGCCTTGGGCTATCATTCCGGCCTGTGAGTGTTTTTCTTTCCCTTTACCCTACTTCACTTCTCTCCTACCATTCATTCATTGATACTTTCGGTCGTCTCCTTTTTCTCATGCAATGTCCGTCTAATTCTGCACGGATTGTAAAAAGTATAATTCTGCCACGACTGGATAGCTGACCACCGAGAATCCCAGTTCTTTTACTTGACAGTGTCAGGACAGTCATGGGTGCCATGATGCTCGTTGATAAGGTTGATGAGGTGTCGAGAAGGCTCCTTCCTAGTACCGACGGCGACGGCATTACAGGCCTGCCGGAGCCGAAAAAGACGAGATAGCCCTTAGGCATGATGATAACTAGGCGCCAGACTAACCTTGTTAGACGGGCTAGTATGAGATACCGAAGTTGTATCATCTGTGTATACAAGACTCTGTAATAATTAATAAAGTAATCTCTAATGGTTGATATTGCGATCACATGCATGGACAGTAAAGCTGGGAGGGATCACAAACTCGACGTTTTGACTATCAGATTATATTGAGAAGCCTCTTGTTGTAACGGCTGTAGCGCCGATCTTTTGTCTGGTTCTATACAATTTCTTGCAAGTGGTGTACCGACTTGCCTAGCCATCAAGGGCAACATCTAGAGGTTATTGTATCTTCTCTGCTTTGTTATGCTCCCAACCGTGAAATCCGCTCGAAACCACTAGCTGGACGCAGTGGTAAATAACCGCCAATAGATTTGGCCAGTCGTGAGACGGCGATTCTTTAGCAGTCGTGATACAGCTCTAAAGAATATCGGCTTCAGCACACCGACATACTCATGTAGATAGATATTCCCGTCTCAGCATGAGACCCTTACTCTAGGAAGCTCATCAAGAATCGAAAGAGCCATGACAACATAGCCTGGAAGTAAAGGGTCTTGTTCGGTAGACATGAAGTGTGCTTTTGACCTATGAAATTGGGCGGTCCTTCGCTCTTTGATTATAAAGCTCATCGCACATATTTGCTCATAAATCGTTTGTGGAAATCTGATCTCAGAAGATCCTGTGTTTTACATTAGTCCCGTTCGAGCCTTGGTTGTGGACCGGGCTATGACTTACGTTAATGAATTCCTTTTGCTTGCCCTTCTCTTCGGTGCCTCTTGCTTGGTTTTTGAAAACAACGTCATCGTCCCACCTGTGATGATCAGAAGTCAGCGGTCCATAAACTGTATACGAGGAGTATGCTGTGAACTAACCTTCTCTTCATATTAAACTGCTTGGGATTAAGCAGAGGGTTTCCAAGCGCAATATCTCGTTCCCGCTCCGCTTCTTCGGCAGCAGCTCTTTCGCGCTCCTCCCGTTCCCGCTTCTCGGCACGTTCTCGCTTTATCTTCTCCAGCTCCCGTTGTAGTTCGGCGTCTTCGTCATCTTCGTCATCTTCGTCACTATCTTCTTCAGAATCTTCTTCGGAATCGTCTTCAGAATCTGCATCTATATCTCTGGATTCTTCTAAAATGCGCCGCCGTTTCGCCGCTGCATCTTCTTCTCCGTCGGCTTGCGACGCTATTTCCAACGGCCTCTTCGCGTTATTGACGGTAGCAGATGTCTCGGTCTCAATGCTAGCGCTAGGGGGGACACCGCCGTTGCGCTTGGCGAAATGGGCTGCTTCGGCAACGAGAAGCTCGGCTCGTAGATCGCGAATCTCATCGGCATCTCCTCCTTGTCCAGGCTGTCTATAAGAACGTGAGTTTGATAGAACCTTCTCTATACAGATCTATGGTTGCGCACCTGAATTTAAGTTGTGTGTGGGCGGGAAGTAATCTTTGGTGGTAAGCTGGCCCTCGAAGGGCTTCCTTTCCACGCGCCTTGGAGAGGGTTAGCAGGAAAGTGTAGGGTTGAAGATAACGGATGCACGTACGGGATCAAACGTGGGTCTATGTGCTGTAGTCATCTTATAACGGAATCGAATGGACTATAATAACTCAATATGGTGTCTGCTGCCTGGTATGTATGAGATATCTGTCTGTTGATGGATAAGGTAGTGCACTATTGATGGTTGATTAATGGAGAGTACCACTACGGTAATGGCTGGCCAGGTTAAAGCTTGAGGCTGGGTGGGTACCGTGGATGCGGGTACCTACGTAGGTACCTCAAGCATCTGCACATGGCGCGGTCAATGGGCAAGTCGGTGTTTTAAGCGTTAAACTCCGATCTAGATAGACAGGGTCTCTGATTTCACCTTCACCGCCTGGCAAATCGCATTGGAATTCTGGAAAGCTTTCAACTAGTAGAGCAGCCCCACCATTCATCCCACTTGCATATTGAAGCTACTATATGTACTTACATACCTGCCTACTAAATCTAGAAGCAGCGAGATGAAGATACACGTCAACACTCGCTTCCTGACAAACGATTGATAAGAGAGAATGCCGCGCGAGGTCGAACCTTCTCTTAATGAGCGGGGTTTTGTGACACAGGCACTCCAGGAAGGCCAGCGCCTCGATGGCCGAGCCTTTGACCAGTTCCGAAAACTCGACTTGAAATTTGGTGATCAATATGGAGTCGCCGACGTATCCTTAGGAAAGACGAGGTATGCTATGCTATATTCCATGTCGCTTTACTTGTGTCATGTTCTGGCGTGCTTTGAATCATGCATCGACTGACGAACATGCACTTCTGTACAGAGTCCTCGCTAAGGTATCCGCCGAAGTAACCACGCCATATTCAGACCGTCCGTTCGATGGCATTTTCACCATCACAACAGAGCTAAGCCCAATGGCCTCGCCTGCGTTCGAAGTCAACCGGCCGACAGAGACAGAAGTCCTTCTTTCCCGATTAATTGAAAAGATCGTGCGTCGATCTAATGCCCTCGACCTCGAGTCGTTGTGTCTCGTCGCGGGACAGAAGTGTTGGTCCGTAAGAGTGGACCTTCACGTCCTGTCACATGATGGCAACTTAATCGATGCATCCTGCATAGCTGTGGTGGCAGCGCTGAGACACTTTAAGAAACCAGACACGAGCATAGAAGGAGACATCGTGACCATTTATACAGCTGCCGAGCGAGAGCCCGTGCCCCTTAGCTGGTTACATTCGCCCTTTTGCGTTACATTCAGCTACTACGGCGAAAATGGAGAGATTGCGTTGGTCGATGCCAATTTATTGGAGGAACAACTCCGAGTGAGCAGCTGTACCATCAGCCTCAACAAGCACGGGGAAATATGCCAGGTGGCTAAGCTGGGAGGTACATCAGTAGAAGCCGTGTCTCTGATACAGTGTGCGAGTGCTGCCATCACCAAGGTGAAGGAGTTCTCGACACTCGTAGACCAAAAACTAGCCGAGGACTTCAAGAGAAGGAATAAAGGAGGGCTGTTGGCAGAATTATCTGCTGAAAATGAAAGATAGCAGGATTTGGTCACCATGGCCTGATAATGCCGATAAAGATATCCCGTGCTATGGATAAGCCGAATGAATTAGATGCTTCTTCGTAACAACCGTAACGCCCATTGCCTACCATCCGCCCTAAGTGCTGCGCGCTGTATGCAGACCGAAAAACACGCTTCCAGATACCTACCTCCTTATATGAACAAGCAAGACATGACACACGTCCTAAGGTCTACCGCATCACGGGTGGTCTTGACTCCTTGTTCCATTTAACTCGAGACCTAACCCAGTCGATCGCTTCCCGGACGCCAGTCCCCGTTAGGGCGCTTACCGGTAGTACTCTAGAATCACGGATGCTGGAAGCCTTATCGCCCTCGAAAACTTTCTTAACCAGTCCTTCCTTTATTCTCACGACTTCGACGCAGTCCTCGCGGTCCTGTTTATTCGCGAGAATGAGCAGCGGAACACCCTCGGTTTCGGAGTTCTGTAGGACGTCCTCGAGGACGAGGCGGCACTCATCAAGACGGCCGGAATTATCGTGCTCGAGGTTGCCGTCGCCGATGTCGGTGCTGTCGATTATGAAGACAATGGCATGACAGCTCGCGTAGTAGCTCTGCCACAGCTTGCGCAGACTCAGCTGCCCACCGACATCCCAGATCTTGAGGTACATATCGGGTAGGGTAAGGGTCGATACATTTTGACCGACAGTGGGCACGGTCTTTATCTTGGGTTCCGGGTGATCGGGCAAAAAGAGCGACTTGGTTTGTTCATGGAACGTTGTCTTGCCGGCGTTGTCGAGGCCGAGAAGGATGACCGAATATTCTGCAATTTTGAAATACTCCTAGTTAGATTAGGTAGGTTCAGGTAGACAGTGGAACGATGAGGGGGGGTCATTAGTTGCATGGGAATAGGCGAGCGGCGAATGCGACGGCGCAACTGACCCTCTTTGCTTGTCGCAAGCCGGTATAAGCCTTTAGCTAAATGATACATCTTTTGGAAGGATAATGCAAAGCCCTAAAGTACACAGCTGGGTGTATTATAACATGAATAGTCGATTATTCCAGGATGGAACGAAAGCTCAATGTCGTGCTAACGAGACTAGAATTCGGCTCGTTCTCCGTCAAGGTACTATATTGTAGGAGTGATAGGTTCCCAGGTGTATATTTGAGAGATTAAGTAACGAATGACCAAGCTTACGGGCAGGGAACGATATGTACGAGGGATGCCATTAATTTCTACATCGAGACAGACCACACTTTGGCATTTGATTAAAGATTTAAGGTCCAAATTGAAAGCAACGCCCTATCTCACCTTGGCCTTTCTTGGACAACCCACAGCAGCATGGCGAGCTTCTGTGTGCATCGCGCTAATAGCGAACACAAGTTAGCCGGAGATAGGGACTCTCACACCTAAGAGGCCTGGAGGTACCTAAGGCTACGTCCCTCATGTATTCTGCGACTGACACCGTGTTAATCTGTACCAAAATACCCGAGTGACCTAAAATGCGACCTAAGATACATATATAGATTACGTGCGTGCAGCAGCAAACATTGTACCCCACAGTCGCTAGGAGGTATACTATACATAGGATGTCGTCATACCAACAAACCTTACTTGGAGGTATCAAGGGACTGGTTACGAGGTAGAGTACTTGAAACGAACATTTTAATCTGAACCACTCAATCGATCATCCTCGTCCTTCTCGATATTCGGATTCTTGTATATAAGTTGTGTCTTATTTTCACCTTGACTTGCTCTTTCTTATATACATGTCTATACCTACACACAAATATACAGCTACCGTATATGAAGACCTAAGAATCTAAGCTGAGATCTGCACGCCCGTGGGTAGCTCAAGCTTGTTTTCACTAAAGACCAAAGAGACTAGAACCCACTGATCTTAAGAAATGGCACCAGTTCCATTCGAGCACCCCTTCAGGTAATTAAACATATACACGGCCAAAGAAACGGCCTGCCTCTCTATCTGTCTACTTACATACGAAAACAGGTACTCCCCGTTAGCACTAGCCGCGGGACACCTATCTTTGATTCTCTACTTCACATATGCTGTAGGTGACAGCTTATACACATCGTATAAGCTATCAGGACCAGTATCAAACACAAGATCCCGGATAGCCCGGCGCCGGAGGCTCGCGCCGGGCTTTCTCGGGCTCGCGGCCGCCTCGTTAATTGTGGCGGCATACTGTTCTATTACATCTGCAAGACTGTCATATAAGACCTGGGCTTACGAACATGGCCTCGATATGGCCCAACGGTATGACGAACAGCAATGAGATATGCCCCGGAAATTTGTCTGGTAATCAGTTGTTCTAATTTGATGTAGGATATTGAGTGAGGGAGGGACTAGCGGTTATATCGCAGAGACCAAGAACTCGACCGGACTCTACATCGGGCAGTGGCTGAGTGACACGCCTACCTATCATGATGCCCTCGAGATAGTTGCTGAGAAAACCCGTCGCTTCTGGTGGGGCCAGCAAATCGACTTGTCGACGACGGCATTCAGCTTGATGTTAGCTACGGAAGGGCGGCGGCGCAAAATCCCTCTACTAACAGCATTCCTAGCCCTAGCGCATCTAGTCAGCTTGTCTTTCGCTCAGAATCTCTTCTTCCTAGCCCTGCTACTCGCTCCTTCTCCCCTACCGGGTGGCGACGAGAATCTTGAATTGCCGGTTGCACCGGTTCCCGCTCCCACATGGACTCGCCTCCGGGACAACCTCTTCCCGCCGAAACCTAACGGCTGGGTCCCCGATGTTAGGTTTTTCTATGCTACTATAGCATTAAACCTTAGCTTGACGTTGATATTGCCGTACGCGGCTGGAACGTCCTCTTTCGCCACTACGGCGCTTCTAGCTCGCGCTTCAAGCTTTCTACTCCTCGCTCTGCCCAGGATTATACCTGAGAGATGGGGAAGCGTTCTGAAGCACCCGCATGACGTCCACGAGCCACTCACCAAGCTATTCAGATTCCTCTCAATGTCTGCATTTGCCTTGCATGCGAAAACCAGTCTCATAGCATTGATCTCGAACGCGCCAGACTCTCACTACCACCGTCATAGCGCTCTATTGCCCTGGGACATCGAGGAGCGGTCACGCTGGGAACAAGGAACCAGTGCTGTAGGCAAGGTTCTCGGATCCACGTCCGACCATCCTGTCGTCGCTGCCGTAGGATGGGACGTGCTACTATGTGCGCTGAGTCTCGGTCTGTGGGCCGCCGTCCGCGGCATCAATTCTCGCAATCTGATCAGCTGTTCTATTCCGTTCACTTCCCAGCAGGCAAGTCATTCGGGACAAATGAGCGTCACAGACAAGCGCCATCATACACCGGAGAGGACTCTTGCAGAGCTGAATCACGAGCATGAGGACAACCAGCACATGACGACTCGCCGCCGTGGTAGGGCCGCGCGTGGTCGAGTGGGAAGCATTGCGAGCTCGACCGGCGCAAGCGAGGATATACCGACGTCACCCACCGCACCAACACCATCGAAGCGTGGGCGCGGACGACCTAAGAAGACGAAGCGGACCGCGCAAGAGGACACAGACGAAGAGTCAATATCGACGCAAGCCACCACGAGATCGAGCCGTAGAACGAACAAAGGACGGCATCATCATCAAGATTATGACAGCGATGATGCTTACATACCAACACCGGCAACAGCCAGATCAGCTCTTGAGGGCGATGAGCTCCCACCGAATGATGAGATCAATGGCGAGTCCGCGGCTCTGGTTTGGGGCCTGGCTGCCTTTGGCGGTCTGCCATCTGCGTGTGCTGCCGTCTTTGGTGGGGAGTGTATTTCGAGATGATGATGATAATATCATGACAAAGATAGCGAGTGTGGGAAACCCTGCAGGGAATAAAATGGATATGGATGTGGGAAAACGCGGCGTTAGGATTTTGATCCAGAGGCTGTGATATACTTAGGTATATTATACAGACAAAGTCTCGGGTCGGACACACGAACAAATGAACAAATGAACAAATGAACAAATGAACGAACGAACGAACGGGAAAATGGCACATGGGAAATGACGGGACAGAGCGGCAAGCATTAGGACGAGGCCATTGTAGGTCTGACGGCGTTTATGTGTCCTAGCATGGTACGGAAAGGGAGGGAATGTATGAACGCGTTGTGTTTTCTATGTGTGTACAGCATAGTATACTATAGCACCAAATATTATCTTCTACCACTTCCTTTCTGGTTACCTACCTAACCTAGGTATCTGTGTGCGCTTAGTATAGAGGTGTCTAGTGAAATACATACAGATGCAGATGCTCCAGGTTAATTAAGTGTAGATAAAATTCGAGTCGTCTTCTCAGGCGTCTTTACAAGTGAATAGCCAATTGCTAACAATCGAAAGGAATCCTAATACCTAATTTTCAAAACCTCTCTGACCTCCAATGATGCATGATACCAGTGAGCCAGGACGTGATAATAAATACCTAACTTTATAAAGTAAGCAGGTTTGAAGTATATATCCTACAAACAATCAAGATCGGGGCCATGCGAGGTTGTGGTTATGTAGGTACTACAAGATCACAACATTCTCCTTTACCTAAGTACAAAAGGGGGTTTGGCGAGCTGAACAAAATACGCAATACACATGTTAGCCAAGTATTAATCATGGCAACCAATTCACATATCCAGTGCATGTCACTCCAGGAAAGCCAAAATCAAGCCTGTAAATCAGCTATACGACACACAAGTTGCACACAAAACTTCCCAAATGCGGGCTTTGAATTATCATGTCGTCTCTGATCCATTAATATTATATCCTACCAAGAACGCATGCCGGCCAAGACGAAAAAAGCCAGCACGGCGCGATCTCCGTCAGGGTGGCCTATAGAATACCTAGATACGGTGTTTCGGTCTATAACAGATAGAATCTAACCTAAGGTAGCTCCAACGCCGGGGGTATACACAGTATACACCATTCCACTGTCCGGGGGGCAGGCGGGCCAAACAACCTTCGCGCGTTCATCATAGGCCAATGCTTGCTTGCCTGTTTACTAGTCGTATGAGGAAGGGTCCCGTGCCCTACAGGACCTCTTGATATGTCTTCGTATTAAAATCGCTCATGCCCTTGTCGCTATGAGTCGTCAAATAGGCGCCATATTTCATGTGTTTGCAACTCAAGGCCAATGCTGGTTGCTTATTCTATGTCTCTTTCGTGAGAAAACCGTGTTGAGACCGACTGGAATTCCCACAGTCGGTTTACCCATATGCCGTCCCGTTTGCCGTTTAAAAAAGCCCAAAATCGAAAATCAAAGGTCCATTATCTCTATGCATTAAAAACCCACGCACGCCATGCTATGCTTACGTGTAAATGAAGTTGCCCGCCCACATGGCTGCCAGGAACACCAGGAACCCGATCTCTGAGAGAGAGGCTGTGAGGGTTCGCGTGGCCCGATGCGTGAGCGCCGCCATGCCGATGAATAACACCGTGATGAGGGCCTTCTCCACGAGAAATATCGGGAATGGCGCATTCTCGAGACCGCTGAGCGTCAACCTCGCGGTTGCGTTGCTCCCAAGCCAAATGTGATACTGCAGCACATATGTCTCGAGAGATATGCGACCCAGCGCAGCAGGCACTACAAGGAATAGTTTTTGAGCCGGTGTGTATAGGTTGCGTAGTGTAACCAGGGTCAAAACTGGAATCCACGATATATACGGGTGGGCAGCATTGTATGACTGCTTAGTAGATAGACTCGACTGGGTGATGTAAATGAAGAGCCCTAAACCTGCCGAACAAACCACCCAGAAGCGGGGACGGGCCGAGTCAAACAGGCGAGGAGAGCCCTTCGTCGTAAAGATCTCCCGTGCGTCCGTCGAAGTTGCAGTATGCACGAGACTTGCCACCATAACACCCACAAAGACGATATAGCGATCTAGTGCGAGTCGGAAGCGCAGCTCGTGGACATCAAAGGACATGCCGAACACGGCACGGAGGGCGTCGGTGACCATTTCAAGATAGCCGGGGGTGGTGATGAACACGCTGACAAAACTAGCCGTTGCCAGCACCTTCATAGCGAGTGGCCACGGGTCGTAGTTGCCTTCCCTCAATGTCCGGAGCATCATATAGATGATCAAATAGTAGAAGGTGACAGCTGGAGCAAAATAGTATGAGCTGTAGGTGGTACCCATCATATATGGGAGGATCGCGCTCAAGGCGTTTGTGCGGAAAAGAACCACAGCTACACGCTTGAACGAGTAGTCATCCGTCTTTAGAAGATACAGCGTGTGGCCATATGCGGAGAGGAAGAAGTACATGGATATGAGCACTCTGACAATCTTGTACACCCACAGCGTTTGGGAAGCATAGTTGTAGTGATAGAGTAGAATGAGCCCTTGCATGATGCCTTTGATCTCGTCGGTTTGCTCTCGGGACAGGAACTTGTGCGCCTCTTGGGTTACGACATCCTTCTTTGAATCCCTGTTCTTGGCCGGTAACCAGGCTACTTCGCCTGCCAATCCGACAATCTTCTGTACAACGGAGAAGCTGCCTACAAGCCAAAAGAGGCATATTGCTACGAAGGCACCTTGGTGGTAGTGACGCTCCACCTTGCTAAAGTTCAGCGTCCCATCGCAAACCCAACACCAAGCTAGCGTAACAAGCAAGTCTCGGGCGGCCGTGAGGAATTCGGGTCGGATAAATCTCGATGTTGATTGCGCTCGTGGTGTAAGCAGCATAACAACGCACAAGCAGATCAACACGATGTTGAATAAGTTGTTTGATGGTTCTTCAACACAGCAAGTCCCTTTAAACGAGCGATCATGAAGCACGGCCGGGTTGTTGCAATGCGAATTGAGCACGATATCTATCTTGCGGTCGGCTATGGTATCCTCTGTATGCAAACCGTCACTTTCGAAAAAGTCATCGGAATCATCAGTCATCCGATTAAAAGCCCAGACAACGTGAGATGTCTGATTCGAAGGCAAGTGGAAGAGGTAGTCGTTCATCTTATCGACGCGCTCAGGCGTGATTGTCTCGGTGCGTTTCGTGGACAGGGCACTGTAGGCTGGCACTTGGACCGGGGTTAGCAGAATCTGGTTTAACGAAGCTTCGTATCCATGGTTACTGATAGGCAACGAGGATAACGAATTGCTCTTTGCATTGCCCTCCTCAGAGGCCAGGGATAAATAGCTTGCAACTGTGTCGATTCCATCCTTGAATAGGTTCATGAAGTCATCTCCACCATAGCGGGCTGCCCAGAGACCGGGGGCGCCCAAAACAATGAGAGCTGCTGACTCCAGATCCTTCTTGACCAGCGTCCCTTCCTGGGACAGGTTAGGTATCGCGTGGAAGGCGTCTAATGTGTCCTTTAGAGTCGTCGAATTCAACCATGGATCCCAAATGAACTCTAGTCGTACGCCCTCGACGTTGAATAAGAGATCCCGGTGCTTTTCACCAGCCGTGACAATCTCGTTCAGTTCGGCCGCTGCCAATTTAGGATCCAGTTTCCTAGCAGCGGCCCAGAATATCTGTCGGATAGTAGAATCTCCGGCCAGTACAAATCTGCGGCCATCCAAGCAATTATGTATGTCAGCAGCCGAGTACTCGACCATGCGACAACCATTCGGCTCCCAGTGCTGCGCGTCGTTCTGGTTGTTGGTTGTAGGTGACCACGTGCCATCGGTTAACAAGGCGCGACATCTGTTGGAGTCAGTTCGACCTGCTACAACGTTAGATAAAACTAAGGGCAACAAGAAGGGGGATATCAGAAAGACTGATAGCAGAAGTTGAGTATCCTACCAGTGAGAAATCTCGGTATGATGGTCCAAAGCACGAGAAGGAAGAGTGTAGAGTACGTGACGCTGCTAAGGGGATGCCAAGAGGCAGCGAGTCTCCGGAGTTGTGTCATGGAGCTGAGGATAGGGCGACGTCAAGCTACTTCATCTGATGGATTCAATGAAGCTCGATTGAAGCTGTCTTGACCTGTGCAGGGAGAATTGATGGTCGACGAGGACGACAACAACAACAACAACAACGGCGACGGCGGACAGCTTCAAGAATGACCGACTATCCGCTGGAATGGGAAAGGAGAGAAAAAAAAGGGCGATAAGCGTCTGACGGGGGGCGTGTGGTTCAGGGTCCAAGTCTTTGGATGCAATCCTATGCCTTTGCACTACGATGGTTGGTCGATGAGTTGCAAGTTAGGGGGGATAGGTGGATAACTTGAGCGGAATCTGTACCACAAGCCCACAATGGGCCCCTGTGTCAATACATGGTCGTAGTAAGTTCAGTAGTACAGATATGTACCTACCTTGACCTACATGGTATGGTGCCCACTTCCAGTTTACCTCCAACTGAAGGTCGAACAGGTAAGCTGCCCTTTACCTAATCCTTGATTTCTTACCTAAGGTACTGCTGTAGCCTGTAGGTCGCTAGGGTGGCATGGACATGGATTCTTGGGGGAAGAGGTCTCTAAGCTTATATGGTGTACACTTACATGTATTGCTTGTTATTCGGTCTATGTATGCTGTACTCTTCCTTCGTCTTGAAGCTTTCCTAGTGTAATCGCGAAAGGCACGACGCCTTTAAGGTTTGGATGAGCGGAGCAGCATAATCAGACAGGAGGGAACTTGAAATGAAGGTACTTGCTTCTACAGCATGCAGCATAGGTTGGTTGTATGCAATAACTTGGCAGGCAAGGGGCAGGTGGACAGCAGTCCGATCAGTGATTGCAGACAGGGGAGCAAGAGGAGCCGGAGGAAGGCTAGGTGGGGTAGTTGGACATTAGATAACATTAGCGTGGTGGGGAACATTGGCTGCATACACCTCTATGTGTAAATATGTTCTAGTCTTGGCGGTCAGATGCTCTGGTCACAAAACCCAACAAGTCGACATACGGGAGTTTCGGGCGTTTGATTATCCAGTGTCGATTGATAGCCGAAGTAGCCAAAGTACAATAGCTAACTATGCCTCCTAGTAGGGAGTTAGTTTGAACTGAAGCTATTTTCTGGTGTTCGAACTTCTCGGAATTTATCGTTACCATCCAGGTGTGGTATGACCCCGAAAAGTGGTTGCTGCAGGTGGACACTTGATAATATGTACTAGAGTTTACTATGTACATACATAGCAACGATCTAAGATGCAGATTCCATCTACATTAATGAATTTTGTTAATTGTACGATTTGTACCTGATGTGCATGCATACCTTTTGCAGATGCAACTCCAGACCACTTCGAAGTTCAAAGTGAAAGTTGGGCTTGTCCCTACAAGCTATTGCGTAGGAGACGATAGATATCCAGCTAGGTACAGCATGTTCAAGGTATTGCGATCTAGTCTGTTGCCGTGCTCGCAGTTTCTTGACCTCAAAACATATTCTCGGCTTTCGACTGACAGCTTGGCTTTGATGGGGCGCACCCCAACAACGGTACTTGTACCTCTTCTTGCAGGTGATAGATGGGGGAAGTGCATTTCAGGTGACTCTGGTTACACCATGTACCGTCTGATGGTGTTCATTATGCATTTGGTTCATGTAGGTAGATATGGAATGTGGGCAGATGTTGACTTGTGAATGATTTCCTTTGCTGTGCCTATATATGTTCAAGATATTACAGATGTACTGACATTTGTAAAATCATGCATTGTTACCTGCCAATAGAAATGAGTGTACGCAAACATAGCTCGTACATAGTAGGTAGATAAACTATATGGCTCTAGGATATAAGTAACATTGACCAAAAGTGTCCAGGCAGTCACACGTTCCTATACGCGGAAATCATAAGATAGTTGGAACCTACATGCATGATTTTTTCGTACCGCATATAGACATTACTATCTAAATAAAGACTGCTCAAGGTTGTAAAGCGAAAGAAATTGTTGAAAAGGCGTCAATACGACATATCACTGTGTGCCTTGTCCTCACCTTTGGTGGGCAATGAATCACCACTATTATCAGTCCATTGGCGGCATAGTAGAGCGCCCATCATGATGTTTCTTTTCCCAGATTGCAAATACGCGGGTACGTGGGCGGGTACATGACTAAATGACAAATTCAGCCAAGTTTGCCAGCCATCTTGATGCCAAGTCATCTCCAACCTCGCTTCTCTATCGATTAGTGAATGACATCTAGCCATGTCTCTGCTATAGGTACTGCAAGTATACTGCTGTAGGTATGTACAATGTAGGAGAAGCAGACCCAGGTACATCTGTAGTATGAATCTAACAAATCCACAGGAACACACGAACTTATTAGCCAAAACGCGAGTTCGTCCTAGGTTCTAGGTTATGTATTATCGAAGCTTTGCATAACTCGAACGACCCGAACATCCGACATAAGTACTGGCCGTTAAAGGTTGCTGCCTATGGCGCATTCCTGCTCCTACAAAGTCTGATGGATAAGGATTACCTCTAACCAGCCAACGAGACTACCCAAGCATCAACGGGGTTGGAGGCCTCTGTATTCCGTGTCCTAGGTATTCACTGATCCTTATGTATTACTATGCTGTATGTTGTGAGTCTGTGACGGAGTGTTGTTTGGTTCCGTGACCGGTTAGCGCAAAAAGGAGATACATATCACTTGGCAAACGCAGTATCCGCATCTCCTACTACTACCGCACATACATTAGTTCGATTGCCCATTACTACTGCTTGTACAAATTATGCTGCTACCCCTCCTTTATCCCCCCAGAGAGACAGACTTCCCCTTTCCGAGGTAAGGTTCAATCATAGTAGCAGGGACCTACATACAGCGTAACCAAACCTAGGCACATGGGAATATGCGCGCAGAAGAACTATTGTTTCCCAACTCGTAACTTTAACGGTCTGCTGTGTAATGCGGTGTACATATGTATAAGTATGGTTAAATCTAAGTGGCTGGGACCAATTGAGCCTTTCTGTTTTTCTTCTGAAATGCGAAAGCGAAATGTTGTGCTGCCCTGCCTGGTTCCAAAGGAATTCATCCATCCAACAAATAGTAACTTTTACAGGCCACAGCAGAACTTTTTGTTACTACACCAATGGTGTCTCTCTATTATTTTAAGCTTTCAACCTCCAGGTACAACCCGGAAATTACAATCTGCTCCAAAGACTCCAGCTTTGCTACCTAGCGTTAGGTCACGTACGTCACGGCGCAAGGCGTGTTCTTGCTCTCCTGTGGAACCTACAGTATAATTCAGGTACCGGCTATCGGCAAAGCAAGCAATGACCGGAAGCAGCGGGTTAAAGTGCCAAACAACATCATATTTTAACATTAGCTGGCCTAGGTAGGTTTAGAATATTTGTTGAAAAGGGCCTAGCCGCAGCAGGGTTTTGCCTATGGCTGAAAGCCACCAAAGTCCTCCAGCCTAGAGTGGCTTGGGCGCTAGGCTTTCCTTGTATGTACATCTATAGGTCAGCGCATCCATCTGTGGATCCTAATGGAAGAAAACGTCTTTTCCTACAACCTTGTCCAGACCTAAACAACTAAAAGCATTCTGCTCACTCACCCACTCACTCAACCGCAGAAAGAAATCAGAACTTTTCTCATCGCTTTGATTCCAACTTCCACAAGAACTGGTCGCCAATGGGGAAGTTGTCGACATGTTGAAAGTAGCATGGATTCAAACGACCTATTCAGCCAGACACGTGGTCAAAAAGCCACCAATGTCGAGTCTAACCTTCTCATACATAAGACGTCTTATCGAGTCTCGTATTTCTCGCGATAAAGAATGCGGTATATAATTTGTATTACGATAGAAAGAACAAATACTTCATACGCAGTAGGTATAGGTAGTCTTTTGCCATGCTCGGTCAGGTTCGTTCCACCACCTGATCTTGAGCCGGACGCTCATATCATTCACTGTAATGATTGTGCACAAGACAAGAACAACCACAACGATCTTTGAGTACGGGTCCTAGTTGGCTTTTCAGCGTCGAGGTCACCGTAATTTATCGCTTGCTACATTTTCCCACTCGTAACTTCTTTTGGTCTTATGTACTGGAACATGTGGGTTATGTAGTTTGGTCATGAAATTAGAACGAAACTTGGTATGTGCTGTAGGAAACGTAGTTGTATGAACAAGTGTATTTCACTATGTTTCTTATGATTACAGTGTTCAAGACTAGGGACAACAATGTATTCGGCGTAGAGTGCAGCTATACTTGTTGCACAATCCAAAAACCAAACGCCTGACCTGTACCGAACAAACTAGTAATAATGCTGGCAAGAACTCTACATTCTCGAACGAAGACACTTCGACCTAGGATGGTAGCTTATGTCTCCCACCACTCTCCACCAATCCATCGGTTGAAGAAGTCAAGGGACCCGGCAGGCTGGTTATACGGAACCATGTGACCCGCTTGGTAGATGCGCATGAAGGTGAAGTTACCGCTGCTCTTGACCTGACCATATGCCTCGTTATCCAGAGTAAGGTCCTCCAGCTCGATGCCGTTGTAATCCTCCTTACCATTCCACTCAAGTGCTTCCATCCACTCCTTGTTGCCGAGCCAATTGCAGATATAGTCAGCATCACCGGCATAAATGAGAACGGGGATTTGCTTGAGGATGCTAGGCACAAGGCGATGGAACGGCTTCCCCCAATCACCCTGGAAGACAAAATTGCGGTTAATGTCCATATTGCAACTCGAATAATCGTCCACCTCAGCGCCGAGGGCCTTCATAACTTTGGGCTGGTTCAAATACTGAGCAATCCAAGCGGTTTCGGTGTAGCAAAGATTCTCTTGGTCCTTGCACTTCTCGCGAATGTCGTATACGTTCATTCCGGTACGCTGGTATGGGCCAATCATAGCATTGTTGCAATAAATGGTGGCTGGGACACAGTTCCAAGCGCTTTCCGAATTATAGCAAGCTCTTACGAGTGACTCGCAACGAGGCAGAGCGTTGTCCATCGACCGACACTCGCTCTCTTCCAAAACAGCGTCATAGCCACCTTTACCGCAAGCCATGGGACGGTACTGGCCATACTGAGTAAGAGGGTCGGTCAAACCATTACCAATCGCTACACTCTGCAAGTTGATGTTTCGGTTCTTATGCGACAAGATCTCAGAAGCGAAGACGGGAATGTAGTGGCCGGCATAGGATTCTCCAGCGATGTGGAATGGCTGTTTGGAATATTCAGGGAATTGTTGGAAGAAGAGCGTTAATAGGGCGTAAATGTCCTTGCTTGCTGCGATGGTGTTGGAGACGGAGCCGCTGCTGTAGGAGTAGCCAACATTCACAGGCTGGTCAAGGAAGATGACTGAGGCATTTCTGTTCCATGAGTGTTCATTGAACTTGACCGAGCGATCCTTATTCACGCTGGCCGGACCGAGTTCCATGAAGAGACCCATCATAGATGAACAGCCCGGGCCGCCGTTCAACCATAGGACTACGGGGTCGTTCTTCGGGTCGTTGCGGGATTCGAAGAACCCTTCAAAGGCGTCAGTACCCTGTGAGTCGGGACGATTGGATAGGAATTGGAGACTCACAGTAGAAGAGATGTTTGTCATTCTCGTTATCATCGAGGTAGCCGCTGTATTGTTTCACGGTATCAACTCCTAGAGACGAGGGATCCACGGTCTTTGCACGGAGGTCGTAGGCTTCCAATGGGCCGTCTACCTTGCGGTGCTTGACACCGTCGGTCTCAACCCACATGCTCTGCACATCGGCACCCCTGACTATATAATCCCACTCGCTGTCGGGCTTACGGGTATGGGGCTTGGGACGGGAGATGAGATTGCTAGCTTTCTCTACGAAGCCGGGGACCAATAGACTCATTTCATCCCAGAGACCCTTAGCTTCAGCAGGCATCTCTCCGAGAGCTTCAGTGATGTGTTCGAAGGGCTGCCTGACGGCATCGGCGATGTTCTCGAGGGGCTTTTGAGCAACATTGCCAAAGTTGCCGAGTACTTTTTGTTCTTGAGCGAAGGCAGCCGCAGAGGCGCCCAGCAGCAACGTCGGTGCTGCGACTCTCATGATGGGCAGCTACACCAGACTATCCACACTTCTACGTTGGCAGTTTAACGAAGAAAGTATGGATAAATGGGGAGATGATACGGGGGTAGGATGGATGGAATGATAAAGAGGATGAGATGGATAATGATTTGGAAGAAGAGAAGAGGAAGGTTGGTATCAGTAGAGCTCTGAGGTTGGGGGATTGGATGATGACGATGAAACCCCGACGTCCGGGGTAGTAGCTCCAGGGCTGCCAGGGGCTTAGTGCCTTGGCCGCTGCTGTCTAGCCAACCTGCTGACTTGGTCGGTAGTGGTTGGTCCGGGTCAAGTCACCCACTATCAAATAAACGTAGCGCTCGCCCCGTTTCCGGTTACAGAGAGACATTCCTAATAGGGAAACAACTATGACAGACACTACAGACATGTCGCAGAACAGCACTCAATTTGTTGAAGATATAGCACAGTACAGTAGAGGTATCTTCTAGGTTAAGTTAGCGTCGTAAGCGATAAGACAGGACAGAACCACGCGTCCCGATAAGAGACGATCCGATAACACGGTACCCCTGATAAGCGTCATAGCTTACAAACTAGGCAACCCCGCCGACGTCCAAGTGACTCGAAGTTGCGAGTCAGCTGGTACCTCTGATTCATGCTAAACGCGAAACGCAGGGGAGGAGACTGCTCCTGTTGTTCGAGGTCTTCAGAACCCTAGGCGTGTAGACCATCGAGGAGGACTTGGGGTTTTAAGATGTTAACTGGAAAGCTGAAACCCTATCCCGGCGTACGTAGGCAAGTCAATATGTCGTTCAAGTTGTTACTAGGTGGGTGGCTAGACGCTTATGTTGCACATAGGCACCTAGGTATGCCAAGATTAGGACTAGATAAAAAGTTGGAGGGGTTTGCAATCAGAGAAAACCACCAGAAAAAGCTGTACAGACCATGTACATAGACTGATGATTCTTTAAGACCAAAACCTATTTACCTATACTTCTATCCGTTTGACTTGATACTAAAAAGCCGTCTTTTATCGATCCTCAACTCTGCCGTGTAATTTGGTACATGAAAGACTGCCACTTCGTTACCTACCCTTTCAGCAAGAAGTCGTTGCAACCCCTCTCTGTTGAACTTTGAGCGTTCCGCTTTGCGAACCGTGATATCAAGATGTGAGTTTCTGTAGTTCATCTTTGGCTCGACGACCCACCTGCCGGCATGTGTCTGTACTGACTCTTCACCTCCGTTCTCAAGGTCGCGCCAGATTAACCAACCATCAAATCAAATAAAACTGACCAATGTCTCGCTCGTGCGCCTAAAGAAGGGCAAGAAGCGGTTCGAGATCGCTTGCTACAAGAACAAGGTGCTAGAATGGCGATCGGGCATCGAGACAGACCTCGACGAAATCCTCCAGATTCCCAATGTCTTCCTCAACGTTTCGAAAGGCCAAACTGCCCCGACCGCTGAGTTAGCCAAGGCCTTCGGCAAAGACAAACCACTCAACGACATAATCCTCGAGATCCTTAATAAGGGCGAGCTACAAGTTGGAGAGAAAGAGCGAGCTGCGCAGATGGACCGCGTGCACAACGAAGTCATCAGTATTGTCGCAAGCAAACTAGTAGATCCACGAACGAAGCGCGTCTATACCTCTGGAATGATCGAGAAGGCTCTCGATATGTTGAGCTCGCATGCACATCAGCAAGATAAGAACACGACGGGTAGCGGCGCCGGAACACCTGCAACAGGTGAAGAGGCAGAGGCGAAGCCAAAAGCAAAGGAACATATTTGGACGGGTGTTGTCACGACAAAGAGCGCGAAGAGTCAGGCTCTTGAAGCTATGAAGGCATTGATCGCTCACCAGCCAATTCCCGTAGCAAGAGCACGCATGCGACTCCGTATCACCTGCTCAACAAACGTACTTAAACAAGCTGTCAAGGCTCCAGCTGCGGCAAAAGGCGCGGATGGTGATGGAGAGCAAAAGGCTTCGGGAACAGTAAAGGACAAGATACTGAGCTATGTCGAACAGGTAGAGCAGCAGGACGTCATGGGGCCGGAATGGGAACTTGTTGGGTTCGTCGAACCGGGCGCCTTCAAGGGACTTTCTGACTTCCTCGGGAATGAAACTAAGGGACAGGGCAGAGTCGAGGTGCTGGATATGACAGTCACACACGAAGACTAGATGGGCGGCCGACGCAGATGTCAGGAGAGCATCTGTTCAGCATGATACCTACTCACGACTTACGATTCAGATGATGGTACAATCACGCCGTTTTTACCCATACCCACAACTCGAAGAGAGGCAAAATGTTATAGGACGGTATAGAGAAAAAAGATGAAGAAATGAATATTCCCCAGCCTCCTATATGCTTGTGATTATCAGATCCATGCCAAGGTGTTTTAAAGCTACTGCTAGTGTACCTAGCTTTCTTCCCAGATTATTTCCTAGGTCAGAGACGAGAACCTACCGTGTAGATGATGTGTAAGCAGTGTTCCTCATAGTCCACGGCACAAAAGTAGGCACATACCTTTATGGCAGCGAGGTTGATAATTCCGCGTAAGTCCCGATCCTGAACAAGCTTCAATGGGCTAGTAGTAAGTGGTCTGAGCTTTTGGGCTAGGGCCTTGGCACTGGTAAATCTCTTCATAAATCCCGATCTCACAAAATCAGTCAACTTTTTTCCTCCTGACACAAAGTTTCTTGTTGAATCCCATGAACTATGTGCTCTCCGGCCTTAAATATTTAAAGGGACAGATTGACACTGATACATACAGCCGCTGGGCAGTACTGCAAAATAATTTCCAAATCAGGTCTGGTGGTTCTGTCCAGTCATCTCAACACATGAACTCTAAGCAAGCCCAAAGTTCTCTCTTTGCTTTCTGCAGCCGCACGATACATGCGGCGCGGGATGCTACATGTGTCCAAACACGTGTTCATGGCTAAAGCACCTAGGTAGGTACCCGAAACTTCGCTATTCGGTCGCGTAAGACTCCCGATGGTAGAAGGTCTGTCGGCTCTTGGGTGGGGGTGACCGAAGTTTCTAAGAGACTTCACCTTTGCCTTCGACCATTACGAGCCTACCACCAGTCTATAGGCTCTTGTCTACTACTTTCATTGTCCATTAAGAGGCGGCGACACGATAGCCAACTCTTGCACAACCCATCCAGTTAACAGCGATAGACCGACCGGTAGTGCTGGCATCTGTTACGTTCTGCTGTTGCCGTGTCGTAGGTATTAACTCGAGATCCAAGTCGGTTTTCAGTTTTGTCTTATATTGTTTGCAATGGCCTATGATGAACAATCTTACACAGTCGATGAGGAGATATGGCCTTGTGTCATCTCCAAAGAGTAATTCATACACTGAAAATTCTGAGGCCTTCACCAATTCCACACACAATGTTATTATTTATTTTTGATTTCCCCTTTTCATTAATCCTGGCTTTTGCAACTTGTGGTTGTTGCCTTGCCTTGCCACAATACAGCAGTATATACGTACACCTGAACCTGAGTGCTGTGTATATATATACCCGGATACTTTTGATAGAATCCTTGATGTAGCCACAACCTGCCTGTATCCGTAGTTCTATCGTTCAAACATTCCATATTCGAAAAATGAATCCTTGACTCCAAAATCCTATGTGGCCTCAAACCATATCGAGACAGTAGTCTATTCCCCGTCGTAATATGAAGCCCTGCCTTCTGTCAAACGCCAGTACCGTAAATAAAATGCCTTATCCCAAGTGTATAATGATGCTCGCGGACCAGGCCCCATTTAACACCAAACCCAAATCAAATTCACCACCATTCCCGTGACATCATACAAGCTAGCCTGTCTCCGAAACCGGGTCTACGCCATAGTAGTGTCTCGGTCAGAGTTAACATCGGTGACAATCGTCGTCGTTGAGGCAACGCATTTGTCGTCTGGCGGCAGCGGACGATGCTTCTCCTCGTCCTTCTCGCTATGATGCTTCTCTCGGCGTCCACTGTAGTCTATGCTCGTCCTCGGTGTAGCGCAGGGGCTGATACCGCTGATGAAACTCATCGCGTCCTGGCTCTGCCGCCGCCGTCGTGAACACCCGTTTTCTGCCAAGTTCCAGTCGAAGGCGCTGAGCAGCTTCTGGTGCTCGAGGTTCTGCGGTGTGAAGGGCTTGTTCAGGCGCTTGTACTCGGGGTCTTTGGGTGTTAAGATGGATTTCTTGCGTTGTGATGACGATAACGACGATCGGAGCCACGAAGGGAGCCGCGGCGCCGACCACGACAGGTTGCTGCTGGTAGCACTGCTGTCGCTGGCCTGGCGTGTTGGTGTTGTTGTTGGCGGTGTTTCGTTGTTGCTAGTGCTCCCTGACGATTGTCCCCTCTTGAGACTTGATCTCAACTTGTTGAAAACCATGGTGACGATAATTGATGTTTCTTTTCCCCGATCCAATTGTTCGGATGTTGATTAGGAGTTTATATTCGGAACAGTGGCCTTCCGACCTCGAAGTATTAAATTCCCCCTTTTCCGAAAGCCGTGAACGAAACGGCTGCCAACAGGCCCGTGCTTTGTTTTTGACCGCTTCAAGAGAAGTGGTTACGGTTTAAGTCGCCAGCCGTTGATGAGCGGTCAGCAGCAAATAGTACTCTACACAGTACACGATTGTGGGATACCAGAGTTAAATAGTATGAACGTTATGGTTAGGAAAAGAACGAAACAATGTAAAAGAGACAGGCTGGTTTAAAAGAGGACTAAGGATGCGGTATCTCTACTATGTACATCTGCGGTCGGCAGCCGTCTCTTCACATACGACCTACGTGCACACATACATGCAGGTTCAAAGCCCGATAAAAAAATCGGATCCCACCACACCAGTGGCAATCCAGCCGAGACCAATGCGCATGCGGTCGCACTTACACACCATCATCAGCGCGATTTTAAGGTCAAAGGCCCCCGGTTGACGCGGAGTCGCCGGGGTCCAAAGAACTGGGTCGTTCTCTAACCCCTTTCCCCTTTCCTTCTAGAAGGTCTTTTCTTTCATCTGCCCTGGAATTGCCGGGAGCGAAACAAAGCGCGGCTTCTCGCCATCTACAACATTGTCTAGTGTGTGTCCGCCACAAGCAAATTTTGTACGGGCAGCCGGCCGGGCTATGGTCTCACCCATCCCAGCTTTCTTTTTCTTCAACGTCTTTGCCCAACAAGGACTTTTTCATTGATTGCATGATTACACAAAGCCCCAAACGCCCAGCATAGCGTTAAGGATTACACCGCCGACACCGGCATTTTTTATACATGTAGATCCGGAGAAGCCCCGATCAAACGAGACCCGTTCTTTTACCCCCATATCCCCATCTTCCCCCACCCCGATAGTATCTTGGTCTGCTTGGGACTGCCGTATACTAACGTATCTTTCTGCCTCTCCTCTTACCTTCGCCACTAACTTGAAACTACATTACACGAGCCCCAATAGAAACCCAAAATCCCGCCAAAGTAGCGTTTGACCGATACGTCAGATAACAAGAATCTATTAGACTACGAATTGTAACGAGTCGTGCTCAAATGATGTAATTCAGGACAAGACAAGTTCTAAGCAACCATGGAAGCAAGCAAATGAAAACGTACCATGACAAATTAATTGCATTTCTCACGAAGCCCACCTCTGTGTACAGCATAAGGTAGGCAATTCTCGACCCGTCTCAAACTGAACAACCAATGAGACTTTCCACTCGTAACTTCGAACCTAGCCAGACCTTGCTGCGAACCTAGGCAATTAATTGTTGAATAGATGCTGGATGTTGTGCGCGGCACTATTACAATAACCGAACGAATACTCTTTGTTTCTTACTTTTCTTACGCACCCTATAGAGGCAATATATGCCCGATCAAAGTGAACTTGGTCAAAACTTGCGTAAAGCCGAAAGCATGTTAGCAAAATCCGAGAATGGACAGCCCTTCAACTATGTACATCAATTTCCCCCCTCTCCACATCTTTGAGGTAGGCAAAGGATAACTCAACTCTACCGTCCCTGCTCTAGCTATCTATGTATATCGGAGTACTAAGGATCAAGGTTTAGTGACTAAAGGTACCAAGTAAGCCAAACTGAACCACATACCTTAGATGTAAGGTATTAGGAATTATAACAGCCATGTGACAAATAGGATGCATGTAGACAAACAACTCTCACCGAATTGCTAGGTCTAAGCATCCATTCCTATAATATAGCACATACATCTATACAGACATGAAAAAGAGTCTCGTGTACTATGTAGGCAGGTAGTTTAGTCAACTCTACACCATTCCAGTGACCCATGTAACCACATAGCTAAGATGCCTATCCCGTCTGCCGTGTACGCCTCCTCATCCGCCTCAGCGGACCAGGTCAGGCAAGCCATGGTATCCATATAGGCAGGGCAGGTAGGCAGCCTTCAAGGTTGGCTGAGGTTGGGTTACAACGCATTCCTCCACACATACATTTTAAATATGCATGCACGCATTATAGCAAACATTCTTCGAGCTTATATCTGGTCACATTACATCCATACATATATCTGGATGCCAACCATTCCATTTATCAGGACCCATTACCTAATCCACGAGTCCAGAATCCCTAAAGGTAACAGAAATTTTCTATGTGCATACAGTCTGGATCAAAGGATCGACATCAATCACAAGCTGTATGCATACGAAAGGCAAGTAGTATAGCAACCAATACCTACCTCTCTATACTTTCCCACTAGGACGTTACATATATGCATACATCCTGACAGCAACAAACACCTGAAGATTTCTATAACCCCAAACCCCCCCAGCCCATAGCCTCTTGGTGCTTAGTTACCCGATCTATCTGCCTTGTCACCTACCTAACCTACTTACTTAGCTGCGTCGGCTCAATCAATCAATACTGCCACAATGAAACTGCCTAGTTAGGTACTATAGATGCCTATTACGAACCCAACCTCCTTTATTCATATCTACATGGCTTTGATCTAGTCAGATCAAATCGATTATGAAGACAAGTTTAATACCCCGTAGTAGGCTGGTTATATCGCATGTCTTATTCTCGACCAGAAGAGACCGAAATAAGAGGAACAAGAAGAATGAATGCCCCAGCCGCATCCCCGCCTCCTTCGGGAGAAGAAGAAGAAGAGTCCTAAGAGACCGAAAGGATCGCTGCATCAGAGAGACAAGCGATGCAAAAGATCTAATGTGTGTGTCTTCGAGACGCATTTTTAAGAGTAGGGGGAGGGGGAGTGCCATCGACGGTGACATCGCCGTCCTCGTCAGCATTGGCAGTATCTGGGGCGTTGACTGACTACCCGGTCGTAAGCAACATCCACTGCCGGATCTGGTTGAACGCATGCCTACTTTTCAGCGAATTGGTCGCGGGAAAGTATGGTAGGCGAGCGCTAAGTTACCTCACCAGGAAAGACTCCGAGCATACCAGCCCCAAGGCTTGCCTAACATCGAGACTGGACGGGTTACCGTTAGATAACCCTCGTGTACGCCAGGCTGGCTAGGCCTGAGCAAGCGGAGGGTGCACGCAGAGAAGAGAAGCACCTGTGTTAGTTATCGCCCTCTGTAAGTATTCTCTGTGCTCATCAAGCCCCACTCATCACACTACATAGCTTTGACCAGAACAACGAGAATATCGAGAAGATTATGAGGACGAGTTCACATCCGTGATAGGCTGGTTATCGCATAGCTTATCCTCAACATGATATACTGTGCAAGAAAGTATTTGTTGCTAGATTATGCCATCGTTAAGTCACGCTTACGTCGTGGGAAATGCAGAAGAAAAAGAAGAAATGAAGCAAATTGACAGTATATTATTCGTAGCAGCTAGAATTCGCACTGTGGTATCTACCGAATTTGTCACGCCTTTTCTTCCTCCTATCTACTGCCAATCCTCCCCATCGTCCTGATCATGATCCCGGCGAAGACACAAGGCCCGCAACATGGCCTGGAGGGAGGCCCTCTCGTCGTCCGTGCGCCGGGCTGCCTTTCTCTTGTCGATGTGATGAACCACGACCTCCTTGAGGCCGCGGAGGGCGACGAGCTCGTCCCAGCCGAGCGACTCCGGGAGGGTAGTGCTGGGGGCGGAGCGTCTGTTGCCGCCGAAGAAGCGGCGGATCTCGGCCTCGCGCGGGGTGAGGAACATGCTCGTCTTCTTGCTGATGACGATGTGAAGGCGCTCCAGTCGCTTACACTTGTGGAGCTGGCTCGTCCCCCGGGATGCGTAGATGCCGTGCCAGTTGAAGGCGACGGTGGTCAGGACGGATTTCAGCATCATGTTGTGCTCGAGGTGCATGCCCATGTCGCATGCGCAGCAGAAATAGAACTTCTGGAAGCGAAGACAGGTTAGTCAATAAATTCTTATTGGAAAGAATGAATGGACACGTACTCTCTGGCGGTAGAAGTGCAACAAGATCTCTTGGCTGATGGCCTTGTTTGTGAGGGCGAGATCTATGGGGATTGTGTTGAACACCTCGTATGCTGGCGGCTCATGGACAGCGCAGTCGCAGGTGATGCTGTTCCCTTTCTGAGGGCACTTGTTGAGCGCGATCACGAACCGCGCGCCCGGGTGGATGCCTAGGTAGATGTCGTATACTCGCTGGCGAATCTCGGCCGGGAGCTTCTGGAAGGGGAAGACGCCAACGTGGACAGGCGACTTGTTGGGCATGTTGAGGATCTCGCTGCAGGCGGTGATGATGGACATGCAGTGGTTTCCCTCACGGGGTCTGTTTTTCATGATTTCGGCGCTGTATATATGGGGTGGGGTGTTAGCGGATGTTGAATTAAAATAGAGTGAAGTAATTAACAGGAGGGAAAGAAAAATTGGAGGGAAGGAAAGAGAGAAGGAGGGAAAACAAGGAGGAAACAAGCAAGGAAGGAGCAGGTTGTATGTACCATTTAACCATGGTGTCAACAAGCGCACTGCGGTTGGTCGGCGACATGCGAATCATAGTGGCAAGTCGGGTCTCGTCCATTCGGGCGGTCTTGACCTCCTCAAGGTTCTTGATTAACATCTGAACCTGGTCTGAGATGTCATACTTGACAAAGAGCATGAGCATGCGCTGCTCGTAGAAAGTCGACATGATTTCAGTCAGTTAATTCGTCCTCGCAGAGGGCGTATATTAGTAGCTCCAAAAAGAGACAGTTTGCGCTTAAGCGCTCTTAAGAACAGCAGTAGGTAACGCTGGCGATTGCTGTGAAAGACTAGGATTAGGAGGTGCCTTGTTATAAACCCGAGGATTTATATTATGCCAACCTCAGTTTTAGGGGCAAAGCCTTCGGTATATCTATCTGGCTGCCTTGACGAAGAGAAGGATTGAGTGGCTACTAGACGGAGAAACTGCCCAAATGTAAGCCAAAAGCGCATGATCGAGGACAGCACCAGGTAAGAAGGTGTTGTTTGACGCTGAGGTAAAAGAAATACTGGCGTTTTGACCATGGAGAAAGAAAGGAAATGTCATTTGGGTAGGTAGGTAGTGTTTGAAACACCGCTACTCCGTGAATTTGACGTTTGAGAGGATGATTGAGGTCATGGCAGAGATATTCTGACAATACAACGGTACGTATTGCCGAGGTATGAATTAAAGGGGGGTGAATAGAGGACCACGAGCGCCGCTCTATGTGATATGGGGAGGGATCATAGAGAGGTAACACTCTGGGTATGAGGAAACAGAAATTCAGAGAAAAAGAAAAAGAAGACATTTTGTAATTGCAATACGTACCTTTGCGATGCTGAATCCGATGCTCCGCTTACAACACGATAGGTCGGTAGTGAGTACTGCTACCGCGGATCGTCCGAAGGGAATGAGCGAGGCGCCACAAAGCGTGAATGAAGGTCGGCAAGCGACAAGTAGGTCGTTGTATGATGTAGGAATGGACGTAGGGTAGGTGTAAATAAAGGAGTGTAGTGCCTATTTTCTGCCTGGGTAGGATGGGCGCCTATATGTTAGAAAACGCACCGCAAGGAAGCATGGAGTAGGTATTAACTTACAGGCAGCGCGTGGTAGCAGTGTAGTAGTAGTCCACAAGGCGACGGTGTATCCTCCACTCTTCAGCGGCAGTACGTTAGTGGCAGCGTTGATGTTGTGATGTTGGTTGGAAGGAAGGAAGGTATGTGGTGGTTGGGCAAGGTAGAGAGGAGTAGGAGTGTAGAATTACCTGGCTACCTACGTATGTGCCTTGTGAAGTGGGCGGGCTAAGAGCTTAGGAAGTGTAGGCAGTCGTAGTACTGCTGAATGTGGTTGGAATAGAATGATAAACAACAAGTGGTAAGAAAAAAACAACAGGCCGATCGGTGCTGTTGTTGCAGTTGTTGTTGCGGGAACCCGGGTTGGATATTAAGGGCCGGGGTGAACAGCGTAAGGTAAAAGGGAACAGAAGTAGTAGGCTTGAAGAATAGGTAGGTGAAAGCATCTACTCACGTGCAGTGAGAAGGATGGAAACATACAGGACCATAACTACACCATGATAGAACGTATGTAAACAGAAAGTACGAAGGGGAAGTGCGCCTTAGATGTACGTACCAAATCTATGTGGGTGGCGAATGTCAGGGAGGTATCGGTACTTCTGAGTGTCTGAGCTACGAGTAGGTGATGGTTCTGAGTTGCTGGATGTTAGATGAAGAGTGTGTGTTTACTCGGTAAGCCAGAGAGCTTTAAGCCAACGTATATCGAACTATTGCTGCTGCTGTTGTGATGGCTAGCGGTCTTCTGTCATAATCTGACCACGATTTACTTCACATCACACGTCAATCAATACAGTTGTAGGGAATGGTATCCTCATGCCTTGACTTTAAAGGCTTGAAAACGCGTTACTCATATACCATGACTTGCTGTCATGTGGTCAAGTCGAGATTGACAGTAAACGCATCGTAGCAGCTAGCTAGACAATTTAAAGGGCATGTAATAGGTTGTCACGGCGTGTCACTAATTGTAAGGACGGGCAATAGCTTGGTGAGTGAGAACACGACTTGTTCTGGCTACTGTACTGCATTAGAGGTACGTGTTATTATTTATTGTCTGCTCTATAGTATATTCTACACGCTAGGAAAGCATGCCATGGTGAATGTAAAGGTACTTCAAGGATATTTTAAACACCAGTTCAGATATTTGGTACGTACCTTTTCTCATTTGTGTGGATGTATTCACGATGTAGATATACGTAGGTGCTGGAAAGAACGATAAACATTAAGATATAAAGTACTTCAGTAAGTACTTACCTTATATACCCTTCAGGAGGCATCTCAAAGCCAGATCCACTGTTGTTGAGACCAGGTTGGTTCTCATCGAGAAAGGGAACCCTGTTAATCGAATACAAACATGTAGCCAGGTAAAGAATACTTTATATGGGACATGGATTCTTATTAGGCGTTACTGTAGATATATATCAGGTTGTAGGACCTGCTTTGTTGTAGGTATGTATTGTGTGAGGAACATTAGATAACCTACTATGGACAGGAGTGTGATATAGCGAGTGTGTCACCCAAGGCATGTGATAGCGATAGAGCACCTGAGGTTTATATCAGACATAAACTGAGTGTCTGTCTGATCTCTTGACAAACAAAGGTGGTAGAACGATGGTGTCCTTTTTGTTTCCAGGTTCTTCTCCTGCCTCATTTGCCTTCCTGCCAGGCACGATGACTCGTTCAGTAACGTGAAAAAGGACTGCATCTGAAAGAGTGTATGCCGTTTTTCAAATAAACTTAGGCGTGCTCAAGAACCAAAATAGACGCTGAAAAAACCAAGTAAATCGATTGACGTCCCCTCTCAGATCACACTCAGAATGTATGATCTCGCGTACTCGCACACTGAGTTTCCCCAAAAGAAGAGCTGCAATGCCCATTACGCCGTCAACGGCCTTGTATACACAGCTTGGACATTGCACCAGCCCCTCAAACCGTCCTCGCCAAGCTCGGACCCGAGTCCGCTATGCTTATGGCATGCAAAAGCAGTCGAGGCCTGAAGCTCTGCGTGGGTATTTATCCAGACGTTGCCAGCTTGAAGCTTTCTTGCAATGCGACTTGCGCGCTCGAGGTCGTTTGACCATACAGAAGCGCCGAGCCCATAGTCTGTACTATTTGCTCGTCGGATGACCTCTGCCTCGTCGGACCACTTCATCACTGGGACAATAGGGCCTATATAACACTAGGTAAGCAAGAATCATACATGACACTGTATTTACACGCATATACATACCGAATGGCTCTTCGACCACTACCCTAGAATCATCTGGCGGATTGCTGACAATGATAGGATGCACAAAGAAGCCCTTGAGACCTTCAATTGTGGTGTTGTGAGTTGGGAAAACATTCAGCTTTGTCTCTCCAATATTGTGAGCAGATCCTTCACGCGCTCGTATTGCGGGCGGTTAGAGATGGGCCCAACCACGGTACCGTCGTCGAATCCGTCGCCGACCTTGACCCGATCCATATGCTTAGCCATCCCATCGAGCACGGCATCATAAATCGATTCGTGGACATAGACTCGTTTAATAGCCATGCACAACTGTCCAGAGCGCAACAAGGCGACCCTCGCAATCTTCGGCGCCACAGTCACTGGGTCCACATCCGAGCAGATGATGGCAGGATCGTTACCCCCGAGTTCCATTGACACTCGTTTCAAATGTTTGCTACACTGTATCTCTAGCGTTTTAGCGACTGGCAGCTTGATAAGGTGGGAACGATCCCGATAACTTACAGCCTCCATAACCTTCTTTCCTGTTGCACACGAGCCGGTGAAGCTGACCTTCCCGATCCCAGGATGAGCTGTGAGCCACGGCCCAAGCTCATCGCCGCCGCTAAGAGCTTGGAGAACACCAGGAGGAAAGAACTGGCGACCCATTTCTACCATCTTTAGGATGCTGTAAGGCGCGAATGGGGAAGGCTTAAGGATGAGCGTGTTGCCTGTTAGGAGCGCCGGAGCAATCTTGCCGCAGGCCTTAGGAAGGTCAACCTGTTAGCACTTGATGACGCTTAACGGGATCCCGAATCGAATTGTATATTTAAGCTTGCATACTAGCCCTGAGGCTAAAAAAGGGAGGAAAGGAGCTTCTGGACATTTACCAGAATCACTGGCCCGTTCCAGGGCACGATTCCGACGGCGACCCCGATGGGCGTATAGCGCTCGACTATTTGTCGCTCCGGAGTCGACTCTATGACCTTTTCGGGTAGGGTGAGCTTGCAGAAATCACGGAGCCACTCGACGCCCCAATGCACCTCATGGGTGGCCATGGGGAGCTACAATACAAAGCAAGTTAGCTCAATCAAAGCATTATTCTTGAACTTTGCAGATAAATGCAGGAGTGAACCTTACAGGGAGACCCATCTCCTTTACAAGTATATGAGCATACTCGGTAACGTGAGCTTCCAAGGCATCAGCGTATGCCTCAACTGCTTGTTTACGCTCTGCCCATGGTACTTCGGCCCAGGATCCGGCTGCCTTCTCGGCTGCCGCAACGGCCCGGTCGACGTCTTGCTGGGTAGAGACTGGCACCTCCGGGTTAGCCTCTAGAGTCGATGGGTTATCGGTATGTCTCGTAGCCTCGGTGTCGGACAATTCCCCATCTATCACGTTATGGAACCTGTCAAAGGTCAACGCAGACATGCTGTTAGAGGAAGGAACGGTTTGGGCAGCCATGTTGAGAAATGGAGTGTCTTGTTATTCATGACCCGAATTTTCAATCGTCCTCCTATACGATGGATAGTGAAAGTGCGCATGTGGATGTCGGATAGTCTTATATGACCAACCGGATCTGGAACGAGGACTTGGCTGACTTCCGAGACAGCCTTTGTACTAGAACTATCGAAGCCACTTTCAAAAAAACAAGGTTGCGTAGTATTAAGGCGGGGAAGAGACAAAGCAATGAAAAGGGTCCCATTGCCGTAGAACAAGGAGTACACTGACTCCCTTCCATAGAGATAGCCAAAGCCGTGGATCCTCGTAAAACTCGATGTCGACTTCATTACGGCAGACTTTTAGCCTTCGGAATCCGCGTCGCTTAAAAGCTCATGGTATTCTTTGCTTTATTCCTGATCACTATCATGTGCAGAGGCGCACCGTCAAGACCATCCATGGCTGATGCCGCGTGCGATTATCGATTCGATTCCTTCCTTGTAGACCTATAATACCGATGCCATCTCTCTGCATGGTTAGTCTACTGAGATGTCCTCGGTGCAGCCGTCGTGGCTTCAGCCTTGTTTAAGACTAGATCTTGGAACCTGAAGTTCGAGTCCAATAACCATTATATTTCACTATGCATAAGCATATGTATGAGAGTCTTCTCACATGAAATGGATATATATTGACGCCCTATGTCTAAAACATAATGCGGTCTAAGCCGTGTGGCCCAAAATCCGGTGTAACATAAACAAGAATGGCTGATGTGAAGACTGCAGGTGCTTGGACTAAGGTATGATGCGCCTGCTGACTCATCATGGCAGGTGTCTGCATCCCCGGCACACTGGAAAGCAACCTTAACAAATGCCACACAAAGAAAACTGATTAAGATCTGAGCCAGTTTGTAACAATAGTGTAACAGCTTAGCTGGTGCCCCTCACGTCCCTTCTTGCGCATGTCACGACGTATTGACGGTGCAACTGCCACTTCGGGGATGGTTTGCTGTAGGGACACAAACTTTCTGCGCTTCAGGCCATTAACTATATCAGTATCTCCCGCAGCATGTCATGACTATATCTCTAAAAAAGACTGAAAGAAGCCCGAGACTATCTCTTGGCCATCTGACTCCTCGAAACCATCGACCCCCTCCGTGTCCTGAGGTGTAAGCACCACATCATCCAGTGCTCCGGTCGTATCTATGTTCGGAACCTGATCTGATATAGTTAGGAGTGATGGTGTCGGTGCCGATATCAATGTATTAGCGGGTTCAAGATCAACAGCCTGGTGGTGCGCGTGAGGATGACAACCCTCGGAAAACGCCGCTGGGGCAGATGTAAAATCTAAGGCTTTTTCCATCGCGTAGGTCGTTTCTGTAAAAGAATTCTGGACATCTGATAATACCTGCATTGTACTAGAAGCGCTTACGCGTTCGATCTTGATAGTTCCGCAGAAAGGCAGGTTTACGTTGAGGACATCATCCCCATTACCGTCGCTATCACCACTGCTTTTGCTTAGATTACTAACCCCCAACAGGCCGGCATTAGGCAATAAGCGGATATTAAAATTACCGTCGCCTCCTCTGGAAGCCTCGTCTTCGACGGCGAGCAGACGCTGGAAAGTGGGGACCAGTTCGGAGATGATGGTGTTGTTGTTGATGTTGTCCGGTCTGTGTCTGGCGTGAGAAAGTTTCTGTATTCTTTCCAGCGCATCTTCCATTAGCCCGCGATGAGTCACTCGTTGATGAGCGAGAAGGTCGGAGATCTTATTATCTGTGTTCGCATATTGGCGAGAGAGACAGCTGCTCCCGTGGATATGCAGGAGACAAAGCGCGGTACTAGCCACGAATGCGAAAAAATCCAGACCGCGACAATAGGAGACTGTCGGATAGCGGCTTCTATAGGCCGTAAAACGAGTTAAGAGCTCGCGACTGGCGTTGATCACGGCGGTCGTGCTGTAGTTATTCGATTGATTGCCAGTGGTCAAGGACCGCAACATGCACGGGAGATGAAGCTGTAACAAAATGTTGTAGTGCGCGAAGTGTACCATGAGGCGGTCGATAAGAGCAGCGGACTCCTTCTCGTCCGTGCCATTATCGGGCGTGACCTTGGGCGGTAACCACCATTTAGGGGGCATACAGGCCATCGCCATCTGGAGAATCTTGTCGATTTTCCGTGTCTCGACGATGTTGTACATGTCCATGCGGTTTCGGCGGAGGATGCGACCGACTACCATGGAGTGAAGTCTGCCCATGCGTTCGGAGGGTGTGAACTTATAACAGCTTTCCAGCAACTCGGGCTCTGCCTGGTCGTATTCTGGTAGGGAGGTTGAGATGCCTAACATGATGGACAGATATTGACTAAAGTGGACAAGGAGAAACCACACGTTCTCTTGGCGAGATCGCATTGAATCATCGTCTCCATACGTCTCTAGATTATGTATTGCTCCTGTACTCTGACGGTCTAGGCCAATTAATTGTGCCATTGCTAATGCTCGGGAAACGGTGATCCATGCGCGCTGAATGTCGCCGGTGTAGTTGTGATACTGGCTTTCGGTGATGAGACACTGCGATGAAGCATAAGTCATTATAATTGCATAGAGTCGTGGGTTGGTAAAAATGCGAGGCAAGATGCTATTCATATTCTTAACAGGGTTGTGAGTTTACCTGAACGATCTCAATCGACGCCGGAAGATCATCGTTATGCGTTACAAGTTTATTAACCGTCTCGAACGCCCGAGTCATAAGATCACGATAGTTCGGCGCCAAGCCGCTCGCACTATGCTCAGCATGTGACGAGGCTACCTGGAGATACGTGCTGAGAAGTAGGAGTTTCCGGGCAATGGCCAAGGGGTTAGAGCCCGAAGATGGCAACTGGAGCATATCTTTCGGCGAAGGCACCGTACGAGAGCCGGAGCATGCCACTGACATGGCCGGGTGCAATGACCCTGTGTTCGCGAGGGATCTGCTTAAGATTGCATCTCGATGGTCCTCACTAGGCCATGCTGTGATGAGTGCGTGGGCTAGAGGAGTCACCTCGCCCGTCACTTCCCCAAACTGTCCTAGGGAAGTGCCGGGGACGGCTCTTGGAAGAGGGGGTCGGAGGATGTTCATCAATGCTCTAGTTTCACCCTGCTAGCAATTAGAAGCCGGTTGTGACGATACGGATGGACATACCAATACGTCATGGCCTAGACCCTTCGAGGATGGGTCTGCGAAGCTATTCGAGGCAGAGGACTCTAGCAAAGCAAGGGGACTGTCGAAAGGCCCATCGTTGCTAATATTTTCAGGCACGTCCGCACGAGCATGTCCCGAATCAACCTTGCGAATCAATTCCTTGAGCAAATCCTCGACGTGTTGGAGCCTACCGTCATCCGGCGGCCTGCTACTAGCACCCGGGCGTTTTTCCAGAGACAAATGGTTATCGGGGAACTCCTGACTTATACATGCTGTGCCCCGGGACTGGCAGCCGTCGCAGTCGGTTACGCTACGAGACCAGGTGCATTTGTACTTCCGCCGTTTACATTCCCAGCAACTCCGCGTTCCCTTGCGTATCTTCCTCCTTTTGGCGCTGGGTTCAGCCGTCGCCGGGAGTCCAGAGGTAGCCATTGGTGACTAACGCGGGTGGGGTGGTAGGTGAAATCGACTGCTACCTACGCCGCAAGCTAGTTGGTGAGTTCTACGTAGAAAGTCTTGGTTTTCTTGGGCCGGCGGAGAAGTTGAAGGGCCGGCGTTTGAATAAACATGATTGCATGCTGCAAAGCAGCTGGCTCGGCTTTCATCCCGACATTAGATTGGCGGTAAGATGCTGAGGTGTTTTCTGCCGCCGCGGCGGTCGAAGCTTGTACGCAGTAAGCTTAATTATCGATGTGGAGACCGGACCTTCTTTTGCCAAGCCAATGATTCCAGAAGCACCCTCAACGGCCGGATAGATTAGGTTAGATGATTTTGTTGTGAGCCCAATGGCTTCTTCACTTGAGCTGAAATGGTTCTGACTGGAAATACTAATGGTATAAAGAAATAGATGAAATGGGCGTCGATGTTTACGCGCTTCGGTTCCCATATGCCTACTCTCGGCCTAGAGGTTGTTTTCTACCGAAGCGTGTGCAACACCACTCGATTCCATCTCGGGCACCCTGTCATACAGCAGGTGCGAGTCAATTATCATGGCCGCCATCGGTCGGGTAGTATAGTCGTATTCCGCCGGGCGGGCAAGGCAAGAGTATCTAACTAGATCCTCAAAATGACAGCAAAGAACTATATAGAAGGCCTTTGCTCCCTCTTGCTATCTAACCTTTGCACAGGGATCAAAGCTTCCACCACTCCCAGTTTATCCTCAGTTATTATTTCCATCCTCTCTGCTCTTTCGATTCCGCTCGCTAGAACGCCGTCAATATGCGCACCAAGGGTACAACTACCACTAAGGAGGGAATCACCTGGTATTACGAGCAAGAAGGCTCCGGACCGGATATCGTCCTGATCCCCGACGGACTGGGTGAATGCCATATGTTCGACAAACCCATGTCCCTGATAGCAGCCAGCGGCTTCAGGGTCACCACCTTCGACATGCCAGGGATGTCAAGGTCTTCAAATACACCGCCCGAGACCTACCAAGATATCACAGCCCAGAAACTAGCTTCGTACGTCATCAGCATTGTCGACAAGCTTGGCATCGACATTGCCACGTTCTGGGGCTGCAGCTCAGGGGGGTCGACCGTGCTGGCGTTAGTGGCTAGGTATCCCGAGCGTGTCCGTAACGCGCTGGCGCACGAGGTGCCTACCTACCCAATTGAACATCTGAACAATCTCCATAAATTAGAAGACGAGGCAATATCGCGAACTTTAGCTGCGACCTTACCAGCGGAATCGTGCGGCAATCTTGAGGCATGGGTTGGTCTCGGGGGTGAGGCCCAAGCTAGAATGTGGAAAAATTATCCTCGATGGGCCCACGGCTACCCTCTGACCTTGCCACTGTCCCCACCGACTGGCAAGGAAGACCTCCTAAAGCGCCCGCTGTATTGGACAGTTGGAGCATCAACGCCGGCCTCTCGTTTCTTCGACAATATAATCACGGCGACTAAGGCTGGCGTCCCCATCGGATGCATTCCTGGCATGCATTTTCCCTACGTATCTGATCCGGAGGCCTTCGCAAAGCACGTCATAGACGTAACTCAGGAACACTTGTAGCAAGTGTGTATTGTCGGAGACGGGAAATAAGTGGTATATGATATAGGGTGCCCAAAGAATGTACATCAACCTAACCTTAGATATATGGCAATGAATAGACTTGTTCTTTTGCGGCATTCCGCGTAGTTCTATCGTATGTCTCAGTCTAAGATCTAGGTACAACAAGCAGTGACATGGGCGAAAGCCGTGGACGATGCAAATCTTAGTACTATAATTTTGCCAGGAATGTCAGTTGTACATCAATGCCAGGAAAAATTATAGGGACAAGGTAGTCGTTCCACCCCGAGCTCGCTCGGAACAGGTTCTCGCTTGGTAAGAGACCTCCAGGGCAACTAGCATGTCTAACCGGCCACTATCTCCTGTCTGGTTCGCCACTATTCGAATCTCATTCATGCGTGCTATAAAACCGTGTCTATTGGTCGAACCTGTAAAGAATCGGGTATATGGTATTCATCGAACTTTTCCCTATGTGCACCACTGGTGCATCTTTTCCGTACTATGTTATGTCGTTAGTTTCACAAGCCTTCGCGTTAAGGCTAGAGTAAGTAGATATAAGCATTACTGAAGTGGTTGAGCAAAACCAGTAGTGGCAACCCGCTCCCATAATATCACGCCCTATGCCCGGATACCCGTCTTTGAGTTTGTGCTCGAACGCTGATCATGTGTATATCTGAGTTATCGCTGTCGTTGATATCTGACCTTGGGGAATTCCAGTGGTAGAGACAAGACTGCTATCTGCACCTGGGTCCCCTTTTCCGCGCCAGTCGCCTTCTTGACCTTGCCTCCAATTTCACGGAAGTATTGTCCGAATTGTTTGTCGTCCAAACCCAAATCATAGCGTATTTGGCTAGTCTCAAACTCGAAATTTGACAAAATAGCGGCGAGGGCGCAGCAATATGTGAATAGCAAGTCGCGATGGAACTTGTCTATCATCTGATTAGATGAGAATTTTCGCCTGATGTTCTGAATCACAGGCTCAGGGGCAGGCTTCAACAATTCCCTCAGTTTATCCCGGGGAGGGATTTTCGGCGATCTCCCCTTAGCTAATTTCGAAAACTTGATGAGGAAATCCAGGTAACGCAGGGCTTTTAACCGGGTAGCCGAATCTGGACCTCCACCGACAGGATTGAGTCGAGACGCAACAAATGCGCTTGTCAGCATCTTGTTGGCGCCTTGTTTAACGGCATCCTGCCAGTCCTTGATAGGTATGGCATTCAGTAATTCTCCGCCAATGAGTCCCTGAGGCGTATAGACGTCTTGTATTTCCTGCGCATCGAAATTGCCGGGTGGGACGGGCTTCGCTGCGGCTGCGGCTGCCTGCAGCTCTTCTTTGGATGCCATAGTATCCGTGACTTCCTTAATAGATTCCATCATCGCTTGAGAAGAGGCGGCGAGTGTGAACGATTTTTTATTGTTATCGACAATGGCATTCTCGGTGATCGCTGCAAGAGCCTTCTTCGCCTTCTTCGTACCGAACGCTTGTCCAAGATCGTTGCGAAGTTGCATCATGTTCTGAGAATCTGATGTCAGTAATTTTGGCCGCCGGTAGAAGAAAGGCAAGACATACCTTTAACGCCGCTCTCTTCTGTTGCTCGTCCTCTGCAGGCAGTTGTGAGCGAACTGTGCCTCTGATCGCCATCTTTTTTGCTTCGACAACCGACAGCTGGCCCGTTGTTGGATCGAATACGCCTATGTAGTGCTTGAGATGTGATTCTCGGCCGCCAGGCCCTTCCTCTTTCGCCGTATAATCCAGTTTGCTATGTGAAGAGGAATGAAGGAGCAGACTCGACGATGGTGTAGCATGCTTGCTTCGTTTTTGCCTCGACACGGATGGCGCAGGTTTCGTATAAGCCTGAAACTTGACTGAGTCGGGAAGGCATATGCCGGGATGTGTTGCTAAAACCGTGAGCTGACGATAGGGTATAACTCCAGTTCAAGATTGGCTTACCTATTACTGGAGGGCACTGATCATATACTTTCACAGAGGTAACCTTGACAGTGTCTGGTACAATTGGTCCGGGTGTTTGAATGGCTACTTTCTTCTTCGGCGGTGCCGTCCCCTCTTCTCCTCTCTTTCTCTTTTTCTCTTTGCTACTCCCCATATTCGCAACTCGGTAAGAAATCACAACGTCTAGGAGTATAGTGAGGAAAACAGAATAGGGTATACCACTAGAAGATATATAGGAAGTTAGGACGCGAATAGAAGCGTCAATGGCGTAGTCTGTGGTAGGCGAGCAGGCAATTGTAAGCAGTCTGATATGCTGCTTGTAAGTGGTGTTATCGAGGCAGCTAGGAAAAAGTTTTGGAATCTGCCAATCAATTGGGGGTGTGAGCTGAGCATGGAAGGCGGTAAATAACCCCACGCAAACGGGTCCACACACAGCATCCGCAAACAGTTCCACCTCGGGCGTCACAGGCAATTGGGCAGCTGAGGTAAGTACTAGGTTAGGTAATGTGCTACGGCCAGGTTCAGAAATCAAATCAATAATACTATTCACCCGCCAGAAAAAGAGTCTAGAGACTATCATTTTCTTTCCAAAGTTCAGTGAAAAAAATTATGAATCTGTAGAATACACCAACTCCATAATGGCTTCTCTGCAATAAGAACCGCCCGATCATTTAGCTTGCAATACATGCAAATATTACGTGCCCGCCTCATCAGAGGCTTTAACTTAGTGGTGATCGGAGGCTACATCATGGGCCAAGTTCACTTCAAGTTCCAACAGAGTGGATGATTTTGTTCTGTATGTCACACGTTCCTTAAAGCCATGTGTGGGATCAACGTTGTGTCATTCAGCTACCTAGCAGGCTGCGTCGTCGTGAATCTGATTTCTTCATGATGCTTTAGCCATGGGTGCAAAGCAACTGGTGCCGCAGCCCGTGCCAAATAAACAGTTCCCGTACTACACTCGATGGTAATTGACCGGCTATCCTTCATTAGACACGACCGTAATCATTGTGCCAAATCCGCGCCCCCACACCCAGCCCTCCCCTTCGTAAACTCGCCTACGGTAAGGCGTCAAGTTGGTGATTGTCGTGCAGAGAAGAGTTGTTTCATAGCGATGTGCTGTGCATGTGGGTTTCTTTGGTTGTGGTTGTCATGATGTTGGATTTGCTCCGTTCAGGCGAAGACTGCCGAGGTCGAGGTGGTGCGAGTTGTTTATTTGCTGTGCGCTGTGTCAGTACAGTATTGAAAAACCGTTGGAAGAATCGACTTACGATCTGGCTCTCATCTTTCTTCTCTTGCGCTTGAGGCGTCGAACTCTCTTCTTTCTCCACTTAGCTCTCATCTTGGCGACTATAAATGTTGTCAGTTAGTACATGTTGCAGGTAGGCCTCAGTGGTTGAGGTGATGGATGATGTCAGTCAAGGCGGGGTGGTATGAGCCCTAGCAAGTCGAGCGCATCGCAGCGCGGATGGAAACGCGAGCAATGCGCGCAACATTGGCAGTGCAATGAGAAATAAAGACGCAAGGAATAGAATAGAGCGCAGTAGCACTGCAAAAGGCACGGGTTGATGGACTTACTTGCTGTCGATGAGGTTCTGCTTGATGGTGATGCTGGAAAGAGGAATGGGAAATTGACAAAGGCGCGGGACGAATTGAAGTAGGCCAACAGGTTAGGGTTGTGACCGCCCGGTTATTGTTCGGGTGTGGCTATGTGGCCGTGCGCGAAGCGGGGGATGCAGGTAAACGTCGATTGTGCAGGCTTGTTGGGTGGGGTACGAGTGCGCAAGTGGCTTGATCGATTGAAAGAACGACAATACCTAATTGCACAGAAAGGGGCCCCACTGCGTACAATGAATGGCCTTGTAGAGGCAGGTACCGCCCGGTATGTACTTACCTACACAACACTAGCACCTGCTACTTGTACCGACTTAATACACGCTATGTTTTGTTGTAATTGCAATTGTGTCTGCGAAGTCAAAAGAAAAGAGTATGAGGGTCTCAGGTAACATTTACGATGTAGCGGCTTTAAGATTTTGCATCGAACTTCTGTATGGGCTTCATTTCAGTGTATATCCCAAGTTCGCCAGTTTATTATACGTTACGTAGGTATGTAGGAACGATATGACATCCATAACTAATATACATTGCTTTCTATCCCACCTCACTTTTTATTCTATCTAGTCGACTTCTTTCTGTCGTTAAAACCCATACTACACAATTCTAAGGTTCTCGTACACATACAAGGGGACTTGTGTGCCTATCTAGGTAATATAAGGTACCTACGTATCCTGCAAAGTAATTATGTTGCAGGATGAGTCCCTCATATGGGCCGACGCTGAACTCCACCATTATCATTTGCCCGACTTTGTAAACCAACTTTATGCCTGCACTCTGCAGACTTTCGGGCCAGGTCGCGTATGAAAGAGATGGGTAACAGGAACATGCCTTGTCAAAACAGTGACAGGGTACACGAGTGTATTTGAGGTCGAGCTTTGGAGACCTTCGCGCACGGCGGAGTTGGGTAGGTAATCAAATACTTGCGCTGTACTCCGAGAGATATACTTGTGTTACCCTCGGGTTGGCTGTGATTTGTGCTTGTTGACCAAATCATGGGCGAATCTTCAAAGCCCTTCCTGTTGTCACGTATATATTCTTGATGTCTGATTAATCCTGCTATCCATCGTTCTCAAGGTGAAATCCCTAATGCAGAACTGTGCAATGAGGAAAGCTCGGGAGAATCGTGGCTATTGTGGTATTTGGCAGGATCTTGATCCTGAGTGATCTGTTCGGTCGGGCCGGAGCCTAATAACCTGCCGTGTCTCATTTAATGAACTGCTTCAGCAGCTGTTCCTCTCCTTCCTATTTTTTAACCAGGCCATTCCCACAGATGCCGGAAGTGAATGCACTCAAATTTCATCTAGAACTTAGCTCTCTAGAAGAATCCATCAAGAAATCCCAGGGGGAAACACGACTCAAACTGCTTAGCGATCTTGCCAATGTGGATGCCACTTGGTCAAACTCTGTCCTTCATATTGATGACTTCGGAGCTGCCAGCAACGCAGTACTTGCCTGAATAGTTCATGTCTCTGTCAGAAACACCATCTTGAATCGAGTGTATGTCACCTTGTTTCCGGCTAGATTTAGTGCCATCCAAGCTGGAGAAGAATGCAGTGGAAGTAAATGAGTGAAGTCTGTGAATGACGGATCCAGGTGATATTTTGTCAAAGACCCAGGCGCTACGTGGGAGACAAGCGACCAGGAAGCCGGTGCCGATTTCGATATAAGTCTAGAAGAGGACAATGGAAACGATGGCTAAACAAATCATTAGCGCTAAGATCATGACGTTGGTGGACACCGTCATACCTTCTTGATCAGCTACCGAAAGATCTGTCGCTAGAATCTTGATGACAGGATGCGTGACGTCCTGAATCTTGATTCGAGCCCACGGAATAAATCGTAGCAGACCAGCGATTACGGCACCGATCCAAAGTCAGCAAGGCCAGACAATGAACCAGGAGATATAACATTATTGCCAGTACGCTATACTTACAAGCCACTTCCCAGAAAGACAAGCGAGGTCTGCACTTTTCACTTGAGTTTCATGTTCAAGGTCCGAATCTACTGCAAAATAAGACGGTACTCCGAGTCAGGTAATCAATGCGCTCATACCATCAAGAGAGGCTCAATAAATATGGCGAGGTCCAAGAACCAGCTGAAGACCGCGCCGCCAGTCTGAAGTCCGAATGTATCCACGCACTGAGTGCGTAGCGAGGAAACGCTGGCCCAGCTGGCGGCAAGATGCGATCCGCAGGCCAAGATCTCAAAGAAGAACACAATCGTCCACAGCGTAACAAGCGTGATGAGTGTCCAGTTGGCATAGTCAAAGGCAGTCCAGTATGATCGCCCTGCCAATATAGTTACGTGAGTGCTGGTGTTCGGAACCTGTCAGTAACTTTATGTCACACACCCCTGAACAAGAGGCGGAAGAAACACGAGATTGTGATCTTGATGAATCCTATCGCCAACACATGACCAATCCAGAAGGCATACTTGAGCTGCGAACATTTCATTAATACTTTTGAGTTAACGGATGTCAGTGTCGTTCGAGAGAAACAACCTTGCCGAGCTTAACCTGTTGAGGTTCAGTAATACTGGGTAGGGAATGCCTGCCAATGATGTTCAGTTGCGTTCCTGAAAACCTGTAAGCGTTGGCGGATAAATTTCTTGAATGTGGGCAATCTGCACCTATGACAATGGCAACACCTGTGGCGATATCGGGGAACTAGAGGCCACATCAGCTCCGCAGCGAGATTGCTTGTATACCAGATATTCTTGACGTACCGCTGCAGGAAGAATTAATATCTCATCAATCGCAATACTCCTAGGTTGGTGGCGCCATGCGTAAAATCGTGCTGTAAGAGCAAGTATAGCAAGGAGAGGAAATAACAGCCCAATAGCGGTCATGCATGACTCGATACAACTTATTAACACATCTACCAATCAGATAGCAAATCTCATTTTGGTTACATGTTGTAACTTTGGGAAGCAGTCGGGTTTCGGTAACCCTAGGGCCGTATAGGAGCACCCATTGCAGAAAATGGTCATTCCAGGTGTCGACCGCAACGCCGATGGGTTCGCCGAATTACTACGTAATATCGAACTCTTCCTGGAGAGCTTACTGCTTGAATTCGCATAGTGACCATTCATCTGAGCCCAAGCTGTCGTTTGTGAGATGGCAGGGAGTCCGAGAAGCCGGTACGACACATAAGCGTGACGCATTTGCTTAACCTCATTGATCACTGAATATTAACTCCTGAAGCGTATATTCAAACACGAGGAATGGTCCATACAGTTGTATGCATCAATGCGAGTGTGCAGAGCTCCTTTCAAGATGCACGATATACCTAATCTCAACTTTAGTCTAGTATAGCTGTATCAAACGAGAGAAGTTAATCCCTAAACGTTGCGATTTAATTCATGACGAGAGATCAAAGTAGAACTTAAAGGATACCACTATACTATCCCTATCCCTTGATAATACATGCGCTAAGTGAATTAAGATGCTTGCTGACTAGGCCGAGTTAGCCAACTCGTCAAGCATTTTCTGAATTGCTTCGTTGCGGTGCTCCAGCATATCAATGTCAAGGATGAAGTCCCATCTTGGCAGTAAGTTTCCTGACTCTTTCATCTCTACCCCCGTCTGCCCACCCTTACCAAGAAGCATCATCCCAGTGCCTAGACTCGACTCGACAATTCGCTGTGTGCGGGGGCGGCGAACGTGATCGTAGGCCTTCAGAGCCACCTGGGCCTCATTAAGCGATGTTGCACGCCCCAGTAAAGTAGATAAGACGAGACTATCCTCGATGGACATTCCACCACCAGAGCCCTGCCAAGGAGTCGTGGCATGTGCGGCGTCCCCCATTACGCAGAGTGGACCGGAAGCATAGGTGTGGGCTGGCGGATGCTCCCACAGGTACATAGCTTGTTGTTCCGGTTCTTGGCAGAGCAGCTCATCGACAGCTTGACGGAGAGGCTTTGGCCAGTTGGCATACAGTTTCTTTATATCATCGGCACTAATAGTTCGACGCCACTGGCCTGGCGACGGAGGTGCCTCATCGGCTGAGGCGATGACGAACTGAACCAATTGACCGTCGCTTAGAACATTATGTAGCATGTAGGTCCCCTCGCCGACCCATGAATGCTCGCGAGCATCTTCAGCATTCACAAGTTCTGGACCCATGATAGCGTGAGCTTTTTCGTAAGGTTGAAGCGTCATGACAACCCATACACCCGTGTTTCTGGGATGAACTGCAGGGTCATCTTTGCCGAGCACGTGTTGCCGCACGACACTATGAACGCCGTCGGCTCCGACAAGGATGTCGCACTCGTGGCTACTCCCATCGGCAAAGTGTAGGGTGACGGAACCATCAGAGTTTCGGTCGATTCGCTCCAGCTTCTTCGAGGCGTGCAGACGTTCCGCCGGGACACCAGCGAGTAGTTGCTGCAAGTACGCAGCGCGGTGGGTAATGCTCGTGAGACGCTTTCCAGAGCTGTTGTCAACTTCATTGATGACTTGTCCTTCGCCCTCACCCTGCGCTATCATGAAACGCACACCTTTCATTGGGACGGCTCCGGCGCGTTTCAGTAGTTGAGGGGCCGGCGGCCCAATAAGATCGAGTGCTGCTTGCGCATTACGAGTAATTCCTACAGCCAGCCCAGCTTCTTTAAAGGTAGGAGCAGACTCGAACATATGGACGTCAAGATGGGGGTATTGGAGAAGGGCTTGTATCAAGGACGCGCCGGCCAGGCCACCGCCTGAAATAGCGATACGAATAGGTCGCGACATGGTGCGCAGGACTCAGAGGCAATGTTTGTGGGACTTTGAAGCAGTGCCATTCCGACAACAAAGAGAGCCGGGGAAGTAGACTGTGAGATACCTTATGAGCAGTCCAGGCCAGAGTAGAAGTGAGAGCATAGCCTAAGAATTGCCTCTGCTAGGTTTTCATAAGGCATGCAACCTTCCACTTCTCAGCGATGATGATGTTGGCTCAGTCATGAGGCACGCATTGCCCAGGCGGCCAGGCTGTCGTGACCTTGATGACATGTTGGGCTTAAGTGGCGACTGAGCAGGCAATTGTGCCCCTTACATGCAGGCTAGCTTCAAGTCATTGCTAAAAGCACTGGTCAAGACGATAAACAAAGAGAATTAGTGTACGGACACCCATGAATGTTTACTCGGGTACCTTACAGCTGGCAACGGGCCGTCAGGAACCATTACAGCTGTTGTTGGCCCCGTAAAGTGTCAAGCCAATTGACCCACCTCACCTCGCACCCTTACTTCTACAACCTGCTTTTTGCAAGGCCTGCCCTCAAGGCCTGCCCTCAAGGCCTCGCGCCCTTACAGCCAGTTAGCTCGCAACGAGGGGCCTCACAACAGGGCAGGGCTAGGGGCCGAGGAGGCCAACAGGTCTCACAATGGCCTCACGAAGGCGCCGCCGCGGGCACCACTATAGGTGCAGTTACGGCCCTACTATGCCAACAACAACAGATGGGTGGCCGTGAAGGCAACGGTCCCAATTAGGAAGGTGTGCAGCCCTCAGGGCCTTTCAGAAAGGGCAGAAAACAGCTGTAAATTAGACTACTATACTCTCTATTTAATATCCGATTTTTTTACCATCGGCCCAAAACGAATTCAAGAAAACATCCAGATCATGTAAAATAATAGTATTAGTTAGATTGTATAACTATTTTATGCTTTTTTAAGGTTAATGGAACCTAGTTAACTACATGTCTCCCGTGCAGAGCACCAAGCACCTTTTGGGACTAGTTCCAAAGCAATCGAGTTGTCGTTGTATTTGAAAGCTGGACTAGGGTAACACATGCAGCCAGACGTACCTCAAATACAACTTGCATATAACATAGAACGCAACGCTTCTATGTGGTATTCGGATATAGAGCGTTAATAACAGCCTTACTATTATGACCATGTCAGAGATGGGAGTTACAGAATGAGAGGAGCAGTATTGTAACATTAGTTCTATTCTGTTACCTAGCAAAAACATACCCTTCCTCTTCTTAGGAGCGATACGTTTGACCCTATATATAGCCTCATCGCCCCTTCGGCTCCCGGCTGTGCGGGGTATCGACCTTCTTGGCCCTCCTTAGCCCTCCGCCCCCGTATCCGATTCGGCCTTTCGTCGGCCGCGCCCCGATTGGCCCTCAATTGGCCCTCAATTGGCCTTCATACGAGTACTATTTGCACCACCCACCTGTATCTTAGTGCTTGGCGCCTGGTGACTCCTGACAGACCATCTCATTTTTCATACCGCCTAACAGGCTTACATGATCCCCCTGCGCCGCACTTCCGCACGCCTACTGCAACTACAGTTCAAAAACACCATTGACATAAGGCCTAAGCAGTCGCCCACGAAGATCTTACTAACTGCTGAGTGCTAAGCGAGGTCGTCTGATGAGCATTTGTTGAAGGGAAGTCATCACCTATAGCATGATTTACCAAAAGCTTACGATTTACATCTCGACTATTCTCAATCACTGAATTGATTATGTTCAAATTATTGAGGTAATAAATAAATTTAGATCGTTCTGTTTACTAGGTCGAATGATCTGACTTCGTATCGCATCCGGCCATCCCGAAGACACAAAAGAGATAGCTCCACAAGGTCACCGTGTTTCCCATGGCAAGTTGCTCGACAGTTGTTGTGATAACCTGAATGTCATGGGCGCCAAAGTACACGTCCGGTGTGATGAAGAGAGCTTGCTCTAAAAAGCGAAGTCCGGGTCGAACTCCGTAGTGCCATCGCGCTTGGTCTTGAAGGCAAAATCAGGATCGAATTCCGTCGTACCGTCGCGCCGCTCGATGGCCATCTCAGGCTTAAGTTGTCCTAACGAAACATAAGGTTATGAACTGTTTGGAATGGGAAAGTTTTGAGTAATCTACCTACCAATGCCAGACGGCAGAGCTGTGGTAGCGACCGCGTAGATGAGGGCGAAAAGTGCAGCTCTCATTTTGAAGCAATGGAGGCGAAGTGGCGTTGAAATTTGGTGGGCAGATTGTCTTAATTGGATATCACAGAAGACGATGGGAGTTTGAGGGAGTTGCGTTCTGTCTAAGAGTAATCTCGTGTACCAACTTCCCTACTGACAATCTTATACGATTGGACTGCAAATATTGGCTTACCTTACTAAGCTTTACAATGACATAAATGATGATTGGCTATACTAAAGGAGTCGTATTTTGCTACCTAGAATCTCCGTCGGTTGCTTAACATCCAACAACCTTCGAAAGAGGAATTGCCAACACGCATAATTAGCTGCCTATCACCTACGACAATACCTAGTACACTTCTGTTTATTCTCATCCTGATGTTACAATCGACGCAGTAGCCAGGATCACCCTCTGCTGATCAAGGTCCGCTCAAATAATCTCTCAAGATCAGGCGATCTTGACGTCACCAATCATGAATATCGAAAGCATGCCTTATTGTAAAGGAACATACTGCAGTTGTGCTATGTGACACTAAACCACCAATACAACTGTGATCTATGACTATTACAGGCAAGATCTATAATTATAAGTCCTAGAAAGCGACATTAAATAGTAAAATTGAAGCATTGTAGGACACTCGATATGCCGGTTATTAATTGCGTGAACCAATCATTATTACAATCAAGGATACAAACGCCTGTCCCTGCATGTGACTATGTACCGCAGTCAGAGATGGGAGTTATAGAGTGAGAGGAATAGAATCGTAACGTTAGGTCTATTCTGGTATGTAGCAAAAACCTGCCCTTCGTCTTCTCGAGGGCGATACGATTGCCCCTATATACAGGCTCGTCGGCTCTTCGGCTCCTGGCCGTGCGGGGTATCAACCGTCTTGGCCCTCCTTAGCTATCCGCCCTCGTGTCCGATTGGACCTCCTCGTCGGCCGCGTCCGATTAGCCCTCATTGGACCTCTATACGGGTATTATTTGTACGAGCCACCTGTATCTCAGTGTCTACCGCCTGGTGATTCCTGACAACCGCTCGGTGAGCAAGCATACAGTTCCGAAATACAACCAGTCTTTGGTCAAATAGAAGTACTACGGAAAACGTCAGGGGGTTTTTAAGCGAGCATCAGCCTTCTCCCAGCGAAACCCCCAGAATTGATAGAGGTTTTAGTTTCCGACATGCAATTTATGACATTACCAGCATAATTATCATCAGCATAATCACTACTGATGTCACCAGGTCCGCTGTCATTCTTGCAAGTTACCCAGACCTACTAATGCTTCCACGATATGCGATGATGGCACCTCACGAAGAAAGCGAACCTTTTTTGCTGGACGATGGGAGCACATCTTCAGGTCGACCACAGCCCGCAGGAAGGGCTAGCTTTAAACAGGGCCTGTTTCTCAAGTCAAATGGCATCATTTACGTCTTAAATATGAGTATGCTAATTCTCAATATCATACTTCTGCTTAAAGGCAAGCATGCAAACACAGCCTGTTTGAATAATAGACCAGACGATTGGGATATGGAACTAGCTTTTTGTAAGGCTTCTCGACAACCGAATACCTACTACAACTAACAAGAAAATCTCAAAGCACCAGCACAATCGGCGATTCGGTACAATATTCAAGTTGTTGGCTATGACACAAGCCCGTTCGTTGGCGAACCACGTCCGGAGCTGGATCAAGCGTGGTCACATCTTCTGAGGTGTAGGCGTCATAAATTTTCTACGCCATGCTCGTAATCTTACGCTGATATTCGACGACAGCATCAATGATCAGGATCTCTGAATCTGAGATGAAGAGGATGAACAAAACCTCAATCGCATTGAAAGATGGTTCAGGCTACCTTGGTTATCTGGAGGCTCATCATATGCTTCATTGCGTTGTATGCAAACCCCTAGATTTAATAGGAGTCGGAAAAGCTGAAGTGGTTTGAAACGACTCGTGCTGACAGTTAATTATCACTCCCAGAAACGGCTTTATCAATTTCAGTACCAAGACGCTTATCCTGAAGAGAGAAAAGGCGGATTTTTCTCAACAGAGCACCAACGTGAGTATTAGGCCTGGTGTAGCGGCTTTGCTCTTATTGCATCCTCACTAAGACATGTATAGATCACTGCCTCGAAGTTCTGCGCAAGGGGATCATGTGTAACGCGGATGTGTCAATAAATACCTATTTCTGGGAAGATACACACACGATCAAAGGAGACCGATCTGGTGCTAGAAAATGCACTGATTGGAATCGGATTCAAGCTTGGGCAGATGAAAGAACGGTTGAATATGTCAACACTGATGACTTCCTGGCAGGTCTGGTCCAGAGTGGTGAGACAGGAAGCATTAAAGGGTCACCTTATGAGTAACCTAAGCCTGAAGTTCGGAGTTGAGACATTAATCATTGTCCTTGAGTCATCTTCAAGTGTGTGTGCTTTGATTGCTATGGTTGCTTCTCGACGTTGCATCTCACTGCACGGAAGGCAGGGCACATTCTCAAAGCCTATGTTGACGATTAGCCCATTTGGTATTAGTTAGAGTCGTCTTAAAATAGACATCACTGCCAAAGCTAGCGATCAGCAATGACGTGTACGGCGTCGCAATATTTCTTTCGACGAATCGCGTGAGAGAATTCGTCCTAGGGCTTCGCGCACTTATGATTTGCTAATTCATATGACTTCAACAACCCCCTCCATCTTGATCGTCCCAAGGACTTTATTAAAGCTTTTAAATGTCAGGGCCGCAGATCGTTTCTTACGTTAATTACAGCCAGACAAGAACTCTTCGAAGCTCTCATCGGACAGCATTCTCTTTCTCGGTCATCAAACCCTCTCTAGGCTTTTAAGTGCTATATTTCTGATTTATCGGGAGTTACAAGAGCCCCGCTTCGTCATGCCGGCGTCAATAAGCTATATCATTATTTTCGCTTTTCTTGTACAATCAACAGTTCTAGCAAGCTTATAGAACCCGAAACGCAGGAACAAAGAACGGGTTAAGTGCGAAAGTGCTGAATGGTTACTTGTCGCGTACCAGCGCGGATCTGCTGCCATAGTGTAGGCCTCCAATCCCAAGGTATTTGCGCTTAGAGTCAGGTGTTCCTGTACAATAGCGGCCGCCCATATAAAAGTGCCGGGGATTTCTAGGTCTGATTGCTTAATGCCGGGTAATAATCAGCACAGAGAGCGTTGATTAACGCCACTCCATGTTCAACACTGTCGGACCAGCACGGGGCTGAATTAGATCTAGATCAGATATGTTGAACCTTGATGGTCTTTCATTACGTTGAAGCAGTTATAATACATGTATCGATTGAACAGGACTGCTTAGGGTTCCAGGCCAGTCCAAGCTATGTTGGTTTCCAGAACAGGAAACCAATAAACTATAGCAGGCAGCTGAAAAGATTATATGCATTCCGCTTCTAGGCACTGGTTGGCTAGTGATTACAGCACTTGGTTGCATTCGGTGTTGTCGGGGATTTCGGGTGAGCTGAAATGCTGCACCTATGCTTTCTCCACGCATGAGGGATGCCGAAGCACTATCAATGGTGCCTTATACGAGACTCTACTTTCGAATCAATGTGCCGTTTGATAGTTTTTATTGTAGATCGCAAAGCAAAGATAAATAGATCATGGTCTCCTTCGCTGGCGAGAACCAGGTGTATTATACCTCCATTAGTCACAAACCCAACACTGTAATTCATTCCCCATCAGCTCTAAGAAAACATAATCGCAAAATGGCCCCGTATACTATGAAAATCAATATCGAAGGTGGAAAGAGTGTCTCCTATATCTGTTCTGCTCGCCTCGAGGGTGATGGCTATGTCACCACCACCGGGAGAACTGTGACTGCTCTCGGATCTAACAACGAGTGCGCGAGCCTAGAGAAGGGTGACGGGACTGATGGTTTGTTTATTGCGACCTTATTCTCCATCTCTGGGTGTTCGCAGAATCTTTTGGTCTGGTCTTCAATGTCGGCTCCCTCCGCCGGTGGAATTAGTGTTAAGGTGCGTTTCCAGGAGGAGGCGTTTCTACACATGATCGATTGAAGATATCAACTACGCATGCTAACTAGGACATGGCCAAAGATCGCGTTTGTCGATCATGACCAGAGCATAATCTCGTTACCAGAGACCTGCTCTTACGAGCCAGATAAACTGGGGTTGACCGCTCATACGGCTGCCGCGAAAAGGGGGGCTTCAGGTAGCGATGTGATTCACCTTACAGTAAGTTTTGTTTCTGAGAAGAGAATGAGAAGCGCTCCGGACGGTAATAACATTTGTTAGGCCAAAATTAAAAACTGTGATGAAAGATATCCGAACTCGACCTGCACCGTGTCTCTGCAAACATATGCAACAGGAGCGATTCCAATGATGACAGGAGGCCCAGGTACATACCCGATAGGAGGAAAGTTTACCTAATGGGACTTGACAACAAATAGGCGAGTGAAAAGGTCTGAAGTCAAGACAGTTAGTACTGTCAGCGGTGAACATTATGATCAAGAAATCCTAAACTAATCTGTACCGTGTCTGTTGGGCTTCTAAGTATGTCCCACAGTAACTTGTTTTACAGTGGGGCGACATTAATTAAGAGCAAAAATAAAGTTTACACTCTACCACTCTATTGTTTTCAACAACAAAAACTACTACATAATAAAATTAAAAAATTAAAAAAAACTTTTTATATAAAAGTTAAATAGTTAAATTTTTTAGCTACTAACTTTTTAAAATAGTTTTAAAGCGTTTAGTATTTTTATTATTTTCTTAAAAACAAGGATAAAAAGCTTAAGATTTTATATAGCTTTAAACGTTAAAAAAACAAGCAATAAAACTTTTTTATTATAATTATAATTTTTTTTATTTTTCTTTAAGTTTTAAGCAATATAGTAAGAGTTTTTAAAAAATGATTATAGTAAAAAGTTGTTGGGATATTAATTATTATAAAGTGTAGGTTTTAGCTGTTTTAGGTGCAAAATCACGGGGTGCTCGTGATTTGTGTCGGGCAACTGTATATGGCACCGAACGTTAGTAATGCATGAAAAATGTCATGGTCATCTGCTTATAGTTGAACCACGTCAACTTAGTAATTTCATATAGCGGTTATGGACAATGAATCGTACTTGACATATCACTTACTGCACAGTTTTTCTGCATAATTAGAAACAGCCTATGCCTGAACCGCTTCCTTTTCAACTGAGAAGATTTTGGACGATGTTCTACTTTATGAAACCTAAGTATATACAGATATACTCGGTTCTAGAGGCTAACATGATCTGCAAAGTATGTTTCTTGCTGCAGGGTCTAAGATTTCTCGAGTCATCCTAGGGGGTTTCGGTTTTGCCCAAGTGAACAGGTTTGGACGCTTAGCAAGTCGTGTTGATACGGAAGAATTCATGGCGCCGTGAGTATTAATGGTAGAGCATCCAGTTCCTCACTCTAATTCAGTCTTGTAGGGGAGTACACCTCAATTGTTCCTATAATTCTAAGGCTGATATATGGCCGATTGGCATGCTATCATTGTTTCTTGTGGCAGTAGATTGGGAGGCGGTACCCTATCTTGTCACATTAGACCAGGGTGGCATTGATTACTACCTTACAACTGCGTTCAGTGCATCGAAGGCAAGGAATAAAGCCCTGTCGGACAACTTCGAATGCTTCATTTGGTTCGTGTCTGAAACTAGAGCCATCTCAGAGATTAACGGCGGAATCTTGCAAAAGTCAGAAATGGTTTTGCTCTTCAAACCGTTTTCTAAAAGCTCAAGTTAGAGAGTTGATAATAAAGGGGCGGGAGCCGGTTCAAATTGTCGGCAACGCCCTAGAGGATTTGCTCCCCGAGGAACAAACAGCTAACGAAGAGGTCAATCGGCGCCCCCAAAGCTCACACTACTTCGCCGACGTTGGGTGCGTAAGGGGTAAGCAGCATGATGATGTTCTGGTTGCGCCAAACATCCAAATAACCCCCGCAACCCAAGAGAGCACCTCGAGTAACACCTAATTTCACCATCTAATTGCTGTACTTGGACCTTGCATTACAGCGTGGTTCCCATCCCCGATACTGTATTATTTTACAATTAATGATTCGCTTCTGAAGGTAATTAGCCAGCAACAAGGCCTGATCGACACAGGAAGTGGTTGAACGCATGATTCTCCCAGACCACGTAGGAGTTACCTGGAGTCATGTTTCAATTACACTTACTTCGGTTGAAATCAATTTATCTGTGCTTGTACACTATGGGGGTACAGAACCGTTACCTGTGAAATCCCGTCATGCGAATAACTGGGGACAAAGAGGGTGCTCTCAGTTTGATCAGTAAATCTGTTGACGTTATATCGAGGTCTGAGACATTTTCTTTTGCTAGACTCTTTATCTACAAGGAGGGTGTTGCGAGGGCTCGGAACAAAGGTTTGAGTCTCTTTGTTTTTGCTCTACTATTTTACATACTAATAGAGTGCATAAAGTGTGATATAAAAGTTTGGGCGTGATCCTTTATTGTGCCCGGAGCCGATCTGTTAGGGTAGAGTGATAAATAGCTAAACTAACATGGCATCCCACTCTGAGACGATCAATATCCGCTACGACAGGCGTACTGTTTCTGTCGATGAAACCAAATCTGGACCAGTTGGAAAACACAGAAAAGGGCGTCCATCTATAGACGTGGAGCTAGCTCAGAACTATAAAGAGCGCCAGGCACTACCTCCTATCGAGCAAGGGGCAGATCCGGGATTTGAGGAGACGGAGGACATGTCGAATCTAGAGACAGAAGTTGTCAAGATAATACTAGACGATGGTCCAAAAACAGAGGAACATAGTACGCAAGAGCAGCTAGCAGTCTCGGAGAAGAAGTCCAAAGGGCCGAAGGACGAAGCGGTTAAACCTAAAGGAGAGGGGCCGCCCAGAGACCTTGTCACGGGGTGCATGATCTCAGAAGAGGGTCGAACGTGTCTAAGATGCAAGGAGAAGGGGCTCCGGTGCACGCTCAACTACATGGGAAAGGAGAGTGAGCCGCGATGCGCCGCCTGTCGAAGGTCTGATACGGAATACTGCGTGAGTTTCCGACCGTGGGACCCAAGTGGTAAGGCGATCCCGTTCACGGGACCGCACTGGAAGAGCCCGAACTTCGCTGCCAGCACGGAGGATGGACCCGCGCCCCTCTCGCGCTGGGAGATGGAGGCGCTCCTCCGCGAGTACCATGAAGGTGAAAAGGGGTACGTGGGGGGTAGTTATATTCCCGTGAACGATAAGAAAAACTTCGTGATGCCCCCGTTCAACGGAATCGATCTTCCGGAGGAGGGCCGGCCCGAGAACTATAAGGACATGACCTGGAAGGATGCCCTCCCTATCTGGCAAAATCGTAGCCTGCACCCGCGGAAGGCCGCTACCAAGCCAGTACAGAAGAAACTGGATGAACGCGAAGATAAGAAGAAGGCGCTTACTGGTGAGTCTTAATAGACATTATTATTAATTTTTCAATGTTCATGATAGGAAAATTCTGTCTCTTCTGTCTGTCCTTTTTGCTTATATTTCTTCCTTTGGAAACGCTAAGTACGGCATGGAGCAAGGGCAGCAGGAAAATGAAAAAGAGAGAGAGAGAGAGAGAGAAAGAAATGAAGACAGAAATAAACGGTAATAAGCAGATAAGACAGGAAAATAAATAAATAAGAATAAACAGAGTATATCCGAGTTGAGGGAATATCCACTTAGCGATTCGCACACTAAACGTTCCTTACATCTCATTTTCCTTTTCTCTCCGCTTCCCTTCCCAATACCTCAAAGAACCCAATTCATTAACCCACCACCGAACTCTTAGAAGCTCGATACGAATTCCTGTATCATACAAACAACCCATATGGCAAAAACGGAGCCAACGCCGGCGCAGGGAAACGGAGCAAGAAGCAGCAAGCCGACGAGGGCGGGCCTAGTAGAGACGGCGAAAAACCATCTAAGGACAAGGCTAAAAAGGCAGATACTAGCATTAACAGTGAAAAAGAGAAAGAAGACGATGCTGGATATGTGGATGACGAGAAAGAGGAGGAAAAGAAGAAACAAGAAGAAGAAATTGACTTCTTCCGCATCATGAGGAAATATCCGCCCCGAGAGCAGAATCTTACGGATGTGCTAGGGGAAACTTGGTGATGTGGGTGTTAAATATGAGGTTCCTATATTTCCACCTTACAAGCATGCACAACTGAAAACTAATCTCCAAGGGTCTACGGGACGGTGCGTGCCGCCTCTGTGGAGTCTCCGATGAGGAGTTGGGTGCTGCGGGAACCGAGGCTATGTAGCATGGTTGGATGAGATGTCAGGTGAGGTGAATTTGAAGTGGAAGTGTAAACAGAATTGGAGCAGGTAAGTAATACCAATCAATTATACCTGTAGAGGGAAGATAATTATCAACAGCTTTGCTTGGGGGTAATTTAGGAGAGTTTTACGATTCCAAGTTCTATGATATGACAAGGAAAATAAAGTTGTCAGAGTCGTGATATCTATCTGTTGGTTTGGCTCTGGAGTACGTACGTACGGTGAAACAATCAAAACTAAATGCAATGCATAACAATATATTCTCTGTATTCTATTTATTTGCAAAAGGAAACAAAGAAAGGGGGAGGCAGAGAATGTGTGAAACTCTGCGCCGTGCAAACAAGAATTTTGCTTGCACGGTTCTCATGAGGGAGACAATAAGCGCGCGATAACAGTTGAGCCAACCAGGCGAAAACCATATAGCACTTGAACCCTCCCAGTATAAATAGTTAGTGCTTAGATGCTAGCCGTGCGAGCCCTATTCACTTGTACTGTACGGTACGAGTTGGGCTCTCCCTGTGGATCCATTGAAGCCGGAACAATAGCCGAGGTCAATGAGCTAAGTCAATGGGACCTAGGACAATAGGACTGCAGGCACTGTAGACGGTGGCCGTCCAATCCCTGTGACAACAGGATAAACACATTACAAGGTATTGCCAGGTATCAAGGAGAGCAATATTTATTTCTAATAAAGAGTTGCCATTAGTCGCGCAATACAAACCATATATTCTGCCACTCTTGCAAAAAGATCCAACGATAGAGAGAGAGGGGTTGTCACCATGGGAGGTAAAGTCGAGTGTTATCTTGACATTGGTGCGTCGTCCATCTAACCAACCAACTAAACTACCTATACATCCCTTGCTTCTCGGCTTTTAGCCTTTTGGTCCCTACCTAGCCCGAAGCGAGGCATTGTACTTTTTCTCGGGGAACTAACAACGACATTGTCACTCATGCAGCGTCATACTATAGCTACATCGCGTACGTCCAGGTACGGCAGAACAGCGCGTTTCTGAGACAACACGGAGTTGAGGTCGAGTAAGCAGGCTTTAGATCCCTCCTAATACTGCAATTTCTCTTTGGGTACGCGTACTTATTCAGCAAAAACCCGTTTATTAGCCTTCATCCCGTGCTCATCGGCGCTATCAATGTCGGATCCGGTATGTGATTACTTACCCCTTGCATAGATGCATAGCTCTACATACACCGTGCATAAAAATAATGGTGCTGACCGTAAACTCTGACAGGCAATTCCCCGCCGTGGAAGGTTCCGGCGAAAGCTAAATACGGCCAGCATGACATGAGGCGGGCGGCTGACGCCGTAGGGCTGAAGCGCGCCTCCGTACCTGGCGACCTGATGGCGATAGGGAAGACAATAGTGGTATGTGGTATTATGCATTCTTTTACCCTTTCATCATACCAGTTTCATCATACTAGACGTATGTATGTATGTGTGTATGTATGTAAAACGCGACACTAACACGAAAAAAAAAAAAAAAAACCAGCCCATGCGTGCCTTAACATATATCAAATCCGCTTTCCCCACAGATATCTACATAACCGCCTTCGGGTACTTATTCCACGCCTTCTGGACACTTCACAAGGTGCCGAATGACGAGGGCATTCTAAGGGAAGTGCTATCCGAGATCCCTTCGGATTTCCACCTCGACTGCTTCAACACCACCCCTTCTTCTTCTCCTACTAGTGGTGGTGGTGGTGGTGGTGGTGGTGGTGGTAGAAAACTCTTCACACCCGACCAAGTCGCGCAGATCATGGCCGCCACATCGGCACCAGAAGTCAAGGACACGCTCAAAGCACGCGTCGACGAGGCGTTGAAGAGAGGCGCTTTCGGCGCTCCCTGGCTGTGGGCAACGGACGCGAACGGACATGGCGAGCCCTTCTTCGGCAGCGATCGCTGGCATTGGGTGTATGATTTCTTGGGGGTGCCTCACCGGGAGAAGGCTAGCCTATAAGTGCGTTTGTGCGTTTTACGTTGTGCGTGTGTGCGTGTGAGAGAGGGAGGGAGACGGGGGAGGAGAAAGAGGCCGTCGCTTCTCTGTTAGGATTCCCGAGCCATTCCCCCCCTTTCTTGCTGTCGAGTTCCCTCGGCTGGGCTAGTAAACCGGAAAGAAATGGACATCGCCATCCTTCACCATATAAGCAAGCCAGTTTAAAGTAAATCGGAGACAGAAACTGCCAGATATATGTGTATGTATATAAATGATGCTTATGAAGTAATTCTCGCTGCTGCTAAACAAATAGCTACCTGCCAGTGGTACCCAATCCAATATATTGCTTTCTATATACTGTATTTAGATCGCTCTTTCTCTTTCGCAGATCGTGCTGTGTCATTTGTCATATGTAGGTAGTCGTGAGAATCGTGAAGTCATCAGATATTACCGAGAGAAGAGAGAATGAAAAATCTCCCAACTCGGAAACGTCTAACCCCAGAAAAAGAATATAAATCAGGTCCAGGCCGCAAAACACCGATAACATTAGGATATCGTTCAATCATCAGCCCCCCAACTCACCACAACCCCGCGTAAGGTACATAGCTACTTGGGTTTTCATTCATTCTCTCCGCTTCTCCTCTATCGTGGGGCTCCTCGCGGCGCCGGAATTCCACGTCGTGGCCTTCTGGATCGTCTTCTGGCGCATGACGCGGAGGATATCCTTCTCCATGTTGGTGATGCCCTCTTCCATGTGGCGGTCCTCGTCCTCATACCGCTTCTCGCGCATCATGCCCAGCCCCCACCAAGCCCCCACGATGAACAGCGTCAGGGGAATCGTGATGGCGAAGTAGATCCAGAGTTCGTTCGAAACCTCGGTATCGTCGGCTAGAAGAAGAAAAAGAGGTTAGTTTTGCTGTATTGTCCATCTCCTTTGCGTCTCATTTCTTTCTAGAGTAGATGATGAGAGAGGCTGGGGTAATTATATGCTCTAGACTTACCGACTTTGAAGTTGAAGAAGGTCATGCTGAAAACAGAAGACAAGAACGTCCCCGGGAGGAAGACGGCACCGAGAAGAGAAAGCGTCTTCATGGCTGTGCTATCTCGTTTGCTGGCGTGCGCTAACCTTCGTTGATGTGCCGCCATCTCGAGACTTAGCTTAGACTCCTTCTGGGTCATGATATTGTACAGCTAAAGTAACAACGTCAGCCCGTTTCAAGCGTAAAGTTAGCTCAGGAAAACGTACAGCCTGTCTCTGAATGTGCAACCTTTCTAGTGTCGTGTGGATGTAGTGTTCTTGGCCTGTCAACTTCACGCGATAAAACTCCAACCGGGAGCCCATGCTACCATGCAGGGCTTTCATAGTCTTAGTGAACTTCTCTTCCGGCAGATTGTCCCTAAATTTCTGCATAGCGGCCTTCATCTCTTGGATGATCTCCTTATAAGCTTGGGGTCGCTTCCACAGCACCTGTGAGTGGCATTCCACCAGGTCTCGGTTGATTCCATCGACATCGAAGTCGGTGTAGACTTCCTTTTCCTCAATCTCGTTGCGCATAGTGATGGCGTTCTCGAGGCGTCTCAGCCAGTCTCGCGCGTCCCGTTGTCGGATGTCCACCTTGTCCGACAGATCGTGCGAGAGTATGATGACCGGGAGAAGCAGGGGATGTCCCACTTCGGCATGACATGCTGTGAGGTGTTTGAGTACATCGGCGATATCCGAAGTCGCTGTACCTTTTACGAAGCCCGTTGTTATTCCCGTTCTGAATGAATACGACAACATGAGCTCCCAGCCACGGGTTCTTCCCCTTTTCCGCACATCAGATTTGCGGAATATGATATCTGTCAGAGACTTATTAAATTCACTGCAAATAATCTCAAAAAACTCATAGATACTGAAAGGGGTTGGGTGAACTCATACGTAGATGAGGATCATCCTCGTCCTGATCCATTTCACACCAAAATGCAGGCCCAACCAAACTAGTGCCTTCTATGGCGCGGAACGGCAGGCGTAGTTTTTTGACCATAGCCTCATAGTGCGCATGGGGTAACGAGATGTAGTTTGGAGAAAAGGTATCACTATGCTGCGCGTTTCTCTGGATCCTGCGCTGTTGTCAGATTAAGGTAGCTTTGGACTAATGCGGAGGCCTCCCTTACACCAAACGGATCCCGTCCAGCAGTTGAACACCATCTTTTAATTTTGGCGGCTCAAAGGCGCCCTAACGGACAACTATGTTAGCCTTATGGACAAATATAACGTCAAGAACAGCACCCAAGTGTTCATAATTAGAATCATCTGTGCCACTAAGCGATAAATCAGTTGTGCGAGCCTCGAGCGCTCTGTGAGCTGAGCGGGCTTGAAGCTGCACCAAAGTCGTAGTGAGCCCCGCACCAACTCCAACAAGAGCTACAAGACCGCCATCCAAAAATCCATACATGGACAGCAGATATACAAGTAGCGGTAAAAGGTACGTCTTCATGCAAAGAATTTGCCGTGTCGAGAAACTTACAACACGATTGAGGAAATTGTTAAACTCGTCAGGAGTTAATTGATGGTCCTCAGAGGAGTTGTATGATTTATCCTGTCTAGTCGTCAGCATTATTGAACTGCTGTAAAGGCTCGAGTATTCAGAGCCAGCCAGCGTCGTAGCAACGTCGCAGCAGCATCGCGGCTGTGCTATAGAACCACAAGCTTACCGAATAATTGAAAATTTCCAGGTAGTGAGTCTTCTCGTCAACAACCTTGCACCTCTCGACATTGTGTTCGAACAGGTAATTGTCCATTATAGTATATAGGCACAAAGCGCAGTACAATCCAGTCAACGACGGCAAGTATATAAAATTATGGAAGAAAAGGCTAGAAAGGTGGCTTCGGCTTAAACGGATTTCAGACTCGGGGCTTGGGGGCTGTTAAAAGTCACGGCAGAGCAAGAAGACGTTGTTGGCACGTGCCAGATATCTCATGCATAGGCAAGAGGAGAGAAGATGCGGAGAAACACTCGGGAACTGCCTGGCTCGGTACGCTAAGATGTGATGAAGCACGAAACGAGTATATACTTGCCTGCTAGTAGACCGGCGTCTGCAGGCTTGCAGCAAACGAAAAGGAGTTTAAAGTACGTACGCACCAACAGCAGCAGCAAAAGGTCCGGGGGCCAAGCGGCTCATTAATTGAGTGGCAAGGAAATGCGAGAGGCGGGTTAGCCAGAAGGGAGCTTGTCCTGACCGGGACATTGACCGGGGGAGCGATATCCACATCTCATTAAGCCGCATGGATTGTGCAGATGGGAGGAGAAAAAATCAGAGATGTCCTGCATACTTCTTACCAGAGCTATTACTAATAATATGTAGCGAGTTTACCGTCTTCCGCGGTTCCCTTTTACCTACCTATGCCTACTTGAGTACGTCGTTGGACCCTTTTGCAGGAAAGATAACAGTTAGGTATAACAGTTAACATTTATACTGTTTTCCTGGAACCTAGCAGGTGAGAGGTATAAACGCACAGCCCTTTACGAGCTAATGCCATAGGATACCTAGTTAGATGCTCAAGTTCAAGCTGTAGACAGATTACATGCAAGGTAGAGAAGTCAGATATGTACTTGGCATATTACTATACGTTTACATATAGGTATACCGCATACAGCCGTACATACACGATCTATGGCTCTGCGAGGTCCCTAACGTTAGGCGAGATAGCAACCCCGCAACTGCCGACTTGGTCCCTAGGTTACCCAGGTACTATCTAACAGTCTATATCACCAGAGCCTCACTATATAAATAGTACATCTGTACACGGGCTATATAGTATAGCACATATATCCAGGTAGCATCGTGACTGTACTGTAGGTATACATATGCCTGGGCAACTTTCAACATGCAACATAACACATAACACATTGAATAAACCAACAAAACCAAATGAGAACGATAGTGTTTTAGTTATAATTGCCTAAGAGGTACCTAGGTAATAATAATATGCACAATGCTGCTGAGTGGCAGCTAGCCAACCATCCGTTGAGTTCTTGAACGTTGAATCCAACGCGACCAACCAGACCAAAAAGCGTATCCCATTGAATTCACGCTTATAATGCACCTTTTAGGAATCGGACAACTTCCTCCAATTCTCCACGCTGTTCGGATTCTCTCCAGCCCTTCGTTGCCACATATACCGTCGTGACACGGGCCAATAGATTATGCCTGCCTACCTAGGTAGGTAGTCAGGCCCCTAACACCTACAACAGTTTGGAGAGGCCAAGTTCAAAAGTAGACCAGACCCTGATGGTCGACTGAACAAAGGGTCCAGGAATCAGCGCCGATACACATCACCCGAGTGCATCATCCGTGTACATCGTCTATGTGTTGTCATGCCTGACATATTTTTTAAAGGCTATTAGAACTCAGTAAATAAGTGGCCGTATCTGCACCCTCGTTAGCTCTGCGCCCCTCAGGCAAGCTACACATCTTCTCAACTTACTCATCGTTGCCCGGTTGGCCATATCTCTCTGTTTCCTCTGGATATCTATCAAACTGACTCGCGTCGCCAGCACCAGCTTTGACTGGTGGTGTGTACGGCGCATCGATGTCCTTTCTCGATAGCCGGTCCCATGTGACCTCAGCGAACCATGGATGGTTTTTCACATCTTGTGGTCCTCCGTATAGGTTTCCCAGCCTTTTAGTGAGGTCGGGCGTGATGAGCCGCTCGAGAAGCTCCTGTGCATCTGGGTGCACGTAGGCTGGGTATTTTACCTTGCCCCGAAGGATATTCTCATAAATCTTCATCGGTGACCCACTATCCCAGAATGGCGTGTAGCCGCAAAGCATCTCATAGATCAAGATGCCAAGAGACCACCTAATCAATCCCAGCGTTAGCCCTCCAATAAAACACTCATAGAACAAGCCACGCACCAGTCAACCGATTTGTTGTAGCCTTTGTTAGAAACTACTTCCGGGGCCAAATAATCTGGCGTACCACATAAAGTCCATGTCTTGTCCGGTACTCGCTTCGCGAAACCAAAATCCGTTATTTTCAGGTGTCCATGACGGTCCAGCAACAAGTTCTCGGGTTTGAGATCTCGGTAGATGATATTTTTGGAGTGGAGATACTCCAGCGCGAGCGTGACTTCTGCTGCGTAGAATTTGGCCACCGGATTTGGGAATCGCTGAGGACAATTAACAATTCGGGATCCAAGAATGAGGAGTTTGCTTGCTAATCACTTACACCCGACTTCCTCAAGAGAGAAAATAGTTCGCCACCTTCGACAAAGTCCATTACCATATACAGGTTTTTAGCATCTTGAAAAGTGCCCCACAGCGTAATCAAAAATGGATGTTTCACCTCCCCGAGCATTCGCCGCTCATCATTCGTGTGCTCAACCTGTTTCATCTTGACAACCTGGGCCTTCTTCAAGACCTTGACAGCATAGAACCGCTGGTTGTGCTTGGACTGCACTAAGTGGACGCGACCAAAACTTCCCGTTCCTAACGTCCGCAGTAGATCGAAGTCGTTGAGTGAGTATTTGCCCTTGGTTACTCGGGCTTCTGAAGTCTGTATTGGCACGTGCTGTTCGTGTTGTTGGTGTTGTTGCACGTGGGTCTGCTGTGCTTGTGGTTGGGGTGGGGGCGTGCTATTGTGGCCTGCCGCGCAAGTTAGATGAGACAATACCAGGTGAGTTTGGGGGCCGAGTCCATACCATCCGTCTGCGGTAAATTGATTAGGTTGTTGATACTAGGTAGGTTATGCGGCGTTATCACCTGCCCAGGGCTCGGTGTATGCTGGAGTCCATATGGAGCAGCTTGTTGGACAGCCGATGAATTCATTTGGTACCCTCCACCAGCCGACACAGCCGACTCTTTACTTTGGCTATGGCGTGTCGAGGATTGCGATAGTGTCGGCGCACTCGTGTTTGACGAGGTTTTGGAGGGAATTGTATTGAAGCTCTCAAAAGCTCTCGAAGAAGTGGGTGTTACCGGTGTTACAGGGCTCGTGGGCTGGCTAGAGGACGGGTCGGTTTTATCCTCCCTCGTCCTTTTCTTCTTAAGAAATCCTAAAGTCGGCATATGTTATGATGTAGGAGAAAGGAGAGCCCCAACCTTTGAAAGGGACCGTGTTTTCAAGGTGACCTCTGATTATACTGCACCTTGGCTACGTTGTTGCCGCCGAATATGATGGCAATGCAACAAGTTTACAAGGGAGTCCGTTTTGAAGACGTTGAAGATAGCCGAGAAGGGTCTGTCGCATGGGGGAAACAGACGAGGAAGCCGTGGGCTATGGAAGAGAATGTCGTCTTGGGGCAAGTACAGTCGAACAGGAACAAGCACGGAGCTCTTTCAAGAGAAACGCACGGAATCACAGAGCAGTCGAATTTTCAAGAGAGTTGTTTTCTTTTTAGAGTTTTCAGCACTCTTGATGGCAGCAGCCGACTTAGGTAAGGTACTGGCTGTGGCTTGCAGCTGACTCTTTCGGGCAGAGTACAGCTACGATCAAAGCGAATACTATGTTGAGCGTTTTCGCTTTAAGTTACCTCGCGAGAACCCCAGGTTTGCCATACAAAGAGCCCAATTGTATGAAGAATCACCACGTCAATTGGATCGTAGGGGCTGCGTAGAATAGCCTGACGTGACCTATGAGCGAAGGAGGCTACCGAAGACCCCGCGTGGACGTAATAATGAAGTGCGGTCGAGGGGTTGTAATGCTCAGGTTTCGCATGCAAGTTTCGCGCAATTCGAGATCGAGGCAGAGACAGAGGAGAAAACAACAGCTAAGTTTGGATCTCAGAAGTTATGGGGCGCGGCAAAGGTCAGAACGTGGATAATCTACTTGAGGCATAAAGGTAGTAGGGGGTAAAGGGCTATCATCTGGCAGGATGCTTAGGAAGGATTATTTAGTCAGTTGGTAGGTAGGAGATCAAAGAAGAGACCTAGGGATTCAACGAGGGGGATGACGACAGGGCGGGCGAGAATAGCGGGCGGCTTTAGGTTATGGTGCGTACTTAGTAGGTAGTGCGAAAGAGCGGGGGAGAAGAAAGGCGATGTTGTGTCTTCTGGTCAGGTTGTTTTAGGGGCAATTCAGCATAGCCAGCGTGCTAAAAACGCTTATTCCTCCCTCCTAAAGTCCTAGCAAGGCAGTGTGGAGGGCTACCGACTTGACCCATACGGCCGTCACCAAGCCCACCATAACAAGGTGAGGACATGGCATCCCTCTTCAGTACTGTGTAAACGTAAGGCTGTCACCTGAAAGACTAAGCACCCAATCAAGGCATTTGAGCTCTATGCAAGAAGTACGTAGGCAATAAGCGATCGGGTATCGATCATACAGCCCGATGTGCAGGCCGTGATTGGGCCAATCCATAATATATCCCATTCGAGTTCTATACTGCTATACTATCGCTAATAACTACCTACCTAACCTTACTACCCAGGCCGAAATTCGCAAGCTACATCATAGAGACTGCAAAGAGAGTTGATAGAAGCGTCACTGGCCAGTGGGGAAGAACTTGAATGAATGCGGTGGATAACACTGACAGACTCTGCCACAAGATAGAGAGATGGGTGGACGGACTAACACGTGGGGGGGTTAAGGTTTAACTTCGAGGATCGGCCAAACCCCTCACAGTCTCGTGGGTAGAAACATCCTGCACCTTTGGTCCTTTGGCATGTAACCTGGCCCCCAAGAACAATTCTAGCATACGACCCAACTATTGTTGATACGCACGGGCACCACCGTAGAATCCTTTGGCTGGGTACCTATCCCTTCTCATACAAACATATCCCCCTTTCCGGACAGCGCAGAGCGTCGTTTCGTCTCGCAAAGCGATACGTACACAGGTATGTCCGTTCAACCTATACGCTTGGCGTCATTTAGGATATTAGAATGCGGGATAGGAAGTGATTACTATAGCAGTTAAACGAAAACAAAAAAGACTAAAACGAGAAATGTATCAGCTGTTTATAGCGCTACAGGCTGAGAAAAAGATCTTACAAAGATACCTTGCATAGGGTAACATCCGTCCGTCGCCATCCATGTTCCGCTTTGCTGTCGGTCGCATCTCTGCTCATCCGGGGATCGTATTGACTAGCTGCCGAACAGCAATCATGACCAACAATTTTAAGCTCCGTGCTGAAAAGCTGCCTACTACTTACATATATCCCAGCTACCGTAAGGACCTAGGTTAATGAATCATCTCCTGCATGTAACTTAATTATTATGTAGCCAATTCCAATGTCTACGATTATCCTATAAACGCGGTTGGTCCATATAATCGGTGATAGGTAATGGAGTTGCCTATCGCCTAAGTACATAAGCACCTGTATCTAAGGAAATAAGTACTAGCCTATACTATGCACATGCTTTCATACGAGAGGCTCTGGTTCGTCATTCATAAATTGTGCGGTATTGAAATATGTGAACTTGTTTTACATAGCCGGTTGACGCCCCTGACCACATGCCTCCATTGTTCATTGCGAGACATCACGACAAACCGTGAATCCAACGCCTCCATTTTGATGTTGATATATACGCAGGTTGCTATTCCTCTTCTACTAAATGAACATCGTCCAATGCCTCGCCGCTACTGGGCATAAAGACACGCACTTTACTTCATCTAGAATCGGTGGCTTCTCTTCTGGTTCGTCCGGTATGCAGTATACCCAATGTATGCTCCAGCGATGACAAGGAGGAAGATGACGACCTTCACGAAGAACCATGTCCAGCTACCGCCGCTCTGTGCTTGGGAGCCCTTACTGGTATTGCCTCTGCCAGAAGTAGGTTTGCTAGACGAGCCACCGGTGGTGTAGAGGTTCTTGGCTTCGATGGAAATAATGTCGTGGTTGTCACTGAGCTCGCCTGTCTCGGCACTGAATCCAAGGTAGGTCACAGACGGAATCGCGGGCGGATCGTTGGTTTCGAAACAAAGCTGCCATTCATCCTCCGACTTGTACATGAGTTCAAGCTTCAACGACTTGTCCTGGAAATAAGTCAGGCGCATCTTCGTCGGTGTCTTAGAGTTACGGATGCCCCGGGCTGAACAGCCGGCAAGTTCTTGGTCTTTCCCGTCGTTATCCTTGTTGTACGCTGTGTTTCCGTCGCCAATCATAGCCATTACATATGGGAAAACGGTGCCGGGTCGGTTGTTCTTGTAGGTATCAACGAAGATGCCAAGTCCTTCAAAGTAATTCTTATGTCCGAACACAGGGCCGCCATCTCCACGCTCCTTGGTGAGCCACATAGCAAATCCGTCACCAAAGAGGGAGTTCTTGCCATGGATCTTGAACTCAACTTCGACTTCCCAGTTCGTTGCGGTCAGTGGTACTCGAGAGAACAACCATCCGTTCTGCGAGGGGCGTTCGGATGTGAGGCGGATGTAACTTTAAAGAGTCGGTTGTCAGTATCCGAGCGTATCATCTTCCTCTTGCATCACATGAGCTTAATTTGATGACATACGAGTCTGTCCTGACAATAGTATCCCCACCAAAGTCAAACCACCGGCTGGCCATGTCGGAGTCAAGATAAGGTTGTTTTAAGCTGTGCGTGCGAAGCTGCGGTATTGCGACCAGTTAGCCAAGGTACCAGATGGGAGTTGGAGAGCGCAAGGCGCACCTGAATACTCCGAACGTTTCCATCATCGTTACGGTCAACAGCAGCCCAGGCTGTTGCTGCCAGCCACAGCGCTGACAAGGCTGTAAATCGCATTTTTATCTTGGCCGTCAAAACTACAGGTTGAGAGGGAAATTGAACTAGTAAAGAGGGGAAGAAGTGAGGTTGGAACTATGAAAAAGAAAAGACCGATAGAAGACGAAGAGACGATAACTCCCCAATGTATAGAGGCACCAAGGCCAGGGTGTCGTATAGATTATGTGTATAGAGAATTTAAGCCCGTAGGGCCAGTCCAGCGACGATACTCACACTACCACAGCACGATGAACTGAATTGCATGAGTCCTACTGATAGCTGGCCTTTCCTGCCTTGACCTTCTCCTGACAGGGCATAAATGGGAATCTGGGGTCCGTTACCCAATGAAAGCCCCGAGCTAAGGTGAGCTACCCCTGTCTAGTGCCTTCTAGTAGTGCTATTTTAATACACCGTACGTAAGCCACAGGAATGACCGACGCCACTAATAGGTGGGTATGTACCTATTCACATGCCCGCTGTGGCTCATCTAACCGTCACGCAGACTTCAACCCCTTGCGACCAGGCAATATAGCGACGTCAGAGGTCGACGACAGAGCCCCTAACCTAAGGAGTAGTCGAGCCAAGCTAATCATTTCCAACTTCGAGTTCACGCCGTAGGAATCAGTGTGCAACCATTGCGACGAAGACGTTTCGGTTTACGCCTTCCCCCCATATCTTTCATTCCGTGTTACGATGTTCATAGAGTAATATATCCAACCAATATGCTGCAGATAGCAAGCAGTCAGTCGCCCCTCGGCTCCACCATCTTCGCATCCATCTCCCTAGCGGTTCTATGTGTTATAGTCCTTCTGGTCTTGCGATACTATTTACCTCTACGAACAACGCCCGCCTATCTTCTAGTCCCCGTCTTCTTCGGCCTCTGGCTTCCCGCGAGCAATGTTCTACTAGTTCCGATCGATGTCGCATCTAATGCCGGTCCCGATGATGAGTCCATCAGGGGCATCTGGCTCCCCCACCGGGCTCTCCTGGTCTCATGGAGGATATTATACTGGCTGACATTCGTCTTGACATGGTGCGTCAGTTGGATTGCCCAAAGCCTATCGTCCTCTTACGTATGCGCTAATTCTATGTTCACAGGTTCATCTTCCCCATCTTTGCCGAGTATTCCGATGCTGGTTACCGCGAGCCTAAGGGCCGTCTCGTTTACTCCCTTCAACAAAACTTCCAGTATTATGCCATCGTGTTAGGGTCGGGTATCCTCGGCATCATATATTTCTTCATCTCTTATGGTCCGTCTCCTACAGCACTAAAGGGTCTCGTCATGGCGCTTGCATACTGTTGGGGCTTGGTACTGGCTATTTATCTTATGGGACACGGCTTGGTAGCCATTCCGCGAAACTTGATCAGAAATGCGAGCGCGAGCGGACGGTTAAGGCGACTTCAATCCAGAGCTCCCAAATTATACGAAAACATGGAAGATGCTATTCTTAACCTAGAAGATCTAGAAGTCCAGGTATCCGAGCTCAGCAAGCGGAAGACGGGCAGTGCCAGGGACTTCCAAGACTGGATCGAAGAGCTGTCAGACATCTGCAGCATTCCCGATACGCGACCACGTAGCGCTATTCCTCGCGACGCCGACAGCCGCATTATCCCCACAGTCATCACTGAGAAGTATTTGGCCGATTTGACCCGACAGTTGGTCCGCGCAAAGCATGCTAAGTCACGCTATACTGAAGAGTGGGATCACCTTCTCCGAGATGCGTCTCGAACTCAGGCGATTTTGGATTCGTCTGCGTCAAGAAAGCTCGACTTTGGTGCAGCCTCTCCGTCCTCATCAGTATTCGAGAAGCTGACAATCTTGACTCCGTACACCCGGTATCTATTATACCGTCAAATCGTTCCTTGGCTCCGTATCCTCGCTGGAGGCTTCCTTGGGCTAGCGTCGATATGCATCACTTGGTCAGAGCTGGTGAAAGGCGCCTTTCCATCCTTATCAGTGATACGATTTACAGTTGTTCATCATTGGACAGGAGATAGCGGGCGAGTTGGATTCGCCGGTCAGGTGATTGCTGCATTCTGGATAATGTACATGTGCGCAGCAGCACTACATACAGTGACCGAGGTCAAGGTGTGGCGTGGCCGTGCTCTAGTCAGACGCAATACGGCGCAAGAATCCGCATTTTGGTATGCTGGACAGGTGGCTCGCCTCAGCGTTCCACTTTCTTACAACTTTATCACATTCTTGTCGCCCAAGATATACAAGAAAACCGTATTCTACAACCTCCTGGGCCGGTATATCGACCTCACACCCCTTGGAGACTGGTTCGACAACCTATTTCCCATGCTTATCCTGCTTCCCGTCCTCGCCACTTTGTTCGGGCTCTACGGGAAAGTTAAGCGTTTCTTTGGATTCGGTGTGGACATTGTTGATGACGAAGAAGATGAAAATACCGCAGGGTATGGAACCGGTTCTTGGCGGGAAGGTCGGCAGCTAATCGAGCGCGAACTCAATGGGACCTCGATCTCACGAAGGCTGGAGGAAGCCGCCTCCCGTGGAGCTTCGGGTCGAGCACAGCCTATATTAACAGTTCCATCGGCCAGGGCCGAAGGCGCCAGGACGCCATTTGCCACTTCACCTTCCCAGCGCGAACTCACAACTCAAAGCACGAGTCGGCGGACGCCGAGAGGAGCCGAGCTTTTAGAGCCCGAAGACGACGATAACTTCTTCGCCAATCTAGGCCACAGATTCAAGAACACGATGGATACCATGGACACGCCCAAGTGGCTCCAGGAAATCGGTGACGGCTTCAAAAAGCCCAAATGGATGATGGGCGGCGGTGACGAGGGCGCAGCAAGCGGTAGCCGGTCCACGGCAGACAACAACAGCAACGATATACGAAGATGGTTCGGCGGCGATAGAAGGATTCACCTCTAATACCACTTTTTTGCACCCGTTTTAAAATATTAGAATAATATGCTTTTGATAGGCCCCTTTTATGTAATTCATTAACCATTGTACATACATACCTTTTCTGCTTTATACTTACCATTTAATAATAACCAGAATTGTATACTTATATCTATCTGTGTCTGTCTGTCCTCTCTATTCTTTTGGCTACTACCCCGGAAATTCAAGTCATGGCATAGCCAGGACTGTTATTTACCTTGGAAATAGCGAGGTCCCTATAAGTAAATCAGGGCTTAGTAGAGAGGGTAACTGGATAATCTGTATCGTAAAGAAAATATTTTTGTAATCGTAGGATTTACGTTCTGCTCCCTTCACAACGTTTCACACACTCAGGTGAAAAGTTTAAGGTCTGCTTGCGCCCATTCCCAGCCATTCTTTGGTTGCTAACACATAAACCTCTGCAGATATCGTGGCGACAACACAATGACGGGTGGTTTAGATAGGCTATACAAAATTGGTAGCACGCTTCTGAATAGTAATTAGAGTGTACGAATAGGCAGTAAAAGAAAGCAATCATCTACGGATGTCTTCTGCGGACGTGCAGTTCGTAGAGAAAAGGGGGTAGCTAGACTCGTGATGGGAGCAAAGCTGCTACGTTTTTCAAGTACAAGCAACAATGACTATATTTCGTGCCATTCAAATCCATGCAAAGATACGTGTTGCAACAATTCCGTCTATGCAACGGGGTGATTAACGCATTACTACCTGAGCCAGGTACACAAACACGCAACGCGACCTTGGCCAACTACATACATGTAGCTACAAGCCCGACTGGCTGCAAGTTCATGAAATTATTAATTACCCCGGTCGTCAGCTTTCCCTTCATTTTTCCTGAGCGAGGTCAATTGCAAATCCAGTTATTAATCCCTATGTGGGCATTTTATGTCCAGTCCCAAGCACCTCCACCCATTGCTGTGCGCTATGCCAGATTCGTAATATCGTACCGCTCATTAGAAACAGAAGACCAAGGTTGTTTGGGAGGAATCAGTGTTGTCTATGGGTATGGACTTCATATTGACGGACCCAAGGGTCTGGGCAAGAAAGGAATGACTGAATTTTGGCGTCGTCCATAAACGGAATTCCGAGGCAAGAGACCTTGATTATCCATAACTAGTGATAGGATTAAATATGCTGCATCATGGCAATTGCAGCCGCTCCACCGAGAAGTGCTCCCAATTGCGCTACTCCAGTAGCAGCACCCGAATGAGAGCTAGTGGTCGACGCCGGAGCGGAGGAGGAGGCTGAGCCAGTGTGGGATTGGCTTGCGGTCTTTGTGGCGGATTCATTTCCGGTTTCAGTGCCGGTAGGGGTGCTGACCTCGGTGCCGATAGTAGTGCCGC